>Ga0210389_10002521_pt1 | contig 14418 bp, 16 predicted proteins | sample IncBWH28OmetaG_FD_160127 | JGI IMG/M metagenome (GOLD analysis project Ga0210389, IMG submission 160127) | Forest soil microbial communities from Barre Woods Harvard Forest LTER site, Petersham, Massachusetts, United States - Inc-BW-H-28-O ...
TAGCCGGCTTTTCCCAAGGGCTCCCTTCCAATCAAATGCTGGCTTTAGCCTTTCTCAAAGAGCCAAGCCGGCGCCCGCCAATTACGAAAGTTGTAGGCGAGTTGGCTCAAGAGATAGCCCAGATTCCAGGCATTATTCCGTTGCTGCGGCCCGATCCGGTTTTACAGATTAGCACCGGCGCCACCAAGAATAACCAGGGCCAATACGCTTTCGCCATCTCCGGAGTTGACGCCGATCAAGTCTATCAGGCGGCCCTTCAGATGATGGCGAAGTGCCGCCAATATCCCGGGTTCGCTACCGTATCTTCGGATTACTTTGCGAATACGCCGGTTCTGGGAGTCGGGCTGAATGATCTCCAGTTGCAATCGTATGGACTGAGCAACGTGAACGTCGAGCAGCTGTTTAAGAACGCTTATTCGCAGAACTATACCTATTTGATCAAGACGCCGGTCGATCAGTACAAAGTTATCGTTGAGGCCGAGGACACACAGCGGAGCGATCCTAGTGACATCAATCGTCTTTATTTCAAGCCCTCCGGAACCGGCGGGATGATTCCAAATGAGACCGTGACCAGCCCGCAAGCGTTAGTTGGCCGGCTGGCCGTGAACCATATCAATCAGTTCCCTTCGGTCACCTTATACTTCAATTTAAAGCCGGGCGCAGCGACGGGCGACGCTACTACGTTTATCCAAAAAACCGCCGCGGAAGTGCTGCCGCCAACGATTCGCGGCCAGCTTCAAGGCGAGGCGCAGACTTTCAGCGAGACCTTTTCCCAGCTAGGGGTCTTATTGTTTGTGGCCGTGTTTATCATGTATGTCATCCTGGGAATCCTTTATGAGAGCTGGTTTCATCCGATTACCGTGTTGTCCTCTCTGCCGGTGGCGGCGGTCGGTGGTCTCTTCACCTTGCTTGTCTTTCACTCCGACCTCTCGCTGTATTCCTATATCGGCATGTTCATGTTGATCGGTATTGTGAAAAAGAATGGCATCATGATGGTCGATTTTGCAGTTGAGCAACGCAGAGCTGGTAAAACCCCAGTCGAGGCGGTTCATGAAGCCAGCGTCGAGCGATTTCGTCCCATCATTATGACCACTCTGGCTGCTCTGATGGGCGCCATTCCAATCGCGGTCGGCTTCGGCGCCGATGCTGAAAGTCGGCGGCCGCTTGGTCTCATTTTGGTCGGCGGCCTGATCGTCTCCCAACTGATCACCCTCTATGTTACCCCTGCACTGTACCTGTATCTCGAAGAGATCCAGGAATGGACTTCCAAGCTCTACGGAAAAATTCGTCCCAGACATGAAGCGGAACCTCAGGCTGTTCGCGGTTAGCAGTTTACTGTTGGCAGTTTGCAGTTCACCACTGCTACATATGAGTCCCCTAGGTCACATTCGTGGCAAGCCCTTACCCCCTCTCGACCGCCAACTGCTAACCGCTAACTGCTGCCCGTGAACTCAATCTATCTGATTCGGCACGGCGAGACCGAGTGGGCAAAGAATGGCCGCCATACTGGGCGCACTGATATAGGTCTGACAGACACCGGACGCGAGCAGGCTGGATTCCTTTTGCCGATTTTCGATGAGGTCAAATTTGCGCGTATCCTTAGCAGTCCGCTCCAACGCGCGCTGGAAACGGCAAAGCTCGCTGGGCTTACCTCGAAGGTGGAACTGGATAAAGAACTGCTGGAATGGGACTACGGCGATTACGAAGGGCTGACCACACAACAAATTCGAGATCGGGTGTCCGGTTGGAGCATTTGGACACACCCTTGTCCTAACGGGGAAACGATCGAGGAGATATCTCAGCGGGCCGACCGGGTTGTGGCTACGCTTCGGTCGAGTGCGGGTAATCTAGCGGTTTTCTCTCACGGCCATTTTCTTAGGGTATTGGTATCTCGCTGGATTGGTCTTTCTGCAGATCATGGCAGCCGTTTTCTGCTTGGCACCAGCACTCTCTCAATATTGGGGTACGAGAACGAGCTTCCAGTGATCAAGACTTGGAACGGCCCGTTGATCACCGCCGCTTGCGCTATCCCATGGAAACGGCCAAGCGTACCTTAGACAATGCGATCCACGACAATGATTCCCGGGATCATTTGAAAATGGGAATCGAGCGTCAAAATTACGGCGCCGACCCTCTTAGCGCTCTCCGCGATCAGTGCGTCAATGGCAGGCACGACCTTGCCTTGACGGTCGAGTTGCCACAATAGCTCTTCTGTTGATTCCCAGAGGCGGTTGTCGGTCGGCACGTAGAGCATCGTCGACCAAACCTGATGTAACAGCCTTCTGGCAGCCGGCTCTCGTATCCCGCGACCGACCTCGCATCGAATCGCTCCGCAAGTGGCGAGAGATCGATTCGATGCGATTGCATGCAGCTCCCGCATGAGAGGTTTTCGTTGCCGGAGCCGGTCGATATAATAGCTGCTATCGACGAGAACGGGTCTTGCCGCCATAAGTAGCTCCAGTTTCGGCGATCCTCGTGGCCAAGACGTCGTAATTTGGATCCAAGGCAGCGCCCCAGTCCTCCGGCGAAAGCCTCTGGGCGTCGTCTAGGGCGGCAAGTAGAGACCCCCTTTGTACAAAATCGCGCAACGCCAAATCAATGGCCGTCGTCTTGCTCGTGGTGCCCGCGATCTCTTGGGCTCTGCGGAGCAGCGTCGGATCGATATTTAGCGTGATCTTCATACAGATAAAGTATGTATTGACTGCCATATTTTAGCAAGCCTCTCATAAGCTGTCTCAGCACGTGTTGGTGCCCTCGGCCCTGCGTAGTATCTTTGCTCTATGAGACCATTGGCGGAACAGACGATTCTTATTACAGGCGCTACCAGTGGATTGGGATTAGCTCTGGCTCAGGCTTTGGCGGAAAGAGGAGCGACGGTGCTGCTTCACGGACGAGATAACCTACGCGGGAGAGCAATCCTTGATGAAATCAGCCAGGAAACCGGGAACGGAAAGTTGCAGTTCTACTGTGCGGATCTCGCCTCGCTAAAGCAGACCGCTGAGCTCGGTCGACGGGTAGCCGCTGAACAACAACGTCTTGATGTCCTCGTCAACAATGCAGCCGTCGGCTTTGGCAAAGACTCTTCCAAAAGGGAGATGAGCCAGGATGGCTACGAACTCCGTTTTGCGGTCAATTATTTGGCCTCGCGCCTCTTAGCTCAAGGATTGCTACCCAAGCTCAAAGCTTCTGCTCCCGCGCGGATTGTGAACGTCGCATCCGTGGGGCAAGCGCCGTTGAACTTCGATGATATTATGTCGGAACGCGGTTACTCGGGCGTCACCGCCTATCGGCAGAGCAAGCTGGCGATGGTTGCCTGGACATTTGATCTTGCTGCCCAATTGGCGAATACCGGTGTGACCGTCAATACTCTTCACCCGGCGTCCCTGATGCCGACGAAGCTGGTTTTGGAAGCCGGCTGGAGCGTAATGAGCACCGTGGAGGAGGGATTGGAGGCAACGATTCGGTTGGTGGTGGACCCGGCTTTGGATGATGTTACCGGCAAATACTTTGATGGGCTCCGGGAAGCGAAAGCGAATGCCCAAGCATACGACTTAGAAGTCAGGCGCGAGCTAGCTGAGGTTACCCAGGCGCTAATTACCGCGGCGATTTAGGGACGGTGAAGAGCCTTCAGCCCTAGCTTCTGTGCTGGTCGCTAAAACAGCGGTCTGATCCTTGTAACTGCCGATCCTACCGTCTTACGATACGCTGACATTTCACGGCTGCCGTGATCCCTGATGCCCAACATGGAATACCTGATCAGTGAGGACCCCACCAAACTTGACCTTGACGTTATCCACAAATTTCTCTCGGAGCACAGCTATTGGGCGCGCGGCATTCCGCGAGAGGTCGTGGCGCGTTCAATCGCTAATTCGCTCTGTTTCGGTGTATACGCATTAGGGAATGCCAATCCGGATTCTGGTTGGCGCCAGGTCGGTTTTGCCAGGGTGGCAACGGACCGCGCCACCTTCGCCTATCTAGCCGACGTTTTTGTCCTGCCCGAACACCGCGGCCGAGGTCTGTCGAAACGCCTGATGGAGGCCGTCCTAGCCCATCCGGATCTGCAAGGATTACGCCGCTGGATGCTCGCTACCGCGGACGCGCACGAGCTTTATCGCAGATTTGGTTTTGCAGAGTTGTCGCAGCCCGATCGATTTATGCAGCGTCACGACCCAGACGTCTACAAGATCAATGGGACCGGCTGATTAGCTGCAGGAGAAGGGGAGTGCGGCGTAGCCGGATTCTTTTGCTGCCAAAGCCGGCATCGCTCAAAAATGCCTGACGCATTTCCTGGCGATGCAGGCTCAAAACGGGATATCGTCCGGCTCGGTATCGAGGTCCGGGTCGCGCGGAGGATTTGGCCTTGGCGCTGGCGCGGGACCTGAACGGCGAGGGGCTGGCGCACCGCCTGTCGCGCCGGGTTCACCTTCGCCTCGAGCCCCAAGAAACTGCAGGTTCTCGGCAATAACCCGCAACCGTGACCGTTTTTGGCCGGTCTGCTTATCATCCCAAGAATCCAGTTGCAGACGTCCCTCGATGAACACTGGGCGCCCTTTCTTAAGGTATTGTTCAGCAAGCTCGGCAAGCCGGCTCCAGAGAGTCACATCAACGAAGGTGACCTCTTCTCGTTTTTCACCGTCCTCGCCGCTGAATACGCGATTTATCGCGATGCCGATCTCGGCAACCGCCGTCCCTTTCGGTGTATACCGGATTTCTGGGTCCCGGGTCAGATTACCGATTAATAGAACGCGGTTGAGATTCGCCATAAGAGTAATCCTATTCTTTGCGTGCCGGTTTCGGGTTGTTCAGCGGCAATTGCTGATAATGTTGCAAAAAGACCAAGGGATCGAGCTTGAATTTGCCCCGGAGTTTAGCAATCAGGTCCGGGTCGGCTTCAAAGACGAAATTAACATAGTAGGCAGACTCCACGTTACGCGGCGCATAAGCGAGTTGCCGTTTATCCATTTTTTGGACCTGCTCGATGGTGGCCCCTTCTTTGGTAAAATCGGCCTCGAGACGCTCAACAATCTCTTTCACACTATCTTCCTGGCCCCTTGTATCCAAGGCCATCAAACACTCATAACGGTTTTTCATAATGTAGGCAATATTATTCTGCACGATTGAATATATTCATCGCTGTTTCCAGTCCAGCGTCCACTACCTTGTGGATCGCTTCTGTCGCTCTTTCCACAGACCGGCTTATTACTGCCAATTCTGCTTTCGAGAAAGGGCCCAGAACATGATTAACTAAATCGGCGTTATCCGCCGCAGCGCCAACGCCCACGCGCAAACGCGGTACTTCTACTCCCAAATGTGCGATGATTGATCCCAGCCCATTATGACCGCCGTCGCTCCCTGAAGAACGTAGCCGCAACCTGCCCAGCGGCAAAGCCACATCATCAACGACCACAAGCAGTTCAGTGGGTTCAATTCGAAAATACCGGAGTACGCTGGCTACAGAATCGCCGCTGCGATTCATGTAAGTCATCGGCTTGACCAGGATTATTTCGTTCCAGCGCGTCCAGAGGCAATCCCACTTGGATGCGGCTGCGAAGGCCAGCCCTTCTTGCTGGGCCAGCCGATCAAGGACCATGAAGCCAACGTTGTGGCGCGTTGTGTTGTATTCTGGCCCAGGATTACCGAGACCGGCTAGCAGCCGCAAATGCGCCATTGCGGAAACAAATTAAGACTCCGCTGGCGCGGCGCCCTCCTCAGGCTTCTTGGCCGAGATGACTTCTGGCGCCGCTGGTGCGGCTCCTAGAGTATCTGTCGGCTCTTCCTCAACTCGGGCTTCGCTGACCGCTACCACTGTCAAATCACCGTCGGTAACTGCTTCGACCCCGGCTGGAAGCTGAAGGTCTTTTACGTGGATTGACTGGTTGAGATCCAGGCCGCTTACATCTACTTGGATTCGTTCCGGCAAATCTCCCGGTAGACATTCGACCTCCAGGTCGCGCAAAATATGCTCCAGCAGTCCGCCGCCGGTTTTAACGCCAACCGGCTCACCAACCGTTTCGATCGGCACTTCAGCGGTGATTTTCTCGGTAGCAGAAACGGCGTGAAAATCGATGTGTAAGATCTGGCGCTGAATCGGATGGTGTTGTACCTCCTGAATCATCGCCAACGAGTTACGCTTGTCGTCGCCGTCGACGATCTCCAACTCGAGCAAGATGTTCTCACTGGAGGCATGGGCCAGTACCGTGGAGAGCTGACGACCGTTGACCTCGAGATTGATCGGCTCTTGTCCCACTCCGTAGATAACGCCAGGAATCAACCCTTGCTTACGAACCTTCTTTATTGCGTTGCGGCCTACTTCAGCCCGCTTCTGCACCGTCAATTTAGCTTGTTGCGCCATAGATGTAACCTCACTGTTCCGTCTGGACGTCGAAGAGTGAACTCACCGACTCATTAGAATAAATTCGTTGGATACCTTGTCCTAAAAGCTCTGCGATCGATAACACCGTGATCCGGCATTCCGGGTGTAACCGGACAGGTGTGCTGTCAGTCGTGATCAATTCCAAAATGGTGGATTTCCGCAATCGCTCATGGGCGATATCGGTAAAAACCGCATGCGAAACCCCGGCATAAATCTCTTGAGCGCCCTGTTTCTTTAGGAGGGCCGCCGCGCTAGTCAAAGTTCCCGCTGTTTCGGTCAAGTCGTCTACCATCAGAACATTCTTGCCGTCCACATCCCCGATCACGTGAAGCGCTTCGGTCTCGGTTGGGCTAGTGCGTCTTTTGCCGACAATGGCGAGGGTCGCTCCCAACGCTTCCGCGTAAGCCGAGGCTAGCTTCAGGCCACCTACGTCAGGGGAAACGATTACCAGGTTATCCAGCTTCTTCTGTCGAATATACCGGATAAGGACGGGCGCCGCGTACAGATGGTCGACTGGGATGTCAAAGAAACCTTGGATCTGCTGTGCGTGCAGATCGAGCGTCAGAACCCGGTGCGTGCCGGCAGCGACAAGCAGGTTGGCTACCAGTTTCGCGGTGATTGGAACCCGGGGCTGATCCTTTCGGTCCTGACGCGCGTAACCGAAATACGGAATAACCGCCGTAATACGATAAGCGCTAGCCCGGCGAGCTGCATCGATCAGGATGAGCAGCTCCATCAAATTTTGATTCGTGGGGGGGCACGTAGGCTGGACGATAAAAACGTCGCGGCCGCGAATATTCTCGTTGATTTTGACCCGGCTTTCACCGTCCGGAAAGGAGCTGACAGTAGCGTCCCCCAGGGGGGCACCCATAGATTTTGCGATCCTCTGGGCGAGCTCGGGATGAGCCGAGCCGGAGAAAATCTTCACTTCGCGGTTAAATGGAGTCATAGTCCAGGCGACGGGAATGTTGACAGTAATGCGAAACCCGCCATTTGCAAGAACAGTTCACACCACTAACTCGCGGACGCTAGCCTCACGCGTGCCATAAGTCGCATTGGTCTCATTCTCGAGAGGCTATCAGGCGTCCAAGTGCCTCGGAACGCCGTCGGAACCGAGACTCTGAAGGCAAACCCTCATCCCAGCAGCTGCGCCAGCTCTTCGCGGAATGACTCGTCATCCCGGACCGAATACCCGGTATTCGTTTTCACCTTCAATTCTTGGCCGTCCGGAGCTCGAAACCGGAGAAATAGAGCTTGTGACCCGGGATGCTTCATAACTAACTCTCTCAAAGCAAACAGCTTATCTTCATTGGTTCGTTCCAGAGCGATATCAATCGTGAGCGCACCGGCTTTCTTCCCTTTCGCGACCGGACCGATCTCAGAGGCGATAAGGCGCACGGTATCGTCGCGTCGCTCCAATTTCGCAGAAACTGCCACGATTTTGCCCGCTTCGAGCTCTTTCCCGAACCTGGCGAATATATCCGCCCAGACCAAGACTTCGCTGGTTCCGGTAAAATCCTCGAGCGTCATCACCGCGAACGGTTTGCCGTCTTTGCGGGTGAACTTCTTTTCCAAGCTTGAGATGGTACCGGCAACTTTGACCTGTTCTCTGTCCTCTAGGTTCGCCAAGTTCGTAATGGCCGTATATTTGCCACCTTCGAGTAGATCACGGTAAGCATCCAAGGGATGGCCCGTCACATAAAACCCGAGCAGCTCTTTCTCATAGGCGAGCTTTTCGCTCATGCTCCATGGTGTGAATTCGGTGCTCCGCCCATTCCGTTTCCCGGCAGCAGGGACAAGCTCAAGATCGCCAAAGAGCGACACTTGACCGGTTAAACGGTCTTTCTGTAAAGCGGCTCCAGCAGCCAGTGCCTGATCGATCTGAGCGAACAACTGCGCCCGATCCTGTCCCGTGAAATCAAAGGCACCTGCCCTGATCAAGCTTTCCAGGCTTTTCCGATTAACCGACCGCGAGTCGAGACGCCCGCAATAGTCATCCAACGATTTAAACGGCCCGGCTTTCTCTCGTTCCTTGATGGCTGCACCCATTGAGACTTCACCAATATTCTTAATAGCGGAAAGACCGTAACGAATCCCATGCCCGCGTTCAGTCGTTTCAGGAACAAATTTGAGGCTGCTTCGATTGATATCGGGCGGCAGGATTGTCATTCCCATCCGCTGGCATTCTGCAACGAACACCGAAATCTTATCGGTATTGTTCACTTCGTTGCTGAGTAAGCCGGCCATAAACTCGACCGGATAATTCGCCTTCAAATAAGCGGTCTGGTAGCTGATCAAGCCGTAGGCAGCGCTGTGGCTCTTATTAAATCCGTAGCCGGCGAACTTCTCCAATAGGTCGAAGATTGCGTTTGCTTTCTTCTCGTCGATGTCATTTACCCGTTTGCACCCGGCGATGAAATTGCCCCGCTCCTTGGCCATCTTCTCCTTATCCTTTTTGCCCATGGCGCGGCGGAGCAGGTCGGCTTGACCCAGCGTGTAACCAGCGAGCACGTTGGCCGCTCGTTGCACCTGCTCCTGATAGATCATGACCCCGTAAGTGTCCGCACAGACCTCTTTCAAAAGCGGGTGCTCGTATTTGATCTTGGTTAACCCCTTCTTCCGCTTGATGTAGTCGGGGATAAGCTCCATCGGGCCCGGCCGATAAAGCGCGATCAACGCAATGATATCGTCGATGGCATTAACATCGAACTGTTTACACAGGTTGGTCATCCCGCCGGATTCCAACTGAAAGACCCCAATGGTTTCTCCCCGGTTCAGGAGATCAAACGTGGCGCGGTCCTCTAACGGAATGTTTTCTAGGGAGAATTGTGACTCGCGTTGCCGGATTAATGTGGCGGCATCGTCGAGGACGGTGAGAGTTTTCAACCCGAGGAAATCCATTTTCAGCATCCCCAGGTCGGTGAGGGGGCCCATGGCGTACTCGGTCACTACCTCATCGTCGTTTCCGCGGCAGAGAGGGATATATTCATCCAGCGGTTTGTCACCGATCACAACGCCGGCGGCATGGATCCCGGTATTGCGGGTTAAGCCTTCCAAAAGAGTGGCTAGACCCCACAATTGCTGGGTCGCTTCCTCGGTGTCGACTGCCTGCTTGAGCTCCGGGTTTTTCTCGTAAGCCGACGAGAGCGTGATCCCCAGCTCATTTGGGATCATTTTAGCGATGCGATCCGCATCGCCGTAACTGAGTCCGAGGACACGGCCTACATCGCGAACCACGCTCTTCGCGCCTAAGGTGCCGAACGTGATGATTTGGGAGACCGCTCGGTCTCCGTACTTCTGGCGCACGTACTCGATGACTTCACCGCGCCGGTTCTGGCAAAAATCAACGTCGATATCCGGCGGGCTAACCCGTTCCGGATTCAAAAACCGCTCAAAGATGAGGCCGAACCGCAGGGGATCGAGATCGGTGATCGCCAGCACATAGGCAATCAAAGAGCCTGCCGCCGAACCGCGTCCAGGGCCGACCGGAATGCCGTGCGATTTAGCAAAGTGAATGAAATCCCAAACGATCAAGAAGTAGCTCGTAAATCCGGTCTTCTCGATGACCGAAAGTTCGTAGTCTAATCGGTTACGCAGCTCTTTGTCCGATTCGGCGCGCTCGCCGAATCGCCGGCCTAAACCTTCGTAACAAAGTTCTCGCAGATAATTCTCTCTGGTTTTACCGGTGGGCGGTTCATAAGCCGGATATTTCGAGACGCCGAACTCCAGCTTGAGATCGCACATTTCCGCGATCTTAAGTGTATTCTTAAGCGCTTCCGGACAATCGGCGAACAATGCCGCCATCTCGGTTGGCGACTTGAAATAGACCTCAGTCGGATATCGCATCCGGCGCTCATCGTGGACCATGGCACTGGTGCCGATACAGATCATGACATCGTGAGCCTCATGATGGGATCGTTCCAAAAAATGCGCATCGTTGGTTGCCACCAATGGCAGATCCAGTTTTGCCGCGATCTTCTTCAGCTGACTGTTGACCAGGTGTTGTTGCTCCAACCCATGGTCTTGCATCTCCAGGAAGAAATTACCGGGGCCAAAAATATCCCGAAAGATGCCGGCCGTTTCTTCAGCCTTTTTTAAGTCGCCATTTTGAATAGCGACACTGATTTCGCCTTTCAGACAAGAGCTTAGACCAATCAACCCTTCGCTGTGTGCAGCCAGTAACTCCTTATCAATTCGGGGCTTGTAATGGAACCCGGTGAGATAGGCCTCCGACACCAGTTTCACCAAGTTGCTGTACCCGGTAAAATCCTTCGCTAACAAATTGAAATGGAAAGAAGCATCTCTGGCCGAGGCGGCGCTTCGATCCGTCCTCTTGCCCGGGGCCATGTAAACTTCGCAACCGACTAGCGGCTTAATCCCGGCCTTCTGCGCAGCCTGATAAAACTCGATCACCCCGTACATGTTGCCATGGTCGGTAATGGCAACTGCCGGCATCCCGTATTCGACCGATTTTTTCATCAGGTCAGGGATCCGGATCGCGCCGTCCAGAAGAGAGTATTCAGTGTGCAGGTGGAGATGAACGAACGAGTCAGCCATGTAAGAGAGAAATTTAGTTCGGCTAGGGGTCGACCACAAGCCAACCGGGTAGGAAATGTGAGAAGTGATTAGTGATTGGTGAGAGGTGATTGGTAGGGGGCGCCACCCGTGGAGCGCTGCCTCGCTTGCGAGGCCGACAGGGGCCGCCACCCATGGGACGTTGGGTTACTTGTGGGGCCTGGTACTGGAGAGTTATATCCCATTCTTCTGCAGCCACCGATCCAACCTGTTCAACATACCCGATACATGCTCGACGATCGGAGACGAAAGACTTCCCGCAAGCGTGCAGAGTCGAGGAATATCCTCCAGGGCGTTCTCCGGCAGGTCCGGCAAGCCTTGCATATACTTTAGAAGCCGTTTCTCTCCTGGATGATACCTGCGGTTTACCGCAAAAAGAATATCGGTATAGCTCGCGATCCAGACTGCTACTCGATGGTTAAGACTGATCAGGTCATCACGCGCAATCGCGGCCTTCATCTGTGCCAGGTAACAGGACTGCATCCCGCCGCCGAGCACCGGCCGGCTTTTCGCGACAATCGATCGGATCAATGATTCCGGAAATGGCTGACGCAGCCGCTCTTGCACGGTGCCTAACCAGTGTCGCGGGTCATACAGAATGAACCCGTTGGCAACGCTGAAACAATAAGCCGTGCTGTAGCCTAGGTCCGCAGAATAGTGTTCCAGCCGGGCAGCAATTTCGCCAAGCACGAAGTCGCACGAGCGGTACATCGCGTTGAACCGTCGGCCCTCCCGATCGATCCATTCGCCTCTAGTTCCCAGAACGTGTTGTTTAGCTGAGAATGCCGTGACCGTTCTAAAATGACCGCTTTTCGGCTTTCGACCGGTACCGGAGCATTGGTGTAAACATAAAAATCAAAATCCGAATGAGCGTCAGCCACCCCCATGGCCGCTGAGCCGCACCAAGCCACGGCCTCAACGCCGGCGATAGAGCCAAAGGCGTTTGCGATTTCTTTCAGAAACTCGGGGACTTCCATGAGGTTGCCTCCATTCTTTAGCGGTAGCTCCGCCGCTGAGCAGCTTATCCTCCGTTCCCTCGGTTCCCTCCTATTTAAAGAATCAGTCTTTGTGGCCTTTGTGACTTTGCTGTGAAATCCCTCGAGTTGCGTCCAATTGATTTTTGAATGGAACTATGGCTTAATCGCAGTTCGTTTCAAAGAGGCCGGGGTGGCGAAATTGGCAGACGCGCCAGACTTAGGATCTGGTGGAGCAATCCTTAGGGGTTCGAGTCCCCTCTCCGGCAAGTGCTTTAACACTAGGTACTTACAACATAAACCTAACAGTACTATCAACGCTTTATCTCAACAAATGCAAGCGTGTGTCACCGTGTTTATGGATGTGTCGTTCTCCAGACTTTTGGCGTTATCAGGCAGTGGGTTTGCGGGAAGCGACCAGTGATTTTAAGCAAACACGGGTTGGGTTAGGAACAAAGCTTTGCTGCTCGAATCGACTCGTCGCCCTAACGCCACGAGCTCGGTCTAGGTGAACAACCGAACCATCTAGCTACGGATCAGAAGATTGTGTGTTCGAGTCATGTCGGGTGCATGCTCGACGCCGACGACATATGCATTAATGATGACTCGATCACGGAGACCGACTCGGCCACTTTCGCTGCTCAGTCTCTGATTCTTCGCAACCGGCCAGGTCTCGTTCAGCCTTCTCTATCAACAATTTCACCTCGTCTTCGGCTGCAGGACTTTTCAATTTTAGACCCAAAAGTCAGATCAAGCGTCTGGATCACAAACTCCCCAACCCTTGGCTCTTTGCTGGCCCTTGGACCAGCGACGTTGAGAATTTCTATACCGTTATCTGACACGAAACTTCCCAGCTTATCTACGGCCTTACCTTCTTCAAAATGCAGATGCAGCCAAGGTTTGCCGTGTTTCCGAGCAAACTCAACAGTCTTCATCGATCCACCAGTCAATGCTGGGGCCATCGAAAAAATAGCCCTACTACCACGACTCAAGCGAAGCGGACACGGATGCCGTTAAGCGCGAGTCCCGTGAGTTCGGTCGTCCATGTTTCGCCAACTGATACCGGAAATGCACGCGTCAGAGTCCCCGTCGTGATGATCTCGCCAGCTGCGAGCGCCGGATTAACCTGATCGCGCGCGAGAAGATCGATCAAATGACGCAGCGCAGATACAGGTCCGCCCAAGACGTTCGTACCGAGCCCGTGGTCGACCACTGTGCCGTCTCGTTTCAGATCGATTTCGAAAGTCGAAAGTGTTCGGCTCCAATCCTCGGCATGCGTTGCGACCAGGTGACGAGGTCCGATAAGCAGGGCACCGTGCAAGCCAAACGCTGCGACCGTATCGGGAACCGAAAACTGCCATGCAGGGAAGATCGATTGTACGACTTCGAAACCGTGCGCAACCCAGTCGACGCTCTCCAACAATGTTCTTTCGTCCAGCCCGGGAGCTGGCGCGACGGCGAGTCTGAAGACGATCTCCGGCTCTATTCGTGGCTCAGCAAAATGCATGAGTGAGAACGTATCTCCGAGTTCGGCGAGGTAGTGTACCGTGCGATCATAAACATATCCCCACATCGGTTCATTTACGTTGTAGTCGGCCCAAGCCGTACGATTCGTAAAACCGATCTTGCGACCCACAGGCAGTTCCCCACGGGCCTCGCGCATCTTCCTGACTGCGGCTGTTACTCGGTACGCATCGTCTAGATTGAATGATGAAGTCCGAGAGGAGAATGGTTGGATCTGGTTTCCAGTATCGAGGGCAGCTAACGCTTCGACAGCAATCGCCTGAAGTTCGGTCAGGGCGTTCATATCACTGGTTGGTCATTACGACAACACGCGCGTCGACTTGAAGAAGTATTCGACGAAGTTCTTCGGCGTCAAGTACCTAGGTAATCGCATAGTCAGATCGGTTTCATACGGCATAGCCCTTGATTCGATTCTCGAAAACGAAGGTTTATGCGACAGTCACTAATCCAGTTACATCTGCCCGATGACCAGGCTTTCGCGGGGCGTACGGGAAGTTTTGCTCAGCAAATCCGGGCCACAGCATATTTCTCAGCTGAGTTTAGTTTTGCACGAGTCCTTACCGAATTATTCCGGGAGGTCGGATATTCTGTCGGTCACATTCTTGGCAGAGATGAGGCTATTTTTCTTCTCGCATCGATGGAGTAAAGGTAATCCCGACCAATAATCCTTCGGGCGCCAAGAAACGGCTGACAGTCTGGCCCCACGGTTCTTTCTTGTTCTTGACGAGCATTCGATAGCCTCGCGATTCCAGCTCCAGCGTCGCCTCTTCTACATTGTCGACATCCAACTCAAGCCAAGCTTGTGGAGGAGGAATCTCGTCGGGCCAGGAGTCTTTTCCAAAACAGGATTGCGCAGCCTGCAAAAGTGGCCATAGGGCAAAAGTTTTCGCGCCTTTCAGGGCCTCCGTATGAAGATAACCGTCAGTCTCCTCTTCGAAACCAATACCGAGGGTCTCGCTGTAGAGCTTCCGA
>Ga0210389_10002522_pt1 | contig 14409 bp, 8 predicted proteins | sample IncBWH28OmetaG_FD_160127 | JGI IMG/M metagenome (GOLD analysis project Ga0210389, IMG submission 160127) | Forest soil microbial communities from Barre Woods Harvard Forest LTER site, Petersham, Massachusetts, United States - Inc-BW-H-28-O ...
TTCCGATGTAAGCGATATCCAAAAGCACGTTGCCTGGCAATTCGCGCTGGAGGTCCACATTCCACATCTGGGTATAAGGCGTAGGCTGATTTCTCGGGATGAAGACCACGTTGGCTCCGAGCGGCGGAATGGTCGGGTCGGGTGGTTGCACGAGCGGAATACCTTGCGAGACCGTTTGAACCGGAGTACTGATGGCGTTTGGAATAATCGCGGCTCCTCCGATCGCGATGTTGAACGGCGGATTTTCGGTAAGGCGGTCAGTGATCGTGCCGACCGCCTGGTTGATCAGCTGCAAGTAAGCGATTCCGTAACCGGCACGAAGTGAGGTTTTCCCATCTTCGGTGAGAGAATATGCAAATCCCACATGTGGCCCGAAATCGTGCCAATTTGTATTCAGGGTGCTGGATGACACACCATTCCCCGGAAGAATCATCGTTACAGTTGCTGGGTCGAAATTTGCCAGATGATTGTTTTCTTCCGTCGCCGGCTTATACAGGTCCCAACGGAGTCCAAGATTGAGCGTCAAGCGGCGGTTAACCTTGAAGTCGTCCTGGAAATAAGCGCCGTACTCTCTATCCCGCTCGCCAAATGCTCCGAAAGTAAGCTGTTCGCGTTCCGCGACAATTGGTACCCCCAGCAAAGCGTCTGCAAGCGGATTGCCCAACTGCCCGGCCAGCAGATTACCGCTCGTGAAACCATTGAAGACATAGAGTCCGCGCGGGAATAGTGGCTGTTGGAGGTTGTATTCGCGAAAACGAGCGATAAAGCCGGTTTTGAATGAGTGGCGTCCCTTGATAAAAGAAAAGTTATCCGAGAACTGCGGAATATCGTGATGTTGCTTGGATGGTCCACCCGCTGGCCCACCTAGAATGGTGGTACTGAATGCACCAGAAATGTCGAGAAGCGGAAAACCAGACGTAAAGGGGTCATTCGGATTGGTATTCAACCCTCCAAGGCCCGCTATGAGAGGTTGAAATTGCATGCCTTGGCTGACGGGCGCGTCCAAACGATCGATTGTGTAGGCGAAGTTAAATTCGTTGACCATATTGGAATTGAAAACGTGACTGTAATTCAAAGAATAAAGCCGCTCGTCAACTGTACTAATTTGCGTGATCAGGTTGCCGTTAATCTGATCGCCGAAGATCGTGCCTCCATTGTTTTCCGTGTTGCTGTAAATCATTCCGAACGAAAGTCTATCCTTGGGAGTCACAACATAGTCGAGATGAAGATCAGCGGAATCGACGTTTGCTGGACTCGCGACGCTCGTGATGAAGTTGAATGGGCAGTTCTGTTGATTTCCGAATCCGCAATTTTGGTTGGGCGCAGGGAAGTTTGAGAACATCAACGCGGTTGTCCGGTCTACGGTGCTGGCTGGGATCTGGTTGTTCGGAAAGGGCGGACGTCCCGCGACGTAGGGGTTGAACAGTTGGACAGGCGTCGGCAAAGCAAGAAGAGCCGACCAGTCGTAAGTTCCCTGAGGCACGCCGTTTATGAATCCTCCCGAGGGCTGGTCCTGCTCAACCAGGGGCACGTTCTGGTGGGCTGTAACCGACTGTCGAATTCGCTCGCCTTGGTAGTCGCCAAAAATGAAAAGTTTATCCTTGATGATGGGGCCGCCTGCAGATGCGCCGAACTGGTTGAAGTTGTACGGAAGCTGCGCTGGATCTGAAAATGCCTGCGACGCGTCAAGCACGGTATTTCGGAAGTACTCGAAGAGATTTCCGTGAAAAGCATTTGTGCCGCTCTTCAACTTTACGTCAATGACTCCACCCATTGACCGCCCCCACTCAGCGCTGTAGTTATTGGTGAGGACCTGAAACTCGCCGACAGCTTCCAGGTTTGGAGAAACGCGGACCGGATCATTGGAGGGCGTGTCGATGTCTGCGCCATCGATCTGAAAACCGTTGGCGGTTACGCGGCCGCCGTTGATGCTGAATGAGTTTTGGGTCAGGTTCCGGCCCTGGGCGCCTGGCTGTGCGCCGGGGACCAACGGCACGAGGTCGAGAAAATTGCGTGAATTCAAAGGCAGGTTTTCGACAGCGGCCGTTGTGATGACAGTGCTCAGGGAAGAGGTGGTGGTGTCGACCATCTGCTGAGCAGCGCTCACAACCTCAATCGACTCTTTTTGCGTACCCGGCTGCAGAACGAAATTCAATGTAATTGTTTGCCCGATGGAAACGGCGAGTCCCGTTTTTGTCTGGCTTTGAAAGCCGGTCATCGTTACCTGAACGCTATATCCGCCAGGCACCAGGTTGGGAGCGGAGTAAATGCCCGCGGAATCGCTCGAGAGAGTGCGAGCCTCATTCGTCGCGACGTTGGTCACCACAACCTGAGCATTGGGCACCACGGCATCACTTGAGTCGGTGACTTGGCCCGTGATTTTACCGGTTGAAACTTGAGCGGCCAGCCAAACTGGCGCCAAGAGCCAAAACGCAAAGGCGAACAACGATCGTCGGTTCATCGAACCCCCCACGGACGTAAAATTTCAAAGCGTGTTCATAATGTCGACAAAGAGTTTGCAAATCACGCGAGGACGCCAAGATCGGTAAATCCATCATTTGGTATGTTGGCTGTCAGGCAGCTTGACATTAATCAGAAATTTATGTCAAGCTAAATTTTATCGAACGCATCGACAGAACGAATCGAGGAAGCTAGACCGCCGTGGCCGAGGATCTCTCGACGCTTCCGCGCAGGTCTCGAGCGAACCGAAGATTTTCGAAGAATCAAAGCAACGAAAACGGGCTTCCGAGGTACCTTGGCAACCGCCGATCCCGTTGCCGAGATAGTGAAGTGAAGGGGATTTGGCCAGAGGTGGCCGTTGAGCGTTAAGAGCTGGAAGCCAATTCAGAAGGCCTCGTTTTTCCAGGCCGTCGTGTACCGATTCGAAGAGCTGTTGCGCACGGGTGTTCTGAAGCCGGGAGAAAAGCTGGCGTCCGAAGCGGAGCTTGCGCGTGCTTTTCAGGTGAGCCGCCCGACCTTGCGCGAGGCACTCAAAGCTCTAAACCTGATCGGATTGCTTGTCAGCCGAACCGGAGACGGGACGTACGTCACGGAGGACAGCCGGAACCTTTTCAAAACCGCGCTCTATTTCAGCACATTTCTGAGCGCGGTCGACTTCTTGGGATTAATCGAAGCGCGAATCGCGATTGAGCCCTTCCTGGCAGAGATGGCGGCGCAACGAGCAACAAAAGTGGAACTGGATCGCATGAAAGAGTGGCTGCGGAAGATGGAAGGCGCTGTGGGCCAAATGCAAAAGTATCTGGAAAGTGAGATCGCTTTTCACGATGAGATCGCGACGGCCGCTCGCAGCGCGGTCCTGCACGGGATCATGGTTTCTTTGCGTGATCTGCTTCTTGAGGGCAGAACCAAAATCACCGCGGATCAGACCGGAAAAGGAAATTTTGAGTTGCACGTTCGAATCTATGACGCTATCCGAAGGCGTCAACCGCAGCTGGCTCACCGGAGGATGCTGGAACACCTCGAGGACGGCCGCAAACGATACGAGCAGTTCTATCAGGATTTGAAGATATCGAGCATTTCGCAGGCAAAGCAGCTTCCTGGGGCGTTCTTGCCGGATGAGGCGATGCATCCGCGTCGAGAACGAGGCGCGCGCGTTCGCAAGGAACCGTAGGCGGAGACGCAGGCAAGGGGGCGCATAGATGGTTGGATCGTTTCACCGATTCGTTCCGCGACTTGCCAACAAGCGTCCCGTGAGTCTCCGCCACAGAGCCATTCGCATTTCTCGACTCCAGCGATGGATCCCTTCGACGTTTCTATGCACGAGTTTGTTGACACTCTGCCTCTGCCTTGCCACGGGAGCCCGCCCGCCCGTGGCTGGGATGGATGCGTTCAGTGTCGGGGAGTCCAATTCCCTCGAGAACAGGATCGCCCAGACGGGATGGGCGCGGGTGCGCGGCGCTAATTTTATTCCTTCGTATGCTTCAAACACGTATGAGATCTGGCGCGACTACGATCATGACAAATTCGAAGAAGGAATTCGTCTGGCGCGAGGCGTCGGGTACAACAGCGTCCGGCTTTGGCTGAATTATCAGGCTTACGAAGAGTTGGGCGCCGCGATGGTGGATCGAGTAGAGGATGCTGTTCGTATTTGCGCGCGACACAATCTGCGCGCCGTGGTTGTCTTGTTCGATTCTTGCGGGGTCCATCCACGCAAGGACGCGAAATGGATGACGGCCGGCGATGCTTACGACGAGTTTCAGAAAAGCGACCGCTTCAGCTCCGAACAGAAAGCGTTCATGGCGACGCTGTTTCAAAACTACGTGCGAGGGTTCGGAGCGCGAACCCAGGTTCCGGTCGGTTCGGATACGCCCTTCATGGCTCTTCTCTGGCAGAACTGGCAGTCCACGCCCGGCAACGACCGGCTAGGAGCAGAGTGGTATCCGAAGCTCGAGAAGTATGTGGATGCGGTTGTCGGGAGACTACAAAATAATTCAAACGTCCTGCTTTGGGACATGATGAACGAACCCGAATTCGCCTCCGAAGGGTTCTTGAGCGCGAATGTGCTCATTACACCTGAAATGGAGAAGACAAGGGATGCCTTTCTCCAGCATTTTCACGATCACCTGAAGCAGCGATTCCCGAGTGAGATTCTGAGCGTGGGTTGGGCCTCGCTCGAAAATGCAGACAAATACTCCAGCTTGGCGGATGTGATCACGTTTCATGTTTACGGAGATTCAGAGCGGCTGCGAAACACGATCGCTCAGGCTCAGGAAATCAGCGAAAAATCAAAAAAGAAAATCCTGATAACCGAGACGTTGGCCAACTGGGATTTCGGAAAGCCTGATTTCGGGGCCATGGCCACCGATGAAGCACAGCTTGCGCATTACCAAGAGGTGCTGCCGGTGCTGGTCCACTCACCGATCGGTTGGATTGGCTGGGGGATGGTGATTTCCAACGATTTCGATCCGTACACGGATATTTATTACCCGAACGGAATTCCACGTCCTGCTGCCGTTTTTTTGGAGAAAGCGTTGAAAGCTGCCGAGCCGGCGCCATAAGACCGGGCCTACTGGGAATCGGAGACAGATGCAAGCACTCGTCTACCACGGAACGAAGGACATTCGCCTCGAGGATTTCCCCGAACAGGCGAAACTCGGACGCCACGACGTACGCCTGCGGGTGAAACGCGCGGCCTTGTGCCATACGGACTTCAACGAATACTTGCACGGCCCGCTGTACATTTCTCAGAAACCGCACCCACGCTCCGGGAGATCCATCCCGCTCGTCATTGGGCATGAATTTTCCGGCGAGGTAGTGGAGGTGGGGACAGACGTACGCAGGGTGAAACCCGGCGATCGCGTGGCGGTGAACGCGGTTGATAGCTGCGGTGAATGCATCCACTGCCATCGCGGAGAATATCAGCAATGCCGGTCCGCGGCTTATATCGGTTTCGATCGCGACGGAGGACTCAGCGAAGGTGCTGTGGTTCCGGAATCATGTTGCCATCGCCTCACGCCGCAGATTTCGAACGAAGCGGGCGCGCTGGTCGAGCCTCTGGCTGTCGCCCTCCACGCTGTGAAACAAGCGCAGATCGCGATAGGTAGCCGCGTAGCAGTCGTGGGCGGGGGCGCGGTGGGACTCTGCGTTCTGCAATGCCTTCGCGCGACCGGAGTGCGCGACGTGTTTGTCATTGACAAGTCCGATGGAAAGAAACCATTCGCAGAGCGGCTGGGCGCTTCAGCGTTCGTTAATCCCGAGAAGAAGGATCCAAAGGTCGCGATTCGCGAACTTACCGGGGGCGCTGATGCCGACGCAACATTCGAATGCGTGGGCGCGCCGCCGGCGTTTCGTCTGGCTGCCGATTTGGTTTGCCCCGCGGGAACGATTTGCGTGGTAGGCGTTTTTCCGGGTCCGTTCGAGTTTGATTTGAATTCTTTGATGGCTACGGAGAAGAGGCTCATCACTTCCCGTGCCTATGGCAATGAATTCCCTATGGTGATTGCCATGCTGGCCGACGGCCGATTGCAAGCCGAGCCGCTTATAACGCAGAGGTTGCCGTTGACCGACGCGTTGCAGAAAGGCCTGACCCAGTACGAGGTTCATGCGGCGACGAACGTGAGAACCGTGATCGAGATTTCCTGAGTTCGGAACAGGATTGCACCCTGTGAAGATCACCAAGGTTGAAACAGTGGAGCTTTGTCAAAGCACAGAGGTCCATTGGGGTGTGATCGGATGGTTGTGGGTTCGCATTCACACCGATGAAGGTCTCATCGGCTTGGGCGAAACGTGCCCGGCAAGCGCCGTGGAAAAAGCGGTTGTGCTCAACGACCTGGCTCCGCGCCTGATCGGTCGCGACCCAAGAGATATCGAATCAATCTGGCACGAGTTGCTAATGGCCGTCCAATACCGAGGCTGGGCGGGAGCCGAAATTCGAGCGATTAGCGCGGTCGACGTGGCTTTGTGGGATCTGCTGGGAAAATCCGTGAATTTGCCCGTGTACCGCTTGCTCGGAGGCAAGTGCCGGGAATCGATCTCCATCTACAACACCTGTTACGACGACGTGTACGATTTCAACACTCATCCTGTAGAGCTCGCGCGCGAGTTGGTGGGTGCTGGAATTTCGGCGATGAAAATCTGGCCGTTTGACGAAGTCGGCAAACGAAACCAAGGCCAATCCATTTCGCAAGCCGAGATTGACGCTTGTATAGAGCCGGTGCGCAAGATTCGCGATGCTCTCGGCGACTCGATGCAAGTGGCAATCGAACTTCACGGCTACTGGAACCTGCCCTGCGCGATTCGAATCGCCGAAGCTCTTGAACCTTACAAAGTGATGTGGCTGGAAGAAGCGTTGCCGCAGGACAATCTTGCGGCATACGCGACCTTGGCCAAGAAGGTCCGTCAACCTCTCTGCATCAGCGAACGGCTCGTGACGCGTTGGGGATTCCGCGAGCTTCTGGAGAATGGCGCCGCCAGCATCGTGATGCTGGATCTGGCGTGGTGCGGAGGCCTATCCGAAGCGAAGAAAATCGCCAGCTGGGCGGAGACGTATTACCTGCCGATCGCGCCCCACAATTGCAGCGGGCCTGTAACTCACTTCGCGAACTGGCACCTCGCAACGTCGACCCCTAATTTCATGATTCTCGAAACTGTGCGTCGTCATTATGGTGAGCGTTACGTCTCGATCGCGACAGCCACCGGTGCGCCAGCGAACGGAAAGCTCGGCGTACCGCCCGGTCCTGGGCTCGGCGTGGAATTGAAGAAAGAATTCCTCAACAGCAGCCGGGCCAAAGTTGAATTCTATCCGCCGCAGCGTTAAGTCGGAGTGTGTTGGGCCCTTGTTCTTGAATGATGCAGTCGAAATTGTCGGGAGGATGGTTCATGAAGCGCTTGGCTCTCGCGGTGTCAGCTACCCTGCTGCTCACGAGCTTTCACGCCGGCAGCGAGAGCTCTTCCACTTTGCTCGCAACGCATCTCCGTTGCGAATATCTCACCAACCCTCTCGGCATCGACGTTGCGCAACCGCGGCTCAGTTGGGTCCTGGAGCCTGGCAACGGTACCTTGCGAGCGCAGAGCCAGTCAGCTTATCGAATCGTTGTCGCCAGCAGCGCTGGAGGGCTTGCCACTGATCGAGGCGACCTCTGGGACAGCGGGAAAATCGCTTCCGACCAGACGATAGGACTCATGTACGCAGGGAAGCGGCTTCACAGCAAGCATCAATATTTCTGGAAGATCCAGGTATGGGACGAAAAAGATCGACCTTCGGGATGGAGCGAGACAAGTTCCTGGTCGATGGGCCTGCTCGATAAATCAGAATGGGCTGCTAAATGGATCTCGGCTCCTGACGCGGTAACAACTTCACAAGACGAAGCGGATGCGATGCGTGGCGTGAACAGCGGTTATCGCTCGAAGCTCACCTCACCCGGCGCTGAATCACAGGAATGGGTTTCCATCGATCTCGGTGAAAAAGAAATGGTCGATGCGGTTCGGCTGTTTCCCGCCTACCCCTACGACTGGCAGCCCGGCGGACCTGCCTATTTTTATCCGGTGCGATTCAAGATAGAACTTGCAAACCAGGCTGATTTCTCCGATGCGATCGTTGCCGTAGATCGCACGAAAGAGGATCTGCTTCCGCCGCTCATGAATAGTGGCGGAGCGATCTATCGGTTCTCGCCCACGCCGGGTCGCTACGTCCGTTTGGTTGCAACGCGCCTCCACGCGGAGAACGAGCTGTTCGCCGGACTGGCGCTTGCAGAAATGCAAGTGCTCGCCAATGGCCGCAACGTTGCCCTGAATAAGTCGGTCACTGCGCTTGATTCCATGGAAGTGCCCGGCTGGTCGAAGTCAAATCTAGTAGACGGTGTAACGAGGCCTGTCCGCAGCCGGGAATTGAAACAGCCAACAGCGATGTTTCGGAAGTCATTCGTTGCCGGCGGAGACATTCGGCGCGCTACGATTTATGTCACCGCTCGTGGGTTATACGAGTTGCGAATCAACGGAAATCGAGTCGGCGATCACGTTCTCGCGCCCGAATGGACTGACTTCTCAAAACGAATTCAATATCAGACATACGACGTCACATCGCTCGTCAAGAAAGGTAACAACGCACTTGGCGCATTTCTAGCAGCCGGTTGGTACGCGGGACACGTGGGGCTGATGCCGTCCCGCAGAATCTACGGCTCGGTGCCGGAGTTTCTGATGCACATGGATGTGGAATTTACCGATGGCCACGTCGAGTCCATCGTCACGGATGAATCTTGGAAACGGGCCAAGGAAAGCCCCATCCTATCCTCGGATGTTTACGACGGCGAAACCTACGATGCTCGCAAGGAACCAGCCGGGTGGGATTCACCCAATTTTGACGACTCCGCATGGCTGACGGCCGCCGCCACGCCAGACGGCACAGAAGCGCTTGTGTGGCAGCGCAACGAACCGATCCGTGAAACTGGCGAAATACAACCTATTGCGGTGGCGCAAATATCACCTGGAACTTACATTTTCGACTCGGGGCAGAATCACTCGGGATGGACCCGCATACGCGTGAAAGGCCCGGCAGGAACGGTCGTTACGATCCGTCACGGCGAAGCTTTGAATCCAGACGGAACCTTGTACGTGCCCAACGTACGAAACGCCTGGCAAATCGATCGCTACATCCTTCGCGGTTCGGGTGAAGAAACCTACGAGCCTCACTTCACGATTCATGGATATCGTTACATTGAAGTCTCTGGCCTTCCCTCACCGCCCGACCCGGACACAGTAGTAGCCCGTGTCGCCAACTCCTCTTCCCCAGAGGTAAGCCACTTCAGCACTTCGAGCACATATCTGGATCGATTGATGAATACGATTCTCTGGACGCAGCGATCCAACATGATTGGCATTCCGACGGACTGTCCTCAGCGCGACGAACGGCTCGGCTGGACAGGCGATGCGATGACGTTCTCGCAGACAGCCGTCTTTAATATGGATATGGCCGCGTTCTATACCAAATGGATGCAAGACCTGCGCGACGACCAGGCGCCAGACGGCCGCTTCCCCGACGTAGCGCCGAATCCGATGAATCGTGCATCCTCCGTGAATGCGGCTTTCAAAGAGAATTTACTCACCGGTTCTCCCGCGTGGGCAGATGCGGGGGTAATTATCCCGTGGCGGGCGTATCAGAACTATGGCGACGTAGAGCTGTTGCAAGCGCAGTTCGAGCCCATCAAGCGCTGGGTTGATTTCATCCAAAGCCGTAATCCCGATCTTCTTTGGAAGAACGATCGAGGTCTTGATCCGGGGGACTGGTTGAATGGCGACACGCTCGTGGAAAACGGATGGCCGCAGTCGGGCGGCACGATTCCCCACATTGAATTCGCCACAGGCTATTTTGCGCATACCACCGATATTCTCTCCAAGATCGCGGCGGCAATCGGACGTTCGGACGACGCCCGTCACTATAGAGAGCTCTTCGAACAAATCAAAAATGCATTCGACAAGGCGTATCTGAAGGCCGACGGGCAGATCGAGGGCAACACGCAGTCCGCGTATGCGCTTGCGCTCGATTTTGACTTGCTTCCGGACGCCATGCGGCCCAAGGCCATCGAATATCTTCTCGGAGGCCTGCAACGTTACAACGGACACGTCTCAACAGGAATCCACGGCACGCGCAGCCTGATGCTGGAATTAACTGCCGAGGATCACAACGACGAAGCCTACCGCCTCTTGAATCTTCACAGCTTTCCATCGTGGGGCTACATGCTCGATATGGGCGCGACAACGATTTGGGAACGCTGGGACGGCTACGTTGCAGATCGCGGATTTCAGAATCACACCGCAATGAATTCCTTGAATCACGTGGTGTTCGGAGCAGTCGGCGAGTGGATGTGGCGAAATATTATCGGACTGGCTCCCGACGATTCCGGCCCGGGCTACAAGCGTGTTGTGATTCACCCTCGCCCCGGCGGCGGCCTTACCTGGGCGAAAGGTAGTTACGATTCCATTCGTGGCCGAATTGAAAGTGGGTGGAAAATCGAAAACAATCACTTTTCTCTGGATCTGACGGTGCCGCCGAATACGACGGCGACTGTGTATATTCCCGCATCGGATGCTTCGCAAATTCGGGAAAGCGGACGAGCCATCGGCGACGGCGCTGGCGTTCGCCTTGTACGCGCGGAGCGTTCGTCGGTCGTGTTCGAGGTTTCGTCCGGCAGTTACCATTTTCGCAGTCCGGCGCAGTCGTCGGACGAACGAGCAACGCTGAAACGTGAAGAGCGACCGTGATTCTCTTCCAGGGGTGAACATCTTGGGAAACAAAGCAGCAACGACGGGAAGGAAGCTTCGCAGCCAGGATTGGTACGGGCGAACTGATCGCGACGGAATCATCTATCGCGCATGGATGAAGAATCAGGGTTGGCCAAACAACTTGTTCGACGGACGGCCGATCATCGGCATCTGCAACACGTGGTCCGAATTGACTCCCTGCAACGGGCACTTTCGCGAACTCGCCGAGAGCGTGAAGCGAGGCGTCTGGGAGGCGGGCGGATTCCCTCTCGAATTTCCCGTGATGTCTCTCGGTGAAACTCAAATGCGCCCGACGGCGATGCTGTTTAGAAATCTCGCCAGCATGGATGTCGAGGAATCAATTCGCGCAAATCCGATCGATGGAGTGGTGCTGCTGATGGGATGTGACAAGACCACTCCATCGCTCCTGATGGGCGCGGCGTCTTGCAATCTGCCTACCATCGGATTGTCTGGCGGCCCGATGTTAAACGGGAAATTTCAGGGACACGATATCGGTGCGAGCAACGTCTGGCAGATGTCAGAGCAGGTCCGCGCCGGAAATATGACGGCTTCCGAATTTTGCGAGGTGGAAAATTGCATCTCGCGGTCCAAAGGCCACTGCATGACCATGGGAACCGCCTCGACGATGGCGAATATGGTCGAATCGCTGGGCATGAGCCTGCCCGGGAATGCCGCTATTCCGGCAGTTGACGCGCGTCGCGCCACTCTTGCACAAATGACGGGCCGACGGTGCGTTGAAATGGTCCAGGAGGATTTCCGCATGTCACAAATCCTCACCCGAGAAGCCTTTGAAAATGCAATTTTCACGAATGCAGCCATCGGTGGCTCGACGAACGCAGTGATTCATTTGCTCGCGATTGCCAGACGAATTGGCGTGAAGCTCGAACTCGACGACTGGGACAAGCTTGGCTCGCGGCTGCCATGTCTCGTGAACTTGATGCCCTCAGGGAAATATTTCATGGAGGATTTTTTCTACGCCGGCGGGCTGCCCGTCGTTCTCCGTGAGCTGGGCGACGCGGGAGTTTTGCACCGCGACGCCATCACCGCGAACGGGCACCCGATTTGGGAGAATGTCTCCGAGGCTCCTTGCTGGAACCGCGATGTGATCCGTACTTTTTCTCAACCTCTCAAACCCGACGCCGGAATTGCGGTCCTTCGCGGAAATCTTGCGCCAGACGGCGCCGTTATCAAACCCTCGGCGGCAAGCCCTCATCTGCTAAAACATCGCGGGCGCGCTGTCGTCTTCGAATCGATCAGCGATTTCCACACTCGTATCAACGATGAGTCGCTCGATATCGATGAGAATTGCGTGATGGTCCTCAAGAACTGCGGACCGAAGGGATATCCCGGGATGGCCGAGGTGGGCAATATGCCCTTGCCTCCTAAAGTTCTCCGCAAGGGCATTACAGATATGGTGCGAATATCCGACGCTCGTATGAGCGGCACAGCCTATGGGACCGTGGTACTTCACGTTTGTCCCGAAGCGGCAGCCGGCGGACCGCTGGCTCTGGTTCGGAGCGGCGACATGATCACTCTCGACGTCCCAGGCCGTTCCCTTAACCTGGATGCGGATGAGGCCACGCTGAAGCAGCGCCGCGCTGAATGGAAAGCGCCGCCAGCCCCCAAGCGAGGCTGGGTGAAGCTCTATGTCGAGCACGTGCTTCAGGCCAGCGAAGGCGCGGACCTAGATTTCCTTATGGGATCAAGCGGAACGCCGCCCTTGCCTGATTCACATTAGCGCGCAGAAGATTCAAACAGCTTCAATACGTGGCGCGCCCGCCGCTTGCGTCGTAACACTGCGCCGTAACGAAGGAACAATCCGGGCTCGAGAGGAAGTGGACTACCGCAGCGATCTCTTCTGGCTTACCGGTACGCCCGATAGGAATTCGTTGCGTCATGTAGGCGACTTGCTCGGGTGTGATTTGATTCAGAATCTCAGTTTGAACCACGGCGGGCGAGACGGCGTTCACGCAGATGCCTTCTTTGGCCACTTCCTTGGCAAATGCCTTGGTGAAACCGATCACCGCAGCCTTGCTGGCCGAATAGGCTGTCATATTGGGATTACCTTCTTTCCCCGCTATCGACGCGATGTTCACGATCCGTCCGTACTTTCGCTCGCGCATCTGTTGGACGACGGCGCGACACCAGTTGAACGTTCCCTTCAAATTCACCGCAATCACGCGATCCCAGTCGTCTTCGGGTTGGTCCCATAGAGGAGCCGCGACGCCGGCGATTCCTGCATTATTCACCAGGATTTCGATCTTGCCGGCCCGGTCGTAGACCAGCTTCGCAGCCGCTTTCACAGACGAGCCATTGGCGATATCAACGGCCACCGCGAAATGATTCCCGGCGGCAACTGGAGGAAGCTCCTTAGCCACACCCTCGGCCCTGCTTGCATCCAGATCTGCGACGGCGATTCTGGCGCCGGCTCCGGCCAGGCGAACGGCGATCGCTTTGCCAATTCCGGTTGCTGCTCCGGTTACAACTGCCACTTGCCCCGTCAGATCAAATGGAACCATTAACCGACCTTTCTGTTAGTGCGCACTATAGCCGCCATCCACGAATAGAGAGGCGCCCGTTACGTATGAAGCGTCGTCCGAACATAGGAACGCGGCGCACGCTGCTACTTCTTCCGGCTTTCCTACGCGTCCCAGAAAATTGTTGGGGATCATTTCCTTTTCGGCGTCCTCATAATTCTTCCCGAGGGATTTCATGTGATTTACCAGCGCGGGAGTCTTGATGTTGCCGGGGCACACGCAGTTTACGCGGATGTTCTCAGGACCAAAATCCATCGCCATGCACCGGGTCATCGTTAGAATCGCGCCTTTGGTCGCGTTGTATGTCACCATGCCGCCCTGGCCCAGCACAGACGAGATCGACCCCAGGTTCACGATCGCTCCCCCGCCTGCCTTTTTGATTTCGGGCAAAGCATGCTTCACGCAGAACGCCGTCCCCCGAATGTTCGTCTCCAGCATCGTCTCCCACTCTTCCGCGGTGGCCTCAACGCCCCGTATTACGAACGCTGCCGCGTTATTGACCAGAAGCGCGAGGGAACCGAACGCGGCCACAGTCTCGGCAACGCATTTCTTGATGGATTCTTCGTTGCGGATATCGGTTTGAATGAACTTCGCTTTTCCACCGTTTTTGCTGATCGATTCCGCCGTTTCGCGCCCGCGGCTGGCGTCTAGTTCCGCGACGGCCACTGCCGCGCCCTCCGCCGCAAAACGTTCGCAGATGGCTCTGCCGATTCCGCTGCCTCCACCCGTCACCAGCGCTACCTTGCCTGAAAGCTTCATGGGCATATTCCCCTCTATGACTTCATTGCGACATCAGGCGATTCGCATTCGCGAGGAATGCAATTGCCACCAGCAAAAGTCCCAGGCCCGCAAACATCGTGCCTGACGCCTTCGCGTCCGCCCCCTTCCACTCGCCGCTGATCCATCCGACCACGTTGCCGGTGAGCAAAGCCGCTGCAAGTAGCGCAGGAAAGCCCACGAAGGCTCCATACCTGCCGAGTTTATAGGCGCCCAGTCCGTAGACCACAATGCCGGCCGCCCAGAAAACCCCCATCACGATCGCCCGCATCCAGTTGGAACCGCTGCCGCTGGCGAAAAGTTTTGCTCCAGTTCCGTTCCGCATCATTAGGTAAACGCAGTAGCCCACATTGGCGAG
>Ga0210389_10002526_pt1 | contig 14395 bp, 11 predicted proteins | sample IncBWH28OmetaG_FD_160127 | JGI IMG/M metagenome (GOLD analysis project Ga0210389, IMG submission 160127) | Forest soil microbial communities from Barre Woods Harvard Forest LTER site, Petersham, Massachusetts, United States - Inc-BW-H-28-O ...
GGCGACCGTGACGGCGCCTTGTGACGAGCGGTACCAGAGCGTGTCGCCGCACGCGGTGGCGGCGATCGACAACCCGTCGGTGAGCAGGAAGTTGAACCGCCCCGTCCCGCCCGCCGCCTCGACGGCCGCGATCGTGCCGGCCAGCGCGGCGGCCATCGGGCTGCCCGCCCGCAGCCGCTGGAGCACCAGCGCCCACAGGAACGCCGAGTCGACCATCGCCTCGAGCGACAGCAGGACCTCGACCGCGGGCGCGGGCGACCCGGGGCCGTCGGCCAGCCGGGCCGCCGATTCCGGCCAGCCCTCAAGGCTCCCGTTATGGCTGAACAGCCAGCGACCGCCGCCGAACGGCGCGGCCGCCTGCTCGCCCGCCGCCGTGCCAGGGGTTGCCGAGCGGACCGCGGCGAGCACCGCTCTGGACTTCGTGACCCGGGCGATGTCGGGCAGCGACGGGTCCGCCCACATCGGCACGCCCCGCCGGTACCTGGCCGGGTCCTGGTCACCGTCGGCGTACCAGCCGACACCGAACCCGTCGGCGTTCACCGTGCCGTGCCGCTGCAGCCGCGGCGCCCACGCCTGCCGGTACAGCGAGTGCGGCGGGTCGATCAGCAGCGACCGCAGCGACGCCGGAGGACCGAGGTAAGCGAGGTGGCGGCACATCAGGCGGGCTCCGTCGCCGGCCGGCCCGTCTCTCGCCGGCCCGTGTCCGGGCGCCCCGTGTCTGACCGTGCGGTGCGGAAGCCAGCGAAGATCTGCCGCCTGATCGGGTAGTCCCAGTTCCTGAACGTGCCGCGGCAGGCCACCGGGGACACGCCGAACGCGCCGCCGCGCAGCACCTTGTACTCGGGACCGAAGAAGACCTCTGAGTACTCCTTGTACGGCCACGCGGTGAACCCGGGGTAGGGCAGGAAGTCGGAGCTCGTCCATTCCCACACGTCACCGACCAGCTGCCGCGCGCCGCTCGGCGCGGCCCCCGCCGGGTAGGAGCCGGCAGGGGCGGGCCGCAGGTGCCGCTGCCCCAGGTTGGCCCGTTCTGGTGTCCACTCCTGGTCGCCCCACGGGTACCGGCGGGACCGCCCGGTCGCCGGGTCCCAGCGCGCCGCCTTCTCCCACTCGGCCTCCGTCGGCAGCCGCCGCCCGGCCCACCGCGCGTAGGCGTCCGCCTCGTACCAGCAGACGTGCAACACGGGCTCGTTCGGGATGACGGGTTCCTTGGTACCGAAGGACTGCCGCACCCAGGCACCCTCCCAGCTCCAGAACAGCGGGGCGGTCAGCCCGGCGCGCTGCCGGTGCGCCCAGCCGTCGGCCGTCCAGAGCCGGGGGTCGTCGTAGCCGCCGTCGGCGATGAACGCCGCGTACGCCGCGTTCGTGACCGGCGTGGTGTCCAGCCAGAACCCGGGGACGTGCACGGCGTGCGCCGGCCGCTCGTTGTCGAGCGCCCACGGCTCGGCCGACGTGCCCATGGTGAACATCCCGCCGGGCACGAGCACCTCGGCGGGCAGCGCCGCCGCGTCGGCGGGCGCGGGCGGCGGCGGCGCGGACAGCACCGCTGGTCCCGACCGCAGCTGGTGGGTGGCGAGCATGGTCTCGTCGTGCTGCACCTCGTGCTGCGCGACCATCCCCAGGGCGAATCCGGCGCCCGCGGTCCCGGCGACGGTCGGCCCGGTGCCGAAGTCACCAGGCGCGCCCGGCGGCAGCTTAACCTTCTCGATCAGGTCGAGCACGCGTCCCCGTACCTCATGGCCGTAGCGGCGCGCCTCGGCCGGGGTGAGCAGCGGCAGGGCCGGCCGCTCGGCGCGCGGGTGCTCGAACGCGTCGTACAGCGGGTCGATCTCCGGGTGCATGGCATCGCGGCCGCCGACCGCGCGCAGCAGCCAGAGTTCCTCCTGGTTGGCCACGTGCGCCAGGTCCCATACCAGCGGAGACATCAACGGTGAGTGCTGTTTCACCAGGTCGGTGTCGTCCACGGCGCTGGTGAGCAGCGTGGTGCGGTCCCGCGCGGCAAGCAGCTCGGCGGCGGCCAGGTCACGCAGCGCCTCCCCGGACGGGGCGGCGAGCAGCGGATCGGTCTGGTCGGTCATCCGGTTTCCTCCAGTAGGTCGTCGGCCGGACAGCGGTCCTTGGTCACGTACTGGTCGATGAAGGAGTCGACGGCGCCCGTGATCGCGGCGGGGGCGGTCATGCGGTCCAGGGCTTCCCTGGCGGCGGCGAAGCATGCCCCGCTGGCCCGGCTGATGGCCGGGTCGGCGGGTCCGAGCCGCGCGGCGCGCACCCACGGCCCCTCGTCGCCCGGCGAGCGCCCGTCCCAGAGCGGCTCGACCGCCGCGAGGGCGGCGTCGCCCGCCTTGGCGTCGGACAGCAGCGCGCTTGACACGGCGAGCGGCACGATCCACCCGTCGGCCGGCTGCGCGTCGATCATCCGCAGCTCGAAGTGCCCGCGCGGCCTGACCGGCGGGAACAGCGTGGACAAGTGGTACTCGAGGTCGTCGGCGGTGGGCCGCCGCAGCGGCACGTCACCGCCGCCTGCCTCGCCGTTGGACGGTGCCGCGGTGCCCGGTGCCTCGGCCCGCGTTCTCCCGGTACCCCGTGTCACCGGGTCCGCCGTCACCGGATCGCGGCGCACCCATTCGCGGAACGTCAGCCCTGGCGGGGCTGACCAGTCACAGGAATCCGGGTTGGGCACGCACATCACCTGCGCGTCGAGCGCGTAAGCAGCCCAGGCCTCGCGCGGGTCCTCGTCCGGCCGCGGCGGCCTGGTGCGGCCGGGGTCCATCCGCGTCCAGACCTGCTGCCGGGAGGAAACCCATCCGGTCGGCTTCCCCTCGCGCAGCGGCGAGTTGGCGAAGGCAGCGACGAGCACCGGCCCGATCGCGTGCACCAGCTGCCACCGCTGCCGGTAGCCGGACGGGCCGTCGGAGTCTTCGCCCGCGTCCAGGCAGACCTGGACGGACGCGGTGCCGCACATCATCTGCCGCCCCCAGGGGCCGCCCTGGTCGAAGAAGGCTTCCATGGCCGCGTAACGCGGCAGTTCGAGCACGCGGCGCGGCGGTCGGAGCGGGTCAAGCCCGATTCCAGCGAGTTCAAGGCCGGCGACGGCGACGGCCTCCCGCAGCGCACCGAGGTCCGCGCTGGTCGCGCGGACGAGGTCGCCTAGTGAATCCGCGGGCTGCGAGCTGAGCTCAAGCTGCCCGCCTGGCTCGGTGGTGAGTAGTGCCCCTGATGGCAGCACGCCGGGACGTGAGCTCGTAGGCAGCTCCGGCCTGGCGTGCTTCTCCCCGTTGTGCCGACTGTGGTCCGGGTTGCCCCGGGCGGCGTCAAAAGCCGTGACGGCCGCCGCGATGCGCCCCGCCGGCACCGGCAGGGCCGGGTCGCGCGCGTCGCGCACCAGCCACTCAAGTTCGACGCCGACCCGCTGCGGCGGCCCGGTCTTCAGGCAGATCCCGTGAACATGGCCGGCGGCGTTCTCCTCGTCGAGGTCGCCGCCATCGAGATCGCCGGCATCGATGACCGTCATAGAACCACCCTAACCACAGGGGCTGACATTCCGGACCACGAGGGTCCGACATTTCGGACTGCGGGGCACTTCATGCCTGTGTAGTCCCCCCCGCCCGCCTGCCGTTACACCGGGACGTGCCGGGTCTACGGGCGAACCTCGATGTGGCCCGCGGTGCCCGCCGTGACCTGGCCGACGACCGCCGCAAGCGTGCCGCGCACGGACAACTCCGCGGCGAGCGCGTCGGGTGACGCGGTGGCAAGCAGCAGCCCGCCGGACGTCTGCGCGTCCCGCAGCAGCACCGCCACGTCCGTCGGCACGCCGGGCGCGATCGACGCCCACGGCTCCAGGTAGGTCATGTTGTTCCGCGTCCCGCCGGAGACGTAGCCCGCGGCGGTCAGCTCGAGCGCGCCGGGCAGCAGCGGCACGGCGGACGCGGACACGACGGCGGAGCAGCCGCTCGCGCGCAGCATCCGGTGCAGGTGGCCGAGGAGCGAGAAACCGGTCACGTCCGTGGCCGCGACCACCCCGGCGGACAGCGCCGCCTCGCTCGCCGCGGCGTTCAGCGTGGTCATCGACGCCACCGCTGCGCCGAGCACGGAAGGGGCGGCCGCGCCGCGCTTGTGCGCGGTTGCCACCACGCCGGTGCCGATCGCCTTGGTCAGCACGAGCGTGTCACCGGGCCGCGCGGCGTCGATGGTGAACAGCCGCGACGGCGAGGCGAACCCGACAACCGCCATGCCGTACTTGGGCTCAGGGTCGTCGATGGTGTGCCCGCCGACGACCAGGCAGCCGGCCGACGCGGCGACCGAGGCGCCGCCGCGCAGCACGTCGGCGAGGATGGACAGCGGCAGCGTGCCGCCTGGCCAGGCGGCGAGGTTCAGCGCGAGCACGGGCCGCCCGCCCATCGCGTAGACGTCGGACAGCGCGTTGGCCGCCGCGATCCGCCCCCAGTCACCCGGGTCGTCGACAATGGGCGTGAAGAAGTCGGTGGTGAGCACCAGCGCGCGCTCGTCATCGAGGCGCAGCACCGCGGCGTCGTCGCCCTCGGCCGCCCCGACGAGCAGGTCAGGCGAGGCGGCGGCCCCGCCGAGCACGCCGGGTCCCAGGGAAGCCATGAGCTCATCCAGCGAAGACAGTGGTAGCTTGCAGGCACACCCGGCCCCGTGCGACAGGGACGTGAGCCGGATGGAGGCGGTGTCAGGCTGCGCAGTCACCCTCCCACCGTATGCGGGCGCCCGCGCGCCCTCGATGCCGCCGTGGCCAGGTGACAATAAGGGAAGCCGCGGATACCGGGGCCGCCATAACGCGCCGCGCCGCCAGAGTTGACGGTGCGCGGTCGCGCAGGTATGCCAGGATGATAGGCGATGAGAGTACCATCCATCAGGTTTGCGCACGTCAGGCGGGGTAGGGCCGAAGCGCCGCCCGGCATTGTCGGCGTGGCCAGGGTCGACCTCAAGACCAAGGTCCTGGTGCGCAGGCTCGAGCCAGGTGATATCGCGGTCATCGACCACCCCGACCTGGACCGCGTCTCCGCCGACGAGCTGATCGCCTGCCGGGTCGCCGCCGTGGTGAACACCGCGAAGTCGATCACCGGAAGGTACCCGAACCTGGGTCCTGGGCTCCTCCTCGACGCGGGGATCCCGGTCATCGACGACGTCGGCGCGGAGGTGCTGTCCAGGATCGCCGACGGCACCACCGTCCGCCTCGACAAGGACGTGCTCTACAACGCGAACGACCAGGTCATCGCCAAGGGCGTGCTCCTGACCGAGGCCGCGGTGGCCAGCGCGATCGAGGACGCGAACGCCGGCGTGGCCACCCAGCTCGACTCGTTCGCCGTCAACACCCTCGAGTTCCTCCAGCGCGAGCGCGACCTGCTCACCAACGGCATCGACCTGCCGGAGCTCGCCACCCCCATGAAGGACAGGCACGTCCTCGTGGTCGTCCGCGGCTACCGCTACCGCGAGGACCTGCGGGCCCTGCGTCCCTACATCCGCGAGTACCGCCCCGTGCTGCTCGCCGTGGACGGCGGCGCGGACGCCCTCCTCGACGCCGGCTACCGGCCGCACCTGATCGTCGGCGACATGGACTCGGTGTCCGACGAGGCGCTGCAGGCAGGCGCCGAGCTCGTGGTCCACGCTTACCCGGACGGTCATGCTCCCGGCATGACGAGGCTCAGGGAGCTAGGCCTCGGCGGCACGAAGCTCCCCGCGCCTGGCACGAGCGAGGACGTGGCGCTGCTCGTCGCCGACGCCTGCGGCGCCAGCCTGATCGCGGTGGTGGGGACGCACTGGACCCTGGAGGAGTTCCTCGACAAGGGCCGCCCCGGCATGACATCGACGTTCCTCACGCACCTGCGGGTTCGCAGTAAGCTGGTCAACGCCGCCGGCGTGCACCAGCTCTACCAGAGCAGGATCTCCGGCTGGGCCCTGGTCGCGCTCGTGGTCGCCGCGGCGGTCACCATCGTCGTGGCGATCGCCTACTCGCCCGCGGGCCCGATTCTCGGAAATTTCCTCAGCGCGACCTGGCACACGTTCGCCTACTGGTTCACGGGACTCTTCAAGTGATCGACTTCCGCTATCACCTGGTCTCGATCGTCGCCGTGTTCTTGGCGCTCGCGATCGGTATCGTGCTCGGCTCCACCGAGCTGCAGGGCAGCACCATCGACGGCCTCCGCACCCTGAGCAACTCGCTGCGGAGCCAGCTGTCCGCGGTCAGCGCGCAGCGCGACGGCTTGGTGCAGCAGACAAGCGCCAACGACGCGTTCCTCCAGACCGCCGAGCCGAAGCTGCTGAGCGCCATGCTGACCGGCCACCGGATCGTCCTGGTCACCGAGCCGGGGGCGCCGTCGGCGATCACCGGCGGCATCGAGAAGGCCGCCGGGTACGCCGGGGCCACGGTCACCGGCACGGTCGCGCTCCAGCCGAAGTTCAACGACCTCTCCGGCACCACCAGGTCCAGCCTGGCCGCGATCAACACCGCGCTCGCGACGACGGACCTCACCGAGCTCACGCCCGCCGCCGACCTGCAGACGGCCTACCAGCAGGGGGCCGCGCAGCTGATCGCCACCGCGATACTGAACACGACCGACGGCGAGCTCGGGCTGACGACCCCCCAGGCACAGACCCTGCTGGGGGAATACGCCAAGTCCGGCTTCCTGACCACAAGCGGCGCCCCGTGGAACCGCGCCACCCTCGCCGTCATCGTCGCGCCGCAGGCCGCGCCGGCCGACGGCGCGAACGACCCGGCTAACCTCGTGCTGCTCGCGCTCGCCGGGCAGTTCGCGCAGGCGAGCGCCGCGACCCTCGTCGCCGGCCCGTCCACCAGCTCGGCCGGGTCGGCGAGCGCGATCTCGGTGCTGCGCGGCAGCAGCGTCTCCGGCCAGGTATCCAGCGTGGACAACGCCGACACCGCGCTCGGCCAGATCTCGACGATCTGGGCACTCGCCGACCAGCAGGCGGGCGGCAAGGCAAACAGCTACGGTATCTCGGGTGCTTCCGCCGTCAGCCCGGCGGTACCGTCGCCGGTCCCGAGCGCGACGCCGACAGTGTCGGGCACGCCGACCACCAAGGCGACGGGAGGGGTCAAGAAGACCGTGAAGACCAAGTGATGGGCGCCCGCCCTGGCCTGCCCGTGCTGGCCCGCGGTGCGGCCGCGGCAGGCGCGGCGCTTGGCGCCTACGCGGCGCTCCGCCGGTATCCGCCGGCCGGGGAGGAGACCTGGCTGCGGACCAACCACCGCGGCGAGCACGTCACGCTCCTCGAGGGTCCCGCGGTGACCGTGGGGGCGGTTGCCGCGCAGGTCATCACCGCCGCGGTCGGCCCGCCGCGCGCTGGCAGGCGGGCGGCTGCCCTGGATTACCCAGAACGACTGCGGCCCTCCGCCTATCCCCTCGCCATCGCCGGCCTGGGCGGGGTGGCGTTCGGCGTCATCGACGACCTGCGCGGCTCTGGCAAGCGCCGTGGCCTGCGCGGCCACCTGGGCGCACTGGCCCACGGCGAGGTCACCACGGGCACGGTCAAGCTGGCGGGCCTGGCGGCATCAGGCCTCGGGGCGGCCGTGCTCGAGGGCGGCGACCCCGCCGACGTCGCCATCAACGCGGGGCTGATCGCGGGCGGCGCGAACCTGCTCAACCTCTTCGACCTCCGCCCGGGCCGCGCCATCAAGGTCGCGACGCTCACCGCCGGGCTGATCGCCGTGGGGAGTGCCCTGTCCCCTGGCACCGCCAAGGCGGCACCTGGACGGCTTGCGGGGCTACAGGCCGTCGCCGTGCCCGCGGGCGCCGCGCTCGCGCTGTTGCCTGCGGACCTCGGCGAGCGGGCCATGCTCGGCGACGCGGGCGCCAACGCGCTCGGCGCGATGCTCGGCGCGGCGGCGGCGCAGACGCTGCCGAAGAGCACACGGGCCGGCCTGCTCGCCGGCATCGTCGCGCTGACCGTGGCAAGCGAGAAGGTCAGCTTCACCCGGGTCATCGAGGCCACGCCGGCGCTGCGCTGGCTCGACATGCTCGGCCGGCGCCCCGTGCCGCTCACGGCCCCGGTCACCGTAAGCCACGCCGGCGCCGCCCGCGTACCCGCCGCGGAGCCGGTCACCCTGCGGCGGACGGAGCGGGTGTCCTGGTGGCTGCGCCGCCGGCGCCCCGGCCGTCACCGGCGGAACAAGGCCGTCCTTCCCTCGCCTCTTCCCTCGCGCGGCACGTCACCGTGAAGCGAGAACCCGGCTCTTCCCCGGACCAGGGAGGCAAGACCGGGACTGTTCCACGGCAGCGCGAGACCGAGGTGAGGACGCCGGAGCGCGCCCGCCCGCGCCGGCCGGTGCTGGGACGACAGGGGATCGGGCGCGCCGCGGTGATGATTGGGGTCATCACCGTGCTCGCCAGGCTGGTCGGGTTCGGGCGCCAGGTGGTGTTCGCGCAAACCGTCGGCACCACCTGCCTCGGCACGGCGTACACAACCGCCAACATGGTGCCGAACATCATCTACGACATCGTCCTCGGCGGCGCGCTTTCCTCGGTCGTCGTGCCGGTACTCGCCGGGCCCGCGGGCACTTTCGGCACTTCTGGCACTGGGGGCGCCGAGGCGCGGCGGATCGCGTCGGCGCTGCTGACCTGGACGGTGCTGCTGCTCGTGCCGGTCAGCGCGGCGCTCGCCCTGGCGGCGCACCCGATCGTCGCGGCGCTGCTGTCCGGCGCGACCGGCTGCCCGCACGGGCCGCTCGCGGGGGTGGGCGCGCGGATGCTGATCGTCTTCGCGCCGCAGGTGCTGCTGTATGGCCTGGCGGTCGTCCTGTACGGGATCCTCCAGTCGCACCGGCGTTTCGGCCCGCCGGCCCTCGCGCCGCTGCTGTCGTCGCTGGTGGTGATCGGCGCGTACGCCGCGTTCGGCGAGGTTGGCGGCGCCTACGTCAACCGGCTGGGCGAACTGCCGCCGCGCGCCGAGTACCTGCTGTCCGGCGGGACGACGCTCGGCGTACTCGCGCTCGTACTGACCGCCGTCGTCCCGGCGTGGCGAATCGGCGTCCGCTCGCGCCCGACTCTCCGTTTTCCGCCGGGCGTCGGCCAGAGGGTCAGGCGGCTGGCCCTGGCCGGGGTGGTCACCCTGGTCGCGCAGGACGCCTCGGTCGCCGTCGTCATCGTGCTCGCCAACCACTTCGGCACCAGCGGCGCGCTGGTGATCTACGGGTTCGCCTGGGCGGTGTTCATGGTGCCGTTCGCGGTACTCGCGGTGCCGATCGCGACCAGCGCGTTCCCCGAGCTTTCCACGCGTGACGCCGACCCGGCCGACACGGGGAGCGGCGCGTTCGACGTGACAGCGGCCGCGTCCACCCGGGCCGTCATGGTCGCCTCCTGGCTGGGCGCGGCCGTGCTCGTCGGCGCGCGCGAGCCCATCGCCCGCGTCTTCGAGTCGCGCTCCCCGTCGGCCGCCTCGGTGCTCGCGCTTGCCCTGGCCGCCTTCGCGCCCGGGCTGATCGGCTACGGACTGTCGGCCAACCTGTCCCGCGTCCTGTACGCGCGCCGCCGCAACCGCGCCCCGGCGCTGGCGATCGCGGGCGGCTGGCTGCTGGTGATCGTCGCGGACCTGGCGATCGTGCCGTTCGTGCCCGCTTACCGCGTGGTGCCCGTGCTCGGGCTCGGCACCACGTTCGGCCTGACGGTATCGGGGATCGCCCTGCTGCTCCTGGTCCGCCGCGAGTGCGGGCCCGCGGCGCTGCACCGGGTGCCGCGGGCGTTCCTCGCCGGGCTCGCCGGGTGCGTGATCGCCGCGGTGGCCGGCTCGGCGGTGTCGTCGGTCATCTCCGGCGCGGTGCCCGCGCTCCCCGGCGGCGGGTTCCTGGCCAATGTCGGCCTTTCCGTGCTCGTGGCCGTCGTGGTCACCGCCGTGTTCGCCGCGGTCGTGCTCCGCCTCGACGGCGGCGACCTGCGCACCGCCCTGTCCCGCCTCCGCACCAGGCCGCCGCGGGCAGCGGGGTGAACGGCACCGAGCGGGAGCCTCCGGAGCGCGTCACGCTTGTCCTCGGGTTGGTGGCCGGCGGGACGGGGGCGCACGTCAAGATGCTCGCCACGGGACTCGTCGCAGGCGGGGTCGGCGTGTCGGTGGCCGGGCCGTCCTCGGCCGACAGGCGGTTCTCGTTCTCGGCGGCGCCCCCGGTGTCGTTCTCTGCCGTGGAGATCGCGGACCGGCCGCGTCTTGGCGATCTCGCCGGCATCCTGCGGCTGCGGAAACTGCTGCTCCGCGCGGCGGCTGGCGACGCTTCTCCCGGCGGATACGGAGACGGCCACGTGGTGCATGCGCACGGGTTGCGGGCTGGGGCGCTTACGGTACTGGCACTCGTGCACGCCGGCGCCGAGCGGCGGCCCGGCCTCGTGGTCACGGTGCACAACGCGTCGCCAGGCGGGGGAGTAGCCGGGGGCATCTACCGGGTGCTTGAGCGCGTCGTCGCCCGGGGAGCGGACCTGGTGCTCTGCGTCTCGCCTGACCTGGAGCGGCGGATGCGGGCCGCCGGCGCGCGCCGGGTTGACCGGGCCGTCATCGCGGCCCCTGACGCGGCTCCCGGTCCCGTCGCCGTTCATGTCGCCACCTCGGCTGCCCCCGCCGCGCCAGCCCCTGCTGTCCCGCCAGTTGCCGCTGTCCCGCCAGTTGGCACTGTCCCGCCGATGGCGGGCAGCCCGGCTTCAGACGCGCCGGCCCCCGTTGCGGCGGGGCGGCCGGTCGTGCTCGCGGTCGGGCGGCTCACGGAGCAGAAGGGATTCGGCGTGCTCCTTGAGGCGGCCCGCGCCTGGCGGGACCTGGACCCGATGCCCCTTGTGGTGATCATCGGGGAAGGGCCGCTCGCCGCGAAACTGCGGGCACGGGCCGCCGTGCTCGGCGTCGCCGTGGTTTTCCTCGGCCATTGCGATGACGTTCCCGCGTGGCTCAGGGCGGCGGCGGTGTTCGTGCTGCCCTCGCGGTGGGAGGGGCAGCCGCTCGTGCTGCAGGAGGCGCTGCGCGCGGGCACCCCGGTCGTGGCCACGCTGGTCGGCGGCGTCCCCTGCCTGGCCGGCGAGGACGCGGCGGTGCTCGTCCCCTGGGGAGACGCGGGGGCGCTCGCCGCCGCCGTCCGCTCGGTGCTGACCGACCCGCCGCTGGCCGCCAGGCTCAGGTCGGCGGCCGCCGTCCGTGCCGCGACGCTGCCGTCGGAGGCCGACGCGGTCAGCGCCGCCCTTCAGGCCTACGCCTCGGTGCGGCGCGGTGCCGGTCTGCGATAATCGGCTCGTGCCACTGACATCGACGTGCCTCTGCCTGCTCACCAGGACCGGCGGCGACGGCGCGGCTGAAGTGCTGCTGGGCTACAAGAAGACCGGGTTCGGCACGGGCAAGATCGTCGCGCTCGGCGGGCACGTCGAGCCGGGCGAGTCGGCGGCGGAGGCGGCGGCACGCGAGGTCAAGGAGGAGTCGGGCATCCGCGTGGCAACCGGCTCGCTGGCGGCGGCGGCCCACGTCACGTTCATCTTTCCCGCGCGCCCGTCCTGGGACATGGACGTCGAGATCTTCACCGCGGCGAAATGGTCAGGCGAGGAGACGGAGCCGGGAGAGATCAGGCCCGAGTGGTTCCCGGTCGCGGCGCTCCCGTTCGACCGCATGTGGCGGGACGCGGGGCAGTGGCTGCCGCGCGTGCTGGCGGGCGAGCGCCTCCGCGCGACTTTTACTTACGCTGCGGACAACGAAACGATCGACGCGGAAACCATCACCCCGCTGCCGTAGCCGTTTTACAGCGCCTTCGGGGATCACCACAGCGTCCACCAACTTAGGGCCACTTCGTGCACCCGAGCCGACCGGATATATCCGGATATATCCGGCTATCGGAAAACACGAAATGGCCCTAAGTCCGAGTCGTGCCGCGCGGCCAGCTAGCAACTTCCTGATAACAGCAAAAAGCGACTGGGTAATGGTTCAGGGCGCGGTGTGGTCAGCTCAGCCAGTCGGCGGTGATCCGCTCGGCCAGCCGTTCGAGCAGCGGGCCCCCGTGCGCGATGCTCCGCTCCAGGTCAGGTTCGAGGTCGCTGAGCACGTAGGCGCGGGCGATCCCGGCCGCGCTGAGTTCGTCTTGCGTCAGCGTGCAGCGCCCGGCCACGGCGATGACCGGGACGGCGGGGTCGTGCGCCGCGGCGGCCCTGGCCACCCCGACGGGGGCCTTGCCGTGCAGGGTCTGCGCGTCAAGTGATCCCTCCCCGGTGATCACCAGCCGTGCCCCGTCAAGCCGCGAGCCGAACGACGCGAGCTCAAGCAGCAGTTCGATCCCCGGCCTCATCCGCGCGCCGAGGAACAGCATCGCGGCGAACCCTAGCCCGCCCGCCGCGCCCGCGCCAGGGGCATCACGCACCGGTACCGGCCCGCCAAGAGCGGCTTCCGCGATGTCCGCCCAGCGCCGCAGGCCGGCTTCGAGCAGCCGCACCTCCCCGGGGGACGCGCCTTTCTGCGGCCCGTACACGGTGGCCGCTCCCGACGGCCCGAGCAGCGGGTTGTCCACGTCGGACGCCAGCAGGAACTCCACCCCCGACAGGTCACGCAGCCGGCCGAGGTCGAGAGCGGCGAGCCGGGCGAGCGCCGCGCCACCTGGTGGCAGCTCACGGCCCTTGTCGTCGGTGAGCCGCGCGCCGAGCGCCTGGAGCAGGCCCGCGCCGCCGTCGGTGGTGGCCACGCCGCCGACCCCGAGCACGATCCGCTTAGCGCCCATCCGGGCGGCGGTGAGAATCAGCTCGCCTACTCCGCGGCTGGTCGCGGTCAGCGGCGCCAGGCGGCCGGGAGACAGCAGGGCCAGCCCGCACGCCTGCGCGGCCTCGATCACTGCGGTGCCGCCGAGCAGCGCGTACGAGGCGGTCACGTTCTTACCGACGGGGCCGCGAACCCCTAGCTCAACCCGGCGGAACCCGGCGGCGACCGCGGCCGCCACGGTCCCGTCACCGCCGTCGGCCACGGGCAGCGCCTCGATCTCGCCGATGAACCCGCCGCGGACCAGGCCGGCGGCCACCGCGGCGGTCACCTCGGCCGCGGTCAGGCTCCCCTTGAACTTGTCCGGTGCCACGACGACCCGCTCACCCATGCCCCGATTCAAGCACGCCGGCCATGCTGCGCACACCTAATGCCCAAGCTGGACGCCCGCGGGCCCGCGCGCCCGCGGCCTGGCGCGTTTGGTACTGTCACGAAATGCCCGATGGCCAGCAGGAGAACCAGCCGGCAGCCGAGCCGCGCGTCGTCGTCGACGGCTTCATCGGCCAGGTGGACGCGACCCAGGTGCCGCGCTACGGGGGTGAGCCGACGTTCGCCCGCCTGCCCCGCCTGTCGGACGTGGTCAGCGCCGACGTGGCGATCCTCGGCGTCCCGTTCGACGCCGGGGTCTCCTACCGGCCGGGTGCCCGTTTCGGCCCCGGCCACATCAGGGAGTCCTCACGGCTGCTGCGTCCCTACAACCCGGCGGCGGACGTGTCACCGTTCGCCACCCAGCAGGTGGCGGACGCCGGCGACCTCGGCGTCAACCCGTTCAGCATCGCCGAGGCCGTCGCCGCGATCGAGCGCGGCGCGCGCGGCCTGCTCGAGCGCGTACCCAGGCTGCTCACCCTCGGCGGCGACCACACGATCGCGCTCCCGCTGCTGCGCGCCGTCAACGCGGTGCACGGCCCCGTCGCCGTCGTTCACTTCGACGCCCACCTGGACACCTGGGACACCTACTTCGGCGCCGCCTACACGCACGGCACTCCGTTCCGCCGTGCCTTCGAGGAGGGCCTCCTCGATCCTGAGGGCTGCCTGCACGTCGGCATCCGCGGCCCGCTCTACGACGCCGAGGACCTGGTCAGGGACGCCGGCGTGGGCTTCCAGGTGGTCCCCGCCACCGAGGTAGAGCACCTGGGCACCAGGGGCATCATCGAGGCGATCGCGGCCCGCGTCGGCGACCGCCCGGTCTACGTGAGCGTCGACATCGACGTACTCGACCCCGCGTTCGCCCCGGGCACGGGCACCCCGGAAGCGGGCGGCCTGACCAGCAGAGAGCTGCTCGCCGTGCTCCGCTCCTTCGCCCGGCTGAACCTGGCAGGCGCGGACATCGTGGAGGTGGCCCCCGCCTACGACCACGCGCAGATCACCGGCATCGCCGCCGCCCACGTCGGCTACGAGCTCGTGTCGGCCCTCGCCCTCGGCAAGAATTAACGGCGGCCGCGGTCAGGGTGCCGTTTCCGCCCAGCGGCGGCGCACCTCCGCCAGCCCCTCCGGCGTGAGCGACCCGTACAGCCGCAGCCGGGCCACGCCGCCGTCAGGGAAGACGTCGAGTCGCACGAGGTCGTAGGCGGACGACGGCCGCAGCAGGAACCGGTGCGGGGTGTCCGGCAGCAGGGACGTTTTCGGCAGCAGCGGCGCCCACGACGAGTCCGCCTCC
>Ga0210389_10002528_pt1 | contig 14391 bp, 12 predicted proteins | sample IncBWH28OmetaG_FD_160127 | JGI IMG/M metagenome (GOLD analysis project Ga0210389, IMG submission 160127) | Forest soil microbial communities from Barre Woods Harvard Forest LTER site, Petersham, Massachusetts, United States - Inc-BW-H-28-O ...
GTGGGCACGCCGCCGAGGGCTACGCCAAGGCCACCGGCAAAGTCGGCGTCGCGTTCGCCACCAGCGGCCCCGGCGCCACCAACCTGATCACCCCGATCTGCGACGCGATGATGGACTCCGTCCCGTGCGTGTTCATCACCGGGCAGGTGCGCACCGAGCTGCTCGGCACCGACGGCTTCCAGGAGGCCGACACGATCGGCATCACCATGCCCGTCGTCAAGCACTCGTTCATGATCCAGCACCCCCAGGAGCTCCCGCGCGCGATCCACGAGGCATTCCACATCGCGCGCAGCGGGCGTCCCGGCCCGGTGCTCGTCGATCTGCCCATGGACCTGTCGCGCGCGGAGATCGACTACGAGCCGGTCACCGACCTGCGCCTTCCGGGCTACCAGCCGAAGATCGAGGGCAATCAGAAGCAGATCCGCCAGGCCGCCAAGGCGCTCGCCTCCGCCCAGCGCCCGGTCATCTACGCCGGCGGCGGCGTGGTCAACGCCGAAGCCTCCGAGGAGTTGCGCGAGTTCGTCCGCAGCGATCGCTTCCCGGTGACGTGCACGCTGATGGGGCTCGGCGCATTTCCGGCGACGGTACAGGGGGAGGCTGGGCGGGAGCCCGATCCTCAGTGGCTGGGGATGCTCGGCATGCACGGCACGCGCGCCGCCAACTACGCGATGGACGAGGCCGACCTGATCTGTGCGGTCGGCGCGCGCTTCGACGATCGCATCACCGGCAAGCTCTCCGAGTTCGCGCCGCGCGCCAAGTTCATCCACATCGACGTCGACCCGGCCGAGATCTCGAAGAACGTGCCCGCCCACATCCCGATCGTCGGCGACGCCAGGAACGTGCTCGCAAAGCTCGTCATCGAGTACCGCGCCATCGGCGCCGACCCCGCCCGCATGAACGCTTGGTGGAGTCGCATCGACGGTTGGAAAGCCAAGTACCCGCTCGCCTACGAAGACAGCGCTGACGCCGAGATCAAGCCCCAGTACTTGATCCAGGCGCTGTGCGAGGCGACCGCCGGCGAGGCGATCATCACCTCCGACGTCGGCCAGCACCAGATGTGGACCGCCCAGTACTACGACTTCCCCGAGCCGCGGCGCTGGATCAACTCCGGTGGGCTCGGCACGATGGGCTTCGGGCTGCCAGCCGCGATGGGCGCCGCTGTCGGCTCGCCCGAGCGGGTGGTGTGCTGCGTGGCCGGCGACGGGTCCGTGCAGATGAACGCACAGGAGCTCGCCACCTGTGCGCAGAACCGCATCCCGATCAAGGTGTTCATCATGAACAACGGCTACCTGGGCATGGTGCGCCAGTGGCAGGAGCTGTTCTGGGACGGCAAATACAGCCAGGTCGACATGGGCGCGTTCCCCGACTTCGTCAAGCTCGCCGAGGCCTACGGCGTGACCGGCATGCGGTTCACTGACAAGCACACGCTGGTCGATGACATCAGGCGCGCGATCGCCACCGACGGGCCGGTGCTCGTGGACGTGCGTGTGACCCGCGAGGAGAACACCTACCCGATGATCCCCGCCGGCTCGGCCGCGCGCGACATGGTCGGTCCCGAGAGCCACGACCGGGAGAGGGTGGGGTGAGCCTGACCATGGGAGAACCAGGCACCAAGACCCCGCTCAGCCTCGAGGAGCTGGAGGCCGCCACGAGCATGCGCACTGGGCGCAAGCACGTGCTCTCGATCCTCGTCGAAAACAAGTCCGGCGTGCTCACCCGCATCGCCGGGCTGTTCGCCAGGCGCGGCTTCAACATCGACACGCTCACCGTCGGGCCGACCGAGGACACGCAGGTCTCGCGTGTGACGCTGACCGTCGACGGGGCGCTGCACCCGATCGACCAAGTCACGAAGCAGTTGCACAAGCTCATCAACGTGCTCAAGATCCGCGATCTGGAGCCGGGCGACACGGTCGCGCGCGAGCTCGCGCTGTTCAAGGTCTCCGCCGACGGCGTGCAGCGCGGCGAGCTGATGCAGATCGCTGAGATCTTCCGCGGCAAGGTCGTGGACGTGACCAAACGCGCGATCATCATCGAGGTCACCGGCACCACCGAGAAGATCGAGGCATTCGAGACGATGGTGCGCCCGTTCGGGCTGATCGAGATGATGCGCACCGGCGAGATCGCGATCTCGCGCGGGCGCACCGAGACGTGATCTCGGGCCTGCTCGGCAGCGACAGGCGCGCGCTCGCACTCGACGAGCCCGACCGAGAGCGCCTGGCCGCGCGCCTGGCGCTGGCCGTCAAACGCGCGCGGCGCAGCGGCGGCGAGGTGCTCGCCAGCATCTCGCTCGCGCTCGACCCACAGCTCGACCCCTCGGCGATCGTGTGCGCCTCGCGGCGCGCCGGCGAGCGCTGGTTCGTGTTCGAGCAGCCCGACCGCGGCCGCGCGGCGCTCGCCGCGATGGGCACCGCCACCAGCTTGCAGGCAAGGGGCGCCGAGCGCTTCGCCACCGTCGCCGACCGCTGGCGCGCGCTCGCTGCCGCCGCCGTCAGTGACCCGGCGGATGACCCCGCCGGCGGCGGGCCGCTGGCCGTCGGCGGCTTCGCGTTCGCCCCCGAAGGCGGCAGCGCTCCACACTGGAGCGAGTTCGAGCCCGCCTCCCTGACCGTGCCCGAGGTCGCACTCGTGCGCTCCGAGCACGCCGGACAGACGAGCGTGCGTCTCACTCTGTCGGCGCTCGCGCGCCCCGACGACGTCCCCGAGCAGCTGCTCGCGCGCCTCGAGCAGCGGGTGGGCGAGCTGCGCCAAGCACCGCTGCCGCTGCTCGATCCTGCGCCCACCGGGCGCTTCCAGGTGGCCAGCGCGATGCCGCCCGAGCACTTCGAGCAGGCGGTCGCGCGTGCCCGCGAGCTGATCCGCGCCGGCGAGCTGAAGAAGATCGTGCTCGCCCGCGAAGTGCAGGTGCATGCGGGTGGGGGGGCGCCCATCTATGACCCGGCGGCCGTGTTCGGCGTGCTGCGCGAGGAGTTCCCGTCGTGCTTCGTGTTCTGCGTCGGGCGCGGCTCCTCCACGCTGGTCGCCGCCAGCCCCGAGCTGCTCGTGCGCCGCCAGGGCCATCGCGTCAGCACGCTCGCGCTCGCCGGCTCCACCAGGCGCAGCGCCGACCCAGCCGTCGACGCACACCTCGGCGAGCGGCTGCTGCGCGACGAGAGCTACCGCGAGGAGCACTCGATCGTCGCACGGCGGATCGAGCGCACGCTGCGCCCCCACGCCGTGTGGGTGACCGCCGCCGCCGAGCCCGAGCTGGTGCGGATCGCCAACATCCAGCATCTGGCCACGCCCATCCGCGCGCAGCTGGCGGCGCCCATGGACGCGCTCGAGCTGGCCGAGCTGATGCACCCCACGCCGGCCGTCGGCGGCGAGCCGCTGTCCGTCGCAGCGCCGCTGATCCCTGCCCTGGAGGGGCTCGACCGCGGCTGGTACACAGGGCCGGTCGGCTGGGCCGACGCCACCGGCGACGGCGAGTTCTGCGTCGCCCTGCGCTGCGCGCTGCTGCACGAGAACGTCGCGCGCTGCTACGCCGGCAACGGCATCGTGCGCGACTCCGATCCCGCCAGCGAGTTGGCCGAGACGGAGATCAAGCTGCAGGCGCTCTTGCCGCTGCTGGCGGGCTGAGCCGCGCGCTCCAGCTATGGGCGCAGGCGTACGGGCAGCGTCTTGAGCTGGTTGGCGAACGCCGACTCGACATGCCGTGGCGTACCCGCGATCTGAATCTCGGGGTAGCGCTCGAGCGTCTCCTCGATCAGGATCCGGAGCTCCAGGCGCGCGAGTGCGGTGCCCAGGCAGAAGTGCCGTCCGCCCGCGCCGAACGCCTGGTGTTCGGGATCGCGGGTGACGTCGAAGCGGTGCGCATCCTCATAGCGCGTCTCATCGCGATTGGACGACGGGTACCACATCACCAGCTTCTCGCCCTTGCCGATCTTCTGTCCGTGCAGCTCGGTGTCTCTGGTCGCGGTGCGCGCGAAGTGCCCGAATGCGGGGAACATGCGCAGCGACTCCTCCACCGCGCCCGGCACCAGCGACGGGTCCGCCACGACCATGCGCAACTGCTCGCGGTCCTCCATCAACGCGCGCATGCCACTGCAGTACGTCGCCTTGGTGCTGTCGTTGCCGGCCGCCATCAACAGCACGAAGCCCATCACGATCTCGTGATCCTCGAGGCGCTCACCGTCGACCTCGGCGTGCACGAGCACGCTCGTCAGATCGCCGGTCGGCGTCTGTCGGCGCTCGGCTATCAGCCGGCCGCAACGCTCGAACACCTCCGGCACGTCGCGCTCCATCACCACCTGCGCGCCCTCGGGCGTCGCATCCGGGTCGCCGGCGCTGACCAGCGCGTTCATCAGTCGTGCCCACACCTCGTCGTCCTCGGGTGGCAGGCCCATGAAGCTGCCGATCACGCGTGACACCGCCGGCTGCGCCACGTCGCTGACCAGGTCGCAGCCGTCCCGGCCGGCGAGGCGATCGAGCACTTCGATCGCGATCGCGCGGATCGCGGGCTCGTGCTCGGCGATGCGCTTCGGCGTAAAGCCTCGCTGGAACAGCGCCTTTAGGCGATCGTGCTTGGGCGGGTCCATGCCGATGAACATCGCCTGCTGCATCTCGAGAGGCAGACCCGCATCTGCGGTTTTCGTCGCCACGAAGCCACCGATCTCCGAGGAGTAGGTCTGCCAGTCGCGGCTCACCTCGAACACGTCGTCGGCGGTGGTGACCGACCAGAAGCCGTCCTCGCCGGGGTACTCGGCGATGCCGTTCGACCAGTGCACCGGGCACTCGGCGCGCAGCCGACCGAACAGCTCTAGCGGCGGGCCGTCCTGGAAGTTGGCGAGATCGGCCACCTGCACTTGATCAAGCGGTGTCTGCTCGCGGCTGCTGGCGCTCATCACATGTTCCCCCTCAAATGGTTTGCGGACCCGTGCCCCGAGCGTACTCCCACAGGCGAAGCACCGATTGACATCTACCGCTGGATGATGCGAGGGGACGCTGCCGTTAGCGCCGTCTCAGTACGTCGCCACCCGCGACACGGCGCTCCACACCCGGCGGTGAAGCTCCACGTTTTGAGCGCGATCCGTCCGCACGTGCACGAGCGTCGAGCGGGCGTTGGCAGTGAGGGCGCGCTCGAGCGCCGCGCGCAGCTCACCGGTCGTCGCGACCCGCTCATACTCGATCCCGTACAAGGCAGCCGCCTTCGCGAAGTCAAGGCCCGTGGGAGTGGCGATGTGGCGCGTGTAGACGTCATCCTCGCCGTCTGCCCGCGCCGAGCCGCGGGTGTCGCGTGTCTCCAGGGCACCGGCGTCGGGCGTGCGCGCCATGCTTGCGCCGGCGAGCGGCAGGAAGTCGAAGATGCCGCCCCCGTCGTTGTCGAGCAGCACGATCGTCAGCGTCAGCTCGAGGCGCGTGGCCGCCAGCAGGCCGCCGAGGTCGTACGCGAGCGCCACGTCGCCGATCAGCAGCAGCGCTGGGCCGGAACCGTGCGCGGCGGCGCCGAAGGCCGAGGAGACGGTGCCGTCGATGCCGTTGGCGCCGCGATTGCACAGCACGCGCGGCGGATCGGCGCGAACCGGCCAGAACGTCTCTATGTCGCGTACCGGCATCGAGGAGGCGACGAACAACGTCGCGTGCGCCGGCAGCAGCACGCCGAGCGAGGCCGCGACCGCCGGCTCGGACAGCTCGCCGCCGAGCACTCCCACGATCGTCTCCGCCGCGCGCTCGTCCGCCGCGTGCCAGCTCGCGAGCCAGCGCTCCTCGCAGGGTTCTCCGGAGGGCGACCCGTCGGCTGTGAGCGACGCTCGTAGCTCGCGCAGCGCCTGCGCCGGCTCGAGCACCAGCGAGTCGCTCACCACCGACGCTGGGTCCTGCCACGCGCCTTCGTGGTCGAGCACCACCTGTGGCACGCCGTCGAGGCCCGCAAGCCATCCGCGCAACGGCTTTGACACCGGTAGGTCGCCCACCCGCACCACCAGGTCGGGCACGAACGAGGACGCGAAGGAGCGATCGCGCAGCAGCGCATCGTAGCGGGCGACAGCCGCCGGTCCGCGGCGCGCCCCCGACAGCGGATCCGCCAGCAGCGGCCAGCCCGCCGTCTCAGCCAGTGCGCCCGCCGCCTCGCCCAGGCCCATGTCGCGCTCGTAGCGTCCCGCCACCAGCACCCCGCGGCGGGCGCCGCCCGCCAGCTCGCGCAACCGCGCCAGCGGATCCTCGCGCGGAGCGTGTCGTGCCGAGCCGGGCGACTGCTGAGGGTGGCCGCCCGCGACCGCCGTCAGCGGTGGGCGACGCACGTACGGCGCGCCGTCCGGGCGTCCGCTGGTGTCCTCGCCCAGCGGCTGCTCCTCGATCAGCGGCTCGCGCAGAGGGAAGTTCAGGTGCACCGCGCCCGGGCTGCCCTCGAGCGCCGTCCAGTAGGCGCGGCAGGCGAGCGTGCGCATCCAGCGCAGCTGCTCGGCACCAGCGTCGTGCACTCCCACCTCGAAGAACCACTTGGCCGCGCCGCCGAACAGCTTCAGCTGGTCGATCGCCTGGCCGGCGCCGTTCTCGCGCAGCTCCGCCGGGCGATCGGCCGTGAGCAGCAGCAGCGGCACCCGCGCCTCGCGTGCCTCGACCGCCGCCGCCAACAGCTGCGCGGCGGCCGTGCCCGACGTGCACGCCACCGCCACCGGCAGTCCCGAGGCCTTCGCCAACCCAAGCGCGAAGAACCCAGCACAGCGCTCGTCCACGTGCGAGTAGCAGCGCACCCGCGCCTCGCGCGCCAGCGACAGCACCAGCGGCGCGCTGCGCGAGCCCGGCGAGGTGCACGCGGCGCGCATCCCGCAGCGCGCCAGCTCATCCACGAACGCGCGCAGCAGCCGGTACATGTCGGTGGTGGGGGTCATAGGATCGCCAGATGCCGGAGGAGCTAGTTCTGCTGCACGGGTTCGGCGGCACACACCGCGCCTTCGATGGCGTGATCGCCGCGCTCGACCCACAACGCTATCGGCCCCTGGCGCTCGACCTGCCCGGGCATGGCGAGGCGGTCGGCGCGCCGCGCCCGATCACCTTCGCCGGTTGTGTCGAGCACGTGCTGGCGGCGAGCCCCGAACGCTTCGTGTTGTGCGGCTACTCGCTCGGGGGGCGCGTCGCGCTGCACGTTGCGCTGGTTGCCCCCGAGCGGGTGGCGCGGCTGGTGCTCGTCTCATCCAGCCCAGGCATCGAGGATGCCGGCGAGCGGGCCGCGCGGCGCGAGGCCGACGAGCGGCTCGCTCGCGAGCTGGAGAGCATTCCGTACGAGCAGTTCATCGAGCGCTGGCGCACACAGCCGCTGTTCGCCGAGGAGCTGCCGCACGCCGGCGCACTGGCGCGCGAGGACCAACGCCGCAACCGCCCGGACGTGCTTGCGGCGGCCATGCGCGGGCTCGGGACCGGGGAGATGCAGCCGCTGTGGCCGCGGTTGGAAGAACTGGAGATGCCGCTCATCGTCCTGGCCGGTGCGCGCGATCGCAAGTTCCTCGAGCTAGGCCGGCGCATGATCGAGCACGCGCGCGACGCCCGGCTACAGGTGCTCGACGGCGGTCACGGCCTGGTGCTCGAGAACCCCGCCGCCGTGGCGGCGGCGTTGTGCGGCCAGCCGCGCGCGGAGCGTCGCTAGAACGGCTGGACGCCGAGGCCCGGAGCGCTCGGCAACGCGATCTCCCCGGCGCGCGCCGGCAACGGGTTCTCGAGCTCGGCGAACATGCCGAGCGTCGCCAGCCCGCAGTGCGCGAGCGGTCCGCGCGAGGCGAGCGCGGCGGCCGCGTGCAGCGCGCCCGCGACCCCCAGCGGGCCGTCGAGGGTGGAAGCGAGATACACCTCCGCGCCGGTGGCGCGCACGAGCGTGGCGGCGGCCAGCAGCCCGGCGATGCCACCGCAGCGCGAGAGCTTCAGGCACACAGCGTCGGCCACACCAGAGGTGAGCGCGCCGTGCTCGGCGGCGGTCTCATCGATCGACACGCGCACGGCCACGCGTTCGCGCACCGCGCGCATGCCCCGCAGGCCGTGGGTGGGCTCCTCCACCAGCTCCAGGCCAGCGGGGGACAGGCGCTCGATCGCGGCGACGGCTTCCTCAACGTCCCAGGCGCCGTTGGCGTCCAGGCGCAGCGCCACCTGCGGGCCGGCGGCGGCGCGCACCGCGGCTACCCGCCCGGCGTCATCGCCGACTCCCACCTTCAGCTTGACGCAGCCGTAGCCTTCGGCGGCGGCGGCCGCCGCCTGCTCGGCCGCACCGGCGCGGTCGAGCGCCGAGAGCGTTGCGTTGACCGCCACGCGCGGTGCCGGCGCGTCGGTCAGGAGCGCCGCCACCGGCTTGCCTGCGCGTCGCCCAGCGCGGTCCCACAACGCCAGATCGACAGCCGCGATCGCCACCGGTAGCTCGTCGACCTGGCGGCAGGCGTCGAGCAGCTGCATGCCGTTCAGCCGTTGCGCGCCCGCCACGACCGGCGCGTAGCGCTCAAGCGCCGCCTCCACGCGCTCGACGCTGACGCCGTCATAGGGTTCGAGCGGCGCCGCTTCGCCATAGCCGGTCGGTCCGTCCTCGTCGCTCAACGCCACGAGCACCAGCTCGCGCTCGGACACCGCGCCGTAGGAGGTCTCCAGCGGACGCGCGAGTCCCAGCGTGCGTCGCTGGAGCTCGAGCCTCATGCGCCGATGCCGCCGCTCGCGAGGATCCCCGCGGCGAACAGCAGGCAGAACAGGAGCTGCAGCAGGCCGGTCATCGCCAGCGCGCCGTTCAGCGCCGGCCCGTCGGTGCGGGTGCTCACGATCTTCGCGACCCGCACGGCCAGCGGGATCGCCACCCATGGCAACAGCAGCCAGGCGCTCATCGAGCCCGCCAGCCACGGCACCGGCGCCGTCGCGAACGCGACCGCGAGCATCGACGAGTACAGCGTGCGGGTACGCGCGCGCCCCAGCCGCACCGCCAGCGTGCGCTTGCCGGCACGCCGGTCGGTGTCGAGGTCACGCACGTTGTTGACCACCAGGATCGCGCTGGCGAGCAGCCCGACCGGCACCGCGCACACGAACGCCTGCCACGGCAGGTGCTGGACCTGCACGAAGTAGGAGCCGGCGACCGCCACCACGCCGAAGAACAGGAACACGAACACCTCGCCCAGACCCTCATACCCATATGGGCGCGGGCCGCCGGTGTAGAGCACGCCTGCGAGGATCGACGCCGCCCCGACCGCCAGCAGCTCCGGTCCGGCGACCGCCACCAGGTAGGCGCCGCACGCGACCGCCAGGCCGAACGTCACGTACGTCGCCAGCAGCACCTGGCTGGGAGGGACAAGGCCACCGGCCGTCACCCGCACCGGCCCCAGGCGATCCTCGGTGTCGGCGCCGCGGCGCGCGTCGGAGTAGTCGTTGGACAGGTTGGTGCCGACCTGGATGAAGACCGCGCCGAGCAGCGCCGCGACAAACGCCAGCGGGTGGAAGCTGCCGGCGCCGAGCGCCAGCGAGGTGCCAACCAGCACCGGCGCGACGGCGGCCGGCAGCGTGCGCACACGCGCCGCCATCACCCAGATGCGCACGGCGCTCACTGGCGGACGTTCACAGCGCGGCGCTCCGCTAGGCCCGCTTGGGGAAGCGCGCGAAGTCCGGCTTGCGCTTCTCCCTATACGCGTCCCGGCCCTCCTGTGCCTCCTCGCTGCCGTAGAACAGCAGGTTGGCGTCGTGCGCCAACTGCTGAATCCCCGACAGCCCGTCCTCGGCGGCGTTGAAGCTCGCCTTCAGCAGGCGCAGCGCAAACGGTGAGAGCGCCAACATCTCCCGGCACCAGCCGACCGTCTCCTGCTCGAGACGCTCGAGCGGCACGACCGTGTTGACCAGCCCCATCTCGAGTGCCTCCTGCGCGGAGTACTGCCGGCACAGGAACCAGATCTCCTTGGCCTTCTTAGGCCCCACCAGGTTCGCCAGCAGGCCCGCGCCGAAGCCCCCGTCGAAGGAGCCGACCTTTGGGCCGACCTGGCCGAAGCGGGCGTTGTCGGCCGCGATCGTCAGATCGCACACGAGGTGCAGCACGTGCCCGCCGCCGATCGCGTAGCCGGCGACCATCGCCACCACCGGCTTGGGCAGGCGGCGGATCTGGATATGCAGGTCGGTGACGTGGAAGCGCCCCACGCCAGCCCGGCCGGCCTCGTCGTCATTGAGATAGCCCGAGTCGCCGCGCACGCGCTGGTCGCCGCCCGAGCAGAACGCGTCCGCGCCCTCCCCAGTGAGGATCACCACACCGATCTCGGTGTCCTCGCGCGCGTCCTCCAGGGCACGGGAGATCTCGATGATCGTGCGCGGGCGGAAGGCGTTTCGTACCTCCGGGCGCGCGATCGTGATCTTCGCGATGCCCTCGTCGGGCGCCGCGGACTTCTCGTAGCGAATGTCGGTGAGCTCGCCCTCGGGGCCCACCTGTGCGGGTATCCAGCCTGTGCTCATGGCGCGAAGGCTAGCCTGTGCGCCATGGAGGTCGACGCTTGGCTAGCGCGAGCCGCCGCGATGCGGCCCGAGCGCACGGCGCTGCGGACGCTCCGGGGGGACTGGTCCTACGCCCGGTTGTACGCCGCCGCGCGCTTCGCCGCCGATGAGCTGACCGCTCGCGGCGCCACCCGCGGGGCTCGCGTGGCGATCGCCCTGCCCGCCGGCAAGGCGTTTGCGCAGACGCTGCACGCGTGCCTGCTGCTTGGTGCGGTGGCCGTGCCGGTGGACCTGCGACTTTCGGAGCCCGAGCGTGCGCGCATCGCCGCCGGCGCCACGGTGCTGGTGGACGAGCCGCTGGGGGAGGGTCCGATGGCGGGCGGCGGTTTGACGGCTGGTGCGGGCCCGGTGGGCGACGGCTCGGCGGTAGGCGGGGCCGAGAGCCTCACCCACGGTCTGGACGCGGTCGCGGTCGTGATCCACACCTCGGGCACCAGCGCCGCGCCGCGGCCGGTCGAGCTGACCTACGGCAACATCCTGTTCTCGGCGCTCGGCTCGGCGGTGGCGCTCGGGCTCGACCCCAACGAGCGCTGGCTGGCGGCGCTGCCGCTGTCGCACGTCGGCGGCCTGTCGATCCTGCTGCGCTCGGCCATCTACGCGACCACCGCAGTCGTGCACGAGCGCTTCGAGACCGAGCCGGTGCTCACCGCCCTCCAGAGGGGTGAGGCGACGCTCGTGAGCCTCGTCGCGACCACGCTCGCGCGGCTGCTGGACGCGGGCCTCGAGCGCCCGCCGGCGCTGCGCTGCGCGCTCACCGGCGGCGGGCCGGTGCCGGCGGTGCTGCTCGAGCGGGCACGTGCGGCTGGAGTGCCCGTGAGCCTCACGTACGGGCTGACCGAGAGCTGCTCGCAGGCGACCACCACGCCGCTCGCGCAGCTCGAGGACGACTACGAGCACGGCGCCGGCGCCACCGCCGGGCCGCCGCTGTTCTGCACGCGCGTGCAGATCGCCGGCGACGGCGAGATCCTGCTGCGCGGGCCGACGGTCGCCCCCGGCGCGCTCGCTGAGGATGGCTGGCTGCACACCGGCGACCTTGGAGAACTGGACGCGCGCGGGCACCTGATGGTCAGCGGACGCAAGGCGGACACGATCGTCAGCGGTGGCGAGAACGTCGCGCCAGCGGAGGTTGAGACGGTGCTCGAGGCCTACCCAGGAGTGCTCGAGGCCGCGGTCGTTGGGCGCCCGGACGAGCGCTGGGGCGAGGCGGTCACAGCCTGGGTGGTGGCGCGACCGGGCACCGAGCTCGACCCGGCGCAACTGATCGCCCACTGTGCCCGCGCGCTGGCTCCCTTCAAGGTGCCCAAGAGTTGCGTGCTCAGTGAGCGCCCGCTGCCGCGCACCCGCTCGGGCAAGCTGCTGCGCAGGGAGCTGCGGTGAGCTTCGACGCGAACGCCTACCGGCAGGCCAGCAGCGAGAGCTGGGAGGCGGCGGCGCCTGGCTGGCGCCGGCGCCAGGAGTTGATGCGCAGCTTCGCCGCGCCGGTGTCGCACTGGATGATCGAGGCGATCGCCCCGCAGCCTGGCCAGCGCGTGCTCGAGTTGGCGGCCGGCATGGGCGAGACGGGGATGCTCGCCGCCGAACTGGTCGCCCCCCTTGGCGGCGTGGTCGTGTCCGATCAGGCCGAGGCGATGCTCGAGGGCGCACGCGCACGCGCAATCGAGCTGTCGCTCAACAACGTCGAGTTCCAGGTGCTGAACGCGGAATGGATCGACCTGCCGCTGGCGAGTGTCGATGCGGTGCTGTGCCGCTGGGGCTACATGCTGATGGCCGACCCCGCCACCGCGCTGGCGGACGCCCGCCGCGTGCTGCGCCCCGGTGGGCGCATCGCGCTGGCGGTGTGGGATGCGATCGCCGAGAACCCGTGGGCGCTGCTGCCCGCCCAGGAGCTGCTCGAGCGCGACGGCGGCCCGGGCGCTCCCTCCGAGCCACGGCCGGGGCCGTTCGCGCTCGCCAGCGAGACGCGGGTGACCGAGCTGTTGCAGGAGGCGGGCTTCGCCGAGGTGCAGGTCGAGGCGCTCGCGCTTACGCGACGCCACGCCAGCTTCGAGGAGCTGTGGGAGACGACGCTCGACCTCTCGCCGAGCTTCCACGACGGAGTGCTCTCGCGGCCGGCCGGCGAGATCGCCGAAATCGAAGCTTCGCTGGCGGCGCGCTTCGCGCCGCACACCGCGCCCGACGGCACGCTCGAGATCCCGGCGCGCACGCTGGTGGCGTGCGCGAGCGCCTGAGCTGGCGCCCACCGAGCACGTGAACGCGAGACTCGCTGGCGGCCGGGCGCGGACGAGGCGCCGCCTGAGATAGCCTGCGGCGCATGATCTACGACGATGAAGCAGACCTCAGCCTCCTCGACGGCAAGACCGTCACCATCATCGGCTATGGCTCACAAGGCCACGCGCATGCTCTGAACCTGAAGGACTCGGGCGTCGAGGTGGTGGTCGGGCTGCGCGAGGACTCGGCCTCCGTGGCCAAGGCGCGCGAGCAGGGCCTGGAGGTGCTGCCGGTCGTCGAGGCGGCCAGTCGCGGCGACGTCGTGATGATCCTGCTGCCTGACGAGCTGCATCGCGAGGTGTGGGAGACAGAGATCCGCGATGGCATCGCCGAGGGCAACATCATCCTGTTCGGCCATGGCTTCTCGATCCACTACGGCGAGGTCGAGCCGCCGGCGGGCGTGGACGTGGCGATGGTCGCGCCCAAGGGCCCCGGGCACCTGGTGCGCCGCCAGTTCACCGAAGGCAGCGGCGTGCCCGGCTTGGTGGCGGTCGCGCAGGACGCCACCGGCAACGCGCGCGCGCTGGCGCTGGCCTACGCCAAGGGCATTGGCTGCACGCGCGGCGGCGTGATCGAGACGACTTTCAAGGATGAGACCGAGACCGATCTGTTCGGTGAGCAGGCGGTGCTGTGCGGCGGTGCCTCCGAGCTCGTGCAGGCCGGCTTCGAGACGCTCGTGAATGCCGGCTATGACCCCGAGATGGCCTACTTCGAGTGTCTGCACGAGCTCAAGCTGATCGCCGACCTGATGTACGAAAAGGGGCTCGCTGGCATGCGCTATTCGATCTCAAACACGGCCGAGTACGGCGACTACACGCGCGGCAAACGCGTGATCACCGAGCAGACGCGCGAGAACATGAAGCAGATCCTCGAGGAGATCCAGTCGGGTGACTTCGCGCGCGAGTGGATCGCGGAGAACCGTGCTGGCCAGGAGAGCTTCAAGCGCATGCGAGCCGAACAGGCCGACAGCCAGGTCGAGCACGTCGGCGCGGAGCTGCGCTCGCACATGGACTGGATCAAGACGAGCTTCTGAGCGGGCAGCTGGGACCGGTGCTCGCCTTCCTAGCCTGGCATCGCCCCGAGCCGGGCGTCGAGCGTGACGTCTACGAGAGAGCGCTCGAGCGCTTTCATCGCTCGCTCGCGCACCGGCCGCCCAGCGGCTTTCGCGGATCGGCCAGCGCGCGAATCGAGCAGGTCCCGTGGCTGGATGGCGCGGTCTACGAGGACTGGTATCTGGTCGAGGACTGGGCGGCGCTCGGCGTGCTCGAGGAGGCCGCCGTCGCGCATGGACACGCCACTGCGCACGACGCCGCGGCTGCGCTCACTGGCATGGAAACTGCGGCCGTCTACCGGCTGATCGAGGGCAGCGCCGATCCCGGTCGGGCCTTGGCCGCGACCTGGGTCTCAGCCGCGCGTGGCCACGAGCGCTCCGCGCTCGCGCAGCTGCTCGGTGATGGCATCGACCCCGAGTGCGACGGGCTGTGGCAGCGTTGCCTCGTACTCGGACCCGCGCCCGAGTACTGCCTGCTCGCGGACGAGGCGCCAGCCGGCGTCGCGCCGGGCAGGCTGCCTCGGGGTTGGGCAGCTACGACGCTCGGACGTGAGGTGCTGTGGCGTAACTGACATCGTGATGGACGCTGAGCTGTCAGCTGGCGA
>Ga0210389_10002529_pt1 | contig 14389 bp, 15 predicted proteins | sample IncBWH28OmetaG_FD_160127 | JGI IMG/M metagenome (GOLD analysis project Ga0210389, IMG submission 160127) | Forest soil microbial communities from Barre Woods Harvard Forest LTER site, Petersham, Massachusetts, United States - Inc-BW-H-28-O ...
GTCTGGCCCTGATTTATCCTTCTGTCACAGGGTCACGCCAGCCGGTCGGTACTATCGCGGTCGCGGACAGGCGGGATTCGCGGTTGAGGTGGTGCCCTCGGTGGTGGAGTCTGGAACGGAGCTGGCCGGCCGGTACCGGCTCGACCGGCGGCTCGGCGTCGGCGGCATGGGCGAGGTCTGGCAGGCCCGTGACCTGAAGTTCGAGCGTGACCTGAACCTCAGGCGCGACGTCGCGATCAAGCTGATGCACTCCACGTTGACGGAAAGCGACATGCTCAAGCGCTTCCAGCTGGAAGCCAAGATCCTGAGCAAGCTGAACCACCCGCACATCGTGCGGATGCTCGACGCGGACTGGCACGAGGGGCAGCTGTTCATCGTCATGGAGCTGCTCGCCGACCAGGATCTCGGCCAGTTGCTGAGCTCATCGCCGCGCGGGCTCCCGGTCCGCCGCGCGGTGGAGCTCGCGCGGCAGCTGGCGGTCGGGCTGTCCGTCGTCCACCAGCGCGGCATCGTGCACCGCGACCTGAAGCCCGCCAACCTCTTCGTCCAACCGGGCGACCTGCTGAAGATCGGCGACTTCGGTATCGCCAGGGACAGCAGCGCGAACTCGGTGCTGACCGCGCACGGCGTCATCATGGGCACCTGGGCGTACATCGCGCCGGAGCGGTGGCTCGGCACGTGGAACGGTGAGCCGAGCACCGACCTGTACTCGATGGGCTGCATCCTGTACGAGCTGCTGACCGGGGAGACGCCGTTCGCGGCGGATTCCATGGCGATCATCCGGATGCACTGCGAGGAGGCGCCCGCGCCGCCGCGCGCCCGCAACCAGGACATCCCCGAGCTGCTCGACCGGCTGGTGCTCAGCCTGCTTGAGAAGGAGCCCGCCAACCGGCCAGCGACCGCGGCCCAGGTCGCGGCCGCGCTCGCGCAGATCACGGACGCCCTGGTCCGCGGTTCTGCCCCCCAGGCAGCGGCGGCACGGGCAACCGCGGCGGGCCAGGCCAATTCAGGGCAAGACCCGGGTCAGCCGGGCGACGTGCCCGTGACCGCACCGATCGCCTGCCTGTCGCTTTCCAGGGACCACAGGCACTTCTTCGTCCTCGCGGGCTCGCGGTGCCTGAAGCACCGCACGTACTGGCCGAGCCAGGCCTGGTACACCTGGCACGACATGAAGCCGCTCCCGCCAGGGAACGCGGCGGCCATCGCGGCACAGGCCTACGGCGATCACCAGAAGGTCGCCGTCGCCGCCGGGGACAGCGTCTACCACCGGTGGCGGGTCGGTAACCCGGGCGGCGGATGGTCGCCCTGGGCCGCCATGCCGCCGCTCGGCGCTCGGGTGACCGACCTGGCGTTCGCCCCGGTCACGGCGGGCCACTGGGAGATGTTCGCGCTGGATGAGCACAAGGCGATCCACTTCAGCTCATGGCGGGCAGGCGCGGGCGGTTCCGGCTGGTCAGAGTGGACCGGCGGGCCGGCCCCGGGTGGGCTGCCGGTGACCGCGATCGCCGCGAGCTGCGCCTCGGTACGGGACCTGGACCAGGATCACGTCGCCGGGCACCGGCAGGACCTGGTCGCCGTGGCGGACGGCGAGGTGTGGCACAGGCAGCGGCAGGGGGGCCCTGACTCCGTGCCCGCCTGGTCGGGCTGGCAGCGGCTGACTGGCCTCGGCCCCGACGTCACCGATGTCGCCTGCTCGTCGCGGGGCACGGGACACGTCGAGGTGTTCGCCGTCGACGCGGCCGGGCGGATCAGCCGCCGGGATTACACGGAAGCGGACGGCTGGTCCGACTGGCAGGACCTGCCCGCCCCGGCGCGCCAGCGGGTCGCCGCGATCACCTCGACCTCCCATCCGTTCTCCCCGTACCAGAAGCTCGCGGTCCTCACCACGGACGGCCAGGTCTACCACGCGTGGCGGAGCGCCTTCGGCCCCGGCGGGGAGTCCGGCTGGACCCCGTGGCGCGACCTGCCCGCGCTCGGTCCCGCGTAGGCCCTCAGCAAGGCCAGCGAGCCCGGCGAATGCCATGACGGCGGCGGCCAGAGGAAGCCGCCTCCGTTCGGGATCAGCCAAGACCTCAGCCGCACGCCAGGCTGCCAGGTCGCGCGCACCTCAGCCAAGCACGTTCGGCTGATCGATCATCCAGAGCCAGGTGCCGTCGGGCTGGCGGCGGGCGACCTCAACCGTGGCATTACCCGCCCGCGTGGTCGACGTGACGGCGATACTCCCCTTGCTGATGGCCGGCCGGATCACCCCGGTGAAGGACGGGGGGCTGGCGAGCAGTTCCGCGTACACCCGGCGGATGGCCTCGGTGCCGACGGCCAGCCGCCCGGGTGCGAGAGCCAGGACGGCATCCGTCTCATAGAGGGCGACGACGCCGTCGACATCCCCGGCATTGGCTCGTTCGAGGAAGAGCCTGTCCAGGTCTTCCGGCGCTAGCGCCCGCTCCAGGGCTTCCGCGCTACCCATACGATGAACTCCCACCCGTCGCTTCGGCTTGCCCCCTCCACTATGCCCCCGGCCACCGACAGTCGGGCGGGAGCCTTGGCGGGCCGGGTGCACGACAGGTTTGTTGGAGATGATCTTGCTCGGGCCAGGTGCCTTGGTGTCTGAGTCTTGGTGTCTGTCAGATGGCTGAGCGGAGCCCGGCGAGCTGGGTGGCGAACTGAATCCGTGCTGATACCTAGGCCCATGTGGTCTACACCAATCATGAATCATGAATTGGTGTAGACCAATTGGTACAGTGCGGGCCGGGTCCCGGCCGCGCGATTGCGTCCTGTGGAGCCTCCGGCGCGCGGTGTCGCCAGCTGTGGCGGGCACAGTGGAAGGTCCATCGGCCCTGCGCCCGCCACCGCCCGGTATCCCTCCGGTCCGGGGAGGACCGGTGTCCCTCGCTTGAACGGGTTGAAGCGGCGGAGGCTGTGGCCACGATGCCAGTATCGTGCCGTTGTGGACACGGCAGACGAGACAGCGAAACTGGCGGGAGAGTGCGCGATCATCCGGCGGGCAGTCGCGCTGGCGCGCTGGGTGGGGCCGGAGGGTGAGGCGCTGACCAGGGTGGGGGTGCTGCGCAAGCCGGCGGTGCCGGGCGCCTGCGCGACCATCGGGATACGGCTGCCGGAGCGGTTCCGGTCAGCGGCGGACATCCCGGGCCTGCACCGGCCGTGGACCGTCGCCCTTGCCATCGGCGTCCTCGAGATCATCGGCGACCGGGCAGCCGCCAGTCCGGAGCTGGACGGATGGCCGGGGGAGGGAGACAGGGGCGGGCGCTGGCTCGACGCACTGCGCGCGGTCTGCGGCGAGATCACCGGGGGAGCGGCCGATGACAGCCTGGGCCTGCTGGTCCTTGCCCTGGCGCTGCTGAGGTCCCTGAGCGCGGGCATCCGCCTGTCATCCCGAGAGGTCATCGACGCGGCCCACGCGATCGCCGACGATCGGGGCCTGGGGCTGATGCAGGTGCACGTTCTTGGCGGCATGTCCGCCCTTAGCCGCGGCTTCCTCACTGACGAGGTGGGGTCGTTGCTCGGCCTGCTGGCGGAGTTCGGCGCCGTCACCGCGGGGAAGGAGCCTGCCGTCACGGCGCTCGGGGAGTGGGCCATGGAACGCCTGGAAGCTGACCTGCCCCGCGGGATCAGCCCCGGCGCGACGGCCACCGAAGCGATTACCGTCGTGGCCGTGGCGCGGGCATCCGACCGCTGGCACATGGCGCAGGGGTGGCTCTGTGCCCGCAAGCCGGCCGATGCCGTCCGGGAGTTGCTGGCGGCGGCCGACCCGCTGCTCGCGTGGCTGCGTGATGCCGCCGCCACGATGGCCGCGATAACGGGAGAGGACGGCCTGCCCGGCTGGCATGCCATCGCGGGGAACGCTACGGCATGGCCGAGCAGCGCCCGCCTTGCCCGCGCCGAGTTGCACGACTGGGGGCGCGCTGCGGAGCCGTCCCCGTCAGACCGCGGCTGGCTCGGGGCAGAGGCCGCCGCCGCTGCCCTCCTGGCCCGGGGCGAGGCGTGGCCGGAGGGCCAGGGTGCCGACGAGGCGCTGTGCCGGCTGTGGGCGGCGGCGGGCGGCGGCCCCCTGGACATTGGCGCGCTGCTCGCCATGGCCTGCGCGGCCGGTCATCAGGAGGCAGGGGCCGTCGCCGCCGCGGTGGCCGCGCTCGCGGAGTCGGGCTCTGCGCTGACCGCTGCCCAGGCGGTGGACCTGAAGGTGACGCTCTGGCGGTCAAGCCCCCGCTGTGGCGCACTGTCCGCATGCCCCTTGCGGCGACCCTCGGCGACCTGCACCGTGCGATCCAGGTCCTGTTCGCCTGGGACGGCGATCACCTGCACGCCTTCACCGTTGCGGACGTGCGCTACAGCGATCCGTTCTTCGACCTGGAGGAAACTGCCAGCGAGGAGGCGGTCCGCCTCCGTGACGCTTTCCCGGCCAGCGCCCGCAAGCCAGTCCGGTACGAGTACGACTTCGGCGCCGGCTGGGTCCACGAGGTCACCCGCACGGGCTCATCCCGCCTTGCTCCGGAAGAGGCCGTCCCCCGGTGCCTGTCCTTCAGCGGGGATAATCCCGTCGAGTACTGGAACGAGGATGAGGCCGCCGGCCCGGGGCCCTTCGACATGGCCAAGGTCAACGCCGCGCTGGCGGGCTGACCCGCATGCCTGCTAGTCGTCGAGGCTGAGGGCAGCGCGGAGCCGGGACATCCGGGTCGGTGGCAACCGCGGAGATTGGTGAGCCGCCCGTCTCGCGGGCTCCCGGTCAGCGGGTGACGATGACCGTCGCGTGGTGCCCGGCGGCATTCTTGAGCTTGACGTCGCCTGTCAGCAGTTCGCAGCCGAGTGCCTCGGCGAGCGCGATGTAGGCGGCGTCGTAGGCGCCGAGGTTGTGGCGCAGTTCCCACATCCGGGGGTGGTACGGCCAGACGGGGTGGCGGGTGATCCGCAGGCGCGCGTAGTCGGCCAGCATCTGCTCGCCGCGGTGGTCGGTGATCTTCTTCCCGGCGGCCAATCCCCGGACCGTCGACGCGATCTCGACGTCGAGGTGGTGCGGGGCGTGCAGCGTGCGCGGTGCGGACAGGCGCTGGCGCAGCACCTCGTCCTCTTCCCGCGCGGACAGCGCGTCGATGACGAGGGAGCAGTCCACCACGTAGGTGAGGGTCACCGTCGTCCCTCGTCGCGCGCGGCGAGGATGTCGTCCATGGTGAGGTCGACCGGTTCCCTGTCGCGGGCGATCCGGGCGATGACCTCGGCGTTGGTCTCGGTGACCGCGTCGGCGTCCATCAGGTCTCGCAGGTACCCCGAAAGCGACTGGCCGAGTGACCTGGCGCGCTCGCGGAGGACCGCGAGCGTTGCCGGGTCGACGTCGCGGACCTGGACGATGCCGGCATCGGTGGACTCGCTCATGGTCATACGCTACCACTGATTCATGCGCCGTGCATGAATCAGTGTGGGCGTGGCCGGTTCCGGCGAGTAGAGGTTTCCCAGAAGTCACAGCCTCCAAGAAACCCGGGGCGGCTCGCTTCGAGCTGCCGGTAGCCGAGCACGAGCGCGGCGGCGATGATCCAGCGGTCGGCCGATCCCGGGGCGGGGACCGTATGGGTGCGCCACAGCGGGTGCAGCAGGGCGATGATGACCGCGTTGACGCCCCGCAAGAATGAGTCGGCAAGGTCAGAGGGTGCCCTGGCGGCGTGGGTTAAGCCGCAGCGCGTGACCGCGATCGCCAAGGCGAGGGCGACGACCCCGGTGAACAACCGCAGTGTCTTCAGGCTAAACCGTGCGCCGATGAGGGCGAGCGCCAGCGCGACCGCGATAACTACCAGCTATACGACCCACGCCAAGTCATCCGGGCCCCCAGCGCGCTCCTAGCGTCAGAATAGCGCCCCGCCGCCCGGTGCAGCACGGAATGTGCGGCCGGCGTCAGCCGGCCTGCTGCGCCTCGCCGCCGCCTCGACGGTCGTCGCGGGCCGGGGCTGCCTCACCGGGGACTGCGGCACTGGTCAACACGCTGACCTGGTCGAGGCTCGACGCTACCGGGGCTAGCTTGTTGAGCAGGGTTTTGGTGCACTCGTTCCACTGCCTTCTGAGCGTGCCGAGGGCTTGCGTGCTCGGACGATTGCCGATGTCCTCGGAGATGGTCGTCAGCAGGTTGGCGTTCAGGCTGAATTCCTCAAGGTTCTTCAGGCCGTTTAGTATTACCGTTTCCTGTGCGCCCTGCCACTCTCCCGCGTAGAGACTTTCTCGCAGCGCTGAGATGAGTATGTCCATATCATTGATCAACGGTCTTGCCGCGGCGTCGCTGAACTTAGCATTCCGCAGGGGATTGTGCGCCTTCCTGAGGGCGCCTGCGATCTTGCCCGACAGCTTGCTGATGTCGACCGGCGGGTCCGGCATTGAGGTGGTTTACGGTGCAGCCAGGTCAGGGCTTCCGGCCAGCTCGTGCAGGATGGTTGCGTCCGCCAGCAGTGCGCGCGCAAATCTGAGGACGGCACCGGTAGCGTGCTGCGCTTGGTACGCCTGGGCATCTATCGCGGGCAACGCCCTGGTCAGGTCGCGCAGGGCGGATCGCACGTCTTCGCGCTTGGTGCCCCAGGTCATCCGCCAGTCCAGTTCGAGGCGATCGTCGTCGGCAAAGGTCGGGAGCCGTTCCAGCTGGCTGGTCAGTTTGTCCGCCAGCAACCGCACCTGCATGACCGACACCGCGAAGGCCCGCGTCGCCCGGGCTGCTGCCGCGTGGTTTGAGATCTGCTGTGCCAGCTGGGCGATCTCGTCAATCTGGGGCTCGTCGACGATTACCTGGTCGGCATCGAGTACCTGGACCAGTTCGGTCCGTCCCGCGGCCTCCAGGGCGTTCCGCAGCTTGCGCAGTTGCTTGTGCTTCGCCAGCCAGTCCCACAGCTGGTAAGAATCGGTGATGAAGCCGGGCATCGCGAGGTACCTGGCCAGCGGGGGCAGGTCGCCGGACAGCGCCGAGCAGACCTGCTGCCGGGCGCGCCGGGTGTACCAGCCACCTTGGGTGACATTTCCCTGACCTTGCTCTTCGAATAGGTAGTCGATCTTCTTGCGTCGCAGATCGTCTGCTATCGCGGAAGCCGGGATACCGCTTTTCTCTGTTCTCGACGAAAAATTATGCAGCGCAACAAGCCGGCCTTGAACGGTCACTATTGGCCCTCCCGATGATCCCGGCTCTGTGTCGCACTGATAAGCGATCCGGGTGCCGTTGTGAAGAAGTGTGGGTACCTCATAGATATGTGAGAATCTGATGAGTTCACCCCGCGGGTGGTGGGCTATCGTCAGGGTTTCCCTCGGTCTGAACCGGTAGCGCTGGAAGTGGAGCGGATAATAGCCGCGGGCCGTCAGCTTGCCGTCTTCCAGTTCCGCTGGCGCCGCGAGTTGCAGGACGGCGTAGTCGAGATGGTCGGCGTCCCCGCTCCAGTTGAGATCGGCGGCAGGCCTCCGCTCGGCGTCGGTCGGCGGGCTGTGGCTGACGATGCCGTCGACCAGCACCCGATAGCCCGTTTCGGCATAGGTGGTCGCCCTCCGGCGATTAAAACCAAACCTGACCTCGATCGAACTAGGTGCGGCGAGCTCTCCGCCGGGTTGCTCGATCACATGCCGGCAGGTGAGCAGGAGCTCGTTGCCGATGAGACATCCGGTCCCGGAGAATGAACCGTCTATGCGGATAATCGCGGTCCGCCGAATGAGTTGCTCAAGAACCTCCACCTCCGAGGGCCCGTCGGTGTGCTCACCATTGCCTGAACCAGACCTTTCGAGCCCTGCCTCCGCTTCCACCACCCTTTCCAGAATGTCGGTCAGCGCCTCATCCGCCTCTTTCTGCCGCTGCTCGTCGAGGAGGGGCCTGATCAGCTGGTGAAGCACCTGCTCCTGGACGGCGTGCTGCAGCGCCTTGGCCCAGATCGCTTGCGGTTTCGCGGGACCGCCGGGTGCAGCCGGAACAGTGAATCCGGTCGCGCTCAGCGCGGGCAGCGCGGGCGGGTCCGGGTACGCTCCGGCCAGGAGGCCCACCAGTTGGTCTGCTTCGGCTTCGGTCCAGCCGGGATCGATAGCCGTCCACCAAGGCGGCTCGGGCTCACTGGTCACGTCGTCCTCGACGCACTGGCGTGGGCGCGGAGGATGCCGATGAGCTGCGGCGCGAGCACAGCGTAGTTGCGGTCCCCCTCGAGCCCGCCGAAGTGCAGGCCAACCGCCTTGCCGCTGGCGAGGTCGACCACGACGGATCCGGAGCTGCCGCCCAGCGTCGTCGCGTCATGCTGCAGCTCGGCGTCGCCGACGAAGGCGGTCACCTGGCCCGGTGACAGGCGCTTGCAGTTATAGATGCCATCGAAGATGCGCTGCTGGTCGTCGTGATCGTTCCGGCTGTCGTAGGCGGGATATCCGATGACGCCGACCCAGGAGCCCACCCCCAGTCGGCTCACCTCCTCGTCGGCCATCAGGCTGACCACGGCGGGCGGCGGCTCACCGTCCTCGCCCCGGTCCGCGATGCGCAGCAGCGCCACGTCGGGGCCGTCCTCCGGTTCGATCCAGCTGACCTCCTCCACCCGAAAGCGTGACTCGTCGGGCTGCCGGTATTCCTGCCACCAGTCCAGGTAGGCGGCCACTCGCCGGCCCTTGCCGCTCTTCCGGAAAGCGAACCCGTGACCGGCGGGCCGGGCGAACTCCTCCGCGACGTGCCGGTTGGTCACGACGGTACGCGGCGCCACCATCCACCCGGTGCCAACCCAGTTCCAGCGATGGTTCCGCAGTTCGATGCGTCCGGTGCTGGGGACGACGCGACTGAGCCCGGCCCGCGCGGATTGCAGCAGGCCCGCGATTGCCCGACTATTGGGGGAGTTGTCAGCGGGCGGACGGATGCTTCCCCCTTGCACCAGATACACCGGCCTGAGAAATCGCAGGATTATCGCTTCGAGGCCTGGATCAGACGAATTCCACCGTCCCTCGGCCATGCTTGCGGCCGCTGCCTCGAGTGTGCCGGGACTTATTCCGCCGTCAAGGCCTTCAAGCCCGTCAGTCCTATCGCAACTGGCGGCAACTTCGCTAACGCGTTCGAAGAATTCACGCTTCAGTGCGCCATCGGAGAGCAACTGCCGAAAGTCCATCCGCCTGCCCCTCCCGGCCGCATGATGTTCCTCAGGCGCGGGCGGCAGAGCACGACGGGCACCTGTGGCAGAGCCGGTTCACGTGCTAAAACCGGATCACAACGACGCTTATCACGTCCGCCTTTGTGTGGCAAGGGGAAGCAATAGCGGCGAAGTGATCGGCCGCCTAAGTAGAAGGCGGCTGTGTGTTTAGGAGATTTATAATGCGTGAGAGCTGCTGATGCAATTCGAACAGGCTTGCGATATAAGTGCGACGGCGTTTGACAAGCGTGAATTTGTCGCTGTCGGAATCGGATACCGGGAGATCTTGGCGCTGTCTCCGCTGATGGCGTTCGAGGTCGTCAGCATAAACCTCGTACTCGTCGCTCTCGTTCATCCGGGCCTGATGGAAAATGTGGTAAAGGCCCTCGTGCGGCAGGCTGGCGGAAAACTCGGCTTCATCGAATGCCTGACGCGTGACTTCCTTGGCCAGGCGGGCCGCGATCGCATGGACTTCCTCGAGGCTGGCATCCATCAGCCATGGGTCGTCGTCCACCGCTCGCAGGATGCCGGCCAGGCCCGGGAGGTCGCGCCGCTCATGTCCGGTCGCTGCAGCCGCGGGGCGCCGCGAGCCCGGCGCGGACCAACCGTGATCATCCATAACGGTGGCAGGTCAGTTTCTGTCGCCGGCGATGGCGGGGTGGTAACCGGCGATAAGCGTGCAGAGCACGCGAAGGGCCGCCGCCAGGAGCGTGGCATCCGAGATGACCGTGACAACCGCATCCGGGGTGCTCGATTCCATACTCGTCGCGGCACTCATGGAGATCCTGATGTCGACCAGCCGGCGATCGACTTCGCGGCAGGCGGTACGGATTTGCGCGGCCCATCTAGTGTCGGCATGCGACCCCACCCGGATGGGGTCCAGGGCAGCGAGTGACTGGGAGGTCTTGGGCAGATGGACCAGCACCGGGGAAGATGCTGCGCGCCATTCGAGCGCCGACCACTGCGGATCGGCTGCTAGCCGCTCGGCGCAACGCCGCAACTCGTCGAACTGATGCAGGGCCGCTCGCAGGTGCGCGACCGGGACGAGCTGATCGTCGGCGGCAGGCTTGTGAGTAAACGGAATCACGTTGCGAGCGGTGGGCGGCAGCACCGGGCACTTCCTTGCTTAGTGTCTTCGTCGAACACGTGTTTGTATCATACAATACCGGGCCGCTCCCTGCGCGGGCATCGTCCAGGCGCGGTGAATATACCGCCAGGCACCGACAATCGAGGCGCCGTGCCGGCCACGCGGGCGCACGACAGGTTTGTTGGAGATGTTCTTGCTCGGGCCGGGTGCCTTGGTGTCTGAGTCTTGGTGTCTGTCAGATGGCTGAGCGGAGCACTGCGGGCTGGGTGGCGCTGGGTGCCCAGAGCTCGTCCCAGCGGCCGCTGGCGTGCTGGGTGCGCAGCGCGATGATGCTGGCGGCGCCCTGGACGGTCCAGTGCATGCCGGAGTGCTTGGCGCGCTGGGCGACGACCTGCTTGCAGGCTGCCGCGATGTGACCCGACCCGGTGAGCATGCCGAGCCTGCGGAAGCGGCCAGCCGCTGCCCCGGTGCCAGCATGCCCGCGGCCAGGCCGGCCAGCCGGCCTACCCCGGCGGCGGCGGCCTCCTCGAGCCGCGCCGCGAGCCCCCCCTTTCCCCTCCGCCGGAGGGGGCGCCGTCCCGGCCCTCGCCGGCCGGGACGCGCAGATCGCCTCGCTGACCTGGCTCACCTCCTCCACTAGGTCGGCGAACCGCTGGTGCTCAGCGACCTCCCGCTGCACCTTCTCCAGCTCCGGCCCGGGTTTCAGGTGCACGTTCACCGTCCTGCCGCCGACCCGGCGGGTCAGGTTCCACTGCGGCCCGTGGCCGCGGTGCCCGGGCTGCGCGCAGGCGCAGTTCGGCTTGCCGCACTTGCGCCACACCGCGTTCAGCGCGCCCCGCCGGAAGTCCCCGACCTGCGAGATCAGCGCGAGCAGCTCGGCGCGGCGGCGCTCCAGCCACGCCAGGTCACGACCGGAGAAGTCAGCCACGGGCCACCCCCACATCTGAGTTTTAACATCACTCAGACGACGCCGCTGGCCTGCCCTGACAAAGCACTTTCACAATTCAGTCGTGCACCCTGGCGGGCCGAGCCCGCGGGTCGCTCACCAGTTACCGCGGTGCTCGGGCACGAACCTGACCAGCGGCAGCAGGAGCACCAGGATGCCAGCGAACACCAGGAACACGTGCGCCTGCATGATGCCCGCCTCCGCCTGGGTGCTGCGCGCGATCACGGCGGTGGTCACCGACACGGCGGTGATCGCCCCGGACTGCCGGAACATCCCGCGCAGCCCGGCGATGGCGGCCACCTGGTCCGGTGCGAGCTGCAGGCTGGCGTTGTTGGAGGCGGGTACGGAAAGCCCCATGCCGAACCCGGTCAGGCCCGCCCCGATGGCCAGCCACCCGTACGGGGAGATGGGGGCGCGAGTCGCCAGCATCAGCAGCCCGCCCGCGAGAACAACGAACCCGAGGATCATCGGCCACCGGTACCCGGTGCGCCGCAGCGCCATGGCGGCCACCCCGGCGACCGCGATCATCCCGATCGCCCGCGCGGTCAGCAGCGTCCCCGAGGCGAGCGCCGAGATACCGTAGCGGTCGGTGGCGTACAGCGGCACGAGCGCGGCGAACCCGAGCGCCGCCGCGCCGTACAGGTAGTTGATCAGGTTCATGATCCCGAATCCGCGGCCGCGCAGCAGCTGGTAAGGCACGAACGGCGCGGGATCGGTCCGCGAGTGCCTGACGAACAGGTAGCAGAGAACGAGCGCGCACGCCAGGCAGCCGAGGAAGACCGGGCTGTAGAACGGTACGTCCCCGCTGCCCAGGTAAGAGATGCCGAACATGCCAGAGCCGATAAGCCCGGCGAGCAGCAAGACCCCGGTGACGTCGATGCGCGAAGACGGCCGGAGCGCGGAAGAGGGAATGAACCGCGCCGTCAGGGCAATGAGAAGTACACCGACCGGCACGTTGACTAGGAAGATTCCCCGCCAGGTCCAGTAGTTGACGAACAGGCCGCCGAGGACGGGGCCGATGATGCCGCCGATCGGGAAGATGGAGGTGAACATGCCAACCGCGCGGTCCCGCTGGTCACCGAAGTGATCGGACACGATCCCCGTCGCCGACGGCATGAACGCACCGCCGCCGAGGGCCTGGATGAACCGCGCGAGCAGCAGCACGGCGATGTTCGGCGCGAACCCGCAGCAGAGCGAGGAGAGCGTGAAGATCGCCGCCGAGATCATGAAGACCTTCTTGCGGCCGTACATGTCGCTGATCTTGCCGGCCATGGGCATGGCGATGACCTGGCCGAGCGCGTAGATCGAGATCGTCCAGCCGCTCCAGTTGATGGTGGCGTGCAGTTCCTTCTCGATCGCGGGCAGGGCAGTCGCCACAATGGTCTGGTCAACCGACGCCATGAACAGCCCGATGGAGACAATCGCGAAGATCAGCTTGCGCCGGTCCTTCTGCCGCGCCCCATGAGCGTCACGGGCCGGCTCGCTGGTTCTCGCGGTTTCTCCGGTCAGGCTCACATGCAATAAGGTTAGTTGCTTGCTAGCAAGCATTCAAGTTGAATCCGGAGACATGATGGACACCGAACTCGTGGCCCGGCTGCGCGCGGTCATCCCCAGGCTCGCGCGCGTGCTTAACGACACGTCCACGGGGGAGGACCTCACCCCGACCCAGTACTCCGTCCTCGCCCTCGTCCGCGGCCGCGGACCCATTGGCCTCACCGAGCTGACCGAACTCGAGGGCCTGAACCCGACCATGCTGTCGCGAATTGTCAAGGTCCTGGACGAGCGCGGCCTGATCCGCCGCATGCAGGACCCAGGCGACCTGCGCGCCGCCCGCGTGGCGGCGACCACGGCGGGCGAGCAGGTCCACGACCGGATCCGTCAGCAGCGCACCAAGGTCTTGTCCGAGTGCCTGCACGACCTCCCGCCGGACACCGCGGCCAGGCTGCTGGCGGCCGTCCCCGACCTGGAGGTCCTGGCCGAGGCGCTGAAGCCCATGCCCAAGCCCGTCAAGGGCTGACCCGGGCTCACGGCTCAGCCCGTCAAGTGCCCACCCGGGCTCACGGCTCGTCGCGCAGCGTCACGTTGGGGAATCCGAGCTGCAGGCAGGTGACGAGCCGGGCGCCAGGCGGCCGCAGTTCCGGCCTGACCTGCCGCTCGAAGTACTTGTCGGTGATCGCGGCGAGGTCGCGCCCGACCTGGGTGAGTTCGGCGGCGGTGACCCACAGGAAACGGTCGCCGATGAACGCGGCCCGCTGCCATTCCTCGCTCTCCTGCGACCGCACCTCCAGCCACCGCATGAGCTCACCGAAGTAAGACTCGGCGAGAACCTCGCCAAGCAGGCTGGCCGCGGCCGTCGCCTCCGGCGCCTTCTGCACGTCATCCCAGCTGGTCGACGTCGTGGTCGCCCGCCACGGCTTCTCCCGTCCTGCCCCGTCCCCCGTCTCCTCGACGAGCCCGTACTTGGCGAGCTGCCGCAGGTGGAACGAGCACGTCCCCGACGACTCGCCGAGCAGCCGCCCCGCCTGCGTCGCGGTCAGCGGCCCCCGGGTGCGCAGCGCCAGGATCAGCTTCATCCGCACGGGATGCGCGTAAGCGCGCAGCGCCGTCGCGTTATCGAGCCGGGTGATGCTGCGCCCCGGCACCTGCTCCTCGTGCTCTTCGCTCATAATGCGAAGCTACGTTTGCAAAGAGTTCTTTGCAACGGGGGCGTCTCCACGGAGGGGCGCGGAACCTCAGGCCGCGATCGCGTACCGCCGCGGCGCGCGCCGCAGCCACTGCCAGAACGACCGCCGGGGCGGGCGGGCGAGGATATGGCCGCTGCCGCACTTCCCGGCGACGCTGATCCGCAGGAAGACCGGCACGTTTTCTCCCCACGGCGCGTGGGCCTTCACCTGCCCGCTGCGCACCGCCACGTCGTCCAGGTCGACGGCGATGCCCGGCCTGGTCAGCAGGAGGATGTGCCCGCTGCTCACCTCGGCGTCGATGTGCAGCGTCGGCTGGGTGATGACCGCCTCGGTGAAGTCAAGCTTGACGTGCCCGCTGCGCACCTTGAGGTCCATCCGGGCGGGTACCGTCCACCGGCCGACCCGCTGGCTGTGCCCGCTGGTGACCTGGATCTTGATGAGCTCCTTCGCCGGCGCCGGCGCGACCCCGCCCCCAAGCACGGCCGCGAGCGGCCCTGGCAGTTGCGTTCCCGGCGCCGGCGCGAGCGCGTTCCCCGCGGGCGGCAGGTCGGCGACG
>Ga0210389_10002530_pt1 | contig 14389 bp, 16 predicted proteins | sample IncBWH28OmetaG_FD_160127 | JGI IMG/M metagenome (GOLD analysis project Ga0210389, IMG submission 160127) | Forest soil microbial communities from Barre Woods Harvard Forest LTER site, Petersham, Massachusetts, United States - Inc-BW-H-28-O ...
GTTTGGCGCCCGGCTGAAAGACGAAGACATCGACCTCATCAGCCTGGCCATCTCCACCGTGCAGGAATTTATGGTTCGGCAAACCATTCAGCCCTACCTGAACCCCTGGTTTGCCGTATCGGGCGAACTGCGCCGACACTGGGAACTGCGCAACCGCGCCTTCGGGGTTCTCCGCGAATACCTCCAGCGGCGGCGCAAAGAGGCTCCCGGCCACGATCTGCTGCAGATTCTGATGGATGCTCGCTACAGCGACGGCCACGGCATGAGCGATGAGTTAATCCTCAGCGAGAGCATGCAACTGCTGGTCGCCGGCCATGAAACCTCGTCAAATGCTTTGTCGTGGTTTCTCTACCTGCTGAGCTCGCGTCCGGACTGTGTCGAGAGGGTGCGGCAGGAGTTCGATGCTGTGCTGGGTGACCGGCCTCTGAGCTACTCGGACGTTCCGAAATTCGAGTTTACGACTCAGTTGATCATGGAGGCGCTGCGCCTTTATCCACCGTTTTGGATGGTCGACCGAATGGCCCTCGCAGACGACCGTGCTGGCGATCTCGATATACCCCGGGGTTCGACTGTGGTTGTGTTCATCTATGGGGCGCACCATTCGCCCCAGTACTGGGAGGACCCGGAGACGTTCGACCAGGAACGGTTCTCCCAAGCGAAGGAAAAACGTCACACGCCCTTCGCCCACTTGCCCTTCGGGGCTGGGCCGCGAGGATGTATCGGCGGCAACTACGCCATGCTGCAGATGCTCATGATTCTGAGTGTTCTGCTCCGCAAGTACGATTTCTCTCTGCTTCCAGGCCAGACCATCGAAGCCCGCCCCATGGTGATCTTGCGACCCGAACACGGAATCCGCATGACCTTCACCGAGGCCATCCTACCCGCCACCGATAGACTCTCCGACGTCTCGGCCTGATCTTTTTAAGCTGATCTTTTTAAGCTGATCTTTCATACGCTGATCTTTAGGATTGCGATTACTCTCATCATCCACGACATTGACCTCTGCATTCGGCGGTTAAGTACTGGAAGGGTAGCGGCGGCGAATGGAAAGGAAGAATCCAGGACGTTCCAGACCGCCACATTACCGAGACTCCTCTTTGTTAGACCAGTTTGTTAGACCAGCGAGCATACATTTTTCGACCCGTTGATTCACCAGAGGAGCTTCAGCGTTGCCTCCTCGCCAATCGGGAGGCGAGCTATCGTGAGGTCCCGAAAAGGACCGGATTCACCATGGTCTCAATCCTGGCTGCCATTTCTTCGGCGGGGATACGATTGGGCGTCTGAAACCAGCGGCGCGCGGCTCCAAAAACGGCCCACGCAGCGGTGGTCGCGAGCAGTGCCGCATCGATGCCGGATGCAGTTCCATGAAGAGCAAGGCCTTCCTTGAACATATCCTCAACGATAGGAATGATCGAGCCTTCGAGCGCCATCCGAGCCAACTGACTGGGACAGCTTGTGGACTCAACGAGATAGTCGCAGACGCCGAGTGCAATGGCGCGGAGTGCCCCATTACAGCTAGTAAAGGTGATGGCACGGCGCTCTATCAGGTCGCGGAAGCGGGCGCCTGTCATGGCCTGCAGCAATGCATTCTTGTCGGGATAGTGCAGGTAAAAGGTGGCCCGGTTTAAGGTCGCCTCGTCAGCGATTTCCTGCACGGAAATATCTTCGAACTCCTTCTTTTTCAATAACCTCACTAGCGAATCCATGAGCATACGGCGGCTCCGCAGAATGCGCGGATCGGTCGTTCCGCTCTCGGATTGGAGAAGCTGGGCCATTGCTAATTTGATGAAAGCATACCTCCTTCCGGACCAAATCGACACTTGTTTATTTTCTTTGAATCTACATATGTCGCTTACTCATCATATGTCGTGCAGGAGGAATTCTCAATGTCGACACTGCTACATATCGATTCCAGCCCACTCTATGGCCGGTCGGTCTCCCGCGAGCTGACCGCCGCTTTCGTCACCCAATGGAAGGCTTCGCACCCGGATGGAAGGGTCATATACCGCGACCTCAACGCAACCGCAATGCCGCCGGTCAATGCGGAATGGGTCGGCGCCGTCTACACGCCGGAACAAGCCCGCACTCCGCAGCAGAAGGAATTGCTTTCGCTCTCCGACTCGCTGCTCGCCGAATTGGAGCAGGCTGATGAGTATGTCATCGGAGTGCCGATGCATAACTTCGGCGTGCCTTCGGTTCTCAAGCTCTGGATCGACCAGATCGCGCGCGTCGGCAGGACCTTTGCCTACAGTGAGAAAGGGCCGAAGGGCCTGATCACCGGCAAGAAGGCTACCTTCATCATCGCCACCGGCGGGATCTACGACGCCCAGACGCAGATGGCCTCGTTCAACTTCGTAGAGCCGTACCTGCGGTCCGTATTCGGTTTTCTTGGCGTGAAAGACGCAACCTTCCTCACCGCAGGGGGGACCAGCGCACTGAACCAGGGGAAGGACCGGAACACGTTTCTTGCACCGCATCTTCAAACCGTGCAGACGCACGCGCAGACCTTCTAAGAGAGGACACTCATGAAAACTACCTCAATTGTTGCTCGCTATTTACTGGGCCTGATGTTTACGGTCTTTGGATTGAATGGATTTCTAAACTTTATCCACCAGCCACCGCCCACGAATCCGCTGGCCATTCAGTTCTTTGTTGCCGTCAGCGTGTCGCACTTTGCTGCGTTCTTTTTCGCGCTGCAGTTGCTCGGTGGACTGCTGTTGCTTTCGGGCTACTTCGTGCCCCTTGCGCTGACAGTTTTGGCGGCGGAGCTCTACAACATCCTTGCGTTTCACCTGACGCTTGCGCCAGCGACTGTTCCTCCGGCGCTAGTAGCCTCCGTTCTGTGGATACTGGTCTTCCTGCAGTACCGCGAAAGCTTCAAAGGCATCTTCAGCGCGAAGCCTGCGACGCAGCCATGAATCGCGTCGCAGTTCGCCGCGATTCGTACCGCGTTTGGTGACTTGAAAAGGTGAGGTTTGCCGAACGTAGTGGGCTAGACGGATACGCGATCTTGCAGAGAGCCCGTTACGATCGAATAAGAGGTCCGGCCGCGGATCGCACGGCTTGACGGAGCCAGACATGCGGCGGATCGCTGTTCAGCCTCGGATGCCAAGCCATCAAGAAATAAAACGGATGCAACTCTTGAGGTGCTTTCACCAGGCGTAGGTCGCGATTCCGTTTCACGGCTGCGGTCATGCCACTGGTTAAGGTCAGCACAAGTTCTGTACCTGGCAGGCATTGCAGAGCCACACCGAAGTAAGGTACCCGGATAGAGGATCTGCGTTTCGCACCGACCGCTGCGAGCTGCTTGTCTGGAATTGTCTGCACGCCGCCATAAGTAGCAACCACAAGGTGGCTCGCTGCCAGGTAGTGCTTTAGTGACAGTCGGTCTCCAAAGTGGCTGTTGCGCGCGACGGCGCAAACCCAATCCTCGCGATAGAGCCTTTCACTGTGAAAGTGCACCGGCAGAAGCCCGTCATCAATGTGAAGAATAAGATCGAGTTGCCCACGTTCCACTAGCTCCGAAATACCAGCCTGCCAGGGAAGGAATTCAAACTGTACCTGGTAACCGTCCCCATACTGTCGGCACAAGCGTGGGAGCACAACTGTGCAGACATTGTCAGGGCCGGAAATGCGAAAGTGACTCCTCTCCCGCATAGGATCGAACAAACTCGGCGTGACCAGATTCTCCATCTTGGGCAGCAGGCCCTCCAGCTCCTGAAGAATCTTGCGGCCTCGCAAGGTGAGTTCGAAGCCTTGCGGTGATCGCACCAGAAGGTCATCTTGAAACATCGCTCGGGCGCGCTGCAACGCCCGACTCACCGCAGGCTGGCTCAGCAGCAGCCGAGATGCGGCCGCAGTAATGCTCTTCTCCTCCGCAATCGCGGCAAATGTAATCAGGAGGTTCAAATCGACCTGTCGTAGTTTCTCTAAACGCATGACAGTTATGAGTATTATGCATGAACCGCATGTAGCCGAGGAATTATCTTTAGATTGTGTAAGCAAGAAGAGCGCAGAAGGAGGATTCAATGCCACAAGGAAACGGTTTGCAAGATAAGCGCGTGGTTGTGCTGGGCGGTTCGTCCGGAATTGGTTTAGAGGTCGCCACGCAGGCGGCATCGCAGGGAGCGAGCGTTGTTATCGCTTCCAGTACTGCGGAACGGGTTCAGAAAGCCGCTGAATCAATCGGCGGAGAAGCGCAGGGCATAGCGGTTGACGTCTCCGACGAACGAGCCGTTGCAACCTTCTTTTCCAAGCTCGGTGCTTTCGATCATTTGGTATTCACCGCGGGCGATAGCCTGCATTTGCACGACCTTGCCGCCACAGATCTCGAACAGGCCAGACACGCCTTTGAGCTCCGTTATTGGGCAGCCCTCGCCGCGGTCAAATACGGAAGCCCCCATATTCGCAACGAAGGCTCTATCGTGCTCACCACCGGAATCGCCGGCCAGCGCCCGCAAAAAGGATGGGTCATCGCGGCAAGCGTCTGTGGAACCATCGAAGCACTAACGCGAGCCTTGGCGGTCGAGTTGGCGCCCATACGGGTTAACGCCGTATCTCCCGGAATCGTTCGGACAAATCTCTGGCAGAGCATGAGCGCACCGGAGCGCGAACATCTATTCGAGAGCGTGGGAAAGAGTCTGCCGGTGGGCCGAGTCGGCGAAGCTCATGACATAGCGCAAGCCTATTTATTTCTGATGCAGGAAGGATTCAGCACTGGGCAGACCGTTGTGGTGGATGGCGGTACGGTCCTGGTTTAGGCCCGTAGTTCCCAGCCGGCTGATCGCAGAGGAGAATAAGCGTGAACGAAGGTGTCGAACGCCCTCAGGACGATCGCGTTGTTTCGGCTGTCACTTGGGAAATGCGTCACCAAACATGGGAAGGCCGCTGACAGACTCGGCCTTGGTCGACTCATCCTGCAGAACGTCCCAATGCTCTTTAAGCACACCCTCACGCGGATGTGCCATGAATGACGTGCCATGAACATCGGTGCCGAGGAACGCCCTTGTGTCCGAGTCGTTCCCGGTTGGTCGGCACGGTCTCGGATGAAGGCACTATGAACGATAATTCGTACGCATAGCTCCGCTCAGACAGAATTTGAAGCCTGTCGAATATTTCCAATCTGGTATAGCATCCACTGGACGAGGTTCACTATGACGATAACCACAACCTCACTCAGAAGTGACGCAGCCACAGAATCCCACCTGCAGGCAGCAAACGGACTGGCGCTGGTGCGCCTGACGATTGGGGCAATGTTCGTGTGGGTCTTTTTCGAGAATCTGGGGAAAGGACTCTACACACCGGCCGGTTACTCGGGTCTGATCAACTACTACATTAAGTCGAGCCATTGTCCGGCTGCCTGGAAGGCAGTGATGGGCCTGGCGGCGACCCACGCCGCGATGGCGGCTCCTGTGCAGGCCATGACCGAGATCTCTCTCGGTATCCTGCTCGTCATCGGTCTCCTTACCCGACCGGCCGCATTCGTGGCCTTTCTGTATCTGGGCAGCCTCTGGATCTCGGAGTGGGGCACGTCGTGGATCTGGGAACTGCTGGTTCCGGTGCTCGCTTCGCTCGGGCTCGCTATCGGAAGCGCCGGCCGGAGGTGGGGCGTTGACGCATGGCTGTCGCAACGGTGGCCATCCTCTCTTTGGTGGTAGTTGGGCAGAATCACTTGAATCACGATCACGTGCGAGTGTCTGTCATCATCCCCACGCATAATGAAGCGCAAGCAATTGATCGCGTTTTAGCGGATCTCCCGGCCGATCTCACGACGGAGGTCATTGTTGTCGACAGCAACTCGAATGACGGGACGCCGGAGATCGCCGCAAGAATGGGCGCTCGCGTGGTTCTGGAACCGCGCCGCGGCTATGGGCAGGCGTGCCTCACGGGCTTGGCCGCGGCAAATTCCCCTGACGTGGTTGTGTTCCTTGATGGCGACTATAGCGATCGTCCTGCGGAACTGCCGATTCTCTTAGCGCCAATCATTGACGGGCGCGCGGACATCACGCTCGGTTCTCGCCTGGGGGGGCGGCGTTCTGCAGAGGCGTTGCCATGGCATCAGGCATTTGGTAATCGTCTCGCCGCCTACCTGATCAGGCTTCTCTACGGACTGGAAATCAGTGATCTCGGCCCATTTCGAGCTGTCCGCATCGATGTACTCCACGCGATCACGCTCGAAGAAACGACTTATGGCTGGGCGGTTGAGATGATCCTCAAAGGCGCTCTGGCTGGATTCCGCGTAGTTGAAGTCCCGGTGAGCTACTACCCGCGCATCGGAAAATCGAAGATCAGCGGTACGCTGAAGGGCACGATCGGCGCCGGTTGGTTCATTCTCAGTTTGATCGTGCGTTATTATTTCCGGCACCGAAGAGCCACGACACCACGGGCTGTGTAGCCCGGGCAAGATTTCATGAAATCCACGAGCGAGACAATGCTGGGTTCGTCAAGTAGCGAGCGTGTTCTGGTGATCATGGCGAAAGCGCCCAGGCCAGGTGAGGTCAAAACCCGTCTGACTCCCGGCCTTTCTCCCGCGGCCGTCACCGCTTTCTATTGCTGCCTCTTGAAAGACACGCTGGCGCTGGCGCGGTCACTGAGCAATGTGGAAGTTGCCATCATGTGCCCGGACTCGGACGTAGCCGAGCTGGCTCAATTGACGGGAAACGAAGCGAGGGTAGTTGCCCAGAAAGGTGAGGGTCTTGCTGCAGGTCTCACCTCGGTATTTGCGCACTTCACAGAACATGGTCGACGTGTCATTGCCTTCAATAGTGACAGCCCGCATCTGCCGCCCTCTGTCCTCGAGAATGCATTCGAAATCCTCACCGTACACGATGTCGTCGCGGGACCGACACATGATGGCGGCTACTATCTCGTAGGCGCAAAAGTTTCTCATCCCACACTTTTTGCACGAGACGGAATGGGAACCAACAGCGCACTGGAGAGACTTCTATTGAACGCGCGCACTCTTAATCTCTCCGTAGGTTTCGTCGAGACTTTTTACGATATCGACATAGCTGACGATCTGACTCGGTTGGCCGAGGAGTTGCACCTCGCTCCAACGAAGGCGCCACGTACAGCGGCGTGGCTGAAACAGCGCGAGCTCACCCCAGCGCGATCGCAGACCGAAGCAGGAGAGCTGTGAAGCTCACTCCCGAGGGGAGAGTCTACGCACTCGGAGCCACGTTGTGCGTGGCGCTGACGATCTGCTCACGCAACTTCGGTGACAGGGGTGGACCCTACTTCATGGCTTCTCTGACGGTTGCGGGAATCGCTTACCTCTTAGCGATCCGTGAGTTTTTCGCTACGCCACAATTTTCCCGGCGAGTTGTCGTCATTGGGCTCGTCTTGGCCGCGGTGTGGCACGTTGAATTTCTTCGGCAGCCCTCGGGCCCCGATGATGATATTCATCGATATGTTTGGGATGGCCGTCTGCAGAGGCTCGGCTACAATCCCTATCTTGTCGTCCCCAGCGATCCTGCCGTCAAAGCGCTGCATACTCCGGAAACCAGCAACTTGAACAACCCGGATCTACCGAGCCCATATCCGGCAGGAGCGCAGCTTTTTTTCCGCGCAGTCACCGCGATTCAGGAGTCCACCTTTGCCCTGAAAGTAGCATTTGTTATTTGCGAGTTCGCAATTGTTTTCGTGTTACTCGATCTCTTGCGTGGTTCGAGACAGAGAGCGCACGTAGTTCTGGCATACGCTTGGAACCCGTTGTTGGCGATTGAAGTGGCGGGGAGCGGTCACATTGATATTGTTGGCGCGCTAATGCTGGTGGTGTCCGCCGCTGCGCTAGTGCGCCGACGGCGGGCAACTGCGGCCGTCGCACTTGGGCTGGCTATCGCAGTTAAATTCCTGCCGATCGTACTCTTACCCCTCTACTGGAAGCGGCTTCGCATTCGCGACGCGGCGCTCGGGGCAGCTGTGGTCGGACTCCTGTACGTGCCATTTCTTCATCACGGCCGCATTCCGATCGGCTCGCTTGGTACGTATGTGCGCAGCTTCCGCTTTAACGGTCCGGTATTCGCGGCACTCGACAGAGTGGCGTCTCCGCAAGTGCTGAGTGGGCTGGCATTGCTCAGCGGATTACTCACTGCAACCTGGCTAAGAAGAAGACGCTCAGCGCCCGAGTGGTCGGGGGGCCAGTTTGCTTGGCCCATGGCAGCAACTCTTTTGTGCGCCCCGGCAGTATTTCCATGGTACCTTCTGTGGCTGCTGCCATTTTTGACTTCGGCCTCGACGCTGCTGATCATTATTTGGACTGTCAGCATTATCCCCGTATACGTTCAGTGGCACTTGCGCGCACTCGGACGTCCGTGGGGTGCGCTTCCGGGCTGGGTCATGCTGTTGGAATACGGATGCCTGGCAATCGCTGCCGTGATTATTTTCATGCGCCGGATCCCACGCTCGCACGCGGCGAACGGTCACCAGCCTGAGTAGCGTAAGGACGCCAAATCGTATTACTGTAACCGGAAGCCTTGCACTGTCATCCTAACCAGCATCTGTTCAACTCACCGAAGGAGCGAATTCTATGAGAAATGTCCGCCGTTTCACCATGATGGCCCTTCTGCTTTGCGGAGTGCTCGTCCTTGCTCCAAACTCATGGGCGCAACAGCGCGCGCCAATTATTGACCAAGTCGCCAAAACCTTTGGGGTAGATTCTTGGGACAAGGTCGAAGCTGTCCGCTACACCTGGAACGGAGAAATTGCCGGACTCTTCAAAGCGGCACACAAGTGGGAGTGGGAGCCTAAGACCGGCAAAGTTTCATTCGAAGGAGTGGGCAAGGACGGTAAGCCGGTCAGTGTTACATACGACAGCTCACAGCTCAGCAGTCAATCGGACCAGGTGAAGAATGAGATCGAGCCCTCTTTCGTAAACGACAATTATTGGGTCTTCTTCGCCTTCCATGCTTACTGGGACAAGAGCGCCAGCGCGATCGATCAAGGCAAATTTAATCTGCCGGAGGGCCCGGGCACGGCCGAACTGGTTCCGGTGAAGTATCCCGCGGATTCCGGCTACACGCCCGGCGATACCTGGGACCTCTACGTGGGTAAAGACAATCGCGTCGTGTACTTTGACTACCACCGCGGCGGGGCCAAGCCGCCGAGCCGCGTCTTAGCCACCTGGACGGGCTACAAAAAGGCGGGTCCAATCCTGTTCGCAACCGAGCATAAGGGTATGGCCGACGGCAAGCCCCTGCACATCTTTTTTACAGACGTGGCAGTCAAGCTGGCCGGCTCGGACAAGTGGATACCCGCGCAATAAATCTGGGCGGATGGCGATAAACGGGGCCTGTTCGGAACAGTTCATCGCGTTTTGTGACAAATCAGACTACCTGGCAATCACCACGGTCGTGCAGGAACTGCTCAGTTTGGGCAGATCGCGATTTGTGGCCATACGGATCCCGAGTATAGGCCGTTCCCCGCGAATGATCGGACAATAAGAGTCGGGCTGCAGCAGTGCGCCTTGCAAGCTTCGCCGTCCGGCACATCCGCCGTGGCACGAGTCTCGGAACTCGCACGGACTGCAGGTTTGAGGAAGTGTCCGGGCTTGCTCGAAGGCCGTTGATGTCAACACATTAACCCCTGCGGAAATCAAATCTGAAAGCGGCTCCCCTGGTCCCGGCCAGTAAACGCAGGGTTGTGTCGTGGCTCTTGGCGTCACTCGTACGGTGCTCACGCCACAACCAGCTCGGAGCGCAGGAAGTCCCACCATAGCGCGAACCAGCGGCTCGCCAATCGCGATTACATCGGTCTCTTCAAAGAGGCGCTTAAACCCTTCCCAATACTCTTCGTAGCTGAGGGCATAAACGTCCGATCGCACGGCCTGGTAGACATTCACTCGCAAAGGAGCGTCAAACTGTTTGGCCACCCGCGCCACGTCCGCTAAACGCAAGTAGTTCGATTTCATCATGACCGCGATGATGGTCACAGGAATACTCAGCCGGAGGCATCGTTCGGCTTGGTCGTGAATGAGTGCCCAATTGCCCTGCCCGCGCTGTGCATCCTGTTCCGCTTGCGTGGCGTAATCGAGAGAGAACTCGATATCATGGAAGGCACTCAGCTCATCGTCTTCCAGAACAGCAACGCTATGACCGTTGGAAGTAATGGTGAGCTTGACCGGTTTCGTTCGCAGGTACGCCAGAATTGCCTTGAAGTCGGGGTGCATGCCGTTCTCACCGGTGCCGAGATTCACCGAGCGCACCGGCAGGCGCTCCATAACTGCCTTCACCTGATCCAGCGAGAGTCGATCCGCGCGAGTCGGATCGCGGTAGCAGAAGGCGCAGGTGAGATTACACTCGTTGGTGAGGCCGAGTCCAACCGCAACACCATCATCAGGCGTCGTCATACGAGATTTGGACAACGAAGACTGAGCCGTGACGCTGTTCACTGATGCCTGCCCCTTCAAACGCTCATGTCGGACGGCTCTTCGTTCCACTGACGATAAGAACTTCGGCCGGGAAACTCATCCCGCGTTCGGTCGAGTACCCGCGTAAACTTTCCAGCGCCTGACGCTTCACTTCACTCGCCTGTTCCCCTGGAAGTTTGGCGAGCTTTTCACGAAGCTTCTCCGACATCTCAGATCGTAGTATCCAAACGTCCTCTACCGAGATCGGTGCTTGTATCGTGAATTGCAGCAGGCGCTCAGATGGCGCCATCGCGCCAGCGTCTCTAAGAACGTCCCGTAACTTGCCTGGAGTGGCGAAGCGAAATGCGTCAGGAGCGTCGGGCGCAACCGGCGGCGAATCGACAAAACGTTCCATGACTCGCGACAGCGTGTAGAAAAAAGGATTTCTATCGGCGAAATGCCAGACCGCCAGTGACAGCTCCCGCCCAGGTTTTAGCACCCTCAACATTTCTCGAACACCATCAACGGGAGAGGGAAAGAACATCGCGCCGAACCGACTTACCACCGCGTCGAAAGTATCGGCCGGGAACGGCAGACGGTCGGCAGAAGCGACCTCGAATTTCGCATTCCTGAACCCAAAATGTTCTGTGGCTCGACGAGCAGCATCCACCATCTCCGGTGCGGGATCGATCCCGACGACCTTGCCCTCGGAGCCGACTATCGCAGCTATAGTCAAGCTCGGCTCCCCAGGTCCCGTCGCAATATCCAGAACTGAGTGTCCAGGACCGATCCGCGCATCCTCAATGAGAGCTTGCGTGACTGGCGCGAACATCTGCCGGATGATTTCGCGGTGTTTCTCCCAGAAGGGCGCCGAATCACGCCATTTGTCTACAACCTCGTTGTCGGGCTGCATCAACAGAAGTATACCTGCCGGGCACTTGGCGGGCAGCCCTCCTTTCATTGGGCAGCAGCTCGGACCCGCGACCATGATAGCCAGGCAGCGCAGTTTGCCAACCGACACTCTGGGCCGCCGTGGGCGTGCCAACAGCATGTCCAAAACTCGCCGAGGCCAGTCGAGCAAGTTCTCGAATCTCCTCGGCGCTGGCCTTGGGCCCGGGAATAAGCTCGCTCTCGCACAGACCGTCGAAGGCATGCTGATTGCCGATTTCACGCGCGGCTTCGATGGCATGCACGACGGCCTCAAAGTCACGATCCGTGCCGAGATAGTTGCCATCGATCACAGCAGCATCTTGAAAGTTTTTGCTCGCCAGCGAACTGGGTCAATAAAGGCCGGCGCTGTGGGATGAGGGCAGCGCAGCATCGCCATTTTCGTCCGGGCAATCGAATCCCATTTTTGAGTTAGTGGGCAGCCGAACTAGGGATGGCGTCCGGCAATCGTCCTAACAAGGAAAACAGCTTAGTTATTTTGGAACGGGGTCGGAACGAGGTTAGCTGAAAGGGTTTTAGCTCTGAGCGGCTGCCGAAGCGCTGCTCGCGTCGGTCGACGTGACGCCGCGCTGTTTCTGGAGCACCTCGCGGAATTGTTCCGCCGTGAGCGCTTCGCCATAGAACAACTGCAACAACGGATCGTCGATGTCTGCCGCCGGTTTGCTCGCGCTGGGTTCCGATTCGAGCCCTTCCGGTTCCACCAGCAACTCCGGCATCAGCGTGCGATTCTCGTTGAGCACTTCCAGGAATTTCTCGACTGCCGCCCGATGTTCCGGGGTCGCCTGCGTAAACTCTACTCCCATGCCCTTATCTGGATGCATAATCCGCACCACACCCTGTGCGCGCACTTCCGCAGCACCGGCGCGCATCGACAGCGCCACTCGGCTCGACGCCGGGAATGGCGATGCCATCTCCAGGTAGCATGCTCCCAGGCTCATATCGGTCAGCTGGCACCGAATCGGCGGATCGTCCTGCTCGGCATCAGGTGAATTCTGCTTCAACCACTCCCGCAACTGCTGCGTCGCTTCCGGCGGGATTTGCTGAAAGCGCAGCCCCGCCTGTGCTTTTTCCCCTTCCCAGGCAAACTCGGCGGGAAGTTCCAGAACGACTTCAGATCCCGGCAAAGTAAACACCGCCTGCCAATGCCCCGTTGGCCGGCGCCGCTTCGGCACGTTCACCGCCATGCCGCCTTCGCTCAGGTCGATGGTCGTCACCTTCATGTTGCTGCCCGCTTCCGGGCTCCGCATGACCACCGGAATCTCCACCGCAACCCGCGCATTACGCCGTCGCTCGCTCTTCATCAGCGCCCGCGCCGCCCGAAAGCTCGACTTCGCCCGCTCGCTCGAAACCGGCTTGTAGAGCACGAAGTGGGCTCCCAACTCGAACACTGCCTTCAGCCCAATAATAGGATCGACAATCGCAACTGCAACCGCCTGCCGGTTGCACGGCGCGGTGCGCGCGCTGCGCAACACATCCGACGCACCGTCGTCCGTCACGTCGACAATAATCGCCTCAAACCGTTGCCGTGTCAGCCTGCGCAAAGCGCTGTCGGAGTCCACGCACAACTCCACTGCAATATCCAAATCGCCCATGACCCGGCGCAAGACTCGTACGATTTTTTCGTCCGCACACAGCACCAACGATTTCAAACTCATGCTGGGCCTACTCCTAAGCAACAACGCAGGGATGCCATAGCCAGAAAATGCTTTCCCCGGTTGCTGGCCGACAGCCCGGAGACCGCACAAGCGAGACGCCCTGTCTGCACTGCAAGCGAGACGCCCTGTCTGCACTGTAAGTCCGTCCCGGTTGTCAATCAACGTCTCTCCTGTCAGGCCAGGTTACCGCCGTAATCGGCCCGCCCACACGCGAACTGTTCTGAACTCCTCCAATCCCCGTCTTTGTCATTCAGAACCGGTCTGCCTGCCCTTTGTCATTCCGAACACGTCTGCCCGCCCTTGTCATTCCGAACAGGTCTGAAAGACCGGTGAGGAACCTGCTTTGATTCACCAGACCTCCACTTAACTATCTTAATTTGCATACGCTTAGATGAAATCCATCCCAGTTTCCCCAGCAATTTCTCGTTGACTTCCCCGTCAATTCCACTGTAAGCTATTGTGTCTCCGATTAGTCTTAGGCGTGAAGCTGTCGTCAACCTAGCTTCGTCTGCACCCGGGGTGGTTTTTCCATTTTCGACCCCGAACCTGAATCCTGCCGACGACTCGGAGAATCATATAGTTAGGCATTTTTGAAGTTTCATTCCCCTAAGTGGAGAGGCACTTTTCATGGCCAAACGACGCGGAAATCCGAACTGGGGCAAGCCCGAACCGATCGGTCCCATCACCCCGACTATCACCGAATTTGAGCAGGTTGTACGCGAATACAAGCTCTCCCCGGACCAGTACCTGCGGTCAACCCGCCTGCGCGAGTGGGCTCGCCGTAACAAGAACTCCAAGTACATCCCTGAGCCTCTTCTGGAAGCCTGGGGCTTCGAGATCGAGTCCACGCTGTAACCCAGCGGAAAGTGAAAAGGCCGCTCCTGACGCAAGGGAGCGGCCTTTTCACATTCCGCACAGCAAGAGTTTCCCCGAAAGATTTATCTGGAAGACCCAGCCGAGATCCGCTTGAAGTCCCCCACCCCCAAACTTGTCATTCCGAACCGGCCTGAAAAGACCGGTGAGGAACCTGTTTCCCCGCGCTATAAAGCAACCGCCATCCCGTGATATTGTCCGAGCCAGTGCTCAACGTCCTCGAAATCCCGCCCGCCGAACTTTTCTCTCTGCTGGCCGCCATCGGATTCGCCGCCGGACTCAATCTCTACGCCACCGTTGCCGTCCTCGGCCTGCTCGCACGCTTCGGCCATCTCCCACTCCCCCCGGGACTTCATCTACTGCAGGGCTGGCCCGTCATCGCCGCCAGCGCAGCGCTCTTCATCATCGAATTCTTCGCCGACAAAATCCCCGCCTTCGACCTCATCTGGAACGCCCTGCACACCTTCATTCGCGTCCCCGTCGCCGGACTCCTCGCCTACCAGGCCACCGCCCAACTTTCCCCCGAGCACCAGCTCCTGGCGACGCTTGTCGGAGGAACCGTAGCCCT
>Ga0210389_10002531_pt1 | contig 14387 bp, 15 predicted proteins | sample IncBWH28OmetaG_FD_160127 | JGI IMG/M metagenome (GOLD analysis project Ga0210389, IMG submission 160127) | Forest soil microbial communities from Barre Woods Harvard Forest LTER site, Petersham, Massachusetts, United States - Inc-BW-H-28-O ...
CTGCCGCGTCGCGTCGTCCTTGTGCTTGTCGAGCAGCGATGCCTGCAGTGCCTTGTGAAGTGCAGCCTGCTCTTTGCGTAGAGCAGACTCGGCGCGTTCTTCGCGGCGCACCTCAGCGTTGATCGCACGCAAGGTTTGCTTCGGCACGGTGGTCTTGGCCTTGCAGTGCTGGCAGCGAAAAACGATGTTCCCGGCGCCTGCCGAAGGGCCGTGGATTGGCTGGATCGTCTTACACCGCCGGCAAGACAAGAACCACACGTCTTGTTGGCAGTTCACGCAGCGAAAGCCGCCAGCGGTCGCCGCGACCTGATTGGACCCCCCGCACGCAGGACAGTCGATGTGGACGTTCTTCGGCGCGGCAGCCACCGTCGCCTCTGCCGCCTCTTCAATACGCGCGGCCTCCTCGCCGTCTCCGTCATTATCCGTGGCGACGGAGAGGAAGATCGACCCCGCGGGCGCGATCAAGACCCGAAGCCCGACGCGTACGCCACTTTCGGAGCCGCGTCTGAATTCGCCGATGACCAGGCCGCCCATGCGCATGATTCGTTGCCCGGGAGACAACGCGGCACCCAGAAGTGTTTTGTTGAGAGGCGTTGGCACATAGCCGAGCTGCTGCTCGCCGCTGACACCCCAGATGGCAACTGCGTCTCGGTCGTGCTCGTTCGACGGCTCCGGCCTTAGGATGATCTGCGCGCCCACCGAAGCGCTGCCGCCTTGAAGCGCATCAGCGCAGTGGGACGCACCCGCGACGCGACAGTACGAGCACCGAGGGTCGCTTGTTTCGAAGTCCTCCGGGCTCAGCCGGTCTTCGTCCTCGTCAACGGGGACGTAGCCGCCGAACCAAAGAGCCGTTCCATCTTCAGCCGTAAAGGCATGCGTGTCCTCTACGACTTTGACGGTCACCTCGCTCGTTGACGGTGAGGCCATAGCGGCTTTGTACAGGATCGCTAGGTGGCTGCGCTCTGCGCTCCGGCGCTCCGACCCGCCAGACGCTCGCTTGCGTCGGGCGAAGCAGTCGTGTAGGCGTCCTTGGGGAAGGGCAACTCCTGCTCGTCTGAGGTAGGAGCGCGCGCGTTGCCGGCCGAGAAGCTCACCTTCTTGCGCAAAGCCGCAAGCGCGGCAGCTTCCAAGGCGCAGAACGCTGGCGCACGACGGCGTCCTGTTCCTGATGATGCTCGAGGTGTCCGTTGGTTAGCCTGGCGGGAGCTGTGGGAAGCCGTGAAGTCCGGCGACGAAGTGTGCAGCAGCCGACAGAATGTGAACGACGATGGGCGAAGGAAGCTGGCCATTCACGACATCGCCGAGCAAAACGCCCTTGAACAACTCGACCCATCGGTCGCGGCGTGTGTCCTCGGACGCGTCCTTGATGTACTCAAACTGCTGCGCCAAGATCCTCGCCTCTGCCTCGGTCAGCTGGCCTTCGAGTTCCGCCCTTAGCGAATCGAGCTGTCTCGATATCTCCGCCTGCTCTTCGGCGCTGAACGGCGAGGTGTCCACGTCCTCCTCGACGACTTCGGCGTCCGGGATCTCGCCCATTGAGCGCAATTCGGCCCACGGATCGGGAGTTGCGATGTCCCTCTTGATGTCTTCAAGCCAGCGTTCGAGATTGACCTCCCAGTGGAGCGCATGCGCTTCTTCATGCGGGCCGTCACCCACTTTCCACTTAACAACGCGGGTGTTGTAGGTCGGATCTCTTGGTCCTATGTGGAAGTAAGACGCCGACGGTTCGTGGATGACGCTGACTTCGCGGTCGTTGGTCTCTGCTGGCTCTGCGAAATCGGCCGGATTGAAGCCGGCCCTTTGCATAGCCTCGTAGATCCACTTCCGCTCTTCCTTTGTGAGTTCCACGGCGCCGAAGGCTACCGTCCTGCGGTCAGTCGTCGGCCTCTGCTATCGCCCGTGCGCACCGGCTCGGGCCGCCATCTCGCGCGAGTGCGAGCGCTTCTGCGCCGGCCGACCGGCGAGACGCCGCCGGTTATCCGCTGCGGGGCGCTGACGATCCACACAGCGACGCGGACGGTGATCTATGGATCGACACCTGTGGAGCTGCGCAGACGGGAGTACGCGCTGCTGCTCTACCTGGCGCGTGCACCGGCGCGCGTCATACCAAAGGGCGAGCTACTGCGGCACGTGTGGGGCTACCCGGCGGACGACGCGACGCGGACGGTGGAGTCTCACGCCTCGCGGCTGCGCCGCAAGCTCGCCGAGGCCGGCGCGGCCGGATGGGTGTCCTCGACCTGGGGCATCGGCTACTGCCTCGCGCCCCGAGCACAACTACCAACAGGAGGAAGGCATGGAAAACAGAACACAGCTGATCCGGCTCGGCGAACAGCTCAGACGGGTGCGCGAGCAACAGCGGCTCACCGTCGCTGATCTGGCTGGCAGAAGCGATCTTAGCCCGACGCGAGTTGCCAAGATCGAGGCTGGCCTGACTGACCCGAGATTCGACGTGCTGGTCGCCTTGTCCGACGGCCTGGGCGTGGGACTGGCCGCGTTGATGCCCGAGGACGCCGAGGACCGAGAGGGGGCATAGCGAGTCTCGGTCTGGCTCACGCGCCGTGGACCGCTACGCGGTCGCGGTGCACGGTGGGGATGGGAAGGCCATCCTCGTGCATGACTTCGAGATACGCCTCGATCGCCTCTTGTGCGTTGGCGCGCGCTTCCTCGATCGTCTCGCCCTGCGTTGCGACGCTCGGCAGCTCTGGCACGAACACGCTGTAGCCGCCTTCCGGCTCGGCCACGATCACCACGTCAAACTCGCGCTGCGCGCTCATCGCCAGCAACGATACCGCTCCGCCGAGTCCCACACGCGCCCCGGCTCCCTCCATCGCGAGCGGGCCCCACATCTCTCAAACAGACTAGATGCACCTTCGGAGCGGACCCTAAAGTGGGCCTCGAAATTTCGTTGGATGCTTCTATGTTGTCAAGGGCGTGTTGGAGAGTTTGTTGTAGAGGTCGCGGGAGAGGTATCGCTTGAGGGATCTGATGGCTTCTCGCTTGGTCTTTCCTTCGTTGATGCGGCGTTGGATGTAGGTGCGGCTGGGTGGGTGGTGGACGGAGCGTGAGAGCGCGATCGTGTAGATCGCGGTGTTGATTTGGCGGTCGCCTCCGCGGCTGAGGCGGTGGGGGACGGTTTTGCCGGAGGACGCGGGTTGCGGGGCGGTGCCGTTGGCGCGTGCGAACGCGGCCTCGCTGGTGAAGCGTGCTGGGTTGAACGCGATGAGCTTTGCGGCGCAGATCGGCCCGACGCCGGGTTCGTCCATTAGCGTGGGTGCGAGCTCGCGTGTGAGCGTGTCGATCTGGCGGGTGTAGTCCTGGGCTTGCTGGTCGAGAGCGCGGGTGCGGTTGGCGATGTCGCGCAGCACCTGGAGGGTGGTGTTCTCTTGCAGGCTGGCGTTTGGGCGTGTCCGCATCCCGGTGAGTCGTTGTGCGAGTTTCGCGCCGTTGCGCGCGGGTCCAACCCGTTCGCGGAGCGTGGTTGGTGCGGTGACGTGTAGGGCTTGGAGCTGGTTGTAGAGGCGTGAGCGCTCGCTGATGACGGAGCGGTAAGCGACGAGCAGCATCTGCAGCGCGACGCGCTTGCCGTGCCCTCTCGGCGTGGAGAGCCCATCATTGGCGAGCACCTTCTTGGCGGCCAGCAGCGCGTCGAGGCGGTCGGACTTGCCGGTGCGTCGCTCGCGGCGCTTGGGCCGTTCGACCTCGAACACGGTGACGCCCTCGCCCTGGAGGTGTTCGCACAGGCCCGGCGCCGTAGCTGCCGGTGCCCTCGATCCCGACACGAACCTCTCCCTCGAGCCCTGCGATCCACGCGAGCAGCTCGCGGTAGCCGGCGAGCGTCGCGGTGATCGTGATCTCGCCGAGTAGCTGCCCGAGAGCGTCCACGGCAACGGCGAGGTGTTGGTGCTTATGCGTGTCCACGCCTACTGCGATCATCATTTTCCGGTCTCCTTTGTTGCTGGTTGGCGCTGGTGATGTGGAGGCCGCCAGACAAAGCCATGTCGAGCAAGCAAGCACGCTTCTATGAAGTCATGGCGGCGTCCGTGGCAGGCGACGGGAGACAAATCCAACGGAGGGCACCCACACGGGGCCAGCCGGTTTAATCGAGTCATCCCGTCGTCTGCCACACCCTTGACGGGGCAGCGGACGCCACTGCATCGCCGCCGCTTCGCTACGCCCTACGGGCTTCGCTCCGCGGCGGCGAGCCTGCTTTCCACAGGGCCCCTACAGGCCCTGAAGAAACTACATGGCCGGTTGCCCGCCTTTAGGGTCTATAGACGTGTGAGACAGACCAGCTCGCATGCCAAAGCAGGAGACGGCCGGCCCGGACCACCGGACGGCGCCGTCGGGTTCAGGCTCGACGCTCAGCCACGCCCCAGACGGCTGACGGCCGACGACGTGATGCTGGCGCGCGAGGTCGCCGGCTTGCTGCACGCGCCAGTCTCGACCGTCGAGGACTGGGCACGCCGCGGCATCCTGCCGAGCGTCAAGATCGGCAGGCGCAGGCTCTACATCCGCGAGCAAATCGAAGCGGTCCTGACTGAACGCAGTTGACGGTCAGGCGATGACGGACCCCGGCAAGCTGGAGGGTGCCCCAGGCGATGTTCTAAGCGGGGAGCAGCTCGCTCATGAGGTTCGACTTGAAGTAGCTGGAGTGCGTCCGCTTGATCGTCTCCAGCGAGTCCGCGCTGAGGAGCACGACATCGAGATCCCCCCGCACGGCGGCCTCTCGCTCGGCCGCGCCGTATGCCACTTGTGCAGCCTCGTAGTCCGTACCGAACGCCTTGACGGTCGTGCGGCCAGACGTGACGTTGCGCGTGACTAGGAAGTGCTTGATCTCATCAATGGGACTCATCTGGCCTCCCGCTCTTGGCGTTTCGACAGACTCATGATCGCAGCTCCGATTAGGCCTGCGGTCAAGAGCTGGGTGGTGGACAGCTTGCCTTCCTCGACATCAGCAATCAACGCGGCGACGTTGGCGAACACGGTCCGCTCTTTCTCCGGGCCCTCGCCGAACTTGAACTGGACGCCGGTCCGTCGCCCCGCCTCCTCGATCGCGTTGGCCCAAAGATCCTGTCCGCGGGTCCGTACCTGCACCTCGATCGGGAACCCGGCGCGACGCACGACCAGGTGCAAGGCGCGGTAGCCGTCGTCCTTCGGGCTGGCGATGTAGTCGCGCTCGCGGATGATCGTCCACGACTTCAGCAGCCTCCTCCGTACGCGATACACGTGGGGCACGCTCGGCACCACCGCGCGCACGCCGCCGATGTCCTGCATCTGCGTGACGTTCCCGCGCTCGCGGTCGAGCTTGCCAATGAGCGTGTCCTGTCGCTTGAGGCGCTGTGTGACCTCTACCCGCCCATCGACTTGCGCCTCGGCCTTCGAGACGTGGTAGCGCAGGTTCGCAGCGACCATCGACAACGGTCGCGCGTACAGGCTGCGCCACCAGTCCAACGCTTCACGGGCGTCCTCAATTGCAGCTTCATCGGTTGCGCGTAGCGCGCGCTCCGCGCCTTCGACGCGCATCCGCTCGCGCAGCTCCAGAAGGAACACCCCGGCACGGTTGACCTGCCCCTTGGAGAACCGCGGCGCCTCCACATCTTTCGCCCCCTGCTTCACGAAGCCACCGTATCGGCGGCATCGGGCAAGCTCGACGTGAATGCCGCCGTGAACACCTGCGCCTGCTCAGACGCTGGTCGCGCGTGCAGGTAGCGGCTCGTCGTGGCAAGCGCGCTGTGTCCCATCGCCTTCTGGATCGTGACGACATCGACTCCGTTGGCGGCCAGCAGTGACCCGAACGTATGCCGTAGGTCGTGGAATCGCAGCGGTCGAACGCCGACTGCGGCCTGCGCGCGCCGGTAGCGACGCCGCAGCGCGGAGTCATCCAGCGTGCGCCCGTAGACGTTGCAGAACACGAGGTCATCCGGCGCCGTGTACCGCTCACGCCTGCTCATGCGCTCGAGCGCGGCGGCAGCCTGGTCGGCCAGCGGCACGCGCCGCACTCGCCCCGACTTCGTGGAAGCCTCGACGCGTGCGCTCATCGCGCGAGCGATCGTCAGCGCGGACCCCGCGAAATCCACGTCGCGCCAGCGCAACGCCAACAGCTCGCCGAGGCGCAGCCCGGCGTATGCCGCGACGCGCACAAGCTCGGCGTCCTGCTCGTCGTCGGCTCGGCGTGCGGCCGTCTCGCCGCTGGTCATCGCGGGACGCGATGGGTTGCGGTGCTCGCCCGCAGCCAACGCGCGAGCGACAGCCTCGACCTCCTCCGGCGTGTAGAACACGAGCGCGTCCGGGTGACGTTCGCGGCGCCGGTCGGCATCGCTGGTCGGGTTTGCCGGCAGCGCGAACATGGAGGGCTTGCGGCCGTAGTTGAAGACGGCGGACACCACACAGCGATACTTGTTCACCGTGCGAGGCGACGCACCTGACGCACTCACGCTCGTCAACACGTCCTCGACCTCCCGCGTGGTGATCTTGGATGCCGGCCTATCCCCAAGGCCCGCCATCACGTGCCCCTTGGTCGTGCCGTTCCCGCGCCTGTAGGCCACGCCGGGCTCGGCCAGGATGCTTTCGTGGTCGCGCAGCGTCGACGGCTTTGCGCCGCGCACGTCCCTGAGCCAGCCGAGATAGGCGTCGGCGACCTCACGGAACGTCACGCCGCGCGTCCTGCGTTCCTGCTCGATACGGTCGCGGTCGGCGGCTTCAGTCACGTACTCACCCGCGATCCGGGCGGCGGCCACGATCGCCGCCCGCTCGCTGTAGGAGCCATCTGGCACGCGGCCACGGCGCGCACGCCAACCGCCGCTGCTGGGATTGCGCTCAAGCCACGCAGGGCCGATGCGCCGCTTGATCTGGCGCCCGTAGTGGCGGAACTTCGCCTCGTAGAACGGCTGCCCGCCCTGCTCGCGGACGATGACGCTGGTGTTCGGTGTGGTACCCATGCCGCCATCGTACAACGCTTGGGTACCATGTGGGTACCACTTTCTACGACGGTGGCGCGTGGGTACCGCTTTGGGTACCAAACGAGCCGAATCTCATGTAAGAAAGCCAGTTTCAGTCGGCCTAGATGGACCCAACCTACGCGGTTCGGCGTTAGCCCATCGGTCTACGGAACCGAAGGTCGGGAGTTCGAATCTCTCAGGGCGCGTCGAAAAGCCCAGCATTTGGCAGGAGTGGATGGGCCACGCGGACATCCAGACGACGATGCGCTACCTGCACAACGCGCCGCGCGCCGAGGACGCGGCGCTCGTCGCGGAGCCTTTTCGGGTGAAGGCGGCGTAACAAGGACGATCGCTCCGACTACGCCAGATCGCCGCTGATGGCGGCATCGTTGCCCGGCGCATGTCGCCACAGGGAAGCCTCGTGCCTATGAAGGACATCGGGCTCTAGCGTTGCCTCGAGGATCAGCACGGTCGCACAGACCAGCGCCCAGAGCTGGGCGACGAGTGCCCACGCGCGCTCTTCGAGTCCCTGATATCCGACGAATGAGGCGTGCAGGAAGAACGTGACGATCCCGGCGGCCAGGAGCACGAGAGCGCCGGCCAACACGAGTCGCCCGAGCCGGCTCGGCCACGCCGAGCGGGCAAAGACAAGGCCGGTAAGCAGCAACGAGACCTTGATAGCGAGGCTAATCCACTCGTGGGCGTAGTGATGCCAGGAGAGCAGCCCCGCGGCTTCGCGTGACTTGCACACGGCGCTCACGGTTGGCGAGCAGTCCATCTGGATCGGTCCGACGAGAATCGCGCACAACCCGGCGAGCACGAACATCAACGGCATCGCCAGCGGCCACGGCCGCGTGCTCAGCGACGGTACGATCGCGATTGCCAGTGCGATGAAGCCCAATCCCCAGATCGCCATGAAGGCCACGAAGATCCAGGGGTGTGCGGCTCCGTGCCGGCCGAGCTCGCTTATGTATTGGCGAACAGCCGAATAGCGCGGTTCGAGAGCGCCGCCGAGCATCCACCCGCCCACGAACACGACCTGTGCGACGATCGCGGCCCACGCCAGCAGCAAGGTCCGGCGGCGGGCCGCATCGGGGAGAAGCGGCCATCCTGCTGGTCTAAGCCAAAGTCCGATGTCTCGCAGCATTCTTCTTGGATGCTAGCCCGTCGACTCGGCGAACAGCTCCCGTGCGGCGTCAACCAGGCTCTCGTCTGGTCGGCGTCACCCCTTGGGATCTCCAAAGCTCACCCGTGGGCGTGTGTGCCCTAAGTTTCTCAGCGCCTAATCCACCACTTCGATCGTTCCGTTCATTGTGGCCGGGTAAAACGTGCACTCGTAGTGGATCACGCCCGCCCGCGACAGCTTTAGTTCAAAGCTTTCCCCTTCGCCGAAGTCGTTGGAGGTGAATTTGTAGGATCCTCCCTCGCTTGCGACGTTGCACTTCTCTGGGTCGTAGTTGGTCCACCTGACGGTTGATCCAACCTTGGCCTTGACGGTGTCGGGGTCGATGGCAATGTCGCGGTATGCGATCTGCACCACCCCGCTCTTCACCGGAGCCGAAGCCGGCGCAGACGCGAACTTCGGAGTGGTGTCGACCTTCAGCCCGCCCGAGGAGTTGGCCTTCGAGGTTGAGGCGCTGGTGGTGGAACTGGTCGTCGAGCTTGATCTGCTCGATCCGCAACCGGCGGCGAGGACGAGCGCGCAGCAGCCTGACAGCAGCACTGGGAGGAGTCGCTTCATCAACGATCCTTTCTGGAGTATGGGTTTGCGCAGACCGTGCCACGCTGCGGGTGGGTGTGCGCCAGCCTACTAGCCCTTTCGACTGAGTCCGGTCGAGACGCGGCTGCCGCAACTTGCATCTAAGGCGCGACAAGGCTGCTCTTAGGGTCGACCAGGATCTTCGCGTGTCCCTCGGGATCGCCGAGCGACTCGAAGGCGCTGCCAACGCCCGCGAGCCCTACCACGCCCGTGACCAGTGGGCCGGCATTGACCTTTCCGTCGGCGAGCATGTGCAGTGTGTCGCGAAACTCGATCGGCGTGTAACCAAGGACGAAGCGTAGGTCGATCTCCTTATTGATCGCCATCGCCGGCCTGAGCCGGTCTGCACCCATACACACGCCGACCACGACGATGCGCGAGAACAGCGGCGCACTCGCGATGATCTCGTCGATCACCCCGGGCACGCCGACGCACTCGAAGATCACCGGACTCTTGGGCGTGGTCAGGCCGAGCGCTTCGGCCGAGCGCCAGAGGTGGTGCCATGGGACCGGCACGCGTTGCATTTTGTCCATCGCGCTGACAGCGAGGTCCAGCGCAGCCGGCACCGTGACCAGGTGCCCATGCTTCTCAGCCGAGGCATGTGGCGATTCGTGAGCGGGGTCGACGACGATGTCGGCGCCGCACGCCGTGGCCAGCGCACGGCGTCCCGCCGAGAAGTCGCTCCCGATGACCGTGCGCACGCCACTGGCCTTCAGCATGCAGATCACCGACAGCCCGATCGGCCCGCAGCCGATGACGATCGCGACGGTGCGCTTCTTGAGCTCAGCTCGCCGCACGGCGTGCCAGGCGACAGCCATTGGCTCCGTGAGCACGGCGACTTCAGGTGAGAGGCCATTGGGCACGGGCACCGTCAGAGACTCCTGCACGAGCATCCGCTCGGCATAGGCGCCGGGGGCCACCGTCGACAGGCCGATGGCGTGAATGGCCCCTCGGGTGCGAAGCAGCGGCACGGCGACGACCGGCGTCCCCGTGGGGACCGCCTTGCGGCAGCCGAGGCCATGCTCGACTATCTCACCGCAGAACTCGTGGCCCATCACGACGTCTTGGTCGGAGCGCATGAAGTCCTCATAGCCCGTCTCACGAGCCACGGCTGCCATCTCATCGCAGTGGTGACGAGCGTGAAGATCAGACCCGCAGATGCCACAGCGCAGCACGTCGATCAGCACCTGCCCCCTCTCGGGTGAAGGCGTCGGTCGCTCGACGACCTCCAGCTGTCCGTCCCTGCAACTGACGGCCTTCATGCGGCACTCTCGACAGTCGATCTGTCGAGCGAGCGCAGCAGTTCCACCCAATCCGATCCTGGTAGGTTCGGATCGACGGCGCGCTGAACACCGGTCCCAAGTCCGAGTGCGAGGATGATCATGCTCAGCGCCTGAGCGTCGATCGGGAAGTCCTCGCCGAGCCGGGAGCTGATCAGCGCGGCCCAACCCTCGCGAATTCGCGCGTAGCGGGCGGCAAGGGAGGCCCGGTAGCTCTCGTCGTGGGCGCTGAAGGCGGCGAGCTCGATCTCCAAACGCGTCCACTCCGGTTGGCCTATCGTCCCCTCGGCCCACGCGGCGAGCGCGTCAAACCACTCATCGAGGTCGCGGGTCGCATCCAGTGCGTCCCGGAGGTCCCGCGCCGTACGCTCGTAGAGCTCATCGATCACGGCGATCCCCATAGCGGTCTTGCTGGGGAAGTTGGAATAGACCGCACCCCGGGTGAAGCCAGCCTCCTCGCCGATCTGCTCGAGTGAGGTGACCTGGAAGCCGTTGCGCAGAAACAGGCTGGTGGCCGAGTCGACGATCAACGCACGCGTCCGTGCCTGCGATTGTGCACGCGTGAGGCGGGTCACGGGGCGAACGCGTAATCGTCGAGGTCGAAGCGGGCGCTGCGCCAGGCCGCCTCGAGTGTGAGACTGGGTCGAAACGGCGCGTCTCCGTGCTTGTCGAAGTAGTAACTGTTGGCGTTGGCACACGAACCCCGGAAGAAGACCTGGTTGTGCCGGCGCCCGAGCATCGACTCGAAGTAGCGACGGTTGGCCTCGGGCGTGATCTCCACCCACGTCGCGCCATCGCTTTGTGCACGCTTCAGGCAGCGCACGATGTGGCGCATCTGGGTCTCGATCAGTCCGAAGTAGGACTGGCCATTGAAACCGTAGGGACCGAGGATCGAAAACGAGTTCGGAAAGCCCGGCACGCTCACGCCCTCATAGGCCTGCAGCCGGTTGGCATCCCACCACTCCTCTAGGCAGACGCCGTCTGTCCCCAGCATCTCAAAAGCCGGCAAGTTCCCCGACTCGAACACCTTGAAGCCGGTGGCGAGGACCAGCACGTCAACGGGATGCTCGACCCCCTCGGCCATGCGAACACCCGTCGGAGTGATCGCCTCGATGGCAGCGGTCTCGAGCAGCACGTTGTCCCGGTTGAAGGTGGGGATGTACTCGTTGGAGAAGCTCGGGCGCTTGCACCCGAGCGAGTATTGCGGCGTGAGCTTCTCGCGCACTACGGGATCCTTGACCTCGCGCAGCATCTTGCGCGCGTCGCGTTCGCCGCGCGCGGTCAGGCCCGGGAAGATGCCGGCGAAGTGCGCGGCGAGCACGAAGGTGAGCTCGACGAAGGCCTGGCTGGCCCAGCGGGCGGCGAGCTCGGCGCCGGGTACCGAGCGGAGCACCCGGCGGGCGAGCGGGCTCATCGGCGCGTCGAGCTTGGGCAGGCACCAGATCGGAGTGCGTTGAAAGACCGTGACACGTGCGACCTCCGGCGCGATCGCGGGGATGATCTGGATCGCCGAGGCGCCGGTGCCGATCACGCCCACACGCTTACCGCGCAGGTCGACCGAGTGATCCCAGCGCGCGGTGTGCATAGTCGTGCCAGCGAAGGCCTCGATGCCGGGAATCTCAGGCGGTTTGGGCTGGCTGAACACCCCCGTCGCGCTGATCACGAATCGCGCCGTGACCTGCTCGCCGGTTGCCGTCTCGATGTGCCACGCGTGCGCATCCTCGTCGAACCTCGCCCCGACTACCTTGGTGTTCAATCGGATGCGGTCGCGCAAGCCGTACTTGTCGACGCAATGCTCAGCGTAGTCCTTGAGCTCCTTGCCTGGTGCATATACGCGCGACCAGTCGCTCCGCTTCTCAAAGGAGAACTGATAGCTGAACGATGGGATGTCAACTGCGACCCCTGGATAGGTGTTCCAGTGCCAGGCGCCCCCGACACCGTCCCCCGCCTCGAGCACTACGAAGTCGTGGAAGCCCGCTTGGTCGAGCTTGATCGCCGCCCCGATGCCCGCGAAGCCGGCGCCGATCACGAGGATCTCGTGATCCACTGCGATATCTGGAGTATCCATATGCTCAAGATATCGAGAATGCGCAGCCCGCGACGCGGCCACCGTGATGAGTCGAGCAATCGCTCTCGGAGCTTCTGGATTCGCTCTCACGGGCTCAACGGCACGCAAGCGACGTACGACCATCAGCGATCTCGACTACCACGTGATCTGTGGCCGAACGCCCAGCGCAAGCTTGACAGCCTGGATGTGCATCGCACCGAGGTGGGAACGCCTTATCCAGATGGGCGACCAAGGCGCAGCACACGAGCAACTCCGCGCGATGCTCACGACAGCGGCACGCGGACTGCTGCTTCATGCACGGGTGTTCCCGCTCGCAAGAAAGGAGCTCCCGGCACAACTTGGGCGGGTCGGACATGACCCACTCGCCCAGGCTCTTCGCCGCATGATCCACGCCACGCCGCAACTCGATGAGCTAGAAGCCGGATTGCAGGTTCTTGACGGGACTCTTGAGATCTTGCACGCACCGTTGCCCGCCTGACCCACCAGAGGGATGGCCCTGGAGCCCGAGCAAGCCAAGGCCCTGCTCGCAATCCTTATCGCCGACCTGCGCGTCAACAGCCGGGCAGAAGTCATACCGACCTACCGCGTCGGCACACCTGTGGTTTGCGCGCCGACAAGTTCAGTGGGTCCAATCGGCTCGAACCGTGTTGGAAACCGCGTCTTGCGGCTGATCTCGGATGTTGGATAGCGTCACAGTATGGGCACGGGAGAGATGTCGTCCTTGGGCGTGATAGCCGATGCCGTCCGCCGACGTGAGTGCATTCTCTTTGTCGGTGCGGGGGTGCATGCGCCCCCGCCGCAGGGATCTGTCTACGACTGGTCCCGCGAGCACAGTCCGGCCCTCGGCGCAGAGCTGAGTGCGAAGCTGGCAAGCCTCTGCGGGCTGACCGAGCGCTACCCGACGGAGGACACGACCAACCTGGCACGGGTGGCGACGTTCTTCGAGAATCGGTTCTCGCGCCATCGCCTCGTGCAGACGATCGCGCGTGAGGTACAGGAGCAACGCAGGCCTTCACCGATACTGCAGATGCTTGCGTCGCTCGACTTTCCGCTGATAATCAGCACGAACCAGGACGGGCTGTTGGAAGAGGCGCTCTACAAAGCGGGTAAGCAGCCTCGCTTGGCGATCTATACGCCGGACAGCCAAAGGACCGACGATCCGGATATCAGAGGGGCCGACAGCCCGATCGTATACAAGCTGCACGGTGACTTGGGGCATCCGGAGTCGGTGGTGGTGACCGATGAGGATCTCATGAAGTTCACCATGAGGATGACCGAAGGCGACGCCTTCAACCCCGTTCCGGTCGGTCTGAAATACCACCTTACGAAGTGGACCACGCTGTTTGTCGGGTACAGCCTGCGCGACTACAACCTGCGGCTGCTGCTCACGACGCTGCGGTGGCGCATCGACAGCGCGAACTTGCCGGACATGTTCTCAGTAGACCTGAATCCAGACCCGTTGGTTCTCGAGGTCTGGGAGAACAAGCACCGGTATGTCAAGTTCCTCGCCGAAGATGTGTGGGCATTCGTGCCCAGCCTCTGCGAGCTCGTGCACGCCGGGGAGCATTCGCAATAGCAGGCAACGCTCCTGATGGCCTGCCGGAGTGGCCCTACTGCGGCATCCGGCCATTTGGGTTCGCCGACCACAAGGTTTTCTTCGCGCGAGCGGATGAGGCTCGGCACCTGAGCATGCTGGTGGCCATCTACCGCGGGGTCCTGCTCCACGGTGACTCCGGCGCGGGCAAGTCCTCGCTCGTCAACGCCGGGCTGCTTCCGACCCTCATCGAGGATGGGATGGCATGCGAGCGCCTGCGCCTGCAACCCAGGCTGGATGAGGAGATCGTGCTCGAGAGGATCGAGTGCACGGGGGCTGACGCGCTGTTGGACCCGTTGTTCGCGGGAGATGACGAGGGCGTCTCGCAGCTCGTGCTCTCCGTCGAGAGCTTCGAGCGGCAGGTGCGAGCGGCGTGCGCCCATCGCGAGCTGCTTCTCGTGTTCGACCACTTCGAGAACATCGTCGTGCTGTTCGACGGAGCGGAGCTCGAGGACGCCAGGCGACGTGTGGTCGAGATGCTCGTCGGCTTGCTGCGCGACGAGACGCTCAAAGTGAAGGTTCTGATGGTGTTTCGCGAGGACTATCTCGGCTGGATAAGGGAGCTGCTGTCGGCGTGTCCGGAGCGCTTCATCGAATCGCTTCGACTGAAGGCCCCGGGAGCGGAGGCACTCGAGCGAATAGTTCACGGGCCGTTCGAGCGATACCCCGGCCACTACGATCCCGAGTTCGCGCCAAGCCTCGTGCAGCGGCTCCTGGGCCTGCTCGCTGAGCGCTTCGGCGCCGGCAA
>Ga0210389_10002532_pt1 | contig 14363 bp, 10 predicted proteins | sample IncBWH28OmetaG_FD_160127 | JGI IMG/M metagenome (GOLD analysis project Ga0210389, IMG submission 160127) | Forest soil microbial communities from Barre Woods Harvard Forest LTER site, Petersham, Massachusetts, United States - Inc-BW-H-28-O ...
ATGGGCGAGAGGCGCTGGAGGCTTTGGAGAAAACGAGTTACGACCTGGTGCTGATGGATGTGCAGATGCCGGAGATGGACGGGATGGAGGCGACGTCGCGGATTCGAGCGAAAGAGAGATTGAGCGGAAGGCGGCAGCAGGTGGTTGCGTTGACGGCGCACGCGATGAAGGGCGATGAAGAGAAATGCCTGGCGGCGGGGATGGACGGGTATCTGACGAAACCGATCCGGACGGAGGAATTGGATCAGCTACTGAAAGAGTGCATGGAGAAGGCTGCGATGAGAAACGATGCTCCGGCCAATGTGGGTAAGAAATAGGACGCTGCTTGCACGAGGAGTGTTGGCGTGAGAACATTTAAAGCTGTGGTGAACGCAGCGAAAATGGCTGCGAACGGCAATGGCGATATCGTCTAGGGGTCCAGGACGCCGCCCTCTCACGGCGGAAACCCGGGTTCGAATCCCGGTATCGCTACCAAAAGAAGTCGACAGCTGACAGTCAACAGTCGTCAGTTCCAGAGAAAACCAGAACAGCAAGTATGGAGATTGATTTTGATCAGGCGCCATTGGGCGCCTTTTTTTTGTTTTTGGCTAGAGGTTCCATAGAGGGAGGCGAGGTGGCGGTGAGGTTGAGGGGGATTTCGGATTGGGGGCGCTGCGCTCCGATTGTGCCGGGTGGATTGCGGATGGGAAGACCTCACCCCTGAAGGGGCGAGTTACAGGCAGGAGAGGAGTATCTGGATAGCTTCGCGGAAAATCTCGGTGGGGGTGATCAGGCTTAGAACCAGGTGGTTGTTGTTGGGGAAGTCGTAGAAATGGCCGGGGTGGAGGAGGACATGGTGGTGGCGGAGGATGTGGATGGCGAGGGCTTCGTCAGAGGAGGGAACGGAGGCGTGGGTGGAGGTGTTGGCGGAGTAGCGGAGAGTGGCGTACCAACCGGCTTCGGCGTGGAGGAGTTCGACGGCGGGATGAGAGCGGAGTTGTGATTGGAGGTGGGAGAGGTTTTCGTGGATGCGGTTGAGTAGTTGCGGGCGCAGTGGGTTGCGCTGGGCTAGGAGGGCGGGGAGAGCGGCTTGGGCGGGGGCGCTGAGGGAGAGATAGGTGTCGGCGACGATTTCGAGGCGGTCGAGGGCGGGGCGGACCTGGGAGGCGGGGCCGGTGACGGCTAGCCAGGCGATTTTCATTTGGGGGAGAGCGGAAATTTTGGAGAGGCCGCTGAGGGTGAAGGTGAGGACTTCGGAGTTGGCGGTGAAGGATTTTCGCGGAGCGGAGTGGAAGGGGAAATCCAGGAAGACTTCGTCGACGATCAAGGCGATGTTGTGTTTTTTGCAAATGGCGTTGAGGCGGGTGAGTTCTTCGGGTTGGACGTAAGAGCCGGTGGGATTATTGGGATGGACGAGGAGAATGGCGCGGGTGCGAGGTGTGATGGAGTTTTCGAGGGATTGGAAATCGATGAACCAGCCGTGGGCGTAGGCCAGGGAGTAGGGTTTCAGATGGACATCTTGCAGGTCGGCGAGAAACTCGAAGAGGGGGTAGCTTGGTTTGGGGAGGAGTAGTCCGTCGCCGGGGTTGCAGAGGAGACGGAAGGCGTAAGAGTAGGCTTCGCTGGTGCTGGTGGTGAGGAAGAGGGAGTCGGGATCGAGGGTGGTTTGGTGGTCGTCGAGATAGTAGCGGGCGACTTCCTGGCGAGCGATGAGGGTGCCTTTGGGTTGGGGATCGTAGGTGAGGGCAGCGGGATTTTGGAAGGCGGAGAGGATGGCGGCGGAATCGTAATGGAAGCCACATTTGGTGGGATTGGAGGCGGTGAGATCTAGCAGCGGAGTACCAGCGGCGCGGAGTTCGTCGAGGGCGACGGTGAAAGGGTTGCGGGTGAGGGGCCAATTGGTGCGGTCAGAGAACATGGGGGAAGTGGTTTTAAGTTGTTAGTTTTTAGTACGAAAGACAAAAGCCGACAGCTTTCAGCTTACAGCAATCGCAAGGATGTGCGGAGCCCTCGGCCGCGTATCCTACCAGCCAACATGCGGTTGACCGACAGAATAACAATTTTGGGACAGATTCCGTACACTGTAGGCTCACATTATGAAGGAAACTGTGCGGACACGTGTGGCTCGAAAGGCGATTGACCTTACCGGGATAGTGCAGGGCGTGGGATTTCGCCCGTATGTTTACCGGTTGGCGAATGAGTGCGGGCTGACAGGGTTGATTGCGAACACGTCGGCGGGCGTGAGCATTGAGGTGCAGGGAGACGCGGAGGCGGTGGAGAGGTTTCTGGAGCGGCTGCCGAAGGAGATTCCGCCGCTGGCGAAGATTACCGGGATTGCGCCGCGGGATGCGGAGTTGCAGGAAGAGACGGCATTTCGAATCAAAGCGAGCAGCATGCGGGCGGCGGCGAAGGCGCTGATATCGCCGGACGTGAGCATTTGCGAGGATTGTCTGCGGGAGATGATGAACCCGCGCGACCGGCGATTCCGGTATCCGTTCATCAACTGCACGAATTGCGGGCCGCGATTCACGATTACCCACGACATTCCATACGACCGGGCGCGCACTTCGATGGCGAAGTTCAAAATGTGCGCGGCTTGCCAGGCGGAGTATGACAATCCGGCGAGCCGGCGATTCCATGCGCAGCCGAATGCGTGCTGGGATTGCGGGCCGCAGGTGGCGCTGCTGGGAGCGGATGGCGCGCGCATGGATGTGGCGGAGCCGATTCGCGAGGCAGCGCGGTTGCTGCAGCAGGGTGCGGTGGTGGCGATCAAGGGGCTAGGGGGATTCCACCTGGCGTGCGACGCACAGAATGAAAAGGCCGTTGCGAAATTGCGGGAGCGCAAACGGCGAGTGGAGAAGCCGTTCGCGATCATGGTGCGACGAGTCGAGGATGCGGCGCGGCTTTGCGTGGCGGATGAGCTTTCGAAAAAAATGATGGGGTCTTTTGAGCGTCCGATCGTATTGCTGCCGCGGCGCGCGGAAGTTGCTCATGTGCCAGGGATTGCGCCGGGAAACCGGTACTTGGGGTTGTTTTTGCCGTACACGCCGCTGCACCATCTGTTGTTTCAGAGCGGGAAGTTTGAGTCGTTGGTGATGACGAGCGGGAACCTGAGCGAAGAGCCGATTGCGATTGAAAATGAGGAGGCGATCCGGAGATTGAACCGGATTGCGGACGCGTTTCTGGTGCACGACCGGGAGATTGTGCGCCGATGCGACGATTCGGTGGTGCGCGCGGGGGCGGGGCAGCCGCAGAAACTGCGGAGGTCACGGGGATTCGTACCGGTGCCGGTGCAGCTGGAGAAGGAATCGCAAGCAGTGTTGGCGGTGGGCGGGGAATTGAAGAATACGGTTTGCGTAATTCGGGGGAGCGAGGCGTTTTTGAGCCAGCACGTTGGGGATTTGGAGAATCTGGAGAGCTTTAAGTTTTTTGAGGAAGCAGTGCAGCACTTGCAGCGGATTCTGGAGACGGAACCGAAGGTGATTGCGCACGATTTGCATCCCGATTATTTTTCGACGAAATGGGCACAAGAGCGGACGGGCGTGGAGTTGGTAGGAGTGCAGCATCACCACGCCCATGTGGCGTCGTGCATGGCGGAAAATCATCTGGACGGGAAAGTGATCGGGATTGCGCTGGACGGGACGGGGTACGGGACGGACGGAGCGATCTGGGGCGGGGAAGTGCTGGTGGCGGATTATTCGGGATTTGAGCGGGCGGCGCATCTTGAGTATGTGCCATTGCCGGGAGGGGCGGCGGCGATTCATGAGCCGTGGCGGATGGCGGTGAGCTACCTGGCGAAACATTTTGGGAGGGACGTGGAGAAGCTGGGATTGCCGTTTCTGGCGGAGATCGATTCGCGGAAGCTGGGTGTGGTGCTGCAGATGATGGAGCGGGAGATTAATTCGCCACGGACTTCGAGTTGCGGGCGGTTGTTCGATGCGGTGGCGGCGCTGGTGGGTTTGCGAGGGACGGTGAATTTTGAGGCGCAGGCGGCGATTGAGCTGGAGATGGCGGCGCGGGATTCGGGAAGCGAGTCGGCGTACCCGTTGGATTTGAATTTGCGCGGTGGGGCGTGGGAGATCGGGACGAAATCGTTGTTTGAGTGGCTGGTGCGGGACATCCAAAAGCAGGCCAGTGTGGCGGAGATCAGCCGGAAGTTTCACAATGGGCTGGCGCTGGTGCTGGTGGAAGCGGCGGAGAAGATTCGGGAGAAGACGGAGTTGAACCGGATTTGTTTGAGTGGGGGATGTTTTTTGAATGCGTTGCTGCTGGAGACGATGATTGCGGAGATGAAGGAGCGGTCGTTCGAGGTGTTTTTTCATACAGAAGTGCCGGCGGGGGATGGTGGGATTAGTTTGGGGCAGGCGGTGATTGCGGGGAGGAGAGTGGGTGCGTGATCAGCGGGAGGAAGAAAGAGGAAAAAGACAACGCAGAGGCGCAGAGGGCGCAGAGATTTCGCAGAGAAGAGAAGGCGCCCGCCTCGGAAGGCGGCCGCTACAAAGGCTTGGTGAATTTGCGGTTGGCGGTGATCCCTTGGGATTCGGTGATGGTTATCGTTTGGTTTGCGGGGATCGCGGAGAGTTTGTCGATTTGGCCGCTGGGCCAGCGGATTTCGAGGGAGTCGGCCTGGGAGTTTTGGGCGAGGCCGAAGGTTAGGATTAGTTCGCTGGCGGAGAGGTAGCTGGAACCGCTGCGGAGCATCTGGGTTTGGGTTTCGCCGGCGGCGGTGAGTTTGACTACGGCGCCGATGCCGTCGCGATTGGATTTTGTGCCTACCAGTTTTATGCGCAGGCTTTTGTTGGTTGCCGCCGGGCCTGTGGCTTCATTCAGAAAAAGATAAGCGGGGCCGCCGTTCGTGGAGAGAAGAAGATCGAGGCGGCCGTCATTGTTGATGTCGGCGTAGGCGGCGCCGCGGCCTACGCGTGGAGTGTTGAACGATTTTCCCAGCGAGTTGGCTACTTCCTGAAAATTTCCTTTGCCGGTGTTGCGGAAGAGGTGCGGCGGCATGGCGTATTTAACGTTGGGCTGGACGCGTTCGATGTCGCGGTCGATGTGGCCGTTGGCGATGAAGATGTCGGGCCAGCCGTCGAGATCGTAGTCAAAGAAGAAGCAGCCGAAACCGAGGGTGAGGAGGGAAGCGCGGCCGACGTCGGAGCGCGGGGCTTCGTCGACGAAGAGGCCTTTGCCTTCGTTGTGGTAGAGCGAAACCATCTGGTTGGAAAAATTGGTGATGAGGATGCTTGGGGCGCCGGAGTGATCGTAGTCGGCAGCGTCAACGCCCATGCCGGCGCGGGCTACACCGTCTTCGCTGAAGGCGATACCGGCGACGACGGCTTTTTCGGTGAAGGTGCCGTTGCCGTTGTTGCGATAGAGCTTGTTGGGTTGTGTGTCGTTGGAGAGAAGGAGGTCGGGCCAGCCGTCGTTGTCGTAGTCGATGATGGCGATGCCGAGAGTTTTGGAAGTGGGATCGGCGAGGCCGGCTTTTTTGGTGACGTCTTCGAATGTGCCGTCGCCACGATTGTGCCAGAGGCGGACGGAGGTGCCCTTGTAGGATTCGGGGGTGCAGTAGGATTTGCTTTTGCCGTCGAGGGTGCAATAGAGGTCGGACTCGATGGACCACTGGACGTAATTGGCGACGATCAGATCGAGCTTGCCGTCTCTGTCGTAGTCGACCCAAGCGGCGCTGGTGCTGAATTCTTTGGGGCCCGCGAGGCCTGCTTTCTGGGTGACGTCGGTGAACGTGCCGTTGCCGTTGTTGTGGAAGAGGTGGCTTTGGCCTAGCTCGGTGATGAAGAGGTCGTCGAAGCCGTCGTTGTCGTAATCGCCGACGGCTACGCCCATGCCGAAGAGTTCGACGTCGAGGCCGGCTTTGTGGGTGACGTCGGTGAAGGTGCCGTTGTGATTGTTGTGGTAGAGCTTTGGCGTGGAATGTTTCGAGGGTTGGCCGGGCCAGTTGGTGCCGTTGACGAGGAAGATGTCGGGGTAGCCGTCGTTGTCGTAGTCGATGAAGGCGACGCCGGGGCCCATGGTTTCCGGGAGATATTTCTTGCCGAAGGCGGCGTTGTTGTGGACGAAGCGGATGCCGGACTGGGCGGTGATGTCGCGGAAGGTGATGGCGGGTTGAGAGTTTGTCGCCTGGGCGGAGACCTCAGGGGCTGAAGCCCAGATCCTCTCCGGGCTCTTCGGCACGGCTGAAGCCGTGCCCTCCCGATGACTATTAAAGGGATAGGCTGGCAGCAAAAGGAAAAAAACGAGGACAAGCTTCCTCATCGAGGCTCCGTCGGGATATCGCGGCCTACGCCGAGGGCGTCTGCAACGCGGTTGATGTAATTAAACCATGAGGCAATCAGGGTGATCTGTAGGATGCCGCGGTCATCGAAGCCGGCGGCGCGGAGATGGTCGTGGTCGGCGCGGGTGCATTTGGTGGCATCGTGGGTGAGTTTGATTACGTATTCGAGCATGGCTTTGTCCTGGGCGGTGATGGGGGCGGTGCGGAAATCTTTTTGCAGCGCGGCGACCATTTCGTTATTGAGGCTGGTGCGACGCAGAAACTCTGCGTGGGATTCGATTCAATAGAAACAGCGGTTGGTGACAGAGACCAGGGTGGCGATCATTTCGTGCTGGTAGCGCTTGAGCGGGAGATCGGGAGACAGCATGGCGCCAAAGGCGCTGAAGGAGTGGAAGAGGACTTCGGGGAAGAGGGTGTGGGAGCCGACGATGCTGTTTTCGAAGCCACGATCGACGGTGGGGGCGGGGGTGGAGTATTCAATTGGGTAGAGTTGGCGCTGTTTCTGGACTAGCTCGCGGAGGTGGTCGTCGTCTTCCAGGCGGAGGGTTTTGATCCAGGTCATTGAGAGAGTCCTCGCTTTTGCGTTTGATCTAGATTGGTCATGAAAGCAGATCCCTCGCCCGCAAAAGGCGCGGGTTCGGGATGACACCTACGAGGATTCAACGGCCGGCTCCGGCGGATGTTTGCGGTGCAAGAGTTTTTTTGGTCAGGAGAGGGACGGAGATGTGTTCGTGAATGGATTGGCGCTCGTTGTTGTCTTCGGGGTGGGATTGGCGGTAGGCGCCGGTCAGGGCCTGAGAGGATTCGTCGGCTTTGAAGCGGAGGTAGCGCTCCTTGTGAGCGTTGGCGCGGGTTTCGTCGCCGAGGCCTGTGTAGCAGAGCATCAGGTTGTAGTTGGCCTGGAGATCTTCGGGGTCGATGGTTAGGGTTTGTTGAAATTCTTTTGCGGCGTCGGCGTAATGCTTTTGAAGGAAGAGGACGCGGCCTAGTTCGTTGTGGACGACGCGGTCGCGGGGGAATTGAGAGAGGACGGATTGCAGGGCTTGCGCGGCTTCGTCGTAGTGGCCTTCTTCTTTGAGGACTCGGGCATAGAAGAAATTGGTGCGAGGGAGATTGGGTTTCAGCGCGAGGGCTTTTAGGAGGACGGTTTTTGCGCCTTCAGTGTTGCCTTCCTGGACGCGGACGCGGCCGACGTTGGTCCAGCCGTCGAAATTGTCGGGAGCCATTTCGGTGATTTTGGTGAAGGCTTGTTCGGCACCGCTTAGATCGCCTTGAAGGAAGAGGCCGATGCCGTAGTCGTTCCAGCGGGTCCAGTCGTCTTTGGCGAGGGTGATTTGCGGAGCTGGCGCGGCCGCGGAGTGCGGGAGTACACGAATCATTTTCGTATCTTCCGCGACGGTGATGATAGGCAGATCGGGGACGGATTTGGATTTGGCGGAGACGTCGGAGAGATCTCCGTTGAAGGTGAACTGGCGGTCGTCGTGATCTTTGGCGACGTCGGCGGGATTTCGTTGAGCGGGAGTGCCGCCGAAAGAGAACTGCGTGTTGAACCATTGGAATTTGCGGTAGTTGAGTTTGGAGTGGAGAGTGATGCGTTCTCCGGCGGTTTCGGGGATGTGCAGGCGGAAGTGGGCGGTGTCGGCGGCGCCGGGAGGGATTAGGTGGACGTAGACGACGGCGCGGGTGGCCCAGGCGTTGCGCTTGTTGATGGGGTTGCCGTGGCCGTCGATTTGGAGGGATTTGTAGAAATGCGCGCCGGATTCGACGGGTCCTTTGCCGTTGTCTTCGACTTTACCGCTCCAGAAGATGGTCTGGCCTTTTTCGTCGGTGCCCTGGAGTTCGAGCCAGACGTCGAAGGCGTCGACGGTACCGCCTGGGAAGAAGTGGCCGACTTTGCGGGTGCGGACAACGACATCAACTAAGACATCGTCACCGCGACGGACGGCGGCGTCCACGCGGCCGAGCGGGGCGGTGATTGGGCGGGCTTCGCCGGCGGGGCCATGCGGACCAGAAATATCAGATTCTTCGCCGACGGCGAAGGTTGTGGAGAGTTCCTGCTTCGGATAGTCGGAGACTTTCTTGACAGATTCGTTTTTGGAGATCGGAGAGATGGCGAAGATGTCCACGGTGAGTTGTTTGTCCTGCAGAAAATTGCGGCTGGCTTCGAGTTGCGCGGTGTCTTCGTTGGCGATGGGGACCGCGGTGTTGGCGCCGGGGAAGCGATGGGAGTGGACGTAGCCTTCGAGGCTGCCTTCGTCTTTTGAGGGGACGAGGGGCATGTGGCAATCGGCGCACATCATGGAAGTGGCGGGGTAGTAGAAAGCGCGGGCGCCCTGGCCGGAAACGCCGCTGGCCTGCCAGTTGTCGTATTCGTTGAAACCGCGGAGCCAGCGGTAATTGTTGAAGGGCTGGTCGAGATGCACCTTGTGGCAGCCCGAACAGAATTCAGGCACCTGTTCGCGCATGAAGGGTTTCAGGAAGACGCGGCGATGCGGCTCCGGATTCAGGCGGACCATGAAATCGTGCAGGCTGCGGATGACGGGATTTTCACTGGCGGCGAGTTCATGTAGCTTGGGATATTCGAGGACGAAATCGCCCTGGCCCATGGTGCTTTTCACCTGGACGATGCTGTGGCACATCATGCAGCTGAGGCCGGCGTTGGCTTCCGGCGTGTGGATGCTTTCCTTGATGGGGTTTTCGAACTTGCCGCTGAAGAGCAATGCGGGATCGTGGCAACCAGCGCACCATTTTGATTGTTTGACGCCGTCGACTTCCTGCATGTATTCGATGCTTTTGCGATACCACTGATTGTTGAAGGAAGAGAAGTGTGCATGGAGCTTTGCCACTGTTTGTAGATGTCGGAGTGGCAGCGCTCGCAGGCTTGGGATTTCAGGAAATAGTCGGAGGGGATGTAGTTGCCGTCTTTGGTTTGGACGGAACTGGGGAAAAATTTGCCGGTCGGGCCGTCGCCTTCCTGATCCATGGTGGCGGGTGCGATGGAAGGGTTGTTGACCCGGTAGGCATTTTTCCAGGCGATGGTGCGGGTCCACCAGGCGGCTGAGGAGATGGCGGCGATGAGGAGTGCGACCGCGGCGAGGCGGAGAGTTTGTTGGAGAACTCCGGCGTTGAGGCAGTTTTGGGATGCGAGCCAGGAGGACACGAGGAAGAGCAGGCCGATGAGGCAGAGAGCGATGTGGGTGTAGAGCCAGAGTTTGAGGCGATGAGGCGTGCCGATTTTTATTAGGACGATACCAAGCGCGCCGCCTGCCAGGACGAAGAGCAACCCGAAGCGCGCGAGCAGCGGTTCTTGGTTGAGGCCGCGAAAGAGGAAAAAAAGAATGCCGATGGTTGCGAGGACGCCGAGGCCGGTGTGGAGTAAGACTGCGATCGCATAGGGAATGTTGGCGGCGGGAAAGACGTAGAGATAAACGGCGGTGACGGCTAGAAAAAGAACGCTAAGGGAGCGCCAGCGTTGCATGCATTTCCCCCCAGGGAGTGGTCAAAGTTTATCAGGCGCTGCCGCCATTAAAAAATGCGGCCGGGGGTCGTTGGCCCGGCCGCAATGTTTGTTGGGGTGCTTCCAGTCTTGGCTTGTGTAGCCAGGTGGGAAGCGACTGCTGTTGGGACATTTATAGTTGGGGTAGGGAGGGGGCGCAATAGTGGGAAAGGATTAGGGGGCAAGGGGTGAGTTTAACGCAGAGGGCGGAAAGGAGACACAGAGGCTCAGAGAAGCAAAAAGAAGGAGGTGGCAAAGTGTTGTTGATTGCCTCGATCCCTCCACTGCGCGGCCCGACGCGCCCGAGAGCGGCGCGAAGAGAAAATCGGGCCGCTCCGGTCGGGATGACAGGAGATGCAACCAAGCAGGCGGCCTAAAGCAGCCCCTGCATCTCGGTAATGCCTTTGGATTCAGTTAGTTGATAGGATTTGCCGGATTTGAGTTTGGGGTATTCTTCGGTTTTGCCGCTGGGCCAGTCGATTACGATTCGTTCTAGTTCGTCGTGGTGGGCTACGCCGAAGGTCAGGGGGAGTTCGGATTGGGAGAGGTAGCTGGAGCCGGTGCGGACCTGGCGGGATTGGATTTGGCCGCTGGAGTGGAGATGGACAGTGGCGCCGATAGCGTCGCGATTGGATTTTGTGCCGACGAGGTGGAGACGGATGCTGCGGTTGCCGGCTAGCTGATCGTTGCGGTAGAGGTAGGCGGGGCCGTTGTTGGTGGTGAGGAGGAGATCCAGGTCGCCGTCGCGATCGAAATCGGCGACGACGAGGCCGCGGCCCACTTTGGATTGGGAGAAGCCGCCGCCTAGTTGCGCGGCGACCTCGAGAAATTTCGCGTTGCCCTGATTGAGGAAGAGTTGCGGGGATTGCGCGTAGCCTACATTGCCGCGGATGTTGCGGACGGTGTCGTCGATATGGCCGTTGGCTACGGCTAGATCGAGTCGCCCGTCGAGGTCGGCGTCGAAGAAGGCGCAGCCGAAGCCGAGAGTGTTGCGAGAAGCGGAGCCGAGGCCTGCCGGCATGGCGACATCGTCGAAGGATTTTCCGTTGGAGCGGTAGAGGCCGAGCATTTCGTTGTCGAAATTGGTGATGACGATGCCGGGCTTGCCGGAGTTGTCGAAGTCGGCGCAATCAACGCCCATGCCCGCGCGGGCTTTGCCTTCGTTGCTGAAGGCGAGGCCCATTTCGACGGCGACGTCTTTGAATTTTCCGTTACGAAGATTACGGTAAAGCTTGTTGGGCTGGGTGTCGTTGGCAACGATGAGATCGGGCCAGCCGTCCTTATCAAAATCGAGCATGGCGACGCCCAGGGATTTGGAGCTGGTGTCGAATATGCCGCTGGTGGAGGTGACGTCTTCGAAAGTGCCGTCGCCGCGGTTGTGGAAGAGCCAGCAAGTGTCGCCGCGATAGGCTTCAGGCGTGCAGTAGGATTTATTTTTTCCGTCGAGGCTGCAGAAGACATCGTGCTCAGCGGACCAGCGAACATAATTGCAGACGAAGAGATCGAGGAGGCCGTCGCGGTCGTAATCGAACCAGAGGGCGGAAGTGCTGAAGGCCTGTTTGTTGAGAAGGCCGGATTTTTGGGTGACGTCGATGAAGGTGCCTTTGCCGGTGTTGTGGAAGAGGCGGCTCTGGCCAACGCAGGAGATGAAAATGTCGGGGAAGCCGTCGTTGTCGTAATCGGCGACGGCGACGCCCATGCCGTAGAGTTCGAGGTCGAGGCCGGCGGATTTGGTGACGTCGGTGAAAGTGCCATTGCGATTGTTGCGGTAGAGCTTGAGCGTGGAGCGCTGGCGTTTGTGGCCGGGCCAGTCCATGGAATTGATGAGGAGAATGTCGGGCCAGCCGTCGGCGTCGTAATCGAGGAAAGCGCAACCGGAGCCGAGGGTTTCGGGGAGAAGTTTGCCGCCGTATGCGCCGCTATTGTGGCGGAAATCGATGCCGGCGTGCGCGGTGACATCGGTGAATTGAAAACCAAGAGAGTTCGCTGGAAGCGGAAACGGAAAACCGGAGGAAAGAATTCCTGCGCCGAGAGATTGTTTGAGGAAATCGCGGCGCTTCACGGAAGATTCACCAGGCCGTTTTTGATGGCGTAGACGACGAGCTCGGCGGTTTTGTGGAGGCCTAGCGCGTCCATGATGTTGGCGCGATGGACGGAGACGGTGTTGGCGCTAAGGCCGAGTTCAGTCGCGATTTCCTTGTTGGATTTGCCGGCGACGATGTGCTGAAGGATTTCGAGTTCGCGGGGGGTGAGGCCGGTGTCGCGTTCGCCTTTGAGATTGCCGGTGAGGGTGATTTGCGGGTCGAGAACGGTTTTGCCTTCGGCGATTTTCTGAATGGCGGCGACGAGGTCGAGGTCCATCGCGTTTTTCAGGATATAGCCGCGGGCGCCGGCTTCGAGCGACTGCCGGACGAGCGTGTCTTCGGAATGCATGCTGAGCATGAGGATGGCGATATCGGGAAATTTGGCGAGGATCCGGCGGGTGGCTTCGATGCCGTTGATTTGCGGGAGGGCGCAATCCATGACGATAACGTTGGGATGGAGCTGTTCGGCGAGTTGAACGGCTTCGAGGCCGTCGCTGGCTTCGCCTACGACCTGAAAAGTGGGTTCGTCTTCGAGGATGCGGCGAAAACCGCGGCGGACGAGAGCGTGGTCGTCAACGAGGAGGACGGTGAGTTTATTCGGCATGGGGTTCCACCTGTTCGCGAGGGACTTCCAGATGAACGAGAGTGCCAGCAGTGGGGAGCGGTGAGACTTTTAACGAGCCGCCGAGAATCTGGGCGCGTTCGCGCATAGCGACGAGGCCGATGCCGGTTTGGCCTTCAACGGGGCGAAAACCTTTGCCGTGGTCCTCAATTTCAAGAATCAGCACGGCTAGTTCGAATTGCAGGCGAATCCAGACTTCTTTTGCGCCGGAATGGCGGGCGACATTGTTGAGCGCTTCCTGGAGGACGCGATAAATCTGCACACCGGCGGATGCTCCCACGGGGTAAGTGTCTCCTGACTTTTCGTAGTGAAGCACAAGACCGGTCTGCCTTTCCACTGTGGGGATGTACCAGTCGAGAGTGGCGACGAGGCCGGCTTCGTCGAGGAGGACGGGATGGAGAGCTTGCGAAAGGCTGCGGATATTGTCGAGCGTGGATTGCGCGATGCCTTGCACTTCCTGCAGGTCGGCATGGACGGGCGAATCCGCGGGGAGATTTTTTCCGGTGCGGCGAACGAGAGAGCCGATGGCGGTGAGCACCTGGCCGAATTCGTCGTGGAGTTCGCGGGAGATGTGGCGGAGGGTGGATTCCTGAGTGGCGATTAATTTTTGCGCGAGGTCGCTGCGCTGGGAAGAGAGTTCGGCGACCTGTGCGAAGAGGCGGCGATTATTGCGGATGAGATAAAGGCTGGTGAGGACGATGGCGACGAGGATGGCGGCGAGAAAGAGATAAAGCTGGCGCTGAACACGATCGTAGATGTGCGCGATGCGGAGTGTGGCGCGTTCCTCGGCTTCGTTGTTTTGGACGAGGAGGCGGGAGACGGCGGAGCTGAGGGCGGCCTGGCGGGGTTGAAGCGTGTCGCGGATTTGCTGGGCGGCGGCGGAATCGGAACCCGCTTCTGCGAGCGAAAACATGCGATTGACGGAGTCCCAGAATTGCGCGAGGGATTGATTGAGGTAGAGAAGCTGGTCGTTGGTGGGAGTGGCCTGGGTGAGAGCGGATTCGTGTTCAATGGCGTCCTGGAGGTCGGTGCGGATGCGTTCGAATTGCGGGACCCAGGCGAGAATTGGATAGGGCTCGGAGGGGTCCTGCATGTCGCGCATAGCGAGGCCGAGAGAGTTGAGGTCGTTCTGAATGCGGAGGAGTTGGAGAGAGTCACGGCGGTTGCGGTCAACGAGGTCGCTCTGCAATTTGTGGATGCCTGCGAATTGGAAGGTGATGTAGGCGGCGTAGGCGAGGACGGCGAGGACGGTGATTGCGAGGCCGAAGTATAGGCCGCGAGTGGGAGCTTGTTGAGGGGGAGAGGAGTTTGGCACCGAGAGAAGGATATAACGCGGGGGATGGGGAGAGAAAGGAGGAGAAAGAATTTTGGTAGGGATTGAAGTGGAGATGTTGAGAAACGCGAGTCCCGTATCAGCATCCCGGACGGGCAAAAACGCCCGCCTCAGAAGGCGGCCGCTACAAGGGCGGTGCGTGGCGGGGAGGTGGTACACTTTTCGCGCGTTGGGGTGAGTTAGGAGAGTGTCGCCCCTCCGGGGCTCGAACATTTTTTTGTGAGGGACCCAGGGCTTACGCCCTGGGCTAGTTTCTGTCGCGCCTCCGGCGCTTGTGCCATGGGAGTAGTCGAGTTGGCGGACGAATTTTGCGAGGAGAGTGGGAAGTGATCGATGTCGGGCTGGTGGGATTTGGATTGGCGGGGCGGGGGTTTCATGCGCCGGTGATACAGGCGGTGGAGGGGTTGCGGCTGGCGGCGGTGGTGCAGCGCTCGGGGGATGAGGCGAAGAAGATTTATCCGGACGTGCGGATTGTGCGGAGCATCGAAGAGTTGCTGGCGATGGAGACGATCCGGCTGGTGGTGATTGCTACGCCGAACCAGATGCATTTTCCGCTGGCG
>Ga0210389_10002533_pt1 | contig 14361 bp, 10 predicted proteins | sample IncBWH28OmetaG_FD_160127 | JGI IMG/M metagenome (GOLD analysis project Ga0210389, IMG submission 160127) | Forest soil microbial communities from Barre Woods Harvard Forest LTER site, Petersham, Massachusetts, United States - Inc-BW-H-28-O ...
CGTTTCGCCCCAACCGTATCGGCAACGCCGTCCAACATCGCGAGCCCAGCGATCGCGGAATCGTCGTCGATGGCCACCGTATCGGAAACCCCCAGCGTTCGCGCCTCCGCCAACTGCCGGGCGCGGACTCCCGCAATCACGTTGACGCCAAGTTTCTTGGCGGTATGCACGGCGGCCCGCCCGACGCTTCCCAACGCCCCGCTCACGAGAAGCGTCTGGCCACGCTGCGCGCGTGCCGCCAGCCGCACGAGCTGATCACCGGTCAACGCCACAAGCGGTATGGCTGCGGAATCGGCCAGGTCCAAACCATCGGGCAGATGAGTGAGTATGGATCCTTCAACCGCTACAAACTCAGCATAGGTCTCCGAGGCTAACGCCAACACGCGATCACCCGGCTTGAAGGTGCGAATGTTGCGCCCTACGGCCCGAACCACCCCGCTCACATCTTTGCCGAGGATGGCCGGTAGCTTTAATGGAGAATCCTTCTGCCGCGCGCCCGATCGTACCTTCCAATCGATGGGGTTCACGCTCGTCGCCGAGGTTTCCACGAGCACCGAGTCGTCGCTCAACGCTGGCTCGGGAACATTGTCCTCATATTTCAGGTTTTCAGGACCACCGTATTCGTACAAACGAACTGCTTTCACTTCACCCTCCAAATCCGCGTGGTTGCGGATGTCGGATTACTCGCCCTCCAAGACTACCGCTGTTCTACGCGCGGATTTCTTGCTGATCGGAAGGATTTGCTGATATTCGAACGAGTCGAGACACCGATTCGCGGTTTCAACATCCGGAAACCGGACCAGCACCAGTCGACTGGGTGACCAAAGATCGGTTTCGCGAAGGGTCATGCGTCCACCCCTGGCCAAATATTCGCCCCCGAACTTTTCAATCAAAGGTCGGGCCTTCAATTTGTACTGCTCATACAAATCCGCGTCATCCAATAGGGTGTCTACGATGAGATAAGCTGCCATGCGCGACTCCGAGCAATTGGTTTTCGGATTACAGGAGCGCAAATATACAGCAGAGTTGCGGGATAGCGCGTTGTCCGGCCAGCCTCGCCCATGGCATTGGGAAGGCCGCATTCGCGGATGTGACAGGGCGCGGTGGTTATCGCTTCCGTCAGTCGGAGAGCTGCTTGCCTTTGCCTTCGCGAATCGCCTGCTCGATAATGGGCTTGAGCTGACGCCGGACCTCCTCGACGATCTTGCGCTGCTGCTCACCCAACAGTGCCTGCTGCGCGCCCAATTTCCCTTGTTGTTCGCCGAGCTTGCCCTGCTCCTCGCCGAATTTTCCTTGCTGAGCCCCGAACTCGAATTGCAGTTCTCCCACTTGGGTCTGAATCTCACCCAAGTGAGCTTGCAATTCCGCCAACGCCCGCTGGTCGATCTGCACCGTGAGGTGCTGCAGGTCAAGATCTTTGATGGTCTTTTGCAATTCCGCCATTTGGCGCTTGAACTCCGGGGACTCGGCGAGCTTGATGGCTCGCTGCTGCGAGCCCAGTATCCGCTGCTGCGCGCCCAACAAAGCCTGTTGATCGCCGAGTGATTTCTGCTTCTCTCCCAACAGCTTCATGGGAGCGAGCAACGCTTGCGCTTGCGCGATGATCTGCGGGTCCTGAATCAGGTAAGGCTTGCCGTTGTGCTGGAAGTAAATGTAGTCGCCGCTCTGGGACGGCAGCCGATCACCCGAATCGAACATGAAATGCGAATGATCCGACTTGATGGCGAGCACGCCCTCCTCGTCCTTGGCGGCATGGTCATGCTCGACCACGGTATCCGCATCGCCGGCCTCGGCGGCGGAGTTGAAATCGCTGTTGGAGAGCTTTCTGACCCGAACAACCTTCTTCGGATGTAGCGTGTCAGTCGTACTCGTAACGTTGGTGTCCGTCACCGCGGCATTGGGCGCCGCGGGTGTGCTGGGCGCCGCGGGTGCCGTTGGTGGGTTAATGGCCGCGGGTGGTTTGAGGGCCGCGGGTGAGGTGGGCGCTGCGGGTGGGTTGGGCGCCACGGGTGGATTGGGTGGGGTCGTGTCGGTCGCCCTCACCATCGAGGTGGATGCGACCATCGCCAATGCGACGACGCCGGCAGCGATGAACGGCAAGCGCTGCTTCGGCGCAAACGATCGTTCAAAACCCCGGTCACTCAGCAATCTTTCGATCCGCGGGGTCAGATTGCTGGCATTCGCCATGGCGACGCCGGTCAGCGGCCAGTGCGATCGGGTGGCGAAGGCCAAGAGGATCTCCGCGTAAGAAGTGCGGCTTACGGCCTGCCCCACCGCCGCGCAATCGCTCAAGGCTTCGCCCAGTTCTGAGAGCTGCCGTTGCAGCCACCAGCTGAAGGGGTTGAACCAGAACAGCGCACAGTGCAATCCCGCCAAAGCGTGGATGTAGAAATCCTTCTGGCGCACGTGGGCCCGCTCGTGCGAGAGCACGATGCGCAGGGTCGCATCATCCCATGAGGTGTAGCTATCGGGCAGCAGCACGCTGGACCCGATCGTCACCGGGGTGGAAAATCGTGCGCTGGTGCGCACATCCAAATCCGGATCGAACGGAAAAATGACACGCTCGGCTTGATTGCGCAGGCGCAGCGCAAAACCCACGCCGGCGCAAAGACGCAACGACAGCATCGCGGCCACGGCGCAGTAGCCGAACACGGCCAGCGACCACACCGTATTGCCAAGCGTGTGCTCGCGATCATCGTCGATACCGGCCGTGCGCGGATTGAGCGCCGCGATGCCCTGCGGCAGGCCGGCAGACGACTCGCTCAGGGGTCCACGGTAATCGCCGTACACGGCATGGATTGCGGGGTGCGCGGCACGGGGCTTGACGAGCGGGAGTTCCGGCAGCAGGCGCGGTCCGATCTGCGCGGCCACCAGAATGGGCATGGCCAGGGCGCCGACCAGCGCCAGCAACCAGGCAGTGCGCCGGGCACGGACTTGCTCAATCCGCAGCAGCCGAAGTGCAACCAGGATGATCGCCCCCATCGCCAGGGAGCGCACGGCGGCCTCGAGCAACAGATGAGTATTCACGATTTCTTCCCCTTTTTCGATGCAGCGATGCGCTCGGCAAGGCGTTGAAGTTCCTTGCGGTCGAGAACCGCGGAATCCACCATGCCGGCGAGAAGCGTTTCCACCGATCCTTCGCAGAACCAATCCACGATGCGTTGCACGGCCCGCCCGGCGACCGCCTGCCGCGACGCCGCGGGGCGGTATAGAAACGTGCGGCTCTCGATGGAGTGGCTCAAATAGCCCTTCTCCTCGAGACGGCGCAGCACTGTGCGAATGGTGGATTCCTTGAGCGGACGGCCCCGCTGGACCAGATGCTCCCGGACTTGGTCGGCGCTTTGTACGCCATGCTCCCAAATGAGTTCGAGAACGGCCCGCTCCAGCTCGCCCAGTTCGGCAGGATCGTGACTTTGAGTAGTGTTACTGTTCATAGTGTTACCGACTGTAGCACATGGCGCGGCCAAGGCAAACACCTATTTTTTGAAGAGCATTTGCGGACCTGGCCTGGGCCAAAGCCCGAGGCCGAGGGGCCCCGGCTACGGCTGGCCGGGCACCACCTCGACCGTCGCGAGGCCAAAGGCCGGCAGCGTGATCGTCAAGCGCCCATCCACGATCGGCACCTCTTCGGGCGCCGGAAGCGCCGCGGCCTTCGATAGCTGCTCGAGCTGCGCCGGCGTCGGGTAGGTCGGTGATCCGATGCGCCGGTAGGCGCCGCTGACATCGCCGTGTTCGGCATCGAGACGCAGTACCCGCGCCGAGCGCGCCGCGGCGTGGCGCAGTGCCAATGAAATCGTGATCGGCGTACCGTTTCCACCGGGAGGGACGTAGTTCCAGAGGGCGATGACAAGGGAGCCGTCTGCTCGACGCGTGACCAAAGCATGCTCCGAATCCACGTCGTAACGCTCGGTGCCCAGCCCGTGCAATATCTTGAACGCGTTGAAGGCCGGTTTGGGAATGCCGCCCGCGGCAATCAGGCCGAAGCCACCGTAGAAAGGCCGTTTGACCACTCCCTGCTCCTCGAATACATCCGAGAACGTCCAGTAAGACATCATGTCGGTGAGCCCATCGCAGCGACGCAGCGTGTCCGCAAGCCACGGTCCCATGAACAGTGAGTCGGTGATTTTCGGCTCATTGAAGTACGTTGCGTTGTATTCGCTCCAAATGATGGGGATGCCGCGCCGAGGTGACGCGTCCACTTCGTCGCGTACCTTTTTCGCCGCGCGGCACACCATCTCTGCGCGCGGAATGGTTTCGTGGGTCCCGAAAACATCCTTGGAAGTATCGTTGGCATAGACATGCGTCGATACAAAATCGAGTGGGATGCCTTTATCCGTGCAATGGCGGATGAATTCACCGACCCAGGCGGCCTGCGCCGTCGACGGTCCACCCACCCGCAAGCGGCTATCTACCGCCTTGAGCGCTCGGGCTGTGTGATCGTATAGCGTCCAGTAGGTTTGCTGCTTGGGTTGGCCCGTCCAGAAATCGAGGTTGGGCTCGTTCCAAACCTCGAAATACCACTGCGCGACTTCATCGATGCCGTACCGATCGATCAGGTGTGCGGCAAAAGCCGCAATCAAGGCATCCCACTTAGCGTAGTTGCGCGGCGGCGCCACGATGGGGTGGTATTTGAAGGAATGCACAGCTTGTCGCGACGCGAGCTTGCCCGGCATGAACGACAGCTCGACGAAGGGCCGAACGCCGCTCGCGAGCAAGCCATCGTAGATTTGATCCACGTACGAGAAGTTGTACGCAGGGTTTCCCTGCTTGCCTTCGTCGTAAATTCCGACTTCATCGTGAAAGATGGCGTGGAACCGGACGAACTGGAAGTTGGTTGCATTTTTTACAAGACGCAGATCCTGCCGGTAGCTTTCGCGCAGTGTAAGAATTGCCCGCCCGGAACCGAACATCTGCTCCCAAAAATGAGGGAAACCATGATGCGGTCGCTGCGGATCAACGATGATTTCTTCGCTGCTCCACGCGCTCGTCGCCATCAGGACCATAAAAACAGAGAAGAAAATTGTTTTCATCGCTCGGCCGTATGGTGGACATTGGATCGTTAAAAGCGATAGCATCACTTGCGTCAGCTTACGCGGCATTCTAGACCGCAAGCTGTTTCCGATGCGTAACCAGCGCTTCCATGGAGGGGAAGCTCGCAGGGGGAATGATGAGGGAAAAGGCCAAGGATGCCGTACACGATGAACCGGTGTTGGTCGCGGCCGCGCCGTTTGATTCTCGTCAATCCCGCTGCTCCACTCTGCCTTCAAAACTCGTGCCGCACGGGGGCTCGCTCGCGCGCCCGAGATGCGCGCCGCGTTCAAGAATTTTCACTGCATTACAAGAAATGAATAACACGGCACGCTCGGTGGTGGGACGTGCTCACACGGGGGAACATCATGAGAACACGAACTTGCCATAGGCACGCTTTATTCGCGGCGGTCATCGGTGCCGCGCTGGTTACGGGCGCTGCAATGCCGACCGCCGTCCGGGCACAGACAGCCGAGGCAACCCTGCGCGGCAAAGCCGCCGCGAACACCGAGGTGGTGGCCAAGAACATCGCAAATGGCGTCACGCGACGAACCAAGGCGGACGCGGAAGGCAGCTACACCATGCCCGGCTTGCAGCCCGGCACCTACACGGTCTCCGCCGGACCCGGCACGGAAACCACCGTCACGCTATCGGTGGACTCGACCGCCACGCTCGATCTGGAGGCGCCGGCGACCGGGGCCGCGCCACTGGCCGAGGTCACCGTCAGAGCCCAGCGCCTCTACGAAACGAGAACATCCGAGGTCGGGACAACGGTTTCGCTGCACCAGATCGAGACGGTGCCGCAGATTACGCGCAATTTCCTGGAATTCGCCGACACGGTGCCGGGCCTTCTGTTCACCGTCAACGATCAGGGTCAAACCTCGCTGCAAAGCGGCGGGCAGAACGCCAGTGCGGTCAACGTCTACATCGACGGCGTCGGACAGAAGAACTACGTGAAAGAAGGCGGCGTCAGCGGTCAATTCGACACCCAGGGCAATCCTTTCCCGCAACTTGCAATCGGCGAGTACAAGGTCATCACTTCCAACTACAAGGCGGAATTCGATCAGGTGTCGAGCGCGGCCGTGACGGCGGGCACCAAGTCCGGCACCAATGAATTTCACGGCGAAGTCTATGCCCAATACACGAGCGACAGATTCCGCGCCGAAACGCCTTCCGAGCACGCGGACGGCACTAAGACGCCCTCGCAGGACAAGGAGTTTGGAGTCGCGCTGGGCGGTCCGATTCTCAAGGACACGCTGCATTTTTTCTTTGCGTACGAAGGTAAGCGTTTCAATACCCCGATTACCGTCACGCCCGGCGTCCCGACGCTCAACGGAACGCCCATCCAATCTTTCCTGCCGGCCAGCGTCAATGCCCAATTCGGACCGGCGAGTCTGCCGTTCAACGAGGATCTGTATTTCGGCAAGTTGGATTTCGAACCTTCGGACTACGACCGCATCGAGTTCAGCGTCAAGGTACGCAATGAGAACCAGATCAACAACCTCGGTATCTCGAAAGCGGCTTCCGCGGATATCACGGTCATCAACAACGACACCCGCTACACGCTGCGCTGGGCGCACAGCGCGGATCACTGGTTCAATGAATTGCTGCTCACGCACGAGGACGCCTTCAATCAGCCATCGGCCACAAATCTCGGCAACGGCTCGCAGTACATCGTCGTGGCGAACAACCAGCAGGAAATCCTTGCCACCGGTGCCGCGGATCCGCGCGCCGCGCAAGACAAGGGGCAGCGCGGACCGGGGATACAGGATGACTTCACGTTCAGCGATCTGCATTGGCTGGGCGATCACACCGTCAAGACCGGGGCAAAATTCAAGCGAATCGACTTGACGGCCGCCGACGCCGAAAACATCAATCCGCAGTTCTTTTATAACGTTACGACCGCAGGTACGGACGCGCTGCCCTACAAGGCGCTCTTTACCAATCCTGTTGCGGGCTTGAGCCCAACCGCAACCTCGAGAGACAACCAATTCGGCGTCTACCTTCAGGATGATTGGGTGCAGAACGAGCATTTGACCTGGAATATCGGTATGCGCTGGGACTATGAGAAGAACCTCGGCTACCTTGACTACGTCACCCCGGCCGCCGTGGTGGCAGCCTATGGCCTGCAGGACCCGAACGCACCGCCCGGACAGACTTATGCGCAATCCCTCGCCAAGGGGGGCGTCAATGTCAACGACTACATCAGCAACGGTCATAACCGCAGTGCCTACACCAGCGAGTTCCAGCCGCGGCTCGGTTTCTCAGTGGACATCAATGGGGATCAACGGCATGTGGTATTCGGCGGCTATGGCCGCTCCTATGATCGCGACCTGTACGACTATTTGCAGGTCGAGGTGACCAAGTCGGCTTTGCCCGAATACACGGTTTATTTCCCCAACGCCGCCGCCACCGCGGCGAACGGCTGCTTCGGAACGCCTTGCGTCGCGTGGAATCCGAAATACTTGGGCGGTCTGCCCAACCTGCAGACGCTCGTGGCCTCGAGCGCCGCCGGCGCGGAAATCGATGCCCTCAACAACAACTTGAAGGTGCCGTATTCAGACCAGTTCAGCGTCGGCATTCGCAACAAAGTCGGCGACTGGAATACCAGCGCCGCGGTGGCGCGCATCTTGAGCAAGGACGGATTCGTCTTCACACTGGGAAACCGCGCATCCAACGGTGCGTTCTTCGTGAACGGCGGGCCGGACTTTGGCAACAGCGTGCCCGGCTTCGGCTCGCTGATCATCGGCAACAACGGCATCGAGACCAAGACCACTCAGGTGCTGATCTCCGCGGAAAAGCCTTATACGCCCGAATCGCATTGGAGCGCGACTTTCGCCTATACCTACACCGACTCGACGACGAACCGCGATACCACGCAGCACTATGCGTTCGACGAGCCGACCATCGGCGCGTACCCGTTCATCAACTCGAGCGCCGCCCCCAGGCATCGCATCGTCGGCACCGGCTCGTATGGGGCACCGTGGGGCTTTGTGGTGGCTGCGAAACTGACGCTGGCGACGCCGCTGCCGGTCGACGATGTGGCCTGTTTCGGCCAGACCTATGCCAACGGCGCCAACTGCAATCCTATTTCAGCGACACCGAAGAATTTCTTCGGCTATCGCACGCTGGATCTTCAGGTGACCAAGAATTTCGATATCGCCAACTTTGCGACGGTGTATCTGCGGCTCGATGGACTCAATGTCTTCAACTGGCACAATTATGCGGACACACTCAACAATTGGGGCACGAACGGGGTCCCGAATCCGAATCCGGTGCCGTACAACTACGCGGGCAATATCGATGGCGTTCCCCGTACGCTCAAGCTGACGGCGGGAGCGAGGTTCTGATGGGACGCGATGACTGACCGGCAGCTTCGCGACATTCCCATCCCTGCCACCGTTCGATTCGGCCCGCTGCTGACGATGCTGCTGATCTGCGGCTGCGGCGCGCTCAAGCCCGCCGCACCCCCGAAGCTTTTGGAGGAGACGGACACGCCCACGCAGGCATCCGAATTCCTCGAGGACATCGAGCACAAGACCTTCGATTATTTTTGGGCCAACGCCAATCCGAAAAATGGCCTGGTGCCCGACCGCTATCCGACGCGCGTATTCTCGAGTCTGGCCGCCGTCGGTTTTGCCCTCAGCGCCTACCCCATTGGCGTGGAACGCGGCTATATATCGCGCGCCGAGGCTCGCGACCGGGTGCTCAAGACACTGCGCTTCTTCCGCGATGCGCCGCAAGGCCCGGGTGCCAAGGGATTCGCGGGATACAAGGGCTTCTACTATCATTTTCTCGACATGGAAACCGGCGTTCGGTTCAACGAGCATTCCGAACTGTCGATGATCGACACGTCGCTGTTCATCGCGGGCGCGCTTTTCTGTCAAAGCTATTTCGATGGTTCGGACCCTGAGGAAAAAGAGTTGCGAAAAATCGCCGATTGGCTATACCGGCGCGTCGACTGGGCCTGGGCGTCGCGCGATGACGGCGCGGTGGCACTCGGATGGTCGCCGGAACTGGGGTTTCACCAAAGGAGTTGGCGCGGCTACAACGAATCCTCGATCATGTACATCTTGGGTTTGGGCTCACCCAGCGCGCCGATGCCGGCCTCTTCTTGGCGGTCCTATACCTCGACCTTCGATTTCCACTGGGTCAACGACGGCCAGTGGTATCTGGCATTCCCGCCGCTGTTCGGACACGAGTACGCGCATGTGTGGATCGACTTCCGGGACATCCGGGATGCCTACATGCGCGGCAAGGGGATCGATTATTTCGACAATACCCGGCGCGCCATCTTCGCGCAGCGCAGTTATGTGATTGCCAATCCGATGAAGTGGGTGGGCTACTCGTCGCGCCTCTGGGGCATTACCGCGAGCGACGGCCCGGTCGAGGCGAAGCTCGACTACAATGGGGAAACTCGTGCGTTCCATGCCTATGCAGCCCGCGGCGCGGGCGGCCCCCAGAACTTTGACGACGGGACGCTGGCGCCCAACGCGGTGGCCGGCGCGCTGCCCTTCACGCCGGAAATCGCCATCCCGACCTTGAGACTGATGAAGGAACAGTACGGCCAATACATCTACTCGACCTTTGGCTTTGTGGATGCCTTCAATCTCAGCTTCAATTACACCGATGTGAAGCTCACGTATGGCCGACTGGTACCGGAAATGGGTTGGGTCGACAACAACTACCTCGGCATCGATGAAGGACTGACCATCACGATGATCGAGAATTTTCGCAGCGGCTTGATCTGGCGCGTCATGCGTCGCAGCCCCTATCTGCGGCGTGGCCTTGAACGCGCAGGTTTCCAGGGCGGCTGGCTGGACACAAAAGGATAGCTCATGGCCTCTAGGCAGAATCGTAAACGCACCTCGAGTCGCAAGAAGGTTTCCGCAGCCGGCTCGGCGGGCGCGACCGCATTGGCGGCCCTGTCCGATGACGATCTTTTGGAGGCCGTCCAGCGCCAGACCTTCAATTTCTCGTGGAAGGGCGCACATCCGCACAGTGGCCTTGCGCTCGATCGCAGTACGGCTCGCCGTGAACGGACGAATCACAAAGCGGCTGTCGGGGGTTCAGGCTTCAGCGTCATGGCGATCATCGTCGCGGTCGAGCGCGGCTGGATTACCCGCGAAGCGGCCCTGGACCGGCTCGGGCGAATACTCGATGTACTCACCGCCGCGACGGTCTATCACGGCGCCTTTGCGCACTTTCTGGATGGACGCACCGGCGCGACGATACCGTTCTCCCGGAAGGATGATGGCGGGGATCTGGTGGAAACCTCGTTCTTGTGCATGGGACTGCTCTGTGCGCGGCAGTACTTCCGGCACGATACGCCGCTCGAAAAGACCCTGCGTGCGCGCATTACGTGGCTATGGGAAGAGGTCGAGTGGGATTGGTACACCCGCGGCGGCAGCGAGGCACTGTACTGGCATTGGAGCCCCAATAATGACTGGGCGCTGAATCACAAGATCCGCGGCTGGAACGAATGTTTGATCACCTACGTGCTGGCGGCGGCCGCGCCGCGCTACCCCATCGATCCGGCGGCCTACCACCAAGGCTTTGCATCGGGTCCGGAGTTTCTCAACGGCCGGGCGTACTACGGCATTGAATTACCGTTGGGCCCTCCCGTTGGCGGGCCGCTGTTCTTCACCCACTATTCTTTCTGCGGCCTCGATCCGCGCCGTCTCAAGGATCGGTATGCCGACTATTGGGAACAAAACCTGCGTCACGTTGCGATCAATCGCGCACACTGCATCGCGAATCCCGGCAACTACCTTGGGTATGGCGAGTCGTGCTGGGGCCTCACCGCCAGCGCCGATCCGGAAGGATATGCGGCTCATGCGCCGGATCACGACAACGGCACCATCGCGCCCACGGCGTCCCTGGCGAGCCTCCCCTATGCCCCTCGCGAGGTGATGAATACGCTGCGTCATTTCCTGCGCCGGCACGGCACAAAGATCTGGGGGCCTTATGGGTTCTTCGACGCCTTCTGCGAGCAGCGGAATTGGTTCAGTGACAGCTACCTGGCCATCGACCAGGTTCCCATCGTCGTCATGATGGAGAATCATCGCACCGGCCTCATGTGGAAACTGTTCATGGGCATTCCGGAAGTGCAGGCGGGACTGCGCAAACTCGGGTTCAGCAGCCCCTACCTGTCGGGGCGAACGCCGTGAAAGGATGCATTTTTTGCGCTATTGCGCAAGGCTGCGCACCGGCCAGTATCGTCTGCGAGAATGACTTGGCATTGGCCGCCGTTGATTTACGGCAATTCCACCCAGGCCACACCCTTGTCATTCCGCGGCAGCATTTCCATGATGTGCGCGAGCTCGATGACAGTACAGGCGCCGCGCTCATGGCCATGGTGTCTCGGGTCACCCGTGCCGTGGGCCGTGCGTTTCCGAATCAGGGCTTGAGTCTCTGGCACTCGATTGGCGAGGCGGCGTTCCAAGAGGTTCCGCACCTGCACTTGCACATCCATCCTCGCCTCATAGGCGACGACGTTTTGCGTGTTTACCCGCAACTTCCAACTGACACCGAACGTTCAACCCTGGATTCCTACGCGACGATTCTGCGTGCGCATCTTGACTGAGGTCGTGCGCCTGCCTCCATTCCGTGGTTGGGTCGGAATATTCCGACCACCAATTGTGGGAAATCGCTGACGCTTCGCCGAACGTCGCTTATTGATAATGGGTAGTGATCGACCGCCGTTCCGTACTGACCGCCGCAGCCTCTTCACTGGCGCTGTCGGCACTGGGATTACCGCTTCGCGCATTGGCCTCCGCGGGACTGAAGCTTGGAAAGCCTCAGCCATTCTCATTCGACGGGCTGGTCAAAGAGATGCAGCAGCGGGCCACGACCGTCTTCGTGCCGGACAAATCGCTGCCACAAGGAGTGCTCGACCGAATCGGCTACGATGAGCACGGCAAGCTCAAGTTCAGTCCCGAGCACGCCCTCTTCCTCGACGGTCCCGGACAATACCCGGTTACCTTCTTTGCACTGGGCAAGTACTTCCGCGTCCCGGTGCACATGTTCGTGCTGTCGGCTGCGGGCGACGGCGCGAACGCCAGCGAGATTCTGTATGACCCCGCCTATTTCAGCATGCCCGCGCAAAGTCCCGCGCGGGAGTTGCCGAAGGGCGCCGGGTTCTCGGGCTTCCGACTACAGGAAAGCCGGCTGGGCGATGTCCGAAACCTCGACTGGCACAGCAACGACTGGGTGGCCTTCCTCGGTGCCTCCTATTTCCGCGGCATTGGCGAGCTGGGCCAGTATGGCCTGTCCGCGCGCGGCATCGCCGTGGATGTATCCACACCCGGCCGCAGAGAAGAATTTCCCGACTTCACCCGGTTCTACTTCGAGCCACCGGCGAACGGCGCCAACCAGATGGTGGTCTACGCGGCGCTGGACGGTCCCAGCCTGACCGGCGCATATCGATTCGTTCTGCAACGGGCCAATGGCGTCGTGATGGAAGTCGACGCGCGCATCTTTCCACGCCGGGACATCGATCAACTCGGCATTGCACCGATGAGCTCCATGTTCTGGTTCTCGGAGACTTCCAAGCCGACCGCCATTGACTGGCGGCCGGAAGTGCATGACTCCGACGGACTGGCGATTTGGACGGGGGCCGGCGAGTACATCTGGCGGCCGCTGAATGTCCCCGAGCACCCGTCCGTCTCCACCTTCGCCGACAAGACCCCGCGCGGCTTCGGCCTGTTACAACGCGACCGGAACTTCGATCACTACCTCGATGGGGTGCGATACGACCGCCGCCCGACCCTGTGGGTCCAGCCGCTGGACGACTGGAGCGAGGGAGCGGTCCAACTCGTGGAGCTGCCGACCAACGACGAGACAGAAGACAACATCGTCGCCATGTGGGTGCCCAAACAGCCGGTGAAGGCCGGCTCCAGCCTGCGCTACCGCTATCGCCTGCAATGGTGCGCGACCGAACCCCACGAGACAGACCTTGCGCGTTGTGTAGCAACCCGTCTCGGCCGCGGCGGCGAACCGGGTAAGCCACGCCCCGCGGGTGTGCATAAATTCATGGTGGAGTTCTTGGGAGGTCCGCTCGCAACACTGCCGTTCGGTGTCAGGCCCAAACCCGTCCTGTGGTCATCGTCGGGCACCTTCTCCTATGTTTTCACGGAGGCCGTCCCGGATGGCGTACCGGGACATTGGCGCGCCCAATTCGATTTCACCGGCACCGGTCCCAAGGTCGTCGATATGCGGCTGTATCTCAAGAACGGCGAGCAGACTCTCTCCGAGACCTGGTTGTATCAGTTCCATGTCGTGTGACGCGGATATGCAGCGCGGGCGCCCGGCGCGTCAGCTCTGACCCCGGTGCAGGCGCATGAGCCGCCGCCGCTCGCGCTTGTCCGGCCGCGTGTCGGGGCGGGGCCGCGAGGCATTGGCGAGTCGCTGTTGCGCTTTGAGCAATACGCGGCGCTCCGCGCTCGCCGTGGTCTCCATGTAATGTTTCAGCGCCTCGGCCGCAGGACCGCGCCGCACGGGAAGACCGAGAACTTCGAACTCCCCGACGATACCCTGCAGCGACAAGCTCAAACGATCGCCGACGCGCACCCGATGCGCCGGCTTCACGCGCTCCGCATTCAGATGGACTTTGCCGCCGTTGATGGCCGCCGTTGCCAGACTTCGCGTCTTGAAAAACCTGGCGTGCCAGAGCCATTTGTCGAGGCGATGGTTGTCGGTTTTTTCCTCGGTTGTCATAAGCCGTCGATCTCGCGGAATCCCAAGAGGAGCATGCACGAAATCGCTATAATAGCGTGATGTACGGCAATGAATTTCGCGAGCGCCTGCAGCGCGATACGGAAGCGCTTGACTCAGCGGGCCTGCTGAAACGCGAGCGGGTCATCGGCACGGCCCAGGGTCCGGTGATCCGGCTCGCTGACGGCCAGGAGATGATCAATCTGTGCGCCAACAACTACCTAGGGTTGGCCAATCATCCGGCAGTGCTCCAAGCCGCTCACGAAGGCCTGACCCGATACGGCTACGGCATGGCCTCGGTGCGCTTCATCTGCGGCACGCAAAGCGTGCACAGCGAACTGGAGCAGCGTTTGAGCGCATACGTCGAGATGGACGACACGATTCTGTATTCCTCGTGTTTTGATGCGAATGGCGGGTTGTTCGAAACGCTGCTCGACGAAAAAGATGCGGTCATCAGCGATGCACTGAACCACGCCAGCATCATCGACGGCATTCGGCTGTGCAAGGCGCGCCGTTTGCGCTACGCCAACAACGACATGAACGAACTCGAACAGGCGCTCAAGGACTCGCAGGATTCGCGGGTGCGTCTGATTGCCACCGACGGCGTGTTCTCGATGG
>Ga0210389_10002534_pt1 | contig 14360 bp, 10 predicted proteins | sample IncBWH28OmetaG_FD_160127 | JGI IMG/M metagenome (GOLD analysis project Ga0210389, IMG submission 160127) | Forest soil microbial communities from Barre Woods Harvard Forest LTER site, Petersham, Massachusetts, United States - Inc-BW-H-28-O ...
CCGTCGCCGCCCGCTGTGACGTCGTATAGCGACGTGCCACCGAGGTGCGAGTAGAGCGTCGCGGCGGGGAATTCGACTTCGTGCGCGCCACCGACGAGCGCAAAGAGCGAGGCGACGATCGGGGAGGACAGACTCGTGCCACCGACCGTGACCCAACCGGGCTCGACTATGAAGCCTGACCCGAGGTAGTAGGGGGCCGAGTCGTAGATCGCAGCGCCAGTATTGGGATCGCCGTCCGCGGCGATGTCCGCGACCGCCCGTTTGGCTTGCGTCCCCGTGCCACAGCCGACGGCGGCCCAGTCGGGCACCGCAGTCTGCCAGGCAGGTGCGGAGACCTGCTGGCTGCAACCACCACCGGTGACGTCCTTTTCCTTGTAGGCATCTCCGTTCCAGACCGTCTCGCTCGCGCGAGCGCCTGCCGCTGTCAGGGTCAGCTTGGTGCCCCCGACCGCGATCACGCCGGGGAAGGAGGCCGGGTAGTTGACGCCGACCTCGTATTCGTTATCCGTGGCCCAGTCGAGGTAGCCCCAGTCGCCGGCGCCGGCAGTGATCACGATCCCTGGGTCATAGAACGGGGACCCGACCCGTTCGTCGTCGTTGTCGCCGCTCCAAGAATTGGATATCTCCGTCGCGCCGAGCCGCTCAGCCGTCTTCTCGGCCGCTTCGAGCGCGAGGCCACGCGCGGAAGATGCCTCGACGAGCAGGATGCGGCAGTTGCGGCAAATGCCGTGGGCGACCTCGATGTCGATCGATGTCTCACCGGCCCAGCGCGAGGCTTCTTCGCGTTCCTGCTGGTCGCCGGCGACCGGCGGGTTCCCGGTTTCCCCGCTTTGGTTGACCTTCTCAAAGCAATCGCTCACGGCGCCTGCCTTGCACTGAGGCAGCAGCGGCAGCCCGAACGCTGCGGAGTAGACGCTCAGGTCTTCTTCGGCTTCAGGATCGTCGTAGGCGTCTACAAGCGCGATCGTCTGCGGTTCGCCGACCGGCGCGTCGGGGCGTTCGCCGGGGAAGTAGGCGCTGCGCAGGTCATTCGGGCTCAAGCCGTAGGCGCCTGTCGCAAGCGTGGGCGAAGCGCTCGGGCCGCTCGCCATCCCCAGCGGATGCGTATGTGCTCGTGCGGCCGCCGTCAGCGGGACGAGCTCGGTCGCAAGGCAAGTCGCTTGGCCCGGCGCGGGGGGTGCGCAGAGTGGGCGCGTGGTGTAGTCGGATTCGGGCAGCGGCGCCACCGAGGCGGCCGCGGCAGCGGACAGGCACAGCGCGATCGCGAGCGGGAGACAGACGGCAAGGACCCTCACCGCGACGATTAGACGATGCGCGTGCCCTACGGCGTCAAGCTGTGCCGCTTGTGGAATCCCACTGTGTGGGCTCTGGCTTGTTGGGTGCCCCGCCTCGATCGAATCCACCCCTTCGAACAACTTTACGATACGTCAACCGCCGGGGGCGGTCAACCAAACTGCGGCCCACTCGCCGCGGTGGCGACGCTCGCGCTCGCGTAGCCCGAGCTGCGCGAACGCCTCGATCACCTCCTCGACCTCCGCTACCAGCAGCCCGCTTGCGAGCAGGTCGCGTGGGGTCGCGGGCATTGTGCGAGCCAGCTCCAACAACAGCGGGCGCAGCAGGTTAGCCAGCACCAACGACGGCTCGTCGGCCCACGGGAGCGGTTCGACCCTCAGGTCGAACCGACGCGCTTCGATCTCGACGCCATTGACCTTCGCGTTCTCGCATGCGGCGGTGACACTCTCATCCTCGTTGTCGAGTCCGAGCACCGGCGCGTAACCGAGCTGGGCGGCAGCGATGGCAAGCACGCCCGAACCGGTCCCGACATCGAGCACAGCGCCGCGGCGATCATCGCGCGCGGCCAGCTCCAGGAGTAACTCCAGACATACACGCGTGGTCGCATGCGCCCCGGTTCCGAAGGCCTGTGCGGGATCGATCACGATCTCGCACACGTTGGTGCGCTCGATCGGCGGCTCCCACGGCGGTCGCACGTACAGCGCCGGCAGTGTCGGCACCGGCGCGTCGATCAGCACGGGCCGGTGAAAGCGCTTCCAGCGCTCGCTCCAGTCGTCGGGCAGCTCACTAGTGGAGATCTCGATCAGTGCGCCACCTGTGGCGGCGCGTAGATCGGGCAGCTCGGGGAGCTCGCCGGGGGACCCGTAGACGGCGTACTCGATCACCTCCTCCCCCAGCTCGGTCTCCTCGACCCCGGAGGGCGCGAGCTCGAGCAGGTCGGCGAGCACAAGCTCAGCCTGCGCGCGCTGCACGCGGATCGCGAGGCGGATCACGCGGCCTGGCTGCGTAGCGCGCGACGCAGCTTGGCGAACACCGAATCCTCGGTGCTGAGGTTCTCCTCGGTGAGCGTGTCGTGTAGCCGCTCGAACAGCTCGCGTTGCTCGGCGCTCAGACGCCGGGGGACGACGACGTTAACGACCACGCGCAGGTCCCCGCGGCGGTTGCGGCGCAGGCTCGGCATTCCCTGGCCGCGCACGCTCAAGACCTCGCCGGGCTGCGTGCCGGGCGGGATCTCGATCGATACAGGCCCATCGAGCGTCGGCACCTGCAGGCTCGCGCCGACCGCGGCAAGTGGTGCGGAGACGTCGAGCGCGGTAATCAAGTCGTCACCCTCGCGCACGAAGCGCTCGTCGGGGCGGACTTTGACGAGCACATAGAGATCACCGGCCGGCGCGCCGGCTTCGCCGGCGTGCCCCTTCCCCTCCAGACGCATGCGTTGGCCGTCGGCGATCCCGGATGGCACATCGACGGTGAGCTTGCGCTCAGCGGCGCGCCGTCCGCGGCCGCGACACTCGCGGCAGGGCTCGCGCGGCACGCGGCCGTCACCGTGGCAGACGTCGCAGACGACCGTGCGCACCATCTGCCCAAAAGGAGTGCGCGTGACCGCTTGCAGCTGCCCCGCGCCGCCGCAGCGATCGCAGGTCTCGATCGGCGTGCCCGGCTCGGCGCCGTTGCCGCGACAGTGCTCGCAGCGCTCGACGGCGTCGAAGGCGACCTCCACGGTGGTGCCTTGCGCGGCCTGCCCGAGGTCGATCTCGACCGCAACCGCGACGTCGCCGCCGGCCGCCGGACCGGAGGCGCGTCCACCGAAGGGGCTCCCGCCGCCAAAGAACGCGTCGAACAGGTCGCCGATCGAGCTGAAGCCGTCGAAGTTGGGGGCGTACCCGCCGGAGCGCAGACCCTCGTGCCCGTAGCGATCGTAGGTAGCGCGCCTTTCTGGATCGGAGAGGATCTCGTAGGCCTCGGCGGCCTCCTTGAACTTCTCCTCGGCCTGCGGGTCGTGCGCGTTGACGTCGGGGTGCAGCTCGCGCGCGAGTCGGCGGAAGGATTTCTTGACCTCCTGCTCGGTCGCCTCGCGGGCGACTCCCAGCACCTCATAGGGGTCGCGTGGCGTAGAAGCGCGGCTCATGCTCTGGTGTTCCTGCCTTTAGCTCTCGGCGTAGGTATCTTCGACAAAGCGCGAGAGTTCGTGTGCAATCTCGCGGACGGTGGGAATAGCGTTGGCGTAGTCCATGCGCACAGGCCCGATCACCGAGACGATCCCGAGCTTGCGCTGCGCGACACCGTAGCCTGCGCCGACCATCGCTAGCGAGCGCATCGCGGGGATCTCGTTCTCGCGCCCAATGCGCACGTAGATGTCGGGCTCGCCGAGCGCGGCGCGCAGCACGCCGAGCAACGCGACGCGCCGCTCCAGGAGTCCCATCAGCTCGTTGATCTGCCCGACGTCGTGCAGGTGCGTCTCGGAGAACAGGCGCGCGGCGCCGTCAACGTAGAGCACGTCTTGGGTCTCAGCGGCCAGCTCGCCGAAGGCTGGCGTGAGGCGCGCGAGGAAGCTATGCTCGGTCGCCGAGAGCTCGGGGTCCGCGAGCCGCTGCTGAAGCATCCGCGCACCAAGTGCCAGCCCGACGAGACGCTCGTTGAGATACTCGCCCGCCCACGCGACCAGTCCGGGGTCGACGGGGTCCTCGAAGGTCGCCAGCACCTTAGAGACGCCGCCCGTCGAGGTGATGATCACCGCAGCGATGACCCGCGGCTGAAGCGCGAGTACCTCGACGTGGCGGATCGTGGCCGTGCTGGGCGAGGGCGCCGAGACGACCGCGAGCAGGTCGGTGACCTCGGACAGCGTCGCGGTCGTCGCGCGCATCGTCTCCTCGACCTCCTGGCGCATCAATGAGAGTTCGAGCGCCGGCGCGGGTACGAGGCCCTTGCCGGAGGCGAGCATGTGATCGACGACGTGGCGCTGGCCAGCATCTGTCGGAACGCGCCCGGCTGAGGTGTGAGGGTGGGCGAGCAACCCGTGCTCCTCCAGCAGCGCAAGCTCGTTGCGAACCGTCGAGGGCCCGCAGTCGAGGTCAGGGTCCGAGGCGATCGTCTTGGAGGCCACCGGCTGACCTGTGCGCAGGTAGCCGTCGACGACCTTGCACAGAATCAGCTCTTGCCTGGCGCTCAGCATGGATCTGATTCTACGAGCCGCCTGCGCGGGCAGCGGATTGGAGGCGCTCACGCCGGTGCGTCGCGGGCCTCGCCGGTCGTGCCCAAGCGGCGAGGCGACGTCTGTGGCGACTAGAGACTGAGCTCGGCCTCAGCGTTGCGGATGATCTGCTTATCGCCCTGCTCGGCGACCGTGTCGATCAACACGCGACCGTCCCCCGCCTCGCGCACGGTGCCCGTGACGACGACCTCCTGCTCGGGTACGCCCATGCCGCGGAACTGCACCGACAGGCGCTTGAGATGTTCGGGGCCACCCGCGGCCTCGGTCTGCGCGCGCGCGACCTGCGCCATCGTCCAGAGACCGTGCAGGATGCGCCCGGGCAGGCCGACGGCACGCGCGAACTCCTCGTCGATATGAATCGGGTTGAAGTCGCCGGAGGCGCCGGCGTAGCGGGCGGTGAGGTACTTGTCGGGCGTGACCCGCACCTCGGGGATCTTCGCTCCTACGTTCAGATCGGCCACTTCAGCTCACACTCCTCGGACGATGTCGGTCCAGGTCCCGCGGCAGACCTGCTCACCGCGCTGATTGACGGAGACGGACTCGAAGACGTAGTAGCCACGTCCGTCCTGTTCATGGATGTCCTTGACGCTCGCTGTCGTCGTGATCTCATCGCCGGCAATCACCAGCGGACCCCACTCGAACTCCTGGCCGCCGTGGACCATCATCGCGAAGTTGAGCTCGATCTCGGGGTCGAAGATTGGCGGCCCGACCGAGGGCGCGCAGTAGACGACCGCGAACATCGGCGGCGCGACGACGTCCGCGTGGCCGGCTGCGCGTGCGGCCTCGACGTCGAGGTGAATCGGGTTCGTCTCGCCCACCGCACGGGCGTACTCCTTGATCTTCTCGCGGCCGACCGCATAGAGCGTCGGCTCGTAGGTCTTTCCCACGGCTTTGGTATTGACAGGCACCGGATGGAGCTCCTTGCGCTGGGGGAGGACTGCTGCGGCGCGGCAGTTTACGCGCCTTAAATGCGAAAAGCATCCCCGGGCCGACCGCCGGGCGCGCGAGACCCGGCAGTCCAGCCCCATCGGGATGCATGCGCGTAGCGCAGCGCACGGCGATCTCGACTAGAAGACGAGCTCGGCCTCGCGCTCCCCGGCGCCGGCTTCCAGGAGATCGCCCGCGCCTGCGCCGTCCGGCGAATCGCCGTCCAGCACGGTATCGCCGTGTTCACCGGCGGCGCTGTCGAGGAACTCGATGGACTCAGCGACGACACTCACCGCCTGGCGGCGCTGCTGCTCGGCGGTCTCCCACTCGCGCCACTCCAGCCGGCCGTCGATCGCGATCCGCCTGCCCTTGTGCAGATAACGACAGACGGTCTCCGCCTGACCGGCGAAGGTGGTGACATCGAAGTAGTGCGGGCGCTCGTGATATTCGCCCTCGGCATCGCGGCGGACGCCGTTGCACGCGATCCGCAGGTTGCTCACGCTCTGGCCGGAGGGCAAAGCACGCAGCTCGGGGTCCCGAGTCAGACGGCCGACCAACACTACGCGGTTGATATCCGAATACGGCATGACTTGTCTCCTTTGTGGTCGTTCACCACCCCATCAAGCAACCTACGCGCCGCTTGGGACGGGACGCTCGCGCGACAGCGCATCGAGGGGAACGACCGCGATCCGCTCGTGGGCATGAGCACGGTCAACGGCGTCTAGCAGTGCGCGCTCGACAGCGGGCGGCGCGAGGTATAGGACCCCCGCTACGCACCGGGCACGCGCCCACGCGCGGCAGATCGCCCGGAGCCGCTCGGGCGCCTTGACGGTCAGCTCAACCTCGATCGCGACCGGCAAGCCGGCGTGGGGATCGCACGGCCAGAGCACGAGATCGGGGCGATGACGCGACTGGGCGTCGGCATCGATACCGAGCTCCGCACTGGCTAGCGTGCGGCCGCGCTCGCGCTCGTCGCGACGCAGCTCGCGCTCCCCCGCGATCCGATAATCCGGGTAGCTGAGTTCCAATGCGGCGGCCACGTGTGCGCACTCGATCAGGTGCGATGCGCCTGCGGCACTGACCCGAGCGGGATCGAGCCCACGTACGCAAATCGTACGCAGACCGCGGCGGGTGATGGTGTAGAGCGAGGGCCGATCAGCCAGCGGGCGGTGGCGAGCGAGCAAGTCGTGGCGCTCGACGGACAGCAGTCGTGCACGCGCCGAGCCGACGCCGATCTGCAGTCGGATGGCGAGCGCCTCAGCGGTTACCGCGCCGAGTCCGGCCGTCCAGCTCAGGATCTCGGCGCGTGCAGCCGAGATCGAGGGCGAGGGGTTTTTCTTAGGAGCCATTACAACCGTCCTTTCCTTGGTGTCAATTCGAGGATCGTGTCCCTGCTTTTCAGGACTGCGTGTCGGGTGAGAGCACCTGAGCGAGAGACACGTGCGTGCGGCCGGTGAGTCCGACCACTGCGGCCTGGCCGCGTGGCAGGCCAGTGATTTCCTGGGGGGCGAGCCGACACTCACGCACTCGCTTGCGAGTCACGCGACCGTCGCGCTGCCAGGAGGTGCTCCACGCACCGCGAGTGCCGGCCAGCCGCGAGATGAGCTCCGCGGAGTCGGGCACGACCTGGCGATGAGCGACGAGCGTGGTGAGGTTGCCGAGGACCTGCTCGAGCAGGCGCTCGCTCCCTGGCAGGCGCAGGTCGGAGAGCTCCTGCGTGCCGAGCAGCAGGCTGACCCCCGCCGAGCGCGCGCGTCCAAAGAGCCGCGCGACGTGCGCGGCGGCGAGCGCGGAGAACTCGTCGATCAGCACCAAGGCGGGCACCGGGCGAGCCTGCAGGGCGGAGATCGCGGTCTGCAGGTCGAGCACGATCGCACCGCCGAGCATCGATGCCAGCAGCGGCCGGCTGTCGGCCTCCAGGGAGAAGTACACGACGGCTCGTTCGTTCAACGCGGCGAGCAGGTCGAAGCACTCCGCGCGCGGCGTCTCGGGGTCGAGCCAGGGACCGACGTCGGACTCGACGACGATCGCCAGACGGTCGCGAATCCCGGTTAGATCACTGCACTGACGCGGTGTGAGCGAGTCGAGGTATCCGTGGACGCCCTGCGCGTCCTCGCCTGGGAGCTCCCTGGCGAGCACCTCGAGCGCTCCTGGGTCGAGCAGTTGCACGAGCCTCGCGAGACTGACTTGCTGACCGGCCGATCGCAACGCGCGGGTGGCGTGTCCGAGGTAGCGCTGGGCTTGACGCTGATAGTGAGGCTCGGTGTAGTGCTCGGCCGCGAGTATCCGATCGGCGATTTCGGTGTCACTGCCGCGGGCGCAGGGGTTGTAGACAGCGGGACCGCGAGGAGTCCACTCGATAAAGCGTCGGCCAGCCTCCCGCGCCGCGCATCGCGCGACCTCGCGCAAGGCGCGGTCGCCCTTGGGGTCAACGAGCACGGCGCCCATGCCTTGAGCGATCGCCTGCCGGGCGATCCAGGCCTGGGTAACCGTCTTGCCGGAGCCGGTGGCGCCGACGACGAGTGTGTGCGTGCCACCACTTGCGCCCCCGAGCACGATCGAGACGGAGCGACCGCGCGCATCGACGCCGAGCATCAGCTCATCACCGACGAACCAGCGACTGCGGTGTGCGCCAGCGAGTCGCGGCCCAAACCTGAGGTCGAGACGCGCGAGGGCACTGCTAGCACCGGCGCCGGCGAGTCGCGTGCCGAGGACTCGGCCGACCGTCCGCAGTGCGTCGAGCGGATGCCGGCGCTTGCGAGCGACCTCGGCGAGGTCTGCTCCGGCTTCGAGGTCTTCGCGATGCCAGCGTCGGCCGCGCACGGCAGTAGCGAGAGTGCTGGCCGCCAGTATCGGCGCGTAGCCGCCGAGCGGGGAGCGGGCGAGCAGGACCGACACGCAGCCGCCGGCGGCCCAGCTCCAATGCAGATGACGCTGGCGCATTACGCGCGCCGCGAGGAGGCCGAGCAGCAGCCCCAGCGTTAGATCGACCACGAGTGTCGCGGCGCTGTGCAGCAAATGTTCGATCGGCACCAGTGGATCGATCGACGGCGCTTCGGTTGCGGGAGGGTACGGCGAGGAGGTACCTGACAGGGGCATGGGTAGACCCCTCCTTTCGGGTGATCGCGCGGCGCGGTGGCCGAGCGGTGGTTAACGAGCAGCGGCGCGCCCGAAGGGCACGCCGCTTGAGGGCGCTATGCGTGCTGCTGCTGAAGGTTTGAGCCACTCACGCACGCGTGCGCGGCGGGCGGTGCGCTGGGCGAGACCCGGAGATCTGTGCTCAGGCGATACCCCGCGCTGAGGTCAGCTCAGGCGATCGCCCTGAGATCAGCTCAGGCGATAGCCAACACCGCGCACGTTGAGGATCCAGCGCTCAGACCCTGATGTGCCGAGCGCATTGCGCAGGCGACTGGCGTGTGTGTCGAGCGTCCGACTCGATAGCGGTAGGTGATCGCTCCAGATCAGGAGCATCAGCTCGCGTCTGGCGAATACACGCTCAGGCTCGCGAGCGAGCGCGAGCAGTAACTCGTATTCCAGGCGACGCAGCGCAACGCGGTGCCCGTGCACGCTGACGGCGCGGGTGGAGGTATCGATCGTGAGCGCGCCGACCTGCACGAGCGTCGAGCCATAGGTGTGCGTAGATCGGACGAGGATGGCGCGTATGCGCGCGCGCAACTCGAGGTAAGGCGCGGGACGGGCGAGAAAGTCGTCGGCGCCGGCCTCGAACGCGCGCAGCAGATTGACCTCCTGAGTGCTCGTACCGAGCACGATGACGGGGAGCTCCGCAACCCATCCGCGGCACACAGACGGGCGCTCGGGGCACCTTGCCTGTGAGCGAGCGCCAGCGCGAATCTCAGCCAGCAGTTCTAGTGCGCTGCCCGAGGGCTCGAGCTCGCCGAGGATCACGAGCTGCGGCGGCAAGGTACGTGCGAGCGTGCGTGCATGTTCGAGTGAAAGCGCGAGCCGCGCCGCATAGCCGTCCGCGAGGAGCTGCTCGACCAGCGACGTACCGACGAGCGGGTCGTGCTCGACCACGAGGATCGCGGGTCGCTCAAGGCCGTGCGCGGGCGAGGTCGAGTTCATCCGAGCTCGACCTCGCGTGGGCTGATCCCAAGACCGGAACGTGCGATCAGGGCGAGCACGTCGCTGTGCACCCACGGCGTCGGCTCGCGCTCGCCGCCCTCGGGTGAGATGCCGATGCGGCGGGCCAGCCAGCTGGTCTCGCCGCTGGCGTTGCCGCGTGCGTCGTACTTGATGCGCCCGCAGCGCAGCGCGACCTCGCTCATGCTCATGCCTTGGGTCTGCACGGCGCGCAGCACGGCGTGGCGCAGGGCGCGGTTAAGGACGATGTGACTGACGTTCATCCGCTCGGCCTCGGCGCGCAGGATCGCAACCGAGACCGTGGAATCGTCGCGATAGCGTCTGAGCGCGTCGTTAGTCAGGGCGCGCACCGGCTCGTAGCTTTCGAGGCTCGCGACGACCTCACGGACGCTGACGGGCCGGCGCTGTCGGCCGGGCTCGCCCGGCTCACAGCACAGCCAGCGCAGCTCAGGAATCGAAAGACGGCTGTGCACGAAGCCCAACCGGTATATGTGGCGGCGATGGCGGTCGAGTAGCCCAGAGACACTGCGAGCGAGATCATCAGACTCGCGATCTACAAGTGGCCCGTGCTCGACCGCGGCGGAGAGCTCGGACGAGGGAGCGATGCTGGACTTCGGCGCTCGCAAGTCCTCCGGGGAGACCGGACGGCACCAGCGACCACGGGGATCGCTCAAATAGTGGCGGCAGACGAGCTCGGCGTTCCCGGCGGGCTCATCGGACTCGAGATGCGCGACGAGCCGCCGATCGGCGAGCGTGCGGGCATCGCGATCGAGGACGAGCACGCTGCCGGCGTATCCGGGGCGCGCGATGACCTCGCGCGGCCGGCCGGCGTGGTCGGTGTAGCGACCGAGGACGGCGCGCTCGGCGCGCCGCTGGGAGCACGGGCGCGGTCGACTCCGACCGGCGCGGGAGGGCGAGGGTGGCGAGGAGTGGGGCGAGGTGGCAATAGTCATGGGCGTCTCCAGGCCCGGCGAGGCGGGCTACCGGCGTGGTCGAATGGCAGCGGCTTGTAAGGGCCGGGCAGAGCGCCGTCAAGGGGCACGTTCACTGTTCGGCGCAGCTATCGGACAGGCCGCGATCCCCATAGGGGATCGCGGAGATCGCCGTCGAGGACGCGGGCGATACGCGAAGCTGGCGGGAAAGCGCTCACGACGCTCCGCGGTGGATCTTTGTGAGGCAGGATGCTGCGGTTTGGGACCTGGGCGAGAGCGGAAGGGGAAGCCGGAGCCTAGTCTCCCGCTGGCGTGGTGCTCTCGCCGAGAGGCGATTTGCGCGCCACGCGATGCAGTCGCGCGCGGCGTGTGTGCGCAGTCGGGCTCCGGTAGGCAGAGACGTGCGCGCGGCGGCTGCAGTTGCGTCGTAGCGCGCGTGCTGGGCAACCGCACGGTGCACGCAGAGAGCAACCGGGTGACTGCATCCCACGCCGGGGCGACGGCGTGGGATGGTGGGGTAACTGCGTGAGCGCGCTCGCGCCAACTGAGCGCTTTCAGTGCACGCCGCCGGACAGCAGCTCACGCGGCACGGGCACGGGCTCGCCGGTGCCAGCCTCCTCACCCCCGGCACCTGCGGGGGCAGTCGCGCGGATGTCGGGCGGGAGGCGCTGAACTCCGTAGGCGAGCAGCGACCCCTCGTGGACGTCGCGCTCGGCGGCGAACAGGATGGCGGCTCGTCCGGGGTACTCCCAAGCGTGGGGATGCTCGCCGGCATAGGCGCGGCAGGCACCCAACACGCGGTCGGCCCGCCGCGCGCACTCGCGCGCGCGGCGGCGGTCGCGGCAGAGGAACACGACCAGCGGCCGCGGGGCGGCGCGTCGAGCAAAGCGCGGAGCGGCAAGCGCCCAGCCGGCGAGCAGATGGTCATAGCGCTCGAGCTTGGCCGCGCCACCGTCCGAGGGCAGGCGATCGTCGAGCTCGATCAGCAACTCGACGCCGGCGACCTCGATACTGGCGTCGGGTCGAACGGTCTCAAAGCGCTCGACCTCAACGCGAGCGCCGGCGGGATCGGTGCGCAGGAAGCCGTGCGGTGTGCGGCCGCCGGGCAGGCGCAGCTCGCGCGGACCGATCGCGAGGCGCCCAGCCGCCGCCGCGACCAATGGCGGAGAGACCGCGGCCCGCGCGGGGCCGCGCAACCGCAGCGGCGCACCGCCGAGCGCACGCTCGAGCGCGAGTGCCCAGCCGACGACGTGTACGTCGTGGCGAGCCTGGCGCAGCCGTTTATCACCGGCGACCGCGTGTGTCGAGAGCGGCGATGATTGGCGTTTGGATGGTGATTCGCCGTGTGCGGATGACTCGCGCACCGCGGCGGTCGGAAGCTTTCCGTGTACCTCGAGCAACCGCAGGCCGGTGTCGGCGATCACGTGGCACATCGGCGCCCCGCCGCCGTCGCGGCGATGGAACTGAAAGCGCTCGAGCAGACCGGCGTCGGCGAGACGCTTCAGCCGCCGCTGCGTGGTCGTGGCGGCGCGCTGATAGTTGAAGCGCCGATGAATCTGGCTGGTCAGGACATGGCGCAGCTCGGCGACCAGCAACAGGATCTCGATGTCGAGCTGATCGGGCGCGAGCGTGCGCGGCGGGGTCGATACCCGTGCCCAGCGTACGCGGTGGGCGCCATCGAGGTCCACGAGCTCCCGGTAGCTCTCAGCGGCAGCGGCTGGAAGCGGCGCCTCGATGTCCGCTTTGGGCTTAGACGGTACCTCGGGGCACGGCGAGGCAGCTGTCGTGGCGGCGTGGCTCGAAGCCTGCTGGTCCCCAGAACCTGGCGCCGAACCGGATGCCAGCGGGGGCTCGCGCGGGCGCTCCCAATGTGGCTGGCTGAGATCGGCGCGGTAGCGTCCACCGCGCTCGACCTGGCGCGCGGCGTGCAGGGCGAGGCGTTCGCGATCGACGCGCAGGGGAATGGTCTGCGCGAGGAACGGCGGCTGGCGACCTAGAGGCGTGCTCCAACTGACGATCGCGTGGTGCCTGGGCAGGTGCAGGCGCGCATCGGGTCGCCCGAGCGCGGGCAGGCCGGCGATCTCGGGGCGAACGACGTCGGCGAAGTCGGCCATCATCAGGTTGGCGGCCTCGCGCGCATCGCGGGCGGAGGCGGTGGCGAAGTAGACGCGATGCGCGAACAGCGCGTCGAGCTGGTCGCGGATCTCGCGGTCGGTCCACTGCGCGTCGGTTTGCCAGCAGGCGACGGTCTCCAGACCCGCGGAGCGCTTGAGCGCGAGTGTCTCGGCGAAACCGCGGTTGAGTACGAGCGGCGCCTCGTCAATCTTGAGTGCGACGGCGACGCGCTCGGCGGCGGGCACGTGGTCCTGCTGGCGGGCGAGCGCGGCGTCGAGCATCCCGACGAGGAGTTGCATCAGCACGGAGGTGTTGCCGGCGCCCATCGCGCCGAGAGCGCCCTTGACGACGAGCACCTCGCGCGCGGCGATCACGCGGTCGAGGTCGATCGTGAGCGAGTCGTTGAGTAGCACGCGCTTGATCGAAGCGGAGTTCAGTAGCCGCGCGAGCTTGTTGACGGGCGCGTCGAGCTTGGCGGTGGTGGTGCTGCGCGAGTCGGCGAGCTGCGCGGAGAGCTCGGCAGTGAAAAACTCGGCGATCTCCTTGAACTCGGGCAGCGTGCGCACGTGGGCACCGACGCGAGCGCGGTAGGCGTAGCCGTCCTCGCCGACCGAGAGCAGGCGCGCGGCGTCCCAGAGGCTGGCTCGGGAGTCGTGCGCGAGCACGGCGATCACGGCGTTGCGCAGGTAGCGATCGGAGGAGGCGCGGATATCTGAATCGGTGAAGAGGTTCTTCAAGGCGCCGACGACGTAGTCGGCGATCGTGTCCGCGGGTGCCTTGACGGCGAGTGGATTGAAGCCGCAGGTGGGGTGCGCGAAGTCGAGTAGCGTGCAGGTGCGCTCGGGCGGGACGAGGCCGATGGCGGCCTCGGCGGCGTCGCCCTTGGGATCGAGCACGATCACCGCGCAGCGCTCGCGGCGCAGGTCCTCGGCGACGGTCGCGACGAGGTAGCTGGACTTGCCCTGCTCGACCGTGCCGGGAACGGCGGTGTTCTGGCGGCGCAGCTCGGGGTGTAGGCAAACTGGTCCAAGCGCGTCGCGGAGCGTGCCGTGCCCAGCGGGCGCGCGCATGATCGCGGGTGATGCGGGCGCGACGGGCAGCGCACCGCGGGCGAAGGGCACCGTGGCGTACTCGACGGATGGCACGTGCCAGAGGGCGGTGAGCTCGGTTGAGGCGAAGACTCCGGTGCGCGGCGCGGGCCAGGGGTTGCCCTCACCGCGCAGGACCCGTCTGCGGTAGCGCCGGCGCGCACGTGTGCGCAGTGCGCGACTGCGCTCGACGAGGCGATTCTCGGCGCCCTCGGCGCGCAGCTCGGAGCCGATCCGCTCGCAGGTCTCGCGCGAGGCGCCGACGACGCGCAGGTCGAGGAAGAACAGCGGCCGGTGCTGAACGTCGAGCCCGCCGCGCAGCTCGATGTCCTCGACGAGCGAGCGATCGCGTACAAGGAGGTGCTCACGCCGGATGCGCGAGAGACGGGCCTCGTGGCGCTTGTAGCGGTGCTTGGCGTAGCGCTCGAAGAGCGCTGGCGCGGGGGTCAGGGCGAGCTGGACGAAGGCGTCCTCGCAGCAGGCCGCCATCGTGGTCAGCAGGCGGTCCATCGGCGGCTCGCGCGCGAGCTCGAAGCGATCGAGGAGCTTGACGCGCTTGATGAAGCTGGTGTGCTTGGCGAGGCGCAGCACGGCGGGTGGAGACGCGGGCGGCAATTGGCGCAGGTGCGTAACGGCGCAGTTCGGGTAGGCGCTGCGCAGAGAGGCCTCGAATAGCTGCTCTAGGCCGACGGG
>Ga0210389_10002535_pt1 | contig 14359 bp, 11 predicted proteins | sample IncBWH28OmetaG_FD_160127 | JGI IMG/M metagenome (GOLD analysis project Ga0210389, IMG submission 160127) | Forest soil microbial communities from Barre Woods Harvard Forest LTER site, Petersham, Massachusetts, United States - Inc-BW-H-28-O ...
CGATCGGCCCGTCCATCATTTTTTCGGCATGCGCGGTGCTCTTGAACAGGAACGGCATGTTGACGACGTTGATGTCGTCGACGATCGGCCCCATCGTTCCGACGCTGACGCGCGACATCTGGATCGCGCCGATCTGCGTCTGCTCGATGGTTTCCTTCTCGCCGCCGAGCTGCATCGACGGAAACATCTGGATCGAAAGCCGGCCGTCGGTGGCCGCGCTCAGCTTCTTGCCGAGGTTTTCGGTCGCCGCCACGGTCGGATAACCGGGAGGTTGAACGTCGGATGCCTTGAAGACCGCCTTGGTTTGCGCGCGGGCAGGCGTGGCCGCAAGGCCCGCCGTCAAACCGGCCGCTCCCAATCCCGCACCCAGCTTCATGAAATCGCGGCGCTTCATCGCTTCCTCCTGCTGTTTGGTGTGAGGTCATTTGCTGACCTTCTTTCGGAGAAGACTCTCCGTTTGGGGACACATAGTCCAGAGGGCAATCGGCCGAATCCGTTCATTGCCGGTCCGCCGGGGCCATGGTACAACTTGTACGATGACCCGACAAGACTCGTCAAGCTCACCCCTGTCAGATGCGGCGCGGCGCCAGCGCAGCCGATTGCTTCGTCCGGTCGAGACGCCGAAAAGCCTCACCGCCGAGGTTGTCGATCGGCTGGCGGAACAGATCATCTCCGGAAAATTGCCGGTCGGCGCCAAATTGCCTTCGGAGACGGAAATGATGCGGGGCATGGGCGTGAGCCGCACCGTCGTTCGCGAAGCGGTCGCGGCGTTGCGGGCGCGCGGGCTCGTGATCACCCGGCAAGGCGCGGGCGCGTTTGTCGATCGTGACACCAGCCGCCAGCCATACGCCATCGATCCCGAAGGCCTCGGTTCGCTCGACAGCGTCCTCGATATTCTGGAGCTGCGCATGGCGGTTGAATCGGAAGCGGCGGCGATTGCCAGCGAACGCGCCACCGCTATCCAGATCAGGGCGATTGGCGAAGCGCATCGGGTGTTCAGCCGCGCCATTACCGGCGGTGAACGCGCGATCAAGGAAGACTTTGCCTTCCATCAGGCCATTGCACTGGCGACCCAGAACAGCCGCTTCGTCGAGTTCCTGGATTTTCTCGGGCGGCTGATCATCCCGCGGCAGAGCATTCGCTCGTTTGAAGGCAACCCCGAGGGCCCGCGGCAATATCTGCTCCGCATCGAGAATGAGCACGAGGCGATCTTTCAGGCGATCGCCTCTCACACGCCGAAAAAGGCGAGAGACGCCATGCGCGGGCATCTCGTGAAGAGCCGCGAGCGCTACCGCGAACTGGCGTCGAAGAAACCCGCGTCCTCGGGGGCGAGAAAGCCCGCGCGTTCGCGCAATTTGGCTTGATCGGCCCGATCAGCGCATCTCGTAAGTTCGAGTTCGCTGATGGAGCGGCGTCGCCTGAGCGAAATTGGCGGCGGCATTAGAATTAGAAAAAAACCTTCATTCGATTCGCACGAAACCTTCATCACCGTGTCAACTGACGGCGAATAAGTTCGTCGGCCTTGATCGAAGGTAATTCCTGTTGGAAGCCAGGGGGGATCGAATTCATGTTTCATTTTCGTGAACATTTGTTGTCGACTGCCGCGATCGCGGGGGCGATACTTGCGTGCAGCGTTACAGTTACGAAGGCTGACGACGATCGGCATTCGCAATCCAAGCATGACTATAAGCACGTGTTGCTGATCAGCGTCGACGGCATGCACTCCATCGACCTGACCCGTTGGATCGAAAGCCACCCTGGCGGCCATTTCGCCCAGCTCGCCGATCATGGCGTCGTCTATCCCAATGCCCTCACGACCGCGCCGTCAGACAGCTTTCCGGGCATGCTGGCGCAGGTTACCGGCGGCACGCCGAAGTCCGGCGGCCTGTTTTATGACGACAGCTACGACCGCACCGAATTCCCCTCCAAGGCCTTCTACACCAGCAAGGGCCTTCCGGACCCGGGTTGCGTTGGCGCGCCGGGTACCGAACTCACCAACTTCGAGGCGCTCGACAAGAGCTATAATTTCTCCACCCAGTTGGTTACCGACATCACTGGCGGCGGTACGATCGGTCAGGTCTTCACCCAGCTCGACCCGGACCACATGCAGCGCAAGCTGGTCGACGGCAAGTGCGTCCCGATGTTTCCCCACCAATATGTTCGCACCAACACGGTCTTCGAAGTCATCAAGGCTGCGGGAATGCGCACCGTCTGGTCCGACAAGCATCCGGCCTACGAGGACCTGATGGGCCCGTCAGGCGCTGGCCTCGACGAACTCTATGCACCGGAAATCAACTCGCAGGATACGCTCGATCCCGGCGCCAAACCTGGCGATGACTACACCACCAGCTTCACCGGCGTGCGCACTTACGACTCGTTGAAAGTTCAGGCTGTGCTGAACTGGATCGACGGTTTTGATGGCGCGCGAGCTCAGCAGAAGCCGGTCCCGGCGATCTTCGGCATGAACTTCCAGGCGGTCAGCGTTGGCCAAAAGCTCGCCAAGGCAGGCAACGCGGATGCCGACAAGTCGCTCACGGGCGGCTATGTCGACGCCCAGGCGACGCCCGGCAACGCGCTCACGCAGGAATTGCAGTTCGTGGATGACGCGCTCGGCAAGTTCATCAACGAACTGAAGGCCAAAAATCTCTATGATTCGACGTTGATAATCGTCAGCGCCAAGCACGGCCAGTCGCCGATCAACGTTAAGGACCGCGTGGCGATTTCCGACGCGCTGTATGCGAACGCACCCGGTTTCGGCACCCACGGCTTCGAGATCTGCGACGACTCAGCGCTGGTCTGGTTGTCGCCGGAACTGCAACAGGCGACTAATCCAGCGACCGGCCATCTCTACTATGCCGACGCCAAGGCCTACCTCCTGGCCAATGCGGCGGCGCTGCATATCAAGCAGTTACTCGACCGCGACGAATTGACCCCGCTCTACGGGGACCCCTTCCAAAATTCCCGCGTGCCTGACTTCATCGCCCTCACCGATCACGGCGTCATCTGCACCGGCGGCAGCAAGCTCGCGGAGCATGGCGGCTTCTCCAAGGACGATCGCAACGTGGCGCTGCTGGTATCCTCGCCCCGCATTTCCCGGCCGAGGGTTGTCGACGACACGACCTTCACCACCCAGATCGCGCCGACGATCCTCGACGCGCTCGGCCTCGACCCGCGTAGCCTTCAGGCGGTGCGCGAAGAAGGCACTCAGGTCCTCAGGTCGAAGTAAGTTGAAGCCGCCCGGGCGTTTCGGCGACCCGGCGGCTTGGATATAGGCGAGATAACAAATCGTCCCGCGGCGCGCCGCGCGGCGGGACGTTCGCTTTTTTAGCATACAGCGGGAGCAAGAGCTTCACACTTGTCCGAGCAGCAACTTTCAAAACCGGCGTGGCGGCCATTGACTGCGCGTTAATAAGTACCCGCCTTTAGTTAGGCGGCTAGAAAGCCCGCGCGTTCGCGTAATGCACTCTGACCGGCGCCGGTCAACAGATCGATCAAGATTTGCGCCTCTCGCGCATGGGCGGCCTTGGCTGTAACGGCTGCGGTATAGACCGTTGCGAGGTCGCATCCCTTGGGCAGCGCGCCCAAGAACTTCACGCCGCCCGTTGCGAGGATTTCAGTTGCCTGCGTTGCGCCGATCGGCTTTCGCGCGGTGCTTTCGGCGAGATGACGCATCGCAGTCGCGCCGTTCGGGTAAATCTGCAAGCGGCTTGCGACTTCCTCCGCGATACCGAGTTGCGCAAGGACTTTTGCAATATGGATGCCGGCCGTGGACGCGTTGAGGTCGGGTACGAAGATCGCATCCGCATCGAGCAGCGCCTGGCGCAGGGCTGGAGCATCGTGAACCAAAACGCTCGCATCGGTGGCGCGAACCGCAACCGCAGTCTCGACCCGGCCGACGTCCGCGATCGACTTGGTATCGACATGCCCCTCGCGCGCGAGATCGGCGATCAGTGCGGCCGTCAGGATGAGAATGTCGGTTGGTACGCCCTGGCGAAGTTTATTGGCCATGGCACCCACCGCGCCAAATTCGCCGCCGATCGACAGCTCGGTCAATTCCCTGAATTTCTTCGCAAGGCTTCCGACCAGGCCTTGCGCCGCGCCGCCGCTCAAGATTTTCAATACACTCATGAGTTCTCCATTGCCGCGATCAGGCGGTCGCGCGTGATCGGCAGGTCGCGAACCCTGACCCCGAGCGCATCGAACACGGCATTGCCAATCGCCGCCGTCACGGGGCCGTGCGCGGCTTCGCCGGCGCCAACCGGCTCGATATCCGGTCGCGATATCACTTCGACATCCACTTCCGGCACTTCGGTAAAGCGCAGGATCGGATACTCGGTCCAGGAATTGCTGGTGATGCGGGTTGTGTCGAAGCGAACGCGCTCCTTCAGCACCCAGCTCGTGACCTGGATGGCGCCGCCTTCGATCTGGTTGACGACGCCGTCGGGGTTGATCGCCTCGCCGACATCGACCGCCAGCGTCAGGCGCTTAACGCTGATATCCTCGCCGACTTCGACCTCGGCAATCGCGGCGCAGTAAGCACCGGTGTTCTTGTAGCGCGAATAGCCGATGCCATAGCCCGTGCCGTCCTGCTTGGCGGGTTTCCACTTCGCGCGCCTCGCAACGGCCAGGATCACGTCCCTGGCGCGGGGATCGGACAAATGCCGCAGGCGAAACGCGACCGGGTCCTCGCCGCGCTCGGAAGCAAGCTCGTCGAGAAAGGACTCGATCGCAAACACATTGCCCTGCGCCCCGAGCGTTCGCAGCGCGGAAGCTCGGATCGGCATGATGGTGAGACGATGGCATTCGATTTGCCACGCCGGAAAATCGTAGAGCGGAATGGAATTCCGATCGGCGCCGCCGCCGGCTGCGGCCGACGGATCGGCGGCAATCGCGCGCGGAAACGGTTTTGCGAGTTCGGATGCCGCAAGCAGCGTCGGCAATTCGGCGCGACCTGGCCGCGCGCTGTGGCCGTTGCCCCAGATCTGATGATGCCAGTCGACGATTTCGCCGTTCGCATCAAGGCCTGCTTCGATCTCGATGGTCATCGCGGCGCCAAAGGGCGCATGCGACATTTCATCAGCGCGCGACCACTGCACCCGCACCGGGCGCCCGCCCGCCGCCTTGGCGAGCAGCACCGCATCGAGTGCGACGTCGTCGGCGCCATTATGGCCGTAGCATCCGGCGCCTTCCATATGCTCGACGATGATGTTTTCCTTCGGGATCTTCAGCACCAGCGTCAGATCCGAACGCAAGAGATAGACGCCCTGGCTGTGGGTCCAGACCCGAACCTTGTCACCATCCCATTGCGCCATGGCGCAAGAGGGCGCGATCGAACCGTGCGCGATGTAGGGCCGGCTATATTGCCGCTTGATCGTGCGCGCTGTCGGTGCGGGTGAAGTAGCTTGCCTGTTGGCTACGACGGTGGTTTGCGCGGGCTGACGCTTGAGCCATTCGGCGAGCTCTGCTTCGTTCGGCAGCGGCTCGCCCGGCGACCATGTGGCGCCCTTGCGCAAGGCGGCGAGTGCGGCGTCCGCACCGGCTTCCGTTTCGCTGACGACGCCTGCGAAATTGCCGTCGCGCACGATCGCGACCAGTCCCTCGACCTTGCGTGCTTTGTCCTCATTCAGCTCGGTCAATGTCGCCCGCGAAAGCTCGGAGCGCAGCACGCGGCCATGCAGCATACCGGGTAGGGGAGAATCGTGAATGAAGCGGGGGCGGCCGAAAACCTTGTCGGGAATATCAAGACGCTGCACGGAATTGCCGGCCACGGTGCGCTGCGCCACCGGCTTTGGCGTTGCGCCCGGCGTGGCGTCGCGATCGAGCGAAACCTCGCTCGCCAGTTCCCAATAGCTCGCGCTGATGTTGCCGGGCCCGGAAATGGTGCCATCGCTGATCGAGAGCGCGTTGGTCTCGACGCCGAGCCGTTCGGCGGCGGCTTCGAGGAAAATCTGGCGGATTTCGGCGCAGGCGAAGCGGATCGCGCGCCCCGAATGCTGTACGGAAAGACTGCCCGAGGTGACGCCTTCGTTCGGGCTCGCCGATGTGGAGGCGCGCACCATCCGCACACGGGCGATATCGACGTCGAGTTCGTCGGCGGCGATTTGCGCCAGCGCCGTGACGATGCCTTGGCCGATTTCGACCTTGCCGGGCGAGACCCGCACTTTCCCATCGGGGAGGAAGTTGATCCACGACGACAGTCTGGGATTTGCCGCCAGACTTGGCGGTAAAGGCGGGGACGCAGGTTCGGCCGTCATGAACTGCGTAGCTCCGCTGCCGCACGCAGGATCGCCCGTACCATGCGATTGTGCGAGCCGCACCGGCAAAGGTTGCGGTCGAGCGCTTCCTTGACGTCGGAGGTGGTCGGATCCGAATTCCGCTTCAATAGCGCAGCCGCGCTCATCATGATGCCGGACAGGCAATAGCCGCATTGCAGCGCCTGCTCGGCGATGAAGGCGCGCTGAAGCGCATGCGGGCTTTGCGCGTTGCCAAGGCCTTCGATGGTGGTGACGTCCTTGTCGGCGACCGACCAAAACGGGGTATCGCAGGACGTGATGGCGTGCTCGCCGAGCAGGACATTACAGGCGCCGCATTCGCCCGCGCCGCAGCCGAAATGCGGCCCGGTCAGGCCGAGCCGGCCGCGCAGGATCGTCAGCAGGGGTGTGTCAGGATCAGCGTCGATCTCGGTCTCGACGCCATTGAGGCGGAATCGAATATTCGGCATTCAATCGAAATACCTTGAGGGGGCAGCGGCCCGGCTTATGGCCTGTCGGGGAATTGCTTGACGACTTCTGCCCATTTCACGATATCGCCGTGCAGGAATCTCTCGAAGGCCTCCGGCGACATCGACATCGGCGCGACGCCCTGATCGGCCCACAGCTTGACGATTTCGGGACGTTTGATGGCTTCGTTCACCGCGGTATTCAATTTGTCGATGATCGGTTTCGGCGTTCCGACCGGCGCCATCAGGCCAAGCCAGATCGTGGCTTCATAGCCGGGCAAGCCCGCTTCGTCGGCGGTCGGCACATCCGGCAAGACGCTGGATCGCACCGTGCCGGACGCGGCAAGCGCCCGCACCTGACCTTGCAGGACGTTGGGAGCCATCGTGGTGACCGCGTCGATCATCATCTGCACTTGACCGGCGATGACGCCGTTGCGCGCTTCGCCGCTGTTGCGATAGGGCACGTGGACGACGTCGATGCCAGCCATCGCCTTGAACAATTCGCCGGCCATATGATACGGCGTGCCCTGGCCGGAGGAAGCGTAATTGAGTTTGCCGGGGTGCGCTTTGGCCAGCGCAATGAATTCCGTCAGCGTCTTCGCGGGTACCGACGGGTGCACGACGATGACGAGGTCGGCCACATTGACTGGCGCGATCGCCACGAGATCGCGCATCAGTTCATATTTGCGCTGCGGCACCAGCGATTCATTCGCGGTCTGGGCATTCGACATCATCAGCAGCGTGTAGCCGTCGGGGGCCGATTTCGCCGCCTCCTGCGTACCGATCACCGAGCCGGCGCCCGGACGGTTTTCGATCACGAAAGGTTGCTTGAGGCTTTCCTGCAAGGCGTTGCCGAGCACGCGGGCGGCCACGTCGGCGGACCCGCCTGCGCCGAAGGGAACGATGATCCGCACCGTGCGCGCCGGATAGTCCTGCGCATGGCTTCCGAGCGCAAGAAACGCCTGCGCCGCCAGGAAACCGCCTGCCAGCACGGTCAAGCGCGCGAGCCCCAAAACGCGGCCCGCCATGACCATCCCCGTGAACCTCAAGATATCGCTCTCCCGACCCTTGCTCTTTATCCCCACACTTGCTTTTCAATAAGTCTGGCCCTCAAGTCCAGCGGAAAAGAAGTCGCATCCGGCCCAGGGCGGGCCGACAGAGCAGGTCCATGAAGAAGAATAAAATTTCACGCCGGGAGGCGCTCAAGGTTACCGGCGGTTTGCTGGCAAGTTCCGCGTTTTCCACTCGCGTTCTGGCGGCCGCACCGCCCCCCGAACCGGTCACGCCGGCCCTGATCGAGGCCGCCAAAAAGGAAGGGCAGGTCGTCCACTACACCTCGACCGATCTGCCGGTTGCCGAGAAATTGGCCAAGGCGTTCGAGGCGAAATATCCGGGCATCGCCGTTCGCGTCGAGCGCACGGGCGCCGAGCGCGTCTTCCAGCGCATCGGCCAGGAATATTCGAGCAACATCCACGCCGTCGACGTCGTGAATTCATCCGATGCCGCGCATTTCATCGTCTGGAAGCGGGACGGCATTCTCGATGCCTATGTGCCGGAGGATGTCGCAAAATTCTACCCGCCGGAGCATCGGGACGCCGATGGGCAGTTCGCAAGCTGGCGCATCTGGCTCAGCATCATTGCCTACAACACCAATCTGGTGAAGGCCGAAGACGCGCCGAAGAGTTTTGCCGATCTGCTCGATCCCAAGTGGAAGGGCAAGATCGTCAAGGGCCATCCGGGCTACAGCGGCACGATCATGACCGCGACCTATCAGTTGCAGCGCGACCTCGGCTGGACCTGGTTCGAACAGCTCGCCAAGCAGAACATCATGCAGGTGCAATCCTCAGCCGATCCGCCGAAAAAGCTCGAGCTCGGCGAGCGCGCCGTCATGGCCGATGGCAACGAGTACAATATCCTGCAACTGAGAGAGGCCGGCCGCCCGGTCGAGCCGGTCTATGCGACCGAGGGGTCGCCGATGATCGTGGGGCCGAACGGCATTTTCAAGGGCGCGCCCAATCCCAACGCGGCAAAGCTGTTCCAGTCCTTCTGCTTCAGCCGCGAAGCCCAGCAACTGATCATCGATGTCGGCGGCTTGCGCTCGGTGCACCCGCAGACCAAGGAGAAGCCGGGCTGGATACCGCTCAAGGACATCAAGACCTTGAAGGACGATCCTGCGGCGGTGGAACAGCAGGGCAGCACCATCAAGTCCCGTTACACGCGAATCTTCCGCGTCTGATCCACTAGTGTCCCGGTTCTGACATTCGTATCATATCGCGGCAGGCACGTTTACGAATGTCAGAACCAAAGGGACACTAGCAATTATATGATTCTGGTGTGGCTTTGACTCTGATGTTCCTTTGATGAGGTCGTAGCAAAACTGAAAGGAACATCAGAGTCGCCACACTAGCGCAAAGCCTTAGATCGGACCCAGAGTCATCATGAGCGCCGAACTGCCGAAGACTGCCGTCGCCGAAATCCTGGCGCACAAGATCGCTGAGCTGAAGCCGGACGTCTTGCCGGACGAGACCATGCGCAAATGCGAAGACCTGTTGATCGACGTCGTTGGCCTCTGCGTCACGGCGCGCAACGAGGACTATGTGAAAAGCGCGCTCGCTGGATGCGATGACGACGGCCCGTGCACGGTGATCGGGCACGGACGCGCGTTGACGGCGGCGGGTGCGGCCTTTGTCAATGGCACGGCGGCGCATGGCGAGGATTTCGACGACACGTTCGAGGGCGGTCCCGTGCATGCCGGCGCCGTGATCGTGCCGGCGGTGCTTGCGGCTTGCGAACGCCACAATCCGGATGGCCGCATGGCACTGACCGGAATTGCGGTCGGTACCGAAGTGCTCTGTCGTTTGAGCCTCGTGGTGCCGAAGGCGGTCCACAAGGCCGGCTTTCATCCGACCGCGGTTTTCGGCGCGATGGGCGCTGCCGCGGGCGTCGGTGCGGCGTTGGGACTCAACGCCAAGCAGATCGTGGACGCGCTGGGGATTGCCGGCAGCATGGCTAGCGGCATTATCGAATATCTGGCCGAAGGCTCCTGGACCAAGCGGATGCATGCGGGCTGGGCGGCGCAATCGGGCATTCGCGCGGCCTTGCTCGCGCGGCAGGGTTTCGTCGGGCCGCGCACGGTATTCGAGGGCGTGCACGGGCTTTTCCATGGCTTTGCCCACACCATCCATGGTGACTACGACGCGCTGATCGGGGATTTCGGCAAGCGCTGGGTGACGGATACGCTGGCATTCAAGCCTTATCCCTGCGGGACGATGGCGCAGCCCTATATCGATTGCGCCATGCGCCTCGCCGCGCGCGGCATCGTGCCTGAGGATGTCGAGGCGATCCTGTGCGAGGTCGCGGAGGGGACGGTGCACCGGCTGTGGGAGCCCTTGGCCGACAAGCAGCGCCCGCGCAACGGCTATGCGGCGAAGTTCGCGGTGCCATATCTGTTGGCGACCGGCTTTGTGCATGGCGGCGTCGGGTTGGGGGCGTTCACCGAAGAAGCGATCAGCGATGCACGCGTGCTCGCGCTGGCATCGAAAGTGAAGTTCGTGATCGATCCCGACAATCCCTATCCGAACAATTACACCGGCCACATCAAGGCGACGCTCAAGGACGGCAGCGTGATCGAGGAGCGGCAGCCTCATTTGCGCGGCGGCGCCCAGGAACCGCTGACGCGCCAGGACGTCACCGATAAATTCGCGCTCAATGCCCAGCACGGCGGCTGGAGCAAGACGCAGAGCGAGGCGGCATTGAAGCTGCTGGCGGGACTTTATAAGAGCAAGGTCGATTTAGTGATGCTGAGGTCGTAGTTTTCGTCATGCCCGGCGTAATGCCGGGCATCCACGTCTTTCTTTCTGGTTTTTAAGACGTGGATGGCCGGAGAAGGTCCGGCCATGACGTGGAGGGGGACGGTATGGAAGGCAACGAACTAACCGGCAAGGTCGCGATCGTCACGGGCGCGGGCCGCAATATCGGCCGCGCCATCGCGCTGGCGCTTGCAGCAGACGGCGCGTCCGTGGTGGTCAATGCACGCAGCAATCGCGGCGAGGCCGAGGCGGTCGCGCGCGAGATCGAGGCGATGGGCCGCAAAGCGATGGTGCATATCGGCGACATTGCGGACGCCGGCGCGGTGCAGGCGATGGTCGAGACGGCGGTGAAGCAGTTCGGCCGGATCGACATCCTCGTCAACAACGCGGCGTTGCGGCGGGAAAAGCCGTTTTCGGAAATGACCTATGCCGACTGGCGCGAGGTCATGAACGTCATTCTAGACGGCACCTTCCACTGCGTGAAGGCCTGCCTGCCTTACCTCAAGCAGAGCGGGGCGGGGACCATCGTCAATATCGGCGGGTTGAGCGCGCATACCGGCGCCAGCGATCGCGCCCATGTGGTGACGGCCAAGGCCGGAATCATCGGCTTCACCCGGGCGCTCGCTCACGACCTCGCGGCCGATGGGATCACGGTCAACTGCGTGGTGCCCGGCATTATCGGAACGCCGCGGCCGAAAAATACCCCGGAACCGGCGCACCATCTGATCCACCGGACCATCACGGGCGAGCGCGGCAAGCCGGAAGATGTCGCAGCTGCGGTGCGGTTCTTGTGCGGGCCCGGCGCGCGCTATTTCACGGGGCAGGCGATCCACGCCAATGGCGGGGCCTATTTCGGCGGCTAGCGCCGGCGCGTACTAACGCTGCGAGGCGGTTTGCCGAAACCGCCTCAATGCATGGCCTCGGTCCAATACGTCATTCCCTTCTTCAATTGCTCGTCGGCATCGTGGAAGAAGAACTCGGTGACGTAAACCTTCGACTTGATTTTATCATTCAGTTCGTCGTTGAACGAAATATGCACGCCATCGCGGCCTGAAGTCTGATGGCACTGGGAACAGGTCACTCTGTTGAAGTCGAGGGTGTTGGCGTTCTGCCGCTTGGGATCGCGGTAGAAGCCGAGTCTCATGTCGTCGAGAACCTGCTGTAGTTCCTTCTTTCGCTCTCCGGTCGCCTTGTCCGCTTCGTTCTGGAAGATGTCGTTGTCGTATATGGATGAGTAGTAGCCGACGTCGACCCCGTTGCGGATGATCCGTATCGGTAACAATTCGCGTGCCTGGTTCTGGTCGCGGCTCAATGCGCCGAAGACCCAGATGCCCGATAGCGACGAACTGAAAGCGACCTGCTCGACCGGCCGCACCGAGGTGAAATCGACGATGAATTTTTGCAGTAGCTGTTCGCGGTTCGGCGCTTGGGTTTCGCGCGCACGGGTGAGTTCGTCGACCCGGCGCAGAAATTCAAGATGCTGTTGCTTCTGGACATCGCTGCCCGCGAGCCGGTCAACGACGTCCCATTTCAGGTGCAGATAAAGCTGTTCGAGCGGCCGATCGGGCTGCCTTGGATCCATCAGCTGATAGACGAAGCGGATCTGCGGCACGACGCGCAGACCGTCCCAGGAAATGTCGTCCTGCTGTTCATAGGGCTTGATGCTCATGGCAACGAGCCGGAAGTGTCCGGGATCGGAGACGTCGCTCGCCACATTCTTGATGTTGTCGAGATGAAGCCCCGACGTGTAGACGTTGACCGGGGTCACGTCGCTAAGACGGAACGTGTCGTGGCCCGGTTCTTTGTCCGGATCGAAATCGGCGGTCGGACGGCCCGACCAGAAATTCCTGAGCTTCTGGAATTCCTCGCCCTTGAGAGCCGATGCGAGCGGGAAGGCCGCCTGCGTTTCAGGCGTGGCCTCGACGACCATATGCCGAGGCAGTTTGAAGTCACTCATGCCGCTTTGCGGCCGCGCTTGCGAGATCCCGAAATCGAAGGCGTGGCCGTTCGGATAATACCAGAGCGAATTTTCGGTCAGCTTGTTGAGGTCGAATCTCGCGTCGGCGAGAAAAATCTCCTGGCGCGCCTGGCGAAGCATGCCGGTTTTCGCTTCGAATCGCGCCAGCTCCTTTTGCGGAAAGTCCGACAGGTACATCGCGTCCTGATATTTTTCGATGAACTTCATCGGATCGAAATTGGGATCGGGATCGTTGGCCATATGACGGCCGCATTTGGCGTCGGGATGCAGGCGCGTATAATAGTCGAGACGAAGCACCATCATATCGAAGCCTTCGTCGCGCTCCCGCTTGAACTCGCTGGCCGGATATTGGCTGATGTTGCGCGACAGATAACCACTGTCGACACGACAGCCTTCGATGGTGTCGACGCTCGCCAGGCTGTCGATGTGGATTTTGCTCTTGCTGAACATACTGGGGATCAGCCTTGCGTAGCTCCCCTGGTGGCCCTTTTCATGCAGCGGATAGACCGGCTCCGCGGCGCCGAGCCCGGCGTCGTAAAATTCATAATTGAATTCGGGGCGAGGCACGCCAATCAGCACCTCATAATAGCTGGAGGTGTCGTAGACGGATCCCGGTCGCAATGTGACGTTGTTGCTTTCAAGTATTTTAGTCCGCGAGACACTTTTCACGCCGGCAAGGACGTTCGAACTGTGAACGGGATCTGCTGGACTGCCGGTGATGCTGATGGACGAGCCGGCGAGTAAAAAGGCCGGAGCGAAAGCATAGAGCCAATATATCTTCAAAAGAATATCCTTCCCCAAGGACAATCCCCGACTAGTTCAGATTATATTGTTTCGGCCGTCTTGTCGTCTCGGGCGAATCGAATCTGCACAAAATATTGCCGGGAACATGTCCTTCTCCGATATTGGTGCCGGGACGTATTGGTGGAATTCGCGGGCCTGACGCTTGACGCACCGCCGGTCCTCGGCGACCGTCAGGGAATGTCCAATATTCTCAATCTTCCTGGCGAAATCCTGGCAGCCGTGTTCAGCGGCTGGATCGTCACCTGGCCGACCGTTTTGTTGTCGCTGATCTGGCTTTGCTGGGTCGCGAGCTGGATTGCTGCCTCGTTCTGGTCCGGCCGAACCAAGAGCCATGTGCGCACCATCGATTCCTGGGTCTATCGGCTGCCCATTCTGTTGGGTGCGATCCTGCTGACGCCTCCGATCGAGCGCCTGTTGGGCGTCGTGCAACTTTATCGTCTCGGCGATGTCTGGATTTACGTACTGGCGGTTGTGGTGGTGCTCGGCCTGTCGTTCACCTGGTGGGGGCGGATTCATCTGGGGCGCCTGTGGTCCAACGCGATCACGCACAAGGAGGACCATCGGATCGTCGATACCGGGCCTTACGGGGTGGTGCGGCATCCGATCTATACCGGCCAGATCATCGCGCTGCTCGCCACCGGCATAGCGGTTGGCAATTGGGCCGCGATACTTGGTGTTTGCCTGATTTCGCTCGGCGAATGGCAGAAGGGCCGCATGGAGGAGCGCTTCCTCTCCGCTGAGCTCGGCGCGGAAGCCTATGGGGCCTATTGCCGCCGCGTGCCGATGATCATTCCGTTCCTGCGCTTTTAGCAAATCTGACGTCACTTCAAGGCCTTGCCGTAAAGTCCTAACGGCGCGTGGCGCATGGCTCGCTCGCGATTTACGCAACCGCCTGCCGGATAATTGCGCTGGTTCTCCCGGGTTTTGGTGCTAACCATTAAGGCCATGAACCAGCATGCCAGAATCGACATCCGGCATTCGACCTGCCCGCATGATTGCCCGTCGGCCTGCGCGCTCGACATCGAGGTGATCGACAACGCCAGAATCGGG
>Ga0210389_10002537_pt1 | contig 14353 bp, 14 predicted proteins | sample IncBWH28OmetaG_FD_160127 | JGI IMG/M metagenome (GOLD analysis project Ga0210389, IMG submission 160127) | Forest soil microbial communities from Barre Woods Harvard Forest LTER site, Petersham, Massachusetts, United States - Inc-BW-H-28-O ...
GGCGCCGGCGCCGCCGGCGTGCGACGCGACGCGAAAGCCAGCGGCGATGACGCCAACCGCAACGGCACGAACATGTCGACCGTGCTCAGCATCATGGAGCTCTGCTGGGGCGACGTCGGCCTGCTGCTCTCGATGCCCCGCCAAGGGCTCGGCAACTCCGCGATCGCCTCCGTCGCCAGCGAGGAGCAGCTGCAGCGCTTCGACGGCCGCTGGGCCGCGATGGCGATCACCGAGCCCGAGGCCGGCTCGGACTCCGCGTCGATCCGCACCACCGCCGTGCTCGACGGCGACGAGTACGTCCTCAACGGCGAGAAGATCTACGTCACCGCCGGCGAGCGCGCCGACCTCGTCGTCGTTTGGGCCACGCTCGACCGCTCCAAGGGCCGCGCCGCGATCAAGTCGTTCGTCGTCGAACGCTCCAACCCCGGCCTGAAGCTCGACCGGCTCGAGCACAAGCTCGGGATCCGCGCCTCCGACACCGCCGCGTTCCGGCTCGAGGACTGCCGCGTGCCTAAGGACGACATGCTCGGCAGCGCCGACGTCGACGTCAAACAGGGCTTCGGCGGCGCCATGCAGACCTTCGACAACACCCGCCCGCTCGTCGCCGGGATGGCCGTCGGCCTCACCCGCGCCTGCCTCGAGGAGACCCGCGAATGGCTCGCGCAGGCCGGCGTCGAGGTCGACGACACCGCACCCGCGCTCACCCAACACGCCGCCGCCGCGCGCCTGCAGGAGATGGAAGCCGACTACGAGTCTGCGCGCCTGCTCACGCTGCAGGCCGCCTGGATGGCCGACAACGGCAAGCCCAACTCGCTGCAGGCCTCGATGGCCAAGGCCAAGGCCGGGCGCACCTGCGTCAACGTCGCGCTCGGCTGCGTCGAGCTCTGCGGCAGCCTCGGCTACGGCGAGGGCGGGCTGCTCGAGAAGTGGGCGCGCGACGCCAAGATCCTCGACATCTTCGAGGGCACCCAGCAGATCCAGCTGCTGATCGTCGCGCGACTGCTGCTCGGCAAGACCTCCGCCGAACTGCGCTAGGTGCCCTCCGCCAGCGACCCGTCCGGCGAGTGCGACCTGGCCGTCGTCGGCGCGGGCATTCTCGGGTTGGGCGTCGCACGCGAGCTCGGCCGCCGACATCCCGGACTCTCGATCGTCGTCCTCGAGAAGGAGTCGCGCGCGGGCGCTCACCAGACGGGGCACAACTCCGGCGTGATCCACGCCGGGATCTACTACAAGCCTGGCTCGCTGAAGGCGCGGCTGTGCGTCGAGGGCGCGCGGCGCCTGTACGAGTACTGCGCCGCGAAGGACATCGCCGTGCAGCGCTGCGGCAAGCTGATCGTCGCGCTGAACGAGTCACAGCTGCCCGCCCTCGACGAGCTCGAGCGCCGCGGGCGCGCCAACGGCGTCGCCGGGCTGCGACGCCTCGACGCCGCCGGGATCCGCGAGCTCGAGCCGCACGCGCGCGGGCTCGCCGCGCTGCACTCGCCCGCGACCGGCATCGTCGACTACCCTGCGGTTGCCGCCGCTTACGGCGCGGACCTCACCGCATCCGGCGGGGTGATCGCGAGCTCGTGCGAGGTCCGCACGATCGCGCACGCCGGCCGCCGCATCGCGCTCTCGCACGCCCGCGGAGAGCTGCGCGCGCGGCACGCGATCTTCTGCGCCGGGCTGTGGTCCGACCGGCTCGCGCTCGCCGCCGGCGCCCCCGCCGATCCGCGCATCGTCCCGTTCCGCGGCGCCTACCTGCGGCTGCGCCCCCCGCGGCGCGAGCTCGTGCGCTCGCTGATCTACCCCGTCCCCGACCCCCAGCTGCCGTTCCTCGGCGTCCACCTCACCAAGCACATCAACGGCGACGTCCTCGTCGGCCCCACCGCGCTGCTCGCCCCCGCGCGCGCCGCCTACCGCCTGCGCGAAGTCAACCTCGCCGACCTCGCCGCCACGCTCGCCTGGCCCGGCACCTGGCGCATGGCCCGCCGCTGGTCGCGCACCGGCCTGCGCGAGCTCCATTACGCGGTTTCGATCCCCGCCCTCACACGCGCCGCCGCCGCGTTCGTTCCCGAGCTGCGCGCCCCCGACGTCGAGCCCGCGTTCGCCGGCATCCGCGCGCAGGCCCTCAATCGCCGCGGGCAGCTCGTCGACGACTTCGTCTTCTCCGAGACCCCCCGCGCGCTGCACGTCCGCAACGCACCCTCGCCCGGGGCGACCTCGTCGCTGGCGATCGCCGCGCTGATCACCGACCGCGCCGAGCAGTCGTTCTCGCTCCTCGGGTAGGCTGCGCGCCCGCCAATGCGCGTCCTCGTCACAGGTCACCACGGCTACATCGGCTCCGTCCTCGTCCCGCTGCTGCTCGACGCCGGTCACGAGGTCGTCGGCCTCGACACCTACCTGTACGAGGGGTGCGACTTCGGCGAGGACCGCGGACCGGTCGTCGCCGCGATCCGCAAGGACGTCCGCGACGTGCGCGCCGCCGACCTCGGGGGCTTCGACGCCATCGTCCACCTCGCCGCGCTCTCCAACGATCCGATCGGCGATCTCAACCCCGACTGCACCTACGCGATCAACCACCGCGCCTCCGTCACGCTCGCGCAGGCCGCCAAGCAGGCCGGCGTACAGCGCTTCCTCCTCGCCTCCTCGTGCAGCCTCTACGGCGCCGCCGGCGAGGACTGGATCGACGAGACCGCCGACTTCAACCCCGTGACGCCCTACGGCGAGTCGAAGGTGCTCGCCGAGCGCGACATCGGCGCGCTTGCCGACGACTCGTTCAGCCCGACGTTCCTGCGCAACGCCACTGCCCACGGCCTCTCGCCACGCCACCGCGGCGACCTCGTCGTCAACAACCTCACCGCGTTCGCCTACGCCACCGGCGAGGTCCTGATGCAGAGCGACGGCACCCCGTGGCGGCCGCTCGTGCACATCGAGGACATCTCGCGCGCCTTTCTCTGCATGCTGCAAGCCCCGCGCGAGCGCGTGCACGGCGAGGCCTTCAACGTCGGTATCGATGAGGAGAACCACCAGATCCGCGACGTCGCGCAGATCGTCGAGGAAGTCGTTCCTTCCTCGCGCGTCGCGCTCGCCGCGGACGCGGGTCCCGACAAGCGCAGCTATCGCGTCAGCTTCGCCAAGCTGCGCGACGCGTTCCCCGAGCTGCAGCTCCGGTGGACCGTGCGCGCGAGCGCCGCGGAGATGCTCGCCGCCTATCGCGAGCGCGAGCTCGACATCGCCGACTTCAAGGGATCACGCTTCATGCGGATCGCGCGCATCAAGGAGCAACTCGCCGCGGGGCGCCTCAATGAGGAGCTGCGCTGGCGGTGATCCGCCCGAGCTCGCGCTCGTACCAGCTGTAGGTCGCCCGCAGGCCCCGCTCGAGATCCCACGCCGCAGTCCAACCGAGCTCCTCGCGAATCGCGCTCGAATCGAGCCACTGCCGTGTGAGCTCGCCGTGCGGGGTGCCCTCCCCGCGCACATCCGGCTCGACCCCCAGACCGGCGATCGCGGTGAGCTGCCCAACGATCTCCAGCACCGAGATCGCGCGTCCGATGCTCGCGTTCCACGCGCGACCGCGCAGCTCCGGACGATCGAGCGACTCGCCGATCGCCAGGTAGGCCGCCGCCGCGTCCTCGGCGTAGAGGAAGTCGCGCTCCAGGCGCCCGCTCGAGCGAATCACGGGCGCCTCGCCCGCCAGTAGCGTGCGCACCGTCCCCGGGATCAAACGCGAGAAGTTGAAGTCCCCACCGCCGAACACGTTGCCGAAGCGCGTCACCGCAATCGGCAGCCCGAACGTGTGCGCATAGGAGCGCGCGATGATGTCCGCGCAAGCCTTCGACGAGTCGTAGGGGTAGCGCGGCTGCAGCGCGTGGTCCTCGCGATACGGGAGCTCCTCGTGCACCCCGTACGCCTTGTCGGTCGACGCCACGACGATCCGCGTCGGTGTGCGCGCCGCCAGACGGCACGCCTCCAGCAGATTCCACGTGCCGTGGACATTCACCTCATACGTGTCCACCGGCGAGCTCGCCGCCGAGCTCACGATCGCGGCCGCCGCAAGATGGAACACCGCCTGCACCTCGTGCTCGTCGAGCGCCGCGCGCAGTGAGCCCAGATCCAGCAGGTCCGCTGCGACCGCCGCGCAGCGCTCGTGCAGGCCGCGCACGCGAAAGTTGGAGAGCTCCGCAACCGGCCGATCGAGCACGAACACCTCCGCGCCTTCGTCGAGCAGCCGCTCGACGACCCACGAGCCGATGAAACCCTGCGCGCCCGTAAACAGCACGCGCCGGCCGCGCCAGCCGCGCGCGCGCGGCTCGTCTGCTTCTGCCGCGCTCGCTGCGGGCTCGTCGAACACGCCGCCCACCCTATCCCGCCGTCGCCGCCGCGACGTAGAGAACAGCTTGCGCACGCGCGACCGCGCCCACCGCGCTATCCGGCGGCAGCAGCTCCGGGTGGTGCAGCGGGCGCGCCACGAAGCCCTCCGCGCCGTCCAGTCCCACAAAGGCCATCGCGATCGGCGCCAGCGCCCCATAGAAGGCAAAGTCGTCAGACCCGCACGAGCGCCACGCCGGCGCGAGGTCAAAGCCCGTCTCGGCGAGCAACGCGCGTGCGCGCTCGACGATCCCAGCGTCGTTCTCCAGCGCTGGCTCACCGCGCACCAGCTCGACCTCGGCGCGGCAGCCGTGTGCCGCCGCAACGCCAGAGGCGACCTCGCGCACCATCTGCTCCAGCGCGCGGCGATCCTCGAGGCGGTGCGCGCGCAACGCCGCTCGCGCACGCGCTCGCGCCGGAATCACGTTCTCGGCGCTGCCGCCCTCGATCACACCGATCGTCAGCGACGCCGCGGCCAGCGGATCGATACGGCGTCCGACTTGCGCGTGCAGCGCCACCACGATCTGCGCGAGCGCGAGAATCGGATCGCGGCCGCGGTGCGGATAGGCGCCGTGTGAGGGCTCGCCTGCGACGACGATCTCGACCGCGTCGCACGAGGCGTTGACCGGACCCGGATCGAGTGCGACCGCGCCCCAGCGCAGCTCGGGATGGATATGCGCCGCCAGCACCGCCGCCGGCGCCAGCGCCGCGAGCTCCTCCCGCACTAGCTGCTCGGCCCCGGACGGATAGGCCTCCTCGCTGGGCTGGAAGACCGCAAGCAGCGCCACCGGCAGCTCCTCGCCGAGCGCGTGCGCCGCGCGCGCCAGCGCGACGAGCGCCGCCATGTGCACGTCGTGGCCACACGCATGCATCACCTCGCCCGCCGCGCTGAAGGAAGCGCCAGTGCGCTCACCGATCGGCAGGCCGTCGAGCTCCGCGCGCAACGCCACTGACGCGCCCACCGCGGGACCGATCCTCGCGATCCTCCCCGTCGCGGCGACGACGCGCGCGGGCACCGGCAACTCCGCCGCGACGAGCGCCGCGGTCCGCTCCTCGGCGTGCGCGAGCTCCGGCTCGCGATGCAGTCGATGGCGCAGCTCGATCGCGCGCGGGAGCTCGCGCTCGATGCCCCGCAGCAGTCCCGCCAGCAACCTCTCAGTAGATCGCGGCATAGCGGCGGCACACCTCACTCACGTCCAGGCCCGCGACGGCCTGCAACTCCGCGCGCTTGATACCGACGTACGCCTCGTAGAGCAGCGGCGCCATCCAGCCGCGCGCGATCTCGTCCTCGTCGAGTGCCCGCAGCGCATCCTCCAGCGACGCCGGCAGCGCGCCAACCCCGTAGCGCTCCGCCTCTGCCGCGTCCAGCTGCGCGGGATCGCGGTCGAGGATCGGCGGTGTCGGCAGCGCCCCGCGCAGACCGTCGAGGCCCGCGCGGACGACCGCGCCCAACGCCAGATACGGGTTCGCCGTCCCGTCCGCCCCGCGGTACTCGAGATGCAGCTGCTGCGCCGGATCGCTGCCCGCGAGCGCGACGAGCGACGGGATCCGCAGCAGCGCTTCGCGATTGCCCGCACCCAGACAGACTGCGCCGGCGCTCCAACGGTGTGGGATCAGGCGCGCAGCCGACGCCGGGCTCGGGGCGCAGAGCGCACTCAGGGCGCCCGCGTGGCGCAGAACCCCAGCCGCAAAGCGCCCGCCGGGCTCGCTCAGGTATGCGGGCCGGTCCGCGTCGTAGAGCAGCGGCTCCCCGTCGCCGTCGAGCAGCGTCATGTGGATGTGCGTACCATTGCCCGGCCCGTCCGGGTCGAGCAGCGCGGCAAAGCTCGCACACATCCCGCAGCGCCGCGCGACCTCGCGCACGACCTCCTTGAGTACGACGCTGCGATCGGCCGCCGTAATGCCCTCGGCGGCTTCGACCGGGATCTCGAACTGATGGGACGCGAACTCCGCGAAGAAGCGTTCCGGCTGCGCGCCCGCCTCGATTAGCGCACCCATTACCTCGACCCCGAACGGATCGACGAGGCGCTGCTCCGCCAGCGAGAACGGGAGTGCCGCCGCGACGCCCGGCGACAACTGGAACTCGTGCTCGAAGCTCGCTTCCAGCCGCAGGCCGAACTCGGCTTCGAGCTCGGCGAGCGCCTCGCGCAGGAAGCGCCGCGGACAGCACTCCCACGGCCGCCCGTCGGTCTCGACGATGTCGCAGAGCACGAGCTCCAGCGCACTCGCCGCCGCGGAGCCCTCGACGCGGACGTGCGTGTCGGGATCGGGCAGCAGCCGCAGGTCGCCCGTCGAGCCGAACGGGGTCGCCTCCGCGAGCGGACCGAGCGGCGTCAGCGAGTGGTTCGCCGGCACCCAGCCGACGCCCGCGTCGAGTTGCGCGCCGAGCTCCGACGCGAGTACCGAGCGCCCGCGCACGATCGCGCCGAGGTCGCAGCAGACCAGCGCGACGAGGTCGGTCGCGCTCACCGCGCAGCCTCCGGCGCGACGGTACCGTTATCCCACAGCTCCTCGATCAACCCCAGCGCCGCGGCGCTCGAGCGCACCGCAGGGGCATCCTGTGCTGAGGCGACGACGATCACGCCACCCGCCGGCATGTCGCGCCGCTCGATCGCGGCCGCGAGGCGCTCCTGCGGCTGCAGGTGCACGCCGCCGTTGCCGAGCGCGGGGTAGGTGTCGGCCACACCGTAGAGGCTCCCACGCGGTCCTCGCAGACGGCCGAACACGCAGACGAAGTGACCCACCTGCCAGTCCGCCGGCGGGCCGTCGGGGTCGCCGTCGAGCAGGTAGGAAAGCAGCTGATCAGCTCGCGGATACCCGCCCCACAGATGGCCCGTCGCGAGGTTGGCGACAAGCGCGACGGGATGCTCCAGCGCGGCAGCGGCGTCAAACAGGCCCGCGAGCGTCGCCCCGGTCCACGGTCCGCTGTACGGGAGTGCCGCCAAGCGCCCGCCGGAGAGCTCCTCGACGGCATCGCGCACGCCGCGCGCCGTCGTGCCCGAGACCGCCGAGTCCTCGATTAGCGGAATCGGCAACCGATAGTCGCGCCGGCCACCTTCGCCGTGCGGCAGGTGGGCGGGGTCGCCCACCGCGCCGACGACGCTACCCGCAGCGATCGCAACGGCGTCCTGGTCCAACGCATCTCCGTCGCGCTCGTCGATGCCAGCCGCACGCAACGCGAGCGCACCGCAGAACGCACCGCAGAGATCGTCGCGCTGGGGCAGTTCGCGAGCGTGAGCGGCGAGTAGTGCGCGCGCACCCGGCAGCAGCGTCAGGCTCAGCGGCGTCGTCAGGCCCGGCGGCGTCGAGGACGACATGCGCAGCCGCGCAGCTATGCCGCGAATCGCTGTGCGCTGTGCGCGCGGCGCTTGTCGGCCTCCGCCTCGCGGTCCTTTGCGGGCGCCGAGGTCACCAACTCGCTCAGCAGGCGCGCCGAGACCTCAGCGACATCCTCGATCGCGCGCTCGAATGCCGCGGCGTTCGCCTGCGAAGGCTGGGTGAAACCGCTGATCTTGCGCACATATTGCAGAGCCGCCGCGCGCACCTCATCCTCGGTCGCGGGGGGCTCGAAGTTGTAGAGCGTGCGGATATTGCGACACATACATAGAGAGTAGCCGGCCGCGGCGCAGCGCAGCCGCTCAGTCAGCGCTATCGGTGAAGGCTGGCGAGCCTAAGCGAGCGCGTCAGCCGGCAGCACAAAGCGAAGTGGAGTCCGGGCCTGCGCCCCGTCGCGATTATCGATCCGCGCGCCGTGCAAGCCATGCCGGGGGGCGCTATCGACGATCGCCTCGGGAATCCCGGCGTGGGCAGTTATCCAGTCAATGACCGCCGCCGAGTCGGCGCCCTCGGCGAGGATCGCCGCGCGCTCGATCACCTTGCCACCAGAGCCATCAGGACGCGCCAAGCGGATCACGAGAGCGCGAATCGCATCGTCGTCGAGGACGGGGGTAGCTATGAGAACTCCGTCACCGAGTACACCGGGCCACCGACACGCACCGCGCCCTCCACACCAGCGGCATCCGTGTGCACGACAAATGCATCTTCGCGTCCGTGGTCGAGAATCGCCGCCACGACGTCGCCGTCGGGGGGCAGCGGCCTACCGACCTCGATCTCGCGGTCGCGACCGTCCAATCGACAGCTCAGCTTGAAGATGCGACGCGAGCGCGCCGGTGAGCCGACCACGCTGTGCGAATGCTCGCGCAACTCGCGGTAGGCCTCCTCCGCACCTTGGCCGTGCCCGGCGCCGGCGACGAAGAATTTTGTCATCGGCTACACGCAAGCATTGATCCACGTTAGCGCGTTCTGGCAGCGGATTCGCGCAAAGTCCTCGGGCCCGCCATTCCGAGTAGGTCTTCTGGACACCGAATCGGGTCTGAGAACATGGTCATTGTGCGGGAGACCTCTGCGACCCCCGAGGAGACCTGACCGTGCGGCCCTCGTCGCTTGACCGCCGGCTGATGAGGACGCGAGATCGCGTGCGAAATCTTGACCGCCGGCTGATGAGGCGCTCGTTCCGGCGGCGCTCAGCGGCGCTGGACCGCTCTCTCGTCGCGGTCTCGCAGGCCGCGAACTATTCGCGGCTGTGGCTGCTCGTCGCCGGCGCACTCGCGCTGTTCGGTGGCCACCGAGGACGCAAGGCCACTGAACGGGGTATCATCGCGATCGCGCTCGCGGCAACCGTCGCGAACGGGCCGGCGAAGCTGCTCGTGCGCCGACGGCGTCCACGCTCAAGCTCACGGCCAGCACTCATCCGGATGCCCCGCTCGACATCCTTTCCGTCAGGTCACAGCGCCGCGGCGTTCGCATTCGTTACCGGCGCCTGCGCGGAACTACCGGAGCTCACGCCGGTGCTCGTTCCGCTGGCAGGCGCCGTTGCCTACTCGCGTGTTCACACCGGCGTTCACTACCCGAGCGACGTCGCGGCCGGCGTCGCGATCGGGATCGGCTGCGGCGTGCTCGCCGCGCGTCTGCCGCGCTTGCCCTGGGGCGAGCACGTCATCAATGACGAATATCAGGCCGCATGCGTGTCACAGCCACGCCTGCCCGCGGAAAGACCGAGCTAAAGCGGCGGCACCTGGTTGTTGACCTGCGGACCGTGATACAGGTGGTCGTGGTCCTTGCAGGCGCCCGGGAAAGTGAACTGGACGCTGTCGCTACGCACACCGTTGTAGCTTGCGAACAGGGTCGCGTGACCAGGAGTACCGACCTTGCATTGCGGGTCGGTACTGCTCTGCACACGGACGATGATCTTCATCACGTTCCCGGGCACGCCCCACATCACCGCGTAGTGCGAGTGGTAGACCAGGTGATGCTCGACCGTCATGATAATCAAACGGTCGGGCTGGCCGCGGACACGATCGACCTGACAGAGGGTCCCAGAGACAGTATTGGCGGCCAGGTTGATGTCACCGTGACCGCGCGCGTAGCTGCCAGTCGCTCCCGTGATCGGCGCACCAGTATGAAACCCCCACGGCGGAATTCCGCCGACAATTGGGATCTGCGAGCAGAACTGAATCGAATCGCCGGTGGCCGAGCCAGCCGCGCTGAGGAGCACCAGTAACGGTGTCAGCACTAAGCCTGCCAGCCCGATGCGCCGGGTGATGTGATTGCTCCGCATCGCGGAGCCGACTATAGCCTTCGCGGCTCAAGCTCCCGCGGCGCGCCTCAGACAAACGTCCAGCCTGCGCTTAAGGCTCTCGCACCGGATCCCACCAAAGCTGGATCAAGTCACGAAGTTCGCGGCTACCGTTGTGCTTCCACCACTGCTGCCACATGTCGAGCGGAATCGTCACGCAAGTGAGGATAGTCGTGCTGGACGGCACGCAATTATGTGAATCCATGCTCGGCTGACTCTCGGGGCTCACCCGACGATCGTGAACCGAATCGACGCGGCGGCCGACGTCATGCCATCGGCGACGGCAGTCACGCGCAGCCGGTAGTGGCCTGGCGCGAGCGGGTGACCGCGGATCTTGCCCTTGAAGTCATAAACATTCGCCCCAGCCTCGCCGGCTACCAGCAGCGTGCCGCGAGCCTGGGCCTGCCGACCGGGTGCGAGCCGTGAGAATGCGAACCGCAGTTGGGCGGGGCGACTGAGCTGAAAGCGGAAGGTCGTGCCGACCGGCAGACGCGACCGGCCGCGAGTGCCCGGCGTGCGCCAGCGTGCGCTGAACTGCCGGAGACCGGACACGACCGGGGCAAGCGGACCGGAGCTGCGACCTGGGTCGAGATGTCCATTGGAGTCGGTAGTTCCAGGATTACCAGGAAGCCCGAGATTGACGGGCGGACTGGGATTCGTGGGGACGCCGGGATTGACAGGCGCACCGGGATTGACGGGGGGTTCAGGATTGGCCGGAGGTTCAGGCGCAGCGCAAGGGTCCGCCCCCGCAGCGAGGTCGGGATCGGGTTCGATCGTGATCGTCCGTGAAGCGCTGGTCGAATTCGCTGCCCCGTCGGTACCGGTGATCGTGACCGTGTGTTCTCCCGGGGAGCTGTAGCAGTGCTCGACCGTCGCACCCGAGCTCGAGCCGCCATCGCCGAAGTCCCATGAGCTCAGGACGGGCGACCAGAGGTCGAGGGGATCGACCGACACCGTGACTGGTTGCCCCACCACGCCTGTGGCGGGCACCGAGATGCCCCCAAGGTCAGGGGCGACATCATCGAAGACACGGGAGCGAACCGCCTGGGTCGTTCCCTGAAGCCCAGACCAGACCACTGTCGCGTTGCCCTGCGGATCGACGGTAAGTTCGGCGTGAGCGTCGCGCTGTCCGCCGACGGCGACACCGCGCTGATCGGCGGGCTCGACGACAACAGCACGAGGGGCGCAGCGTGGCTGTTCACACGCTCGGGCTCGACCTGGACCCAACGGGGCGAAAAGCTTACCGGCGGAGGCGAGGCAGGTGAAGGCGAATTCGGCACAAACGTCGCGCTCTCCGCCGACGGCGACACGGCGCTGATTGGCGCCTGGCGCGATAACGGCGGCGCGGGCGCGGCGTGGGCCTATGTGGATCCGCCCACCGCGACCACAGGCACAGCGACGAGCGTCGGTGCAACCAGCGCGACCCTCAACGGAACCCTTGGCGCCGGGGGCTCGAGCACGGTGTACTTCCAGTATGGAACGACCGCGGTCTACGGGACCTCGACTGCCACGCAGAGCATTGGCGCCTCCAGCAACCCGAGTCCACTTGCGGCCGCCATCGAGGGGCTTGCGCCGGGAGTGACCTACCACTTCCGACTCGTCGCCGAAAACTCTGGTGGAGTGGCCTACGGCAGCGATCAGACGTTTGCGATCGAAGCCCGAAGCGCCTCCATGCCCGAAGTAATCACCACCCCGCCGGCCCAGCCCACGGCCCCGGCACCATCGGCACCCAGCGAGACGGCCCCGCCTCCTGCGGTGCAGGACGCTCACCAATCCACGACGAGATGGCGTGAGGGCAATCGGCTCGCTCGCATCAGCCACGCGAAGACGCCCACCGGAACGACCTTCTCGTTCTTACTCAACGAGCAGGCAATCGTGAGCTTCAGCTTCGCCCAGCGCGGCAGCGGCCGCAAGGTCAGCGGGGAGTGCGTCACACAGACCGAGAAGAATCGCCACAAACCCGCCTGCAAGCGCACCGCGGCGGTGGGTACGCTCACCTTCGCGGGCCACAGCGGCGCTAACAAGGTGGCATTCCAGGGCCGCATCTCGCCCGTAAAGAAGCTGAGGCCGGGGCTCTACACGCTTGTGATCACGGCCACCAACTCTGCCGGTGTGCACTCTGCGCCGACGTCGCTGAGCTTTACGATTGTGAAGTGATGCTCGGTGGGCGAGCACGCCGCGAAAGATGTATTTTCGGACGAATGTGGCCCCAGCGGCGCAGCTGCCGATAGCGGCGGTGTAGCGTGACCCGAGAGACGTGCGCGCACAGCGTCCACGGGCGTACCGGTGGCCGAGCGCGCGTGGCGAGACTGTGACGTCGACACGAAAGGGACAGACGATGCTCGGATCGACCAGTCCGTTGCCGGCGACGGGCAGCAGTCGCGCGATCGCGGGAACGTTGACGCCTCGCGCCAAGCTGCCCGCTTCGCGGATCTGGGACTCCCGAGCGGACAAGGGGCGCGCCAGGCGCGCGGCCCTCGCTCTGCTGCTGGCCGCCACAGCTCTGCTCGTGCTCGTCTGGACGCTTGACCATCGGCGTTCCGCAGCCCTCTCCGCGCACGGACCCACCCCGCAGGTGGCCGCGCTCTCAGGCCCCGCGCATGTCGCGCCGAGCGCCTGGGAGGCGATGTCACGCGCGCTGGGCGCGGCCGATCCGGCGTATCTCGTGCGTCACGTCCCGACCGGTCTGCAGAGCGCCAATCCCGCCCAGCACCTCAGCGCGCGCTTCGCCGGCGACGGCCTGCATATCTCCGCGGGCGCCCTGCGGCTCGGACTCGACCTGCGTGCGATCGGCTTCGGCAGCGCGCTGAAGCCGGTTGCCGGTGCGATCCCGCGGGCACAGGCCAACCGCGTCGTCTACCGCCACGCAAGTCTCCGGGAGTGGTACGCCAATGGGCCGGCTGGCCTGGAGCAGGGCTTCGAACTCATGCGCGCGCCGGCGGGGGCCTCGGTCGGGCCGCTGAGCTTGGCGCTGGCACTGGGCGGTGACGCGAGGCCGGTGCTGAGCGGTTCTGACAGCAGCGGCCTGAGCTTCGAGCACGCCGGGAGCACGCTGCGCTACGCCGGCCTGCTAGCCACCGACGCCGATGGACATGTGCTGCACAGCAGTCTGCAGCTCGCGCACGGCCAGCTGTTACTGCGCGTCGACGCTCGGCACGCGCATTACCCGCTACGCATCGATCCACTGATTCAGACGGTCTCGCGGATCTCGCAGAAAGGCGAGGCCGGCACGGGCGCCTTCGGCTACAGCGTCGCGGTCTCGCGCGACGGCGACACCGCACTGGTCGGCGCCCCCGCCGACGAAGGCGGCAAGGGCGCCGCCTTCGTGTTCGTGCGCTCCGGAAGCACCTGGGTTCAGCAGGGCGGCAAGCTCCTGGGTGCCGGCGGCGAGAGCGGCGCCGGCAACTTTGGGACGAGTGTGGCGCTCTCCGACGACGGCGACACCGCACTGATCGGCGGCCCTGCCGACGCGGGCGGGGTGGGCGCCGCCTGGGTGTTCGTGCGCTCGGGGAGCGCCTGGACACGTCAGGGGTACAAGCTCACCGGCAGTGGCGAGACCGGGGCCGCCAACTTCGGTCTCAGCGTCGCGCTGTCGAGCGACGGCGATACCGCGCTGATCGGCGGCCCTTACGACGACGGCGAACTCGGAGCGGCCTGGATATTCACGCGCGCGGGCACCAAATGGACACAGCAAGGAGGCAAGGTCCTCGAGGAAAACGAGGTCGGAAAAGGTCTGTTCGGCTTCAGCGTCGCGATGGCCGGCGACGCGCAGCACGCGCTGGTGGGCAGCCCATACGACAACAAAGGCCACGGAGCCGCGGTGGTCATCACGCCGCGTGTCAGCAAAGGCGCCACCATCTGGGAAGACGCGGTCGCGCTGAGCGGCGAAGGGAATCCAGACATATCCAACCTGTTGATCGGCTACAGCGTGGCGCTGTCGATCAGCGGTCAAACGGCCCTCGTCGGCGCACCGGGCGAAGAGGAAGGGCGGGGCGCCGCGTGGGTGTACTCGCGCGGCGCGAACGAGAATGGCTGGGAGCTGTATGGCACCAACCATCACCTCGTCGGCACGCTCGCGGACGGCGAAGGAAAGTTCGGCTCGAGCGTCGCGCTTTCGAGCAACGGCAATACCGCGCTCGTGGGCGCGCCGCTCGACAGCGCCGGCGACGGCGCCGCATGGCTCTTCACGCGCCCCGGCGACTTCACCACCGAAACCGGACGTTTCAACCGTGCCGGCTACTCGTGGAGCCAGCAGGGCGAGAAGATCGTCGGCCCCGAAGAGCGCGGGGCGGGGCACTTCGGCGCCGGCGTCGCGCTCGCCGGCGATGGCACCGCCGGAATGATCGGGGGGCCCGCCGACGGGAGCGG
>Ga0210389_10002538_pt1 | contig 14352 bp, 15 predicted proteins | sample IncBWH28OmetaG_FD_160127 | JGI IMG/M metagenome (GOLD analysis project Ga0210389, IMG submission 160127) | Forest soil microbial communities from Barre Woods Harvard Forest LTER site, Petersham, Massachusetts, United States - Inc-BW-H-28-O ...
CTCCTCGTTGATGATGAAGGCGAGCCCGGTGAGGTACAGCGCGGCGAACGGGGCGATGGCCAGCCATACCCGTGCCTGCCGGCCCGCGGCCCGCTGCTCGCTGATCCAGCGGCGCACTCGTGGCAGCCGAAGCAGGACGAGCGGGATGCTGATCGCTACCGCCTGATAAAAGCGCTGGTGGAAGACCGGGTCACCGTCTCCGCTCGATGCGCCGAAGGGCGTGAATCCATCCAGCAGCAGCAGGTGGACGACGATCAGCCCCCAGAGGACATACGTCATCTTGTGGAGCCGTTTCCAGTACTTTCCCAGCTTCCGCTGTGCCGGGGTATTGGCGGTGGCCAGCAGCGGAAGCGCGAGCAGGACCACGAGAAAGCCGGCCACCAGGAAGGTGTGGCCAGCGATCCGGCCGAGTATGCCTCCGGCGAAATCCCCGGTTATCGCCGCGGTGATGCCGTCGGCGATGCCCATGACCGCGAACATGATGCCGTACCAGCGCCGGAGCGGGGCTATCCACCGCGCGCCGGTAAGGGTAATGACAGGCGTGATCGACACCATCACGAAGAAGCAGATCTCCCCGCCGGTCCCGAGCACGTCCGCTTCCGTGTTAGTGAGGACGTCCTTGGGGTTCGCCAGCAGCCAGCCACGCGATATGAATATCAGCGGGATGAACGCCGGGAGGCGCAGCAGGAACAACGCGAGCGACTGCTTCTTGATGGAAACTGACGGGATTACCAGGCTCCCGCCCATCCACGTGTCAGCCTTGTTGGCCATGCCCGTCGCTCCCTCGTGGCGATGGCTTGCCCTGCGTTCCCACGGTGGCGACGGGGTGGTGCGGCCGTGGCGCGTCCGGCTGGCCCGGGCCTTGATCCTCGTCGAGGTCACCGGGGTTCCCCGCGCCCGTGCCCGCGTTCCGGAACAGGAAGAAACTGAGGCCGTGCAGCCTGATCTCCACCGCCGCGGTTGTGCCGCCGATCCGGGAAAGCACCGCGTAAGCCGCCACTACCTTGCGCATGACGCGGGCCTGCCGGCCCCTGGCATTCGCCTTCCCGCCGGCGGCCGGCTTCGCCACTGGCCGCAATGGCGGCGCGGCGACTTTGGCGGCCACGCCACCACCGTTGGCATTCGCGGCGTCGGCAGGAGCAGAGCCGCCTGATCCGGCCGAAAGCGTTGCGGCCATGACCCTCAACTGAGCGGCTTCGCGCTCGGCGGCGTCGCGTATCGCGGCGGCTTGCATGGATGCCTGGCGCCGTATCTTCTCGGCCTTGCGTTCGGCCGCTGCACATATCGCGTCCGTCTGCGCGGACGCCTCGCGTCTCAGCCTCGCCGCCTGGGCGCCGGCATCCAGCACGATCCACTGCGCGGTCCAGGTGTCGTCGTCAGCCAGGAATTCCGCCGTCTCCTTAGCGATGACCGCCATTGCCGCCTCCGGCGCGTTGCGCTGCTACCTGTCCATCTTGGGGGACCTCGCCCAGCCGGCGCTGGCGCAGTCGCCCGCGCCGCCCCGGGTCCAGGTCTGGTGCGGGCACATCCGTGGCCGCGCTGATCTTCACGACCTGGGTCTCCGCCTGTGCCATGGTGATCATCCGGTACGCCTCAGCGTCGGCGGCGAGCTTGGCCTGGTCACGATCGGCTTCTGCGAGGGCACGCCGACGGTAGGCCTCGGCATCTGCTGCCTGCTTGACTTCAGTCTCCAGTCGCATGGCGGCGACATCAGCCTGCCGGCGCGTCAGCACCATCTGCTGTTCGGCCACCTCCAGGGCTGCCCGCGCCTCCGTGAGCGGCCCAGACTGCGCGGCCTCGGCCTTGACCTTCTCCGCCTCCGCGAGATACGCGGCCCGCTTGAGCTCCAGGTCACGCTCGTAGGTGGCCTTCAGCTCAGCCACCTCCCGCTCACGCTCGGCGGCCTCCAGGTCGGCGTTTGCCTGTGCGATGCGAGCCTGGCTGGCCACGGCAGCGGCATGCGGGGCGGCCAGGTCCCGGATGTACCCAGACGCGTCCTCGATCTGCTGGATCTCCAGGGCATCGACGACGATGCCCAGCTTCTGCATCTCAGCAATGCTGCGCTTGCGGAACTCCCCGGTCAGCAGGTCACGTTCGGTGACGACCTGCTCGCCGGTCAGCCGGCTGACAGCCGACCGCAGGTACCCGGCGAACATGCGGGCCGCGATCTCCTCCATCCGGTCTTGCCCGGACAGGAAGCGGCGTGCTGCGCTCGCAATCGACGCGTGGTCGTCCCCCACCTTGAACACGGCGACCGCACGGACGATGATGCGGACGCCTTGGCTGGTGATGCATTCCTCGACGACCTCGGCCTTCCGTAGCGCCAAGGACAAGACGCGGGCTTTCTGCCTGAAAGGCCAAACGAAGCTGCCGCGTCCGGTGACGATGCGAAACTCCGCATCCTGCGAACGATGCTTTGTACCAGTGATCAGCAAAGCCTCATCTGGTGCCGGAACGTACCATAGCAGCACGGACGCCTCTCCTCCGGGTGCGCAGCTACGGAGCGCCCTTCCGGTGCGCAGCCACGGAGCGGGCGATTTGCCGGGCGTCGGCTACCCACCGGCACTAAATGGACTCAATCCGGTCTATTTCGTTACGAGATTGTGATGTGAGTCACATGCCTGTGGGCAAGGCTTTACCTCTCATTAACCGCTGGCCATCGGGAGCGGTCGGCTCTTACCCTCAACACGTGATCATCAACGTCGTGGACATCGAGGCGACCTGCTGGGAGAAGCGTCCGCCGGCGGGGCACGTGAGCGACATCATCGAGATCGGCCTCACCGTGACCGACCTCGCGGCGGGCGAGCGGCTCGCCAAGCACAAGATCCTCGTCCGGCCCGAGCGGTCGACGGTCAGCGAGTTCTGCACCAAGCTCACCGGCCTCACCCAGGCTGAAGTTGACCGCGGAATGAGCTTCGCCGAGGCGTGCCAGGTCCTGGTCACCGAGCACGACGCCACCACGCGCCCCTGGGCGAGCTGGGGGAACTACGATCGCAGCCAGTTCCTCCGCCAGTGCGAGGCGACCGGCGTCTCGTACCCGTTCGGGGATGTCCACGTCAACGCCAAGACCGTCTTCTCCAGTGCCTACCGCGAGAACCGGGCTGGGCGCGGCATGGCTGCGGCGCTGGAGGCAGTAGGCCTGCCCCTCGAGGGCCGCCACCACGACGGCGCGGACGACTCCTGGAACATCGCTGCTCTCATCCTCCACATGAGCAACGCGGGCAACTGGCCCCTAGCCGCCTAGCTCCCCCAGCCGACGGAAGCAAGCAGCCCGAGCGCGCAACCGACCCGCCAGGGTAAGCGTTCCACAATAAGCCGTGTGTCCGGCGTGTTCCGTGACTGGATGTGGTTAGGTGCCCCCGCCGCGTCCGCATGGATGGTCATTCGTGCCAGGATTGTCCGGTTCCAGGCGGGCGGGCGGGCCAGGATCGCTAGGCTGTTCTTAGTTTGCCGTGTGATCACACGGCAAACTAAGAACAGTTTCGACTAGCTCCGTATGCCGAATACGCCACTTGTTCATTTATCGGACAAAACGGCTAGCCTGTGCCGACACGCCGCGAACTCAGGTTGATCTGGAACATGTCCGGCGACAGGCCGAACGCGCAACGGATCCATCGCCGGGGCGGCAGAAAGCGGGTTTGCGCCAGCCGCGCCGCCCTCGCCGTACGCTGTACGCGGGACGGATTGGGGGGCGCAGATGGCGGACGGGCCGTACCTGCACCAGATCGAGTACCGGCACCACCAGACACGGGACTTCTCGCCGGCTGCGAGTTCCATGCCCTCGCGGGAGTCCCTGGCCGGGTGGGATACCCGGGTCCGGGCCTGGGTCCGCCATCCTCATTCCGACGAGCTGAGGGAGAGCGCCTGCTACCAGGTATTCGCTAACGGGCGGGCCGCCCTGGCCTGGCGGTACCAGGACGAGCGCTTCACCATCCGCCCGGATGGCACGTCGGGACGGCCTCTGTGCTCGCGCGTCCTGGTCGGCCCGGAGACCCTGCTAACCCCGAAGACGGCGGTGGCGCTCAGCCGGACCGGGCCGACGGCCGCCCTGGTGGGATCGCTGCCCGGCGAAGTTCCGGACGATGCCACCTTGCCAACGGTCGCGGGCGACGAGCTGAGATCACTGGTCCAGGGACTGGCCCCGGTGCTCGATCGGGAGGCCGAAGGCGTGCGGGGCCTGCAGGCCGTGGTCGCTGCCGCCCTCATGGAGCCAGTCACGCCGCTGGGGGTCTTCCTCCCTGAAGAGCCGTTGAACGACGGAGTGCAGGGCCTGCTGGTGTGGGGACTGCTCCAGATCACCGAGCCGCTACTCGGCTCCACCAGGTCGTGGGGTGGCTGGTCGTTCTCCACCTATGAGCACCCGCTGGGTGATCGGGACCCGGCCACCCTGCCGGCGATCGTCTTCCGGCAGGTGGCCCCGCGGCCGATGGCGCCGAGCCGCTACCGGGTGGAAGCTAAGGTCCGCCCGTACGACCCCACAGCCTTGGACCCCGGAATGCCGTATGGCGATCGCCTCGAGCTCGCGGGGCGGCTCGTCGATGAGTACCGGAAGCGAGGCGGCCCGGGCCTGCGGCAGTTCATCGAAGGCTGCTGCGGGACCGAGGAGCCGGTTGAGGTGCGGGTCCAGCGACTGGAGGAAACCCTGGCCGGCGCATCTTCGCGGAATGAGCTGGTATCTCACAGCACGCCCCCACCCGAGCCACCGGAGCTTCTTCAGTACTACGCGCCGGAGCCTCAGGCCCTTGGGCCACCTCTGCTGCCTCGCCTCCCTCGCACCGTGAGCGCCATGCTCAGGCAACTGGAACTGCTCGGCGAGGACCAGCGCCAGTTCGAGTCGATCCTGGATAACGTCTACCAAGAGGCCGACGGCATCACCCCCGAGGAACGCGCCCGAAGCTGGGACGTGATCACCAGGGATGCCTGGTACGAGAACACTTGCCAGCACAACAGCTTCCGTTCCATGGACCTGGCCAGGATCCTCCACATCGTCGTCATCCCCGAACTGGCCGACAACGATCAGGCCGTACAGGCAATCGCCAGGTGGGCGGTCCAGGCACCCGACCCCATGCTCGAGGGGCTGGGCACTGCCGCCCGGGTAACTAGCTCCCAAATGTGGCAGCTCGTGACGGCGATCCTGGTGCCGGCGCTCGCCTGCCGGTGGGCTGTCGACCACTTCATGCGCGACCAGTGGGACGGCGACCGGGTGGCGCGCTCCAGCGCGGACCTCGGCCGCCGTGCCGCTAGGCCTGGCTTCTTCGGGAAGCGGGCCCGAGGGTAAGCCAGGCCTAGCGGCAAAGCCCCGGCGTCACCTGGCGGTGCGGTGCCGGAATAGGTACGACGATGCCGCGACGGAGACCGCGAGGATAGCCGCGCAGTACGCGACCGCAAGCAGTGCCTCGTGCCCCGTGGACGCGCCGGTTGACGTGTGCCCCATCCACAGGCCGCGCATCGTCTCGATGATCGGGGTGAACGGCTGGTTGGCGGCGATCGGCCGCAGCGCCGGGGTCATCGTCGCCGCCGGGACGAACGCGCTGGACAGGTACGGCAGGAACGTGATCGCGAACGTCACGCTGTTCGCCGACTCCGGGCCGCTGACCAGCAGGCCAAGCCCGGCGGCAAGCCAGGACATGGCGAGGATGAACGCCACGATCATGGCGACCGCGGCCAGCCACTGGGCCGGGGAGGCGGACGGGCGCCAGCCGACCGCGAGGCCAACCCCGATGACGAGCGCCGTCGCGAGCAGGTTGCGCGCCAGGCTGGCGGCGACATGCCCGGCCAGGACCGAAAAGCTGATGATCGGCATGGAGCGGAACCGGTCCACCATGCCGTTGGACATGTCGGTCGCGACGGCGACCGCCGTGGTGCCCGCGCCGAAGCCGGCGCACAGCACGATCAGGCCGGGGACGACGTAGTCGGCGTACCGGCCGCCGCCCACGGAGCTGAACGCGCCGCCGAAGACGTAGACGAACAGCAGCATGAGGATGACCGGCAGCATCAGCGCGGTGATGAATGCCTCGGGATCGCGCAGCGACCGGCGCATGCAGCGGCCGACCATCACGGCGGTTTCGGTCATCGGAGTGCCTCCTGTGGCTCGGTCAGGGCAAGGAACACGTCGTCGAGGCTGTCGCTGTTGGCGGCCGACTTAAGCTCACCGGGCGTGCCCTGGGCAACGATCTGGCCGTGGTGCAAGACGGCCACGGTGTCCGCGAGCCGGTCAGCCTCCTCGAGGTACTGCGTGGTGAGCAGCACGGTCACGCCGTCGGCGGCCAGTCCGCGCACGAATTCCCAGAGCTGATTGCGGCTGCGCGGGTCAAGCCCGGTGGTGGGCTCGTCGAGGAAGAGCAGCGGCGGCGGGCTGATCATGCTGACCGCCAGGTCAAGGCGCCGCCGCATGCCGCCGGAGTAGGACTTCACCCGCTTGTCAGCCGCGTCCTGCAGGTCAAACGCCGCAAGCAGGTCGTCCGCGCGCTGCCGGGCGGCCACCCGTGGCAGCCGCAGCAACCGGGCCATCATGACCAGGTTCTCCCGCCCGGTCAGCACGTCGTCCACGGCGGCGTGCTGCCCCGTGAGGCTGATCGACCGCCGGACGCTCACCGGGTCGGCGCGCAGGTCATGCCCGTTGATGGTCACGGTCCCCGCGTCCGGCTTCGTCAGCGTGGCGAGGATGCGGACCAGCGTGGTCTTGCCCGCGCCGTTCGGCCCGAGCAGCGCGAACACCGATCCCGTGGCAACCGCGAGGTCAACCTCGTCCAGCACTCGGGTGGCGCCGAAGGCCTTGCAGACCCCCTCGGCCTTAACTGTGTATGTCATACACTCAATGTATGCGCCATACACAGTTGCGGTCAAGCCCGTACATCAGCGTGGATGTGCCACGCAGGCCGGGAGGCGGTGGCGGCGTACGCTAGGCCGAGACGATCCGGGGAAGGAGCAGGCAGAGTGTCCGCCGAGGAGCCAGAGTCGCCGGAGCCGGCGCAGCCGCAGCACGGGGCGCTGCCGCTGCCGCCCGGCCTGGACCTGCTCTGGGGCCGGCGCGAGCGGGGCAAGCGCGGCCCCCGGCCGGGGATGACCGCCGACGGAATCGTCAGTGCGGCGATCCGGGTCGCCGATACCGAGGGCATCGAGGCGGTCTCGATGGCGCGGGTCGCGAAGGAGCTCGGGTTCACGACGATGTCGCTGTACCGGCACGTCGCCAGCAAGGAGGAGCTCCTGCAGCTGATGTGGGACGCCAGCGCGACCGGGGCGGAGGGCCTGGTCCTGGAGGGTGATGGCTGGCGGGCGAGGCTGCGGTTCTGGGCGGTCGTCCAGCGCGACCTGCTCGACGTGCACCCGTGGATCACCCAGATGCCGATGGCCGCTCCCCCGCTCGCGCCGAACTCCATGCACTTCCTCGAGCGCGGCCTGGAGGCCCTGGATGACACCGGCATGCGGGAGAAGGACAAGCTGAGCGTGCTCGGCATGATCAGCTTCTACACGCTGAGCGACGCACGGGTCGCGGACGACGCCGCCCGCGCCGCCAAGAAGGCGATGGAGTCGGGGCAGCCGCCGGACGCGACGATGATGATGGTCAGCTACGAGGCGCTGCTGCGGGAGCTCATCGACGAGCAGGCCTTCCCCCGCCTGTACCGGCTGGCCTGGTCCGCCGACGCGGACCAGCCAGACGACCCGCGTGCGGAGTTCCTGTTCGGCCTGGACCTCATCCTGGATGGCGTCCAGGTCCTCATCGACAAGACGAGGCTTGCCGCCGAACCGGGGAATTTATAATCAGGCGTGACCGCTCGCCCTGGCCCCGCGGAGACGACCATGCCCCCCAAGCCGCCCCGGGTCCTCACCGGCAAATACCAGCTGGAGTCGTTGCTCGGGCAAGGCGGCATGGGCGAAGTCTGGCAGGCAACCGACCTTATTCTCGACCGGCCGGTCGCGGTGAAACTTCTCCGTGCCCGCATGGATGACCACGACCTTCAGGAAGCCCGCAACAGGTTCCGCAGGGAGGGCCAGGCCGCCGCACGGCTTCGCCATCCTTCGATCACCATCGTTTATGAGATGAGCGAGGACGACGGACAGCTATTCCTGGTATTTGAGTTGCTGCCCGGCCAGGATCTCGGCAAGCTGCTGGCCAGTCAGCCATCCGGGCTGCCCGTCGCCCAGGTCCTCGATATTGGCGCGAAGGTCGCCGCGGGCTTGGCATACGCTCACGAGCAGGGCGTGGTCCACCGGGACGTCAAGCCGTCCAACCTCATGCTGCTGTCGGATGGAAGCATAAGGATATGCGATTTCGGGCTTGCCCAGCTGGCCAACGTCACCAGCAAGCTCACCACCGGGAAAGCTCCCCTTATCTCGCTTGACTACATGCCGCCCGAGCGGCTGAAAGGACAAGAGGTCACCGGCAGCGCCGATGTCTATTCCATGGGCGCGACCCTATTCGAGCTCCTCTGCGGGCGGACCGTATTCCCCAGCGACGATCGAGTCAGTGTCATGGGCCAGCACCTCTTCACAGCGCCACCCGACCCGCGCACGCTGCGCGCCGACTGCCCGGCGGACCTCAGCGAACTTGTCCATGCCATGCTGGGCAAGGACCCCGGGGAGCGCCCAACCGCCGCCGATCTCGCCGCTAAGTTCGCTGACCTGCTCGACCAGGCCTCCCAGGAGCAGGCCGCACCACCCCAGCCGGACGAAGCTTTCGACCTAGACCCGCCCCCGGTCCACCGGAGGCCTGCCGCACCACCCAGAATTCCCGACCTCCTGAGGCGCCTGGAAATGCTCGGGGAGGACCAGGAACAGTTCGAGTCGCTCCTGAATGCCGCCCATGAGGCCGACGCCTTGACCCCGGAGGAACGCGCGAAAAGCTGGGCTGTCATCTCCGGTGACGGCTGGCATGACACCATCTCCCGGAACAACTCCTTCCGCTCCGCAGACCTGGCCAGGATCTTCAGCATCGTCGTCATCCCCGACATCGCTGAACAGTCCGCCGCCGGCGCGATCGCTAAGTGGGCAGCGCAGGCGCCAGCTCCCATGATCGAGGGCCTGCTCGTCGCGGCTCAGCAGGCCAGCCGGGAAACGTGGCAGCTCGCGATGAACATCCTCGAGCCGGCCCTGGCGGTCCGCTGGGCATCCGAGCGATACCTGCCGGACCTCTTGGACAGGGACGCGGTCGCGCGCTACGGCACCGAACGCAGCATCAGTGGTGCCGCGGCCGGCTTCCGCAATCCATTCCGCCGCCGATGAGCATCGCAGCCGGATGGCTGCCTTCCAGTGCTGCACCCGGCACCGTCGGCTAACTTCACAGCGCCCGCGCCACGTGACGTCCGCTTCGGCACCTTCGGGACGGCAACCACGACTACTGGCACTTTTTGCTTGCGATTTGCCTCTTTTATGCATATTTTGTAGGCGCTTTCGAGGCGGAAAGTGCCAGTAGTGGCCAACCGTCGCCCTGATGCCGGCCGATGACGGCGCCATCCGCCACGGCGGCCTTTTCGCTCGTCGTCGCCGGCGACCGCCACCGCCCCTGAAGGGCTAAGGCCTCACTCCGACAGCCCGTCCCAGGTCCAGTGCGGGATCTCCAGGCCGGGCGGGACGTCCGTGTCGTGCGGGTGGGAGAGCGCCACATCGCCGACCGCCCATTCCATGTAGGCACGCAGCGCGGCGCGGAACTCCGGGTCGTCCGGCAGCCCGGCGTCGTCCGCCGCGAGCACGAAGCAGTCGACGAACCGCCGTCCCAGGTCGCTCATGTCGCCATTGCCGGCGTGCATGTGCACCAGGAACGACTGGGTTGCGCCGTACTCGCCGCTGTAGGCCGCAGGCCCGCCCATCACCTGCGCCCAGTAGGCGGCGAGTCGCTCCACGTGCAGCGGGTTCTGGTCGGGGTGCGAGAAGGGGTGGTTCAGCTCTGGGTCTGCCAGGCACCGCGCGTGGTGCGCGGCGGCGAGCTTCAAGAACGCCTGCTCGCCACCGGCGAACTCAAACAAGGACGGCCGCATAGGGGTCAGCTTATCCAGGGCGACGCGAAGGCGATGTGCCCCTCGCCGTAGGCCGTGGAGGGACCTGCCGCGACGTACCGGGACGGCCCTAGATCACCTCGTTCAATTGCCCGCTGGACACGTCGAACACGAAGCCGCGGATCGCGTCCTTGTGCGGGATGAACGGGCTGGCCTTGATGCGCGCGACCGACTGCCGCACGTCCTCGTCCAGGTCGGTGAACGCTTCCGCCGACCACGTCGGCTTGATGCCGGTCTCCTCCTGGATTGCCCGCTTGAACTGGTCGTCGGTGAACGTCAGCATCCCGCAGTTGGTGTGGTGGATGAGGATGATCTCGGTCGTGCCGAGCAACCGCTGGCTGATCGCCAGGGACCGGATCTCGTCGTCGGTCACGACGCCACCCGCGTTGCGGATGACGTGCGCCTCGCCTTCCTTCAGGCCGAGGATGCTGTAGACGTTGAGCCGCGCGTCCATGCAGGCGACCACGGCGACATGGCTGGCCGGCGGCATCGGCAGCGGGCCGCTGAACTGCTCGGCGTAGGCGGCGTTGTTCCGCAGGTAGTCATCGGTGACGCTCATGGCGGGTCCTTCCTATTTTTACTATCAAGAAACTAGATTTCCTGGATGATGTCAAAGATATGCAAAGATCGGATCATGAGCGACAGTGACAGCGCGCGAGACGGGGTGCCAGAGGGACTGCCGGTCGGGGCGTTCCGCGTCGCACTGCGGACGAACCACCTCTCCGATGCTCGCGCCTTCTACGAGGGCCTCGTGGGCCTGCCACTGTTGTACGCCTTCACAGCGGGCGCGTCGAGCAAGCACGACGGGCTGATCTTCGGGGTGCCGGACACGTCGGTGACGCTGGAGTTGATCAGCGCGGACGAACCGGATGCCGCCGGCGAGCAGGACGAGATCGTGCTGTACCTGCCGGATCCGGACGCACGAGACGCCGCGGCGGCGAGGCTGACCGGCGCGGGCCTGGCGCCCGTCACGCCCGCCCAGTACTGGATCGACAACGACTCGGTCGCGTTTCACGACCCGGACGGTCGCATGGTGATCTTCGCGCCGTGGATCTTCGGCAAGCAGCCGCCGCCCGCCCGGCTGAAGGGCCTGCGCTAGGACCGCAACTGCTCGGCCAGGCGCCGCATCGAGCGTTCGTTGCCACGGCGGACCACCGCGCGGGTGAGCGGGGAGAACAACTGGTCGCCGAGGGGTGCCTGCCGCCAGGCGAGAGTGAACGTGACCCGCTCATTATTGGCCATCACGCCGAGAATTCGTACACGTCCGCACGAGGTTGCGGGACGTCAATGCTGACCATTACGGGACGCATGCATTAAACGGTACGCGGCCTCAGTGACGGGGACCGGGGGCGGCTGGCGTGCCGAAGGCGGCCTTGCGCTGGGCTACCACGTCGTCGAGGCGCCGCTCGATCGTGGAGATGACGGACCAGCAGCGCTCCAGGTCGTCGGCGGGGACACCGGTGAGGAGGTCGTGGGCCAGGCCCTCGTAGTTCTCGCGCAACCCGGCAAGGGCTGACTCGGCCGCCGGGGTGAGCGAGATGATCGTGGCGCGGCGGTCGTCCGGGTGCGGGCTGCGGGTCACCCAGCCGTCGTTTTCCAGCCCGTCAACCAGGCCGGTCACGGTTCGCGGCGAGATCCCCAGCGCCTGGCTCAGCGCCCGCATCAGCACCGGCCCCGACTCGCCGAGCGCCCATAGCACCCGGCCACGGGCGAAGCCCATGCCGTACTCGCGGGCCCCGAGGTCGAGCAGGTCCACGAGCTGCGGTGCGAGCCGGAACAGCCGCCCGATCACGCTCACCGCCCAGTCGGCCGAGCTCGGGTCGGTGCCGACGGAGCCACGTGCGGCCTCGACGTCGGCATCCCTGGATGCCGCGTTCGGGCCATTTACTGAGTCCGACATATTGTCCGGCTCCCTCACTAACTGCTAAGCTCACAGTGTGACCGACCTTCTATCTACGGAGCGTACTCCCGCGATCGAGGCTTACGCGGTGCGGAAGGCGTTTGGCCAGGTGACCGCGCTGGACGGCGTTGACCTGACCGTCCCGGCAGGAAGCCTGACCGCGCTGCTCGGGCCGAACGGCGCGGGCAAGACGACGCTCGTCAGGATCATCGCGACCTTGTCCCGGCCCGACGCCGGGACGGTGCGGGTGCTCGGGTACGACGTCCGCACGCAGGGCTCGCGGGTCCGCGAGCGAATCGGGCTTACTGGCCAGTACGCGGGACTCGAAGAGGCGCTGACCGGGATGGACAACCTCATGCTCCTCGGTCGCCTCGCCGGCCTGTCGTCGCGCGCGGCGAGGGGCCGTGCGGCTGAGTTGTCGGAGTCGTTCGGTCTTGACGGGGCTATTGGCCGTATGGTTCGCACTTACTCAGGCGGAATGCGGCGGCGGCTGGACCTGGCGGCCAGCTTGATGGCGCGGCCGGCGCTGCTCGTGCTGGACGAGCCGACGACCGGGCTTGACCCCGGCTCGCGGCAGCAACTGTGGATGGTGCTCGCGGAGCTGCGCGCGGCCGGGACGACGATGCTGCTGACCACGCAGTACCTCGAGGAGGCCGACCGGTTCGCGGACGTGGTGCACGTGCTGAACCACGGGAAGGTCATCGCGTCTGGCACAGCGGCGGAACTGAAGGCGCGGGCCGGGCAGTCCTCCCTGGACGAGGCGTTCCTGGCGCTAACGGCCCCCGGGAGCATGTCATGAGCGAGCGTGCGAGCGAATCGGTAAGCACTGGGCGTCCGCGAATGCGGACTCCGAGCGCCAGCGAGGTGTCCTCATGAGCGAGCGTGCGAGCGAATCGGTAAGCACTGGGCGTCCGCGAATGCGGACTCCGAGCGCCAGCGAGGTGTCCTCGTGAGCGAGCGTGCGAGCGAATCGGTAAGCACTGGGCGTCCGCGAATGCGGACTCCGAGCGCCAGCGAGGTGTCCTCATGAGCGCCACGCGGGACAGCTGGCTGATCGCCGGGCGCAACCTGCGGGTGCTGCGGAAGAACCCCGGACGGCTGATTTACCCGCTCGTGCAGCCGGTGGTGCTGCTGGTGATGTTCGTGTCGGTGTTCGGCAACCTGGCACTGACCTCCCGGGGTGGTCCCGCCGGCGTGTCCTATCGCGAGTTCCTCATCCCCGGCATCCTGATCGAGAACGCGACGCTCACCGCGCCAACTACCGGCCTCGCGCTGCTGCGGGATGCCAGCAGCGGGCTGGCCGACCGGTTCCGGTCCCTGCCGATGTCGCGCTTCGCCGTGCTGACCGGGCGGCTGGCATCGGATGCCGTCGTCTTCGCGGCACAGGCGGCGCTGCTGATCGCCGTCGGCTACGGACTGGGGTTCCGGGTCCGGGGCGGGCTGCCGGGGATGGCGGCCGTCGTCGTGGCGGCGACGATGTTCGGGCTGGCGATCGCCGCGCTCTGCGCGTGGCTGGCCCTGCTGATCAACGACCCGGAGACCGCGGAGCGGGTGCTGTTCTTCCCGGCGATCGCGCTGGCGTTCGTGAGCTCGGCGTTCGCGCCAGTGGGACTGCTGGCCGGCTGGATGCAGCCGGTCGCCCGGGCCAATCCGGTCACCGCGGCCTGTGCCGTCATCCGGTCGCTTGCGAGCGGAGGCGGGCTCGCGTTCCCGCTGCTGGTGCTCGCCTGCTGGGTCGCGGCCCTGTTCCTGGTGCCCGGCGTCCTCGCGGTGCGCCGCTGGCAAGCGCCGGCGTGAAATGAGTTGTTGGTAACCTCTGCGATGGCGGGGCCGGCCGGGACGCGCAGTGCGGCCAAGCAAGGCGGCCTACAGGCTCAGCGAGGGGCTTTCACCATGGGGACCGGCATGCGGGTCGGGATTGTCGGGGCGGGGATCGTCGGGCTGGCGGTCGCGCGGCAGCTTGCCGAAAGCGGCGTCGAGGTCACCGTCTTCGAGAAGGAAGCGGCGGTGGGGACCCACCAGACCGGGCACAACTCCGGGGTCGTCCACGCGGGGATTTACTACAAGCCCGGCTCGGCCAAGGCGACGATGACGCGGCGCGGTGTGGCGCTGCTCAAGGAGTACTGCCAGGACCGCGGGCTGGTCTACGACGAGCGCGGCAAACTGGTCGTCGCCCGCGACGACGCCGAGACCATCAAGCTGCAGGAGCTGGAGCGCCGCTCGAAGGCCAACGGCGTACCGGGAATCCGCTGGCTGCAGGCGGGTGAGATCCGCGAGCTCGAGCCCGACGTGGCGGGCGTCGCCGGGCTGCTCTCCCCCACCACCGCGATCGTCGACTACGTGGCCATCACGAGGGCCTACGCCGAGGACGTGCTCAAGGTGGGCGGCCAGGTGCTGCTGCGGACCCCGGTGCGCACGTGCGAGCTGGTCTCCGGGGGCGGCGGCACCGTCGTGACGCCG
>Ga0210389_10002540_pt1 | contig 14351 bp, 11 predicted proteins | sample IncBWH28OmetaG_FD_160127 | JGI IMG/M metagenome (GOLD analysis project Ga0210389, IMG submission 160127) | Forest soil microbial communities from Barre Woods Harvard Forest LTER site, Petersham, Massachusetts, United States - Inc-BW-H-28-O ...
GGGATCAGCCAGGAGACCTGACCGCCGAACTCCGACTGGAACAGCCGGAACACGCCGGTCGCCCCGCCGAAGGCACTGCCACCGCCGCCCCCGCCGCCTCCGCCGACCGATCCCGTCTCTGACCCGTCGAGCCGCCCAAGCCCGTTGTAGCCGAGGGCCAGCTCAAGGATGTTGTTGTTCGTCGACCCGCCGAAGTACGGCCTGTCCGCGGCGGGCGTCAGCTCCGCGACCGCGATCCACCAGCCGGCGCCGACGATCACGCCGCCGAGCCCGGCGAGCAGCTGCCAGAGCCTGCGGCGCAGCCGGGCAGGCCCCGCCCACAGGTAGGCGACCCCGAACCCGGGCAGCACGAGGAAGGCCTGCATCATCTTGGTGAGGAAGGCGAAGCCGAGCAGCAGCCCGGCGAGGACCAGCCAGCGGGTCCTGTCCCGCTCGACCGCCCGCTGTACGCAGTACCCGGCGGCCGTCATCAGCAGTACGAGCAGGGCGTCCGGGTTGTTGAAGCGGAAGATGAGCGCGGCCGCCGGGGTGAGCGCGAGTACGGCCCCGGCGATCAGCCCGGCCTGCGGACCGAACCAGCGCCGCACGGCGGCGAACAGCAGGAGGACCGACAGCACTCCCTCGACCGCCTGCGGCGCGAGCAGCGACCATGAGCTGAACCCGAACAGCCGCCCGGACAGTTCATCGACCCACAGCGACGCGGGCGTCTTGTCCACGGTGATGAAGCTGGAAGAGTCGAAGGAGCCGAAGAAGAACGCCTTCCACGACCGCGTGCCCGCCTGCACGGCCGCGGCGTAGAAGTCATTGGCGTACCCGTTCCTGCTCAGGTCCCACAGGTAAAGGAGCGCGGTGACGGCGAGCAGGCCGAGCAGTGCGGGCCGCGCCCACCGGGGATCTTCCGCCGGGCCGCGCCACAGGCGGCTTAGCCGGCCCTCGGCCCGCAGCCGCGGGTCGATCCTGAAGGTCGCGGTCGCGGCGCTCACCGCCGGCTCCCGACGGGGTGGCGAACTGTGGGAGCGGCGAGGGCCGCTGGCTTGCGGTACACGGACTCGCGCAGCGCCAGGCGCGGCACCTTGATCGTGCCCCGGGCGAGCCCGAGGCCGACCCGCGCCACGCCGTGCAGGTCGCGCAGTGCGGTGTCGATGATGTTGACGCTGGAGTCGGTGTCATCCGTCCAGTCCACGGGGACTTCGTGGATGCGCAGCCCGGCTCGCTCGGCGAGGACGAGCAGTTCGGTGTCGAAGAACCAGCCCCTGTCCGCTACCAGCGGCAGCAACTGCCGCGCCTGGCTGGCGCGGATCGCCTTGAACCCGCACTGCGCGTCGGAGAACCTGGCGCGCAGCGCCGTGCGGAGCAGCAGGTTGTAGCAGCGGGAGATGATCTCGCGCTTCGGCCCGCGGATGACCCGCGAGCCGTGGGCCAGCCGGGTACCGATCGCGATGTCGCTGTGCCCGGACAGCAGCGGTGCGACGAGGGGGAGCAGCGCGTTCAGGTCCGTGGACAGGTCCACGTCCATGTACGCGAGCAGTTCGGCGTCGCTCGACGACCAGACCTCGTGCAGCGCCCGGCCGCGGCCGGGCAGGTCCAGGTGCACGGCGCGGACCTCGGCGTACGCCTTTTCCAGCGAGCGCGCGGCAAGCCAGGTGCCGTCGGTGCTGCCGTTGTCCGCGATCGTGACCCTGGCACTGAACGGGAAGTCGTCCCGCAGGTACCCGACGAGCCGCGTGACGCTTGGTGCGAGATCGTGCTCTTCGTTCCTGACCGGTACGACGATATCTACCTCGGGTATCTCACTCATGCCCAGATCGTGCGAAACCGGACTGGGCGGGTCCTGCCGCATACTTGCAGGTCGGCTGTGAGTCCAGGTCTAACTTCTGAGATTCCTGTGCTCTTTCAATGGAGGTGAATCACCGTCCGTGGGGCCTTGCAGAGACAGCGGTCATCGCGGTAGGTGTGGAAGCGTGCACGAACTGTCGATCTGCGGATCGATCGCCGACATCGTGACCAGGCGCGCCGCCGGGCGGGCGGTCAAGGTCATCAACGTGCGCGTGGGCCAGCTGCGGCAGGTCGTGCCGGACACGCTCGTGTACTGCTGGGAACTCGTCAGCGCGGACACGCCGCTGGCCGGCTCGCGGATCAGCATCGAGGCCGTGCCCGCGCGCATCCGGTGCCGTTCCTGCGATCAGGTCACGGACGTCGGCGCGGTTCCGGTGTTCGCCTGCGGCGGCTGCGGCGGCTTCGACGCGGAGGTCGTGTCGGGCGAGGAGTTCCTGATTACCTCGCTCGAGCTTGAACCCTTTTTTCCTGATGACGCCGGGCTCATGGCACCTCACCAAGGGACAGGAAAAGAAGGTTCACAAGGAGGGGTGGCGAGCAGCTGATGGGGCGTTTCCACCGGCATGACGACGGGACGGTGCACGCGCACGACACGCGTAACGACCACGACCACGAGCAAGAACACGCGACGGGCGACCACTCGGGGTACGCGACCGGCGGCGAGCGCGTGGAGGTCCTTGAGCGCATTTTCGACGAGAACGACAAGACGGCCGCCGCCAACCGGGCGGAGTTCGCCGCCGCCGGAGTGCGGGTGGTCAACCTGATGTCATCGCCGGGAGCGGGCAAGACGACGCTGCTGCGCGAGACCCTGGCGAGGCTGGCCGACCGGGTCAGGGTCGGAATCATTGAGGGCGACATCGAGACCAGCCTGGACGCCGACAAGCTGGCGGGCTTCGGCGCGGAGGTCGCGCTGATCAACACCGGGAACGGGTTTGGCGGCGAGTGCCATCTTGACGCGCCGATGGTGCGCTCGGCGCTGCCGCGGCTGCCGCTCGGAGACCTGGACCTGGTGCTCATCGAGAACGTCGGCAACCTGGTCTGCCCGGCGGAGTTCGACGTCGGCGAGGACGCGAGGGCGATGGTCTACGCGATCACCGAGGGCGAGGACAAGCCGCTCAAGTACCCGGTGATGTTCCGCTCCTGCGGCCTCGTCGTGGTCAACAAGGTGGACTTGCTGCCCTACCTGGGCTTCGACATGGAGGGGTTCCTCGGCAACCTGCGGAAGGTCAACCCCGCCGCGGAGGTCATGCTGGTGAGCGCTCGCACCGGCGAGGGCGTCGGCGCCTGGTGCGACTGGCTGCGCGCCCTCCCGTAAGTCCGCGTCAGGCCGGCCTTCCCAGCCGCGGTGCCTGGCCTGCGTGAGCGGCTGCGTCGCGGTGCGCGCCTCGGCGAGGGCCGCGGACATCATGTCCGCCGCCTGGCCCGCCGCCGCGAGCGCCTCGATCGCCTCCGTCACCAGGTCGTCGGCGTCACGGCCGTCCTCCTGCGTGACCTGACCGTCCTCCTGCTGGACGACGAGGAACCGTGCGAGCTGCTCATACAGCTGAGGCAAGCACTGGCCGACGAGTTCAAGGCTGCCGACGATGGCACGGACGTCGCCCGGGTTGGACAGCTCGCCGCCGCCGTGGGTGAGCTCGTTCAGCACCGCGATCGCGTGCGCCGCCTGGCTGGCGACCTCGCACGGCGTCATGGTGCTCGCCAGCTCGGTCACTTGGCGACCACGGCATCGCGGGCACACGGCTGCACCAGCTGCTCAGGCATCCGTCTCCTTGGGGGACTAGGGGTGTGGGGTCACGGGCCTACCGCATGGTGTGCCCGCGGGACCGCTCATTTATACGATACGTCCCCGGTCACGCCTGGTCAGCCGGAGCAGTGAGGCGGGATCTTAGCGCCGCGCGATGAATGACACGTTTCAGCCGCCGAGAAACGGCTAATCTGGGTGCCCATGTCGGCTAGCGGCGAAGACGACCAGGTTCATGCCATGATGCCTGGAGAGGGCGGCCGGCTGGCCGCCGAGTTGATCGTGGAAGAAGACCTGGTTCCCGCCGCGATGCTCAGGGCTAGGCAGCCCGCTGGTGCCGTTTTCGCACTCGGCTGGGTGATGGCCGAGCTATTCGACCCGAGGCGACGGGCGAGCGTCACCGAACGCACGCCGCCCTTCAACCCGGTCATCCAGCTCCCGCTCATCGCCGACCTGGCAGCCGACCCGAAGCTCGTGTACCTCGCCGCCGAGGTGTCCGAGCTGCTGCACTGGTTCCCTGCCTTGCGCAGGTCGCTGCGGCTGGTGACCGCCCAGACGAACAAGAAAAAGGCGGCGATCGCGGCGGAGAACCTGGCCACGGCGGAGGCGGCCGACGAGGCCGCGGCGGACGATGCCGCGCGCGCGGCGGCCGTCGCGGCGCCGTTCTCTGAGACGGAGTTCCTTGCCGCGGTGACGGGCCTGAACCAGGCCATCCTCGACGAGTTCGCCGATGACCCGGAGCGGATCAGCGCCTACCAGCTCGGCCTGTCGCTCAGCGACCTGGTGTGGCTGCCGTACATCGCGGCGCCTGGCGAGGAATCACTGGCCAGCCGGCCAAGCGGCCTGTTCGGCCTTTACGCGCGTTCGCACCTGGCGGGCGTGCAGACGCTGCTCAGCGGTGCGGGCACGCAACTGCCGTCAGGTGCCGCCACGATCGTGTCCAGGTCGCTCGATAACTGGGCGGACTGGCTCGACGTCAACAGCGCGCGGATCAAGTCACCGGGCGCGGACACCTGGTCCGCCGACGCCGACACGGTGCTGCGCGCGCTGCGCGTCCAGGGCTGGGTCTGGCGGTCGGTGCTCATCGCCGACCCGGAGGTGGCCGTGCAGCCGAGCATGGGCGCCTGGGTGCAGGCGGGGTCGTCCATCGCCAGGGCGGCCCGGATGATCGGCGCGGTCATCGTGCGCCGGTTCTGGCCGCTCGTGGTGATCGCCCTGGCGGCGCTGGCCGGCCTGCTCTACCTCGTGATCTCGAACCTAAGCGGGGCTAGCCAGGTGTGGGCGTCGCTTGTGACGGTGGCGGCGATCGTCGGCTCGGGCACCTGGGGCCTGGGCAGCGGGGTCTCCCAGGCGTTCGGCGGTGTCGGGTACGAGATCTGGAGCGCGGCCAAGCTCGACGCGGCCGCCTGGGGCGTCACCTGGCTGCCCGCGCTGACCACCAGCACGGTCGAGCGGGCCAGGCTTGAGGTGCGCGGCGTGGCCATGCCGCAGATCAGGAAGAACCTAGACCGTTAGCATCAGTGGCATGTCGGATACTGAGGACACCAACGCCGCCGTCTGGAAGTCGGACATCGGCGTCAGCTTCTGGAAGTCGCGGAATGTCGACCGGTCCAGGCAGGACGCCGAGCGCCGCGCGTTGATGGCGGAACTGCTGCCGTTCGCCGTCGACGAGCCGTTCACGTTCGTGGACCTGGGCGCGGGTACCGGCGCCGCCGCCAGGACGATCCTCGACCACTACTCCGCCGCGCACGCCGTCCTCGCCGACTTCTCGCCGCAGATGATGGCCCAGGGCAAAGTTGAGCTTGAGCCCTACGCCGGCCGCTACACCTACGTGGGGTTCGACCTGACGGCGGCCGGCGCCTGGCCCGCGTCCATCCCCGGCCCGGTGGACGCCGTGATCAGCTCGCTGTCCGTGCACCACCTCAGGGACGAGCGCAAGCAGTCGCTGTTCGCCGAGATCATCGCGCACCTGGCACCGGGCGGCTGGTACCTCAACTACGACCCGGTCATGCCGCCCGACCCGGTGGTCGAGGAGGCATGGCTGCGGGTCGGCGACCGGCGCGACCCGTCCGCCGCGGACAAGCGGCAGCACCGGACGGCGGAGGAGCAGTTCCGCTACGAGAACCACGTGCGCTACATGATCCCGCTCGACCCGCAGGTCGGCTTCCTGCGCGCGGCGGGCTTCGAGGGCGTGGACGTCTTCTGGAAGGAACTGGACTTCGTCATCTACGGCGGCCGCCGCCCGCTGGCGGGCGGCTGACCCGGGACACCAGTGAAGCAGGCGGACGGATTTGACGCGGTTGTCGTCGGGTCGGGGCCCAACGGGCTCGTGGGTGCCGTCATCCTCGCCGAGGCCGGGCTCAAGGTGCTGCTGCTTGAGGCGGCGGATGAGCTCGGCGGGGGGCTGCGGAGCGGGCCGCTGACCGGGCTTGACGGGTTCACCCACGACTTCTGCGCCACGGTGCTGCCGCTTGCCAGGGCTTCGGCGGCGTTCAGGGAGCTTGGCCTGGAAGTTGAGTGGGGGTTCCCCGCGGTCCAGGCCGCGCACCCGCTCGACGGGCAGGACGCGGTCCTCATCCACCGAGACGTCGGCGAGACCGCGAACGGGCTCGGCTACCGGAGGGACGCACTCGCGTGGCGGCAGACCGTCGGCCAGGCGGCCGGGAGCCCGACCGCGAGTAGCGGCGCGAGCAGTGATTTCGGCCTGGTCGACAGCCTGCTCTCCCCGCTGTCGATCCCCCGCGCACCGATCCGGCTGGCCAGGTACGGTGCCTTGGGCAGCCTGCCCGCGACGGTCCTCGGCCGGGCACTGTTCAAAGGCGAGCGAGCCCGCGCCGCGCTCGCCGGGATGGCCGCGCACTCGATGGTCGACCTGCGCAGGCCCATCACCGGCGGCTACGGGCTGCTGCTGGCCGCGCTCGCGCACCAGGTCGGCTGGCCGGTCGTCCGTGGCGGCTCGGCGCGGCTCGCCGCCGCCCTCGTGGACCGCTTTACCCGGTGCGGCGGTGTCGCCGAGACGGGACATCAGGTACGCGACCTGGCCGAGTTGCCGCGCGCCCCGGTCATCCTGCTCGACCTGACGCCCAGGCAGGTGCTTGCGGTCTGCGGCGGCCGGCTGCCTGCCGGGTACGCGCGCAGGCTCCGCGGTTACCGGTACGGCCCCGGCGTCTTCAAGCTGGACTGGGCGCTGTCCGGGCCCGTTCCGTGGCGCGATCCGGCGGTTGGCGGCGCGGCCACCGTGCACCTGGGCGGCACCCTCGGGGAGATCGCCCTCGCGGAGGCCGAGGTCGCCGCGGGCCGCCACCCCGAGCGGCCGTACGTTCTCGCCGTGCAGCCGTGCGTGGCCGACCCGTCCCGCGCCCCCGGCGGCAAGCACGTGCTGTGGGCGTACTGTCATGTGCCCAACGGCTCGAAAGTCGACAGGACGGCCGCGGTGGAGCAGCAGGTGGAGCGGTTCGCGCCCGGTTTCCGCGACCTGATCCTGGCCCGCGCCGCGCACGACACGGCGGCGATGGAACTGCACAACCCGAATCTCGTCGGCGGCGACATCGCGGGCGGTTACAGCGGCTTGTCGCAGTTCGTCCGCCGGCCCGTGCTGTCACCGCGCCCGTGGCGGACCCCGCTGCCTGGCGTCTACCTGTGCTCGGCGAGCACGCCGCCTGGTGCGGGCGTGCACGGCATGGGCGGCTACCACGCGGCCAGGCTGGCGCTTGCCCAGCTAAAGTCAGCCGCTCCCGTTCTGGAGAAAAGAATTTGAATTCATCAGAACGGGAGCGTGGCTTCGCCTGTCCCTACCAGTGACCGTGGCGGACTACCTCGTCGAACGGCAGGCGATTGGGCTTGACGATGGGCTTGAGCGGGCGGTCCGCCGGGTATCCCACGCCGATCATGTACGCCACGTCGTGGTCGGCGGGAACGCCGAGGATCTCGCGCGCTTTGCCCTGGTCACCGACCGAGGAGTGGCCAGTGCCGATGCCGAGGTCGGCCGCGGCGAGCATGATGGCGTAGGTCGCCTGGCCGAGGTCATACTGGTTGACCACCTTGGAGCGTTCGTCGGCGGGCTGCGGGAGGACAAGCGCGATCGCCGCGGCGGCGCCCGCGATGTGCCTGGCGCCCTGCCAGACCGTCGACAGCGCCTGGAGCTGGTCCCTGTCGGTGACGATGATGAAGTTCCAGTGCTGCCGGTTGCTGGCCGACGGTGCGCGCCAGCCGGCCTCGGCGATCCGGTCGAGGTCGGCGGCGGGGACGGGGTCAGGCAGGTAGGTGCGCACGTTCCGCCGGGCCCGGATGGCGTCCCAGGTCTCCATGTGAGAGCTCCTTCGCTGCGTCGTTGTCTATCGACCCGATAGGCATACCCCATCACGGGCTTGTCCGGCCAGCCTGCGACTTTGTGGTGTGGCAACGATCACCTGCCGCGACGGGTGCCTCGCGACTGGCGGATAACGCCTGCGAGGCCGTTCTACCTGCGGGGTCTGCCCCCGATGGGCGGTGACGGGTGATTGTGGCGTGAAACGAAGGGGTCGGCGCAAATTCGGGTGGCTGCCACAGCGACAAGGTGCGCGAGTAGGTACATCATGGTCATCGGGCGTCGGCTGGACGCTGTACCCGGCTGGCTTAGTGACGCATAGTAACGAGGGAAGGTAGGCATACCACATGGCGCAGCGAAGCCTTGAGGATCTGCTGCAGACAGTCAACCCTGTTGAACTTCTGCGGAACTCCCAGGAGGGCGCTTACGTCTACCCGGTCGTCCCAACCGAGTTCTCCAACTGGAAGACCGAGCAGGTCGCGTGGGCAACCACCGCGGTGCTTTTCGACCAGAGCCACCACATGGCGAACCTGTACATCAAGGGCCCGGACGCGCTTAAGTTGATCTCCTACCTCGGGATCAACACCTTCAAGAACTTCCCGCTGAACATGGCGAAGCAGTTCGTGCCCGTCACCTACGACGGCTACGTGATCGGCGACGGCATCCTGTTCCACCTTGAGGAGAACGAGTACGAGTTCGTCGGTCGCGTGCCCACCGTGAACTGGGTTCAGTTCCACGTGGAGACCGGCGACTGGAACGTCGAGCTCGTCCGCGACGACCGCTCGCCGTCGCGCCCGATGGGCCAGGCCGTCACCCGCACGCAGTACCGCTTCCAGATCCAGGGCCCGAACGCGTCCCAGGTGATCGAGAAGCTGAACGGCGGCCCGATCGCGGACATCAGGTTCTTCCGCACGGACTTCATCAACATCAAGGGCCGCAAGGTGCACGCGCTGCGGCACGGCATGTCCGGCCAGCCCGGCCTTGAGGTCTGGGGGCCGTACGACGAGTACCTGGAGATCCGCGAGGCGATCCTCGAGGCCGGCGAGGAGTTCGGCATCAAGCCCGTCGGCTCCCGCGCCTACGCGTCCAACACGCTTGAGTCCGGCTGGATCCCCTCGCCGCTGCCCGCCATCTACACCGGCGAGAAGCTCAAGGGCTACCGCGAGTGGCTCCCCTCCCAGGGCTACGAGGGCTTCGCGGGCACGCTCGGCGGCTCGTTCGTCTCCTCGAACATCGAGGACTACTACCTGACGCCGTACGAGCTCGGCTACGGCCACATGGTGAAGTTCGACCACGACTTCATCGGCCGCGAGGCACTCGAAGCGCTCGACAAGCCCGCGCAGCGGCGCAAGGTGACGCTGGCATGGAACGCCGAGGACGCCGGCCAGATCGCCGCCTCGCTGTATACCGACGAGATCCCGGCCAAGGGCCTGGACGTGCCGATCTCCAACTACTCCTCGTCGAACTACGACGCGGTGCTGCTCGACGGCAAGGTGGTCGGCCTGTCGCTGTTCACCGGCTACAGCCACAACGAGCGCAAGGAGCTGTCGCTCGGCGTCATCGACCCGGCGATCGAGGTCGGCACCGAGGTCACGCTGGTCTGGGGCGAGCCGGACGGCGGGTCGCTGAAGGCGTCCGTCGAGCGGCCGCACAAGCAGGTCGAGGTGCGCGCCGCCGTGTCGCCTGTGCCGTACTCAAGCGAGGCCCGCGAGCACTACGCGGAAGGCTGGCGCCTGGCCGGCCGGGCCTGATGCCCAGTTAGTCGCGCCGTCGCGACATGGTCCGCCGCCCCGGCAGCACTTCGTTGCGCCGGGGCGGCGGACGTGTTTTCTGGCTGGTTATGACTTCGGCAGCCAGCGGGACTGGCGGCGGGCCTGCCGCCAGGCGCGGTGCGCCTGATCCTCGCAGGCCAGCGCCTGGTAGTGCGCGCGCTGCTGCAGCAGCCCGAAGCTGAAGGCGTTCTCGCCGGCCAGGTGGGCGTGCACGCCGATGTCGCGGGCCGTCGCCTGGGCGATCACCGCATCCTGATGCATGCCGAGGGCCGACTGGACGTCCTTCATGCGCTTGGCGAAACGGCGGGCCTTCCTGCCGTCCTTCTTGCCGAGCGCCGGCCGCGCGGCCTCCGCCGCGTACCTGGCGCGCTTGGCCGCCTTCCGCGTCTCGTGCAGCGCCACGTCGCGTGCCTGCCCGGCTGGGGCGTGGTTGGCGCGGCGCATCCGGCGGCGCGTCCGCCGGTAGGCCCGGCCGACGGCCGGGGGGAGCGCCTTGCCTGCGGGCTCGGCCGCCCCAGGGGTCAGCGGCGGGCCGTCGAGCAGCCGGCCAAGCTCGGCGCGCAGCGCACGGTACCGCTCAGAGTCGAGCGCGTCGAGCACCGCCTTCCTGCTGCTTGCCTCGAGCGGGGCGAAGTGCGCGGTGATCCGCGCCTGCGCGGGCCCGAGGACAAGCTCGGTCGGCACGGCCTTCAGCCCGGAATGCAGGTAATCGGCGAGCACCTCAATGTCGCGGGCGGTGCCGAGCACGCCGCCGAGCCACTTCAACTCGGCGCGCAGGTGCTCAGTCTTCGCCCCCGACACGATCCCGGTAAACGACTGCAGCGTGCTGCGCAGCCGCCGCACCGCGACGCGCATCTGGTGGAGGGCGTCCGGCTTGTCGCGGCGGACCGCCAGGTCAAGGGTGCTGAGCTTGGCCGCCTGGGCGTCGAGGTAGGCGAGCACCACCTCGCCGGCCGGCGAGTGGCTGGTAAAGCGCCTGCGGTGCGCGGACCGGCTGCCGTGCGCGGGCAGGCCCGTCTCCTGCGGCGTCGGCTGGCCCGGGGGTGGCTTCGCTCGGGTGAGTACGGTCGATTCTCGTGTCTGTGTGGTCATCACGGGCGCCTACCCGTCGTTTCCCTGCTAACACCCGGGGTAGCGTCGAGAAACCAGGAGGTGGTCGATGTGGAGTCCGGTGGGGCCTCGGATTCGCGCCAGGAGACCACGGCAAACCGGGATGACCGCAACCTCGGTGAGCTGATCCAGGAGCTGCGCGTGGCCGGCCTCGGCGTGCAGGTGCTGTTCGGGTTCCTGCTGTCGCTGCCGTTTACCACCAGGTTCGCCCAGCTCAGCACCGGGCAGCGGGACCTCTACCTGACCTGCGTGGTCCTCGCCGCGGTGGCGACCACGCTGCTGATCGGGCCGGTCGCCTACCACCGGCTGGTCTTTCGCCAGGGCAAGAAGGAGCGCCTGGTCCGGTTCGCCAACGTCGTGGCGATCCTCGGCCTGGCCGCGGTCGGCGGTGCGGTGCTCGCCGCCGTCCTGCTGGTGACGTGGTACGTGGCCGGAGCGCTGGCCGGAGGCCTGATCACCACGGTCATGGGCGGCATGGTCTGCGGCCTCTGGTTCACCGTGCCGCTAGTCAGCCGGTACGACCGCGATTAGCGTTTCCACTGAAGACTTTGGGTTTCCTCTCAGCTTGAACCACGATGCGCGCGGCAGCGTATACAAGGTGTCCTGGACGTTTATGGTGGCCGCGATTCGCGGTTGGCGAGGAGGCGGGGACGTGTCCGGTGAAACGGTTTACAGTGGCAGGCCGTGGTGGCTAGCCGTGCTGCTGCGGGGGCCTGCCGATCTCGTCTCCCTGCTGGCGCGCGTGGCGATCACCCTCATGATCGCGGGCGGCGCCGCCTGCGCGGTTTACTCGGGGTACATCCACCTGTACTTGTGGGGCAGGCAGCAGTTCCCGTACCGGGACATCCCGACCATTGGCCCGCTCTTCCTCGCCCAGGGCATTGTCGCGATCGTCATCGGGCTGCTGATCGTCATCACCCGCAGGGTGGGCGCGCTGCTCCTTGGCGCGGGCATGCTCGTCGTGTCGGTAGCTGCCCTGGTCATCGACGTCGAGGTCGGCATGTTCGGCTTCAAGGACAGCTGGTCCGTCCCCTACGCGAAGACCACGCTCTATGAAGAGATCGTCGGCGCCGTGCTGCTGCTCGCGGCCGCTTGCGTGCTCGCCTGGTCGGGGAAGGCAGGCAGGTCGGGCACGGTGCCGCTCGGCCGGTAGCTCCACCTGAACTGGTTGTCCCTGACGGGCCAGCGCTCGCCGGTCGGGGCCTCGACCACCCAGTCGCCCGGGCGTGCGGTCGCCTTCCCCTCCTTGGTCCTGACCACCACGGCCTCGCTGACCTGCCAGGCCAGGTAGCTGCCGACCCGGCGCCACCGGCCATCGCCCGCAGGCTCGTGACTTGACTGGAACTCCGGATCGGAGACCGTACGCAGGTTCCCCGCGTCGTCGATGACCCGCCAGTCCCCGGCAAAGCCGTGCATCTGCTCACCCGTGTCGTTGGACCAGGCGAGCGGCTCGGTCAGCTGGCTGGCCTGGACAAGCCCGACGCGCTCGAAACGGGCCGCGGCCGGCGGGCCGCCCGCCGGGACCGCCGGCACAAAGCCCACCTCCTCTAGCTGGGCGAGCTGCAAGCGGTGGTGCCCGGTGATGCTGCTCCGCATGCCAGGCGGTAGCTCCGCCCACGGGACCACGTTCTCGCCCGCCTCGCCGGCCATGAGGCGCCGCTGCCACCAGCGCGTGTGCTCGGCGATCGCGACTGCCGTCAGGTCCTCCTCGCTCAGCTCGATGATGCTGCCCTCGGGCACCAGGTTGACCGGCGTCCACTGCCTGCCACGTTTCGCTACCTCCGACAGGATCGAGCGGAGCTCGAGGATGTTGTCCTGCCGGAGGAACCGGTCAAGCTCGGACCAGGGCAGCCGGGCGGAGGCCTTCTGGTGCCCTGGCGGCAGCGGACGGCTCAGCCGGTAGCACTCGTGCCAGTGCCTGGCGACCCGTGTCCAGTTGTCCTCGGGTACCTCGCCCTCGATGAGCAGGCCTGGCTCAAACGGGTGCAGGTGGTCGAAGATCGCGCCGCCCATGGCGGCGCCCGAGGTAGCGAGCACGAAGACCGGGGTGTCCTTGTGCAGTCTGGCGACGCGTCCCGCCTCGTGCACGCCGCTTCCGGGCGGATCCTCCGTGATAATGACGGCGGTCTCGCGGGCCTGGGCGTGTTCCATCGAGTCGAGCATCCGCAGCAGGTGGTCACGCCAACGGACCGGGTGCGCGGCAACGTTCGGCAGCGACTTCAGAACCGCGCTTGGCGCCGACGCGAGGTACTCGCGCTTGATGTCGGGTGACCGCGGGTCAAGCAGCGTCACTCCGTCAAGCGGCAGTGGAGACGGCTCATCCGGTGGCGGCGGCAGGTCAGGTTCCGCCGTGCGGCCGGCCTCCGCGGCCTTGACGAGTTCGGCCTGCTCCCAGGAACGACGGGCCAGTTCGAGCAGGATGGCCCGCGTCAGGGTGCTGTCACCGCACACGAGCAGGTGGCGCGGCTGCATGCGCAGCACGCGGGAGACGAGCCCGCGTGCGGTCGACTCCGCCGAGCCGAGCGCGTCCTCGAACCACACGCCTGACCTGCCACTGTGGGCGCCGCGCCAGTGGTCGGCATGCCTCGGGTCCTCAATGAGCGCGACGAGGTGCGGCTGGCGGTTTGGGTCGGGGGCGTAGCGGCTGAGAATCCGCGCCGCCTCGTCAATCACCTTCTCGTTGTCCGCGACCTTATCCCTGAGCGCATAGAGATGACTGAGCGCGCAGCCGCGCAAGGACGAGATGATCGGTTGCAGCAGACCAGGCGACGCCGGGTCGCCGATGACCACGCGCGCGCCGGTGAGCTTGGCCTCTTTGAGCAGTGGATTGTCCTCATCCGGCTCGATGACGATGATCGCGCGCGGGCTGCGGGCCGTCTCAGTCAGCCGCTTGAGCAGGGGAACGGTCAGGACGTCAAGCCCCGTGAAGATCGTCACGTCGAATGCGAACCGGGACTGCAGCCGGTCGAGCGGCTGTCGCCACAGCACCGAGGCGAAGGCGATCGCCCCGATCCCGGTCGCGCCAAGCCCGTCGATCTGCCCGAGCTGCAACGCGGGCGGAGGGGTGCCGATGCAGGCGGCCCCCGACGTCACGCTCTGGTAGATCATGTTCGGGGGCTGCCCCACGTACAGCTGAAATATCCAGAACGCAACGCCCGTCGTGCTCATGTGGCCGCGGCAAGGGACATAGGCCGCCGTGCCGAGTGCCGCGGCCACGAGGACAAGCACGACGACCATAATCAGGGCGATCGGAATGTGCTGGCGGCGGCGCGGCCACCAGAAGGCGCCAAGCGTGCCAAGCAGCAGCGCCATCGTGACCACGGGCGTCCAGTTCTGATCCGTCTGCAGGATGCCTCGCAACCAGGCAGGGGACCGGGCAAACCACTGTGAGTCATAGCCGTAAACCCACGCGCCCCAGCAGAGCAGCCCGATCGCCGCCGCGGCGAATACGGCCGGGAGCAGCCACGCGTGGCGGACCCAGCCCTGACTGGATGCCGGTGGCGCCAAGACAAGCCCCTCTCCCGCCGGGACACCAGTGAGCCGTGCGGGGTTCTGTGGCCTATTTGCTTGCTGATTGTCCGGTTCG
>Ga0210389_10002541_pt1 | contig 14351 bp, 12 predicted proteins | sample IncBWH28OmetaG_FD_160127 | JGI IMG/M metagenome (GOLD analysis project Ga0210389, IMG submission 160127) | Forest soil microbial communities from Barre Woods Harvard Forest LTER site, Petersham, Massachusetts, United States - Inc-BW-H-28-O ...
GGAACGCGGCCAGCCTTACCCGGCCTTCGCGCAACCCGACGTGCGCCGCGAGCTCGGCCTCAGCCGAGTCGAGTCTGCCGATGATCTCCTCGGCGCGCTCCGCTAGCAGCTGGCCCGCTTCGGTCAACCGGATGCCGCGGCCGACACGCTCCAGCAGCTGCGTGCCGGTCTCGGCCTCGAGCCTGGCGATGTGGTGGCTGACCGAGGGCTGGGCGTAGTTCAGCGCGCGGGCCGCGGCAGTGACGGAGCCGTGCCTGGCGACCGCGACGAGGACCTTCAGCCTGGTCACGTCGAGCATCGCTCAACTATAGATCGGCTCGTTGTGATCGCGACATTCCATCAACGGCGACGCACTATCAGTGCTCGCCGCGGCCAGACCGGGGCAGGCTAACTGGCCGGGCCGCGGCCGTCCAGCAGGGGCCCAGCGGGGTTTCTGGCCGGGCGGGCGGGATCGCCCGCCTGCTTGCGGCGGCGCCAGGCGATGCCCGACAGGGCCTCGAGCACAATGCGGTTGGCCAGGTACGCCGTGATCTCGGCATGGTCGAAGGGCGGGGCCACCTCGACAATGTCCAGGCCGGCGAGCGGCAGCTCCATGGCGATCCGGCGGACAGCGTCCAGCAGCTGCCGGCCGGTGAGGCCGCCAGGCTCGGGCGTGCCCGTCCCTGGCGCCATGCCGGGATCGACCACGTCCACGTCGACAGACAGGAATACCCCGTCGCAGTCGTCGGTGGCGATCGCGAATGCCTCGCTGAGGCAGTTGTCCAGGCCGCGGGCGACGACCTCGGTCATCTCGAAGCTGCGCATCCGCTGGCCGGCCATCCAGTCCAGAGTCTCGGGCTCCGGCCAATAGCCACGGAGGCCGACCTGCAGGAACCTGTCACCGCGGACGGCGCCGGACTCGATCAGGCGGCGCATCGGGGTGCCGTGGCCGTGCAGCGAGCCGAACTGAGTGTTGCCGGTGTCGGCGTGCGCGTCGAAATGGATCATGGAGAGTCGGCCCCAGCCGACGTGACGGGCGACACCCGTCGCGTCTGGCAGCGCGATCGTGTGATCGCCGCCCAGGATGACCGGGATCGCTCCGCCATGGCAGGCGCGGTGGACCGCCTCCTCGAGCCGGCGCAAGGACACCTCGGTGTCACCGGATGGCATCTCGACGTCCCCGGCATCGGCGACCTTGAGCTCGATCAGCGGATCGACGCCGAGAGCCAGGTGCGGCCGGGAGCCGTCGTGCGGCAGGTAGTCAGTGAACCTGATCGCCTGCGGGCCAAAGCGCGCGCCCGGCCGGTGTGAGGTGCCACCGTCGAACGGTGCGCCGATGATCATGATGTCCGCGCCGGTCCAGGATGTCGGGTCGGCCAGATCGGCGCGTTCGACGCCCAGGAACGTGGCGTCGGGGCCGTACATGTTGCCGAGTCTTGTCATGTTCTTCACGGTAACGGCCGGGCAGGCCCGAAACCGAGGCAGCCAGACGGAAACGGCTGCCTCGGCTCCGCGCCTGCCCGTCCTCTCGGTGGTTATCGTTCACAAGCCGGCCAGGAGTACGAAGGCAGCCCGAAACGTGCATATGAGAGCCTGCCCTGAGCGGCGGTTGCTATGGACGGAGCAGGGGTTGGCGCAGATCACCGATTGGCTGGATCCGCGGGACGTAGATGATCTCGTTTTTGCGGAGGGGCGGCGGCTGGAGCTCGCGGGTGTCTTTAATCTCCGGGATGTCGGGGGGTACCCGGCCGTCGGCGGGCGCGCTGTGCGGTGGCGGACGCTGTTGCGGTCGGATGCGCTGCATCGGATCGAGCCCGCTGGCTCTGCGTTCCTCGGTGAGCTGGAGCTCAGCACGATCCTGGACCTGCGGACGCCCATGGAAGCCGAGCTTGCGCCGAGCGCCCTGGATGGGCTGCCCGCGCGGGTGGCGCACATCTCGCTTCTCGGCGGCGACATGGAGGCGCTGCCGCTCGAGCTCGACGCCATCTACCGGTACGTCATCGACGAGCGCGGCGACACCATTGGCGCTGCGGTCCGGGTGCTCGCCACGGCGGACGCTTTTCCCGCGCTCATCCATTGCAGCGCCGGGAAGGACCGCACTGGGATCGTCGTCGCGCTGATCCTGGCCGTGCTCGGCGTCCCGGATGAGGTGATCGCCGCCGACTACGGACTGAGCGCGGGCTACCTGGACAGCGAGCACACGCCCGCCATCGGACAGCTGCAGGCAAGCACGGGCCTCGGCGATAATCTGACCAGACCGTTGCTCAGCAGCCCGCCCGCGCTGATGCTGGAGGTACTCGCCAGGGCGCGCGCCGCCGGCGGATCGGTCGACGGCTACCTGCTCGACCACGGGCTCAGCCCGGCCGACCTTGACCGGCTGCGGGCTGCGCTGCTGGACTGAGCTACTCCGCCCTCAGGGACTTCGCCCACTCGGTGCGTCGCTGGCGCCGCACCGCTAACGTCTGGTCATGGCTTTTGACGACCTGGACCGGCGCATTGTGGCGGCTCTTGTCGACGACGCGAGAGCAACCTACGCCGAGGTTGGCTCGCTGGTAGGACTGTCGGCACCTGCCGTCAAGCGGCGGGTCGATCGGCTGCGCGCTTCCGGTGCCATCACCGGCTTCTCGGCGCAGGTCGATCCGACAGCACTGGGCTGGACCACGGAGGCCTATGTCGAGCTGTTCTGCCGGGGCCGGACGTCGCCGGGTGACATCGGGGCGGCGGTGGCCAAGCACCCGGAGGTCATCGAAGCCTGCACCGTCACCGGGGAAGCCGACGCGCTGGTGCACATCAGGGCCGCGGATGTACGCCATTTTGAACAGGTGGTCGAGCGGATCGGGGCTGAGCCATTCGTCGTCCGGACACGGAGCGTAATCGTCTTGTCCCGGCTCGTGCATCGGCCTGACCTGCTGCCGCCTGCCGATGCAGGCTGAGAAATGGCAGTTCGGCACCCTTGGCCTGGATATCTACTGACTGGCGGTTCTGGTCGGTCTCATGGGCTACAGTCGTGGCCATGACCGAGCGTCATGGTGAGCCAGCGGGCAACGATCGGCGGATGACCACCGGCGAGTTCCGGGCTGCGCCGGACATCTCGGCGAACACGGCCCAGTTCCGGGCGTTCGCTGAAGACGAGTCTGCCGCGGCGTGGGACGGAGCCGCGCCGGACCGCAGCCGGACGAGGATCGCCATCCTCATTGCGGGCGTGATCGTGGTCCTGGCGATCATCGCCATCCTGAGCGCCACCCTCGGCTAAGGGCCGAGGCCTGCACCCCAATTCGGCTGCCGTCGCGCCGGGCTGCGCGGCGGCATGTTTGTATTGGCAGTTGTGACAGTCGGGCCAGATACCGCAATGGCGGCGCAGCCACCCGATGGCGGATCGGAGCCGGACGAGGAACGCCACAAGCTAACCGCGCTAGAGGGCCTGGCGGCGCTCTCCCTGGATGCCCTGTCCTCAGTCGCGTACGGGCCGCAGGCCCTCATCATCGTGCTGGCCACCGCCGGGGCCGCGGCACTGCACTACACCCTCCCGGTCACGCTCGCGATCGTGCTACTGCTGACCGTGCTGGTGATCTCCTACCGCCAGGTGATCGAAGCCTTCCCGAACGGTGGCGGCGCGTACGCGGTCGCGAAAGCCCACCTGGGCGTCAAGCCGAGCCTGGTCGCGGCGGCTTCCCTGGTGGTCGACTACGTCCTCAATGCTGCGGTCGGAGTGTCGGCAGGCGTCGAGGCACTGACGTCCGGGTTCCCTCCCTTGTTCAAGTACCGGGTAATCCTGTGCCTGCTCGTGCTCGCGGCGATCACCGCGGCGAACCTGTGGGGCGTGGCCGAATCGGCCCGGCTGTTCATCGCTCCTACCATCATCTTCATCGCCGCGATCTTCGCGGTCATCATCGGCGGCCTAGTGCGCTCGCATCCGCTGCCGTTCCCCCAAGGGTCGGCGTCCTCGACCACCATGACCGTCGGCATCCTGCTCCTGCTGAAGGCGTTCGCGTCCGGCAGCGTTGCACTCACCGGCGTAGAGGCGATCGCCAACGCGGTGCCCGAGTTCCGTACGCCGCGGGCCCGGCGGGCGCAGCACACCGAGGCCGGGCTCGGCGTGATCCTAGCCCTCATGCTGATCGGCATTGCCGTGGTGGCCGACAAGTTCAAGGCCGAGCCGTCCGGCACCGTGACCACGCTGGCCCAGCTCACCCAGGGCGCGCTCGGGCACAACATCGTGTTCTACGCGGTCCAGCTGATCACCACGGTGCTGCTGGCGCTCGCCGCCAATACCTCGTTCGGCGGACTGCCGGTGCTGGCCTCGCTGCTGGCGACCGACAACTACCTGCCGCACCTGTTTTTCCTGCGGGCGCAGCGGCAAGTGCACCGGTACGGCGTGGTGGTGCTGGCCATTTTCGCCGCCATCCTGCTGGTCGTCACGCGTGGTGACACCCAGGAGCTGACACCGCTATTCGCCATCGGCGTGTTCGTCGGCTTCACCCTGTCGCAGACCGGAATGGTGCGGCACTGGCGGGAGCAGCGCGTACCGGGCTGGCAGGGCCGGGCCGTGACCAACGGGATCGGCGCAGTCTTCACGCTGGTCGCGCTGGCGATCGAGCTCCTCACTAAGTTCACCGAAGGCGCCTGGCTGGTCGTGCTCGTGGTGCCGCTGCTCGTGCTGATGTTCAGCCGGGTGCACACTGTCTACCGGCGTATCGGCGCCGCGCTGGAGATCGGGCAGGTACCACCGCCGCCGGAGCGCAAGAACGCCCTGGTCGTCGTCCCGGTCGGCAGCATGTCGAGGCTGGTGCAGGCGGGCATCTCTGCTGCGCTTTCGCTCGGCGATCAGGTGATCGCGGTGACCGTCTGCTACGACGACACCGAGGATCACGAGGCCGACGTGCGGCTGCGCCAGCAATGGGAGCAGTGGCACTCGGACGTGCCGCTCGTGACGCTGCACAGCAAGCAGCGCTCGCTCGGGCAGCCCATCGTCGACTACTTGCGGGAACTGGAGCGGAAGCCGGGCCACGATCAGCTCGTCGTGCTCATCCCCGAGGTGCTGGAGGCTCATCCGTGGCAGCGAGTCCTGCACAACCAGCGCGGCTTCGTGCTGGAGCAGGCGATCCAGCGCAGCACTCAGGACGTGGTGGTCTGCCGGCTGCGCTACCGGCTGTCCAACGTGGCCGGCGGCTCAGGTGATGAGGGCGGCGCGCCTGAGCTGATTGGCCCGGAGCTCCCGCGGGTGAATCCGCCGCCTGGCCAGCAGCGGCCTACTAGCTAGTTGTCTCTGACAGCCGCTAGCTCCCGTCAAGCGCCGTCCGGGTCAGGCTGGTACCGGTAGCCCATGCCGGGCTCGGTCATCAGCCAGCGCGGCCGGGCCGGATCGGGCTCCAGCTTGCGCCGCAGCTGCGCCATATACAGCCGGAGGTTGCCGGCGGCGTCGGCGTAGCCAGGTCCCCACACCTCGGCGAGCAGTTGCCGCTGGCTGAGCAGCTTGCCTGGGTTCCGCAGCAGCACCTCCAGCAGATGCCATTCGGTGGGAGTCAGTCGGACGTCCCCGTTCCCGGCTTGATCATTGTCCTTGTGCTCGGAACTGCGCACGACCCGCTTGGCGGCCAGGTCGACGACCAGGTCGCCAAGCTGAACCTGGGGCGCGTCGCCTTCGGCCCCGGCTCGCCTGCTGACGGCCCGCATCCTGGCGAGCAGTTCATCCATCCCGAACGGCTTGGTGACGTAGTCATCCGCGCCGGCGTCCAGGGCCTCGACCTTGTCGGTGCTGTCGGCCCGGCCAGACAGGACGATGATCGGCGCTTCGGTCCAGCCGCGCAGGCCGTGGATGACGTCCATGCCATCGAGGTCCGGCAGGCCCAGGTCCAGGATCACCAGGTCAGGCGGATACTTGGCGGCCACTTCGAGCGCCTCGCTGCCGCTGCCGGCGGTGTGCACGTCGTACTGGCGGACTCGCAGGTTGATCCGGAGTGCCCGGAGAATCTGGGGCTCATCGTCGACCACCAGGACCGTTGTCACGGGACCAGCGTGCCATGCGGCGTCGTCATGTGGCGGTATCAGGGCGCGGCGGCATCGCTCGCGGTCGCCCTGTCCGCGCGCTCCTGCCTGCCGGGCATTTGCTCAGCCGGGCCCGGCACCGCGGGCAGTGAGAGCGCCATAGTGAGCCCGCCGCCGGGGGTGTCCTCGGGCTCTAGTGAGCCGCCCATCGCCTCGGTCAGGCCGCGCGACAACGCCAGCCCGAGGCCCACCCCGGTGGTGTTGTCGGTGTCGCCAAGCCGCTGGAATGGCACGAACATCTCGTCGCGGTGCTCTTCCGGAATGCCCGGGCCGCGGTCGACGACGCGCAGCTCAACGCGGTCGCCCAGCGCGCTACCGGTCAGCAGCGGCGGCGTGCCGGGCGGGGAGTACCGCAGCGCGTTGGCGATCAGGTTGGCGATCACGCGCTCGAGGATGCCGGGGTCCACGGCGACTTCGGGCAGGTCGTCGGGGATGTCTACGCTGACAATTCGGGCGGCTGGGCCTAGGTCGTCAAGCGACCGCGCCACGATCTCCGACAGGTCCGCGGGTCGCGGGAACACGGCCAGTGCCCCGGCCTGGAGCCTGCTCATGTCGAGGAGATTGTCGACCAGGTGGGCCAGCCGGTCGAGCGACTCGTCAGCGGTGGCCAGCAGCTCGTCGTGATCCTCGGCGTCCCACTCGATATCGCGCGAGCGCAAGCTGGTGACGGCGGCCTTGGCTGAGGCCAGGGGTGTACGCAGGTCGTGGCTGACCGCTGCCAGCAGCGCGGTACGGACGCGATCGGCCTCCGCGATCGGCCTGGCGGCCTCGGCGGCGGCTGTCAGCCGGCCTTGCTCGAGGGCGGCGGCGGCGTAGGCAGCGAAGGCGCCGAGCACACGCCTGTCGGTAGCCGGCAGCGGCCTGCCGCGCATGGCCAGCACCAGGTTGTCACCGACCGGCATTTCGACGTCTGCGTCTTCGGGCCGGCTGACCGGCCTCTCGCCGGATGCGCCGACCGACGCCCACCCGCCGGGCTGCCGCTCCAGCAGTGTCACCGCGTCCATGCTGAACGCCTCGCGCACCCGGTCTAGTACCGCGGGCAGCGCGCGCTGCCCGCGCAGCACGCTGCCTGCCGTGGTCGCGAGCAGCTCAGACTCAGCGCCGGATCTCGCGGCCTGTTTCGTCCGGCGCGCGGCGGTGTCCACCACGGAGCTGACGGCGAGCCCGACCCCGACAAAGATGACCAGCGCGAAGGCGTTGTTGACGTCGGCGATGGTGAACTTGTAAATCGGCGGCGTGAAGTAGTAGTTCAGCAGCAGCGAGCCCGCGACCGCAGCGATCAGCGCGGGGATGAAGCCGCCGACCAGAGCCACGCCGATCACGCCGGCCAGGAAGATCAGCACGTCGCTGGTGAGGTTGATGCTCCCGCGCACATTCGTCAGCGCCAGGGTGAGCAGCGGCGGCAAGGCCACGGCCAGGGCGTAGCCGGCCAGCTGCCGCTGGCGGTTCAGGCCGCCTCTCGCTCGGGGTAGCGTGCGGCCGCGGCCGACGTAGGAGTGCGTGACCATGTGCACGTCGATATCGCCCGACTCGCGCATCGTCCGCGTGCTGACGCCCGGCCCGGTGAGCAGCGACGCTAGCCAGCCGCGGCGGCTGACCCCGAGCACCAGTTGCGTGGCGTTCTCGGCCCGGGCGAAGGTCAGCAGAGCGTCGGGTACGTCGTCGCCGACCACCTGATGGTAGGTGCCGCCGAGTGACTCGGTCAGCCGCCGCTGTTGCGCGAGCGCGGCCGGGTCGGCACCGGCGAGACCGTCGGAGTTCGTCACGTGCACGGCCAGCAGGTCGCCGCCCGCTGATCGTGCCGCGATCCTCGCGCCCCGCCGGATCAGCGTGTCGCCTTCGGGACCGCCGGTCAGCGCGACGACGACGCGCTCCCTGGCCTCCCAGGTAGTGCGGATGTCGTGCGCCTCGCGGTAACGCTGGAGACCCTCGTCGACTTTGTCGGCAAGCCACAACAGTGCCAGTTCGCGCAGCGCGGACAGGTTGCCGATGCGGAAGTAGTTGGTGAGCGCCGCGTCGATCTTCTCGGCCTTGTAGATGTTGCCGTGGGCCATCCGGCGGCGCAGCGCCTCGGGCGTCATGTCGACAAGCTCGACCTGGTCGGCAGCCCGGACGACAGCATCGGGCACCGTCTCGCGCTGCGGGACGCCGGTGATCTTTTCCACGACGTCGTTGAGTGATTCCAGGTGCTGGATGTTCATCGCGGAGATCACATCGATCCCCGCGTCCAGCATTTCGTTGACGTCCTGCCAGCGCTTCTCGTTTCGCGATCCCGGCACGTTCGTGTGCGCGAACTCGTCAACCAGCGCGACATCCGGATGGCGCGCCAGGACCGCGTCCAGGTCCATCTCCTCGAAGAAGGTGCCGCGGTAGGGCAGCGAGACCCTGGGAATGACCTCAAGATCCCCGACCTGCTCGAGCGTGTGCGGTCGGCCATGTGCTTCCACGTAGGCGACGACCACGTCGGTACCGCGCTCGCTGCGGCGGTGACCCTCGTTGAGCATGGCGAACGTTTTGCCCACGCCGGCCGCGGAGCCGAGATAGATCCTCAGCTGGCCGCGGCTGCCTGGCGGCTTGACAGCCCGGACATCCGCAAGGCCCTCAGGACTCATGGATTCAGACCCCTGCTCCGAGCGTCTCACGGCGTGTAGCGATAGCCCATACCGGGCTCGGTCAGCAGGTGACGCGGGCGCGGCGGATCGTCCTCGAGCTTACGTCGCAGCCGCGCCATGTGGAAGCGCAGGTAGTGAGTGCTGTTCTCGGCTCCCGGGCCCCACAGCTCGGTCAGTAGCCTGCTGGCGGGCACGAGCTGACCGGCCGACCGCAGGAGCACGTCCAGCATCCGCCACTCGGTCCTGGTCAGGTGCACGGGCTCGGCGCCGGCCGCGCCGTCGCCGCTGTCGTGAGTGCGGATGACCGTGTGGGCGCTCAGGTCCACCTCGCAGCTGCCGATGCTGAACACCGGGCCGACTGGGCGGGTGGAGTCTCGCCGCAGCGCGGCGCGCAGGCGGGCCATCAGCTCCTCCATCGAGAAAGGCTTGGTGACGTAGTCGTCGGCGCCCGCGTCCAGTGCGCCGATCTTGTCGCCAGATCCGGCCCGGCCGGACAAGACGATCACCGGGACCGCGGACCAGCCGCGGAGTTCGCGGATCACCTGCGTACCGTCCAGGTCCGGCAGGCCCAGGTCGAGCAGCACGGCGTCCGGGGGTCGCCGTGCTGCCTCGACCAGGGCCTCCTGGCCGGCCACCGAAGTTGTCACCTCGTAGCCGCGGGCGCGGAGGTTGATCTGCAGCGCACGCAGGAGGGCCGGCTCATCCTCGACTATGAGGATGCGCCCAGCATCAGACTGGGTACTTTGCATCGAGCGCGCGGTTCAGCAGCAGCACGTTGACGACTGGCTCGCCCAAGATCCCGATCGTGCGGCCCCTCGTGTTCTGCTTCACCAGGGCCTCCACCTGCGCCGGGCTGATGTGCCTGGCGGCTGCGACCCGGTCCACCTGGATGGCGGCGTTCGCCTGCGAGATGTCAGGGTCCAGGCCGGAGCCTGACGCCGTGACGGCGTCGGACGGGATCCTCGAGATCGCCACGTGGTCAAACGCGGAGATCGCCTTCTGGCGCGACTTGATCAGGGCGATATAGGTCGGGTTGTTCGGGCCGAAGTTCGACGCCGCCGAGGATGTCGGGTCGCAGCCGAAGTCTCCCTTGGGCGCCGTCGACGGGATAGCAGCTGACGGGCGCGGCTGGAAATACTGCGGCAACGGGTTGCCCTTGGCATCGACGAACTCCTGGCAGAGCAGGCTGGAGCCGATTATCCGGCCGTGGAAGCTGATCAGCGAGCCGTTGGCCGGGCCGCTGAACGCCACCTGAGACAGCCCTACCAGCGCCAGTGGGTAGATGATGCCGGTGATGACGGTCATCACTATGAGGACGCGCAGCCCCACTATGTGCTGCCGGACGAAGGACGGTAGACGGTTCATTTGTCAGATCACCGGAATCCTGGGATGAACTGGATGATGAGGTCAATGATCTTGATCCCGGCGAACGGGATGATCAGCCCGCCGAGGCCGTAGATCCACAGGTTCCTGCGGAGCATGGCCGACGCCGACGATGGCCTGTACCGGACACCACGCAGCGCCAGCGGGATCAGTGCCACGATGATCAGCGCGTTGAAGATGATCGCCGAGGTGATCGCCGACTGCGGGCTGTGCAGGTTCAGGATGTTCAGATGCCGCAGTGCCGGGATCACGCCGGAGAACATGGCCGGGATGATCGCGAAGTACTTCGCCACGTCGTTCGTAATGGAGAACGTCGTCAGGGCGCCGCGGGTAATGAGCAGCTGCTTACCGATTTCCACGATCTCGATGAGCTTGGTCGGGTTCGAGTCCAGGTCCACCATGTTGCCGGCCTCTTTCGCGGCCGAGGTACCGGTGTTCATGGCCACGCCGACGTCCGCCTGGGCGAGGGCCGGGGCGTCGTTTGTGCCGTCCCCGGTCATCGCGACCAGCTTGCCGCCCTCCTGCTCCCTTCTGATCAGTGCCATCTTGTCTTCCGGCGTCGCCTCGGCGAGGAAGTCGTCCACGCCGGACTCGTCCGCGATCGCCTTGGCGGTCAGCGGGTTGTCACCGGTGATCATGACGGTGCGGATGCCCATCCTGCGCATCTCCGCGAACCGCTCGGCGATGCCTTCCTTGACGATGTCCTTGAGGTAGACGACGCCAAGAGCGCGGGCTGTCCCGTTGGCGATCTCGGCGACAACCAGTGGGGTGCCGCCGACGCCGGAGATGCTGTCCACCGTGGTGCCGAGCTCTGCGGGCGGGCTGCCACCGTTCTGCCGGACCCACTCCGCGACCGAGGCGGCCGCACCCTTGCGGATCTCATGCCCGTTGGCCAGGTTGATACCGCTCATCCTGGTCTGCGCGGTGAACTCCACGAACTCCGCGCCTTGCAGCTCGCCTTCGGCGCGCTCACGCAGTCCGTACTTGTCCTTGGCCAGCACGACGATGGAGCGGCCTTCCGGGGTGTAGTCGGCCATGCTGGACAGCTGGGCTGCGTCGGCAAGCTCGCCATCGGTGACACCCTTGACGGGCAGGAACTCGGTGGCCTGCCGGTTGCCGATGGTGATCGTGCCGGTCTTGTCGAGAAGCAGCGTGTTGACGTCGCCGGCCGCTTCGACGGCACGCCCGGACATGGCCAGCACGTTCCGCTGGACCAGCCGGTCCATGCCAGCGATACCGATGGCGGACAGCAGCGCCCCGATCGTGGTCGGAATCAGCGCCACCAGCAGGGCGACGAGGACTACCAGACTCTGCGGTGCGCCCGAGTAGAACGCCATCGGCTGCAGCGTGATGACGGCCAGCATGAAGATGATCGTCAGCGACGCCAGCAGGATGTTCAGCGCGATCTCGTTCGGCGTCTTCTGCCGCTTGGCGCCCTCGACCAGGGCGATCATCCGGTCGATGAAGGTCTCGCCCGGCTTCGACGTGATCTGCACGACGATCCGGTCGGACAGCACCTTGGTGCCGCCGGTGACCGCGGACCGGTCACCGCCGGACTCGCGGATGACAGGCGCCGACTCGCCGGTGATGGCCGACTCGTCGACCGAGGCCACACCCTCGACGACGTCGCCGTCGCCGGGGATGATCTCGCCCGCCTCGACCAGGACGTGGTCGCCGAGGGTGAGCTGGGTGCCAGGCACCGGCTCCTCCCTGACTTCCTTGGCACCTGGCTGCCAGCCCACAAGCCGGCGGGCCACGGTCTCCCGCTTGGTCTTGCGCAGCGTCTCCGCCTGAGCCTTGCCGCGGCCCTCGGCCACTGCCTCGGCCATGTTGGCGAACACGACGGTCAGCCACAGCCAGACCACGATCGTCCAGTTGAAGACGGACGGCTTGGTGATGGCCGTGTACAGGGTCAGCACAGCGCCAACCTCGACCACGAACATGACCGGGTTCTTGACCTGGACCCGCGGGTCCAGTTTCTTGAGCGCATCCGGCAGCGAATGCCAGATCGTCTTGGGATCCAGCAGACCCCCACCGACCCGGCCCTTCGCCATGTCGGCCTTGCTGCCCTTGCCGGCGGGGACACCTGGCTTAGTTGTTATTGCCATCTCAGTGCAGTCCTTCTGCGAATGGGCCCAGGGCGAGCGCGGGGAAGTAGGTCAGGCCGACGAGGATGAGGATGACGCCGATGAGCATGCCGACGAACAGGGGTGTCCTGGTATCCAGCGTGCCCGCGCTCGCGGGCACCGGTTGCTGTCTGGCCAGCGATCCGGCCAGGCCCAGCGCGAAGATCTCCGGCGCGAATCTGCCGAGCAGCATCACGATGCCGCCGAGCGTCTGGTACCACATCGCGGCGGTCCCGAGGCCAGCGAACGCCGAGCCGTTGTTGTTGGCCATCGACGCGAACGCGTACACGATCTCGGTCAGGCCATGTGGCCCCGGGTTGAAGATCGCTCGTTGACCGGTCTGAGTGCCGATCGACAACCCGGCGGCGGTCAGGATCACCACGGGCAGGGTGAGGAAGTACAGCGCTGCGTACTTCATTTCCTGCGGCCGGATCTTCTTGCCGAGGTACTCGGGCGTGCGGCCCACCATGAGCCCGCCGACGAACACGGTCACGATGGCCAGGATCAGGATGCCGTACATGCCGGCCCCGATGCCGCCAGGTGCTATCTCGCCGAGCGCGATGTCAAACAGCGCGATACCACCGCCGAACGGTGTCAGCGAATCATGGAAGCAGTTCACCGCGCCGGTCGAGGTGACCGTCGTGGAGGCCGCGAACAACGAGCAGCCGGATGTGCCGAACCTCGTTTCTGTGCCTTCCGTGGCGCCGTGAGCGAGGTGCGCGGCGGTAGCACCGCCGATGTTGTAGTGCGCCTCGAAGAAGGCGATGCCGCCGATCGCGATCAGCCAGATAATCGCCATGACTGCCACCAGCGCATATCCCTGGCGGTTGTCCTTGACCATCTTGCCGAACGCCCGCGGGGTGGCGAACGGGATCAGCAGCAGGCTGAAGATCTCGAGCCAGTTCGTCCACGGATTGGGGTTCTCGAACGGGTGCGCGGAGTTGGTGTTAAAGAACCCGCCGCCGTTGTTGCCGAGGTTCTTGATGGCTTCCATGGAGCCGGTCGGGCCGCCGGGGATCGTCTGGTGCGCGCCGGACAGCGTCGTGTATGTCGTGTAGGCGTGGAAGTTCTCGATCGCGCCGTTAGCGATGAGGATGATCGAGATCACGACGGCGATGGGGATCAGCAGCCGGATCGAGGCGCGGGTGACATCCACCCAGAAGTTGCCGAGCTTGTCGGTCCTGGACCGGATGAAGCCGCGGATCATGGCGATCGCGACGACCAGGCCGACCGCGGCCGACATGAACTGCTGCACCGTCAGGCCGGTCATCTGCACCAGGTAGCCCATGGTGGACTCGCCACCATAGTTCTGCCAGTTGGTGTTCGTGACGAACGACGCCGCGGTGTTCCAGGCCGTGTCGGGCGGCACGTTGGCCATGTGCTCGTTCAGCAGCAGGTAGTGCTGCAGTCGCTGCAAGCCATACAGGAACAGCACGCTGACCAGGGAGAAGGCCAGGATGCTGCGGACGTAGACGCTCCACTTCTGGTCGGCCTTGGAATCGACGCCGATCAGCTTGTAGACGAAGCGCTCTACCCTCCAGTCCTTGTCACTGGTGAAGATGTGCGCCATGTAATTGCCGAGCGGCACGTAGCAGACGGCAAGGGCGGCGACAAGCAGGCCTGCCTGGAGCCAGGCTGCGGTTGCGCTACTCATCTAGAACCTCTCCGGGAACACGAGTGCCACGAACAGATACACGGTCAGCAAGAAGCCGCCGATAAGGCCGATCCAGTTCTCAGCGCTCAAAGTTCTCGACCCCCTTGACGATGAGCCAGAGCACGCCAAAGACCACAAGGGTCAGGCCGATGTAGAGCAGGTCATACATGGAGTCCTCCACGGACACCTAGGCACGGCACAGGGCAGACGGTTCATAAAAGCGCGCTGAACTGGGCAAAAGGCGGGTCCAAACGGGACTCATGCAGCCGCGGTCGGATTCCTAACAGAATCCATGCGGCCGGCCAGGAACCCAGCTCCAGACGCGAGAACGCGGAGTTGGCTCAGCGGCGCCGCTCAGGTAATACCCAGGTGCCAGGCTTCTGCTACCTGGCGTCGTGCACGATGATGCGGACGCTGACGTCGGCGAAGAGCGCTGGCAGCACGCTAACCGCGCCAGCGGATGATGACGGAGACCATCGGTACCACCGTGCCGGGGACGCCTGCGGGAAGGCATGGCCGGCGCGGCAACCGGTGGCCGGGACTGCTCAGGCG
>Ga0210389_10002542_pt1 | contig 14350 bp, 10 predicted proteins | sample IncBWH28OmetaG_FD_160127 | JGI IMG/M metagenome (GOLD analysis project Ga0210389, IMG submission 160127) | Forest soil microbial communities from Barre Woods Harvard Forest LTER site, Petersham, Massachusetts, United States - Inc-BW-H-28-O ...
AAACGGCCGGTCGGCTATCGCGCGCCGGCCTGGGCCTTCAGTAAATATACCGTCGGCCTGTTACAGAAGAGCGGTTTTCTTTACGACAGCAGCCTGCAAGCCATGGATGAGCCCTACGAACTGGTTTCGAACGGCGAGCCAACCGGAATCGTCGAGCTGGCTATCGACTGGACTCTCACCGAGACCCCGTACCTCGGGCGTGGCGGAACGATGCCCTCGCCGGAGCTGCTATACCAGCTTTACAAGGAAGAATTCGATGGAGCTTACGAGCAGCGCAGCATGTTTGTGCTGACTCTGCATCCGCATGTAAGCGGGCATCGCGCGCCGCTTCATCACTTGGACCAATTCATCGGCTACATGAAGTCCAAGCCAGGCGTCTGGTTTGCCACCGGTGAGCAGATTGCCCGCTACGTCAAGGAGTCGGCTCAGACGCAATGAAATTCGGGAACCAGCGCGCTTCCCGTGGAGTCCGATATTAGGGGGAACCTTGCCTTCCCTTCTCTTTAAGTACGAAGCCTCAAATCCCGCCAGCCACCGGCGCGATCTCATGCTGCTGGTGCAGGTCGCCGGGCTGCTCGCAACCGGATGGCTGATCTGGTCCGTAGCGCTGCTTCCTCGCTTGAACCGCGAATCGCTCGCCGATGTGATCACCCAGACGCTGGCCTACACGCTCCTCGCGTTTCTGGCGAGCGCCGCGATTACGGTCAGCCTCTACCTCCTCATTGCGCGGTCATTGAGTGACGATGCCATCCAGATGGCCTTACGTACGTCCTCGACAGCGGTCTGGTTCGCGGCTGCTACGATTTTGCTGGCTCAGCTATCTCTGGCGACCCTGCCGGCCGCTCTGGTGCTGGTGATCAGTGCTACTCGTCTGCTCTATAGCCAATGGCGCCTGGCGCACCCGCCGGAGCCATCCCCGATTGCCGCTCCCATCCAACACCCGTTCTTCGAGGCAGCGCCTGGTCCATCGCTCCGGGAACTGATTCCGGCGCTAGCCGCATCGTTAGCCATTGAGGCCGGCACGCTGGTCTATCCGGTGGGATATCCGTTGCTGGCGGCCGCTCTCTTCAGTCTGAGCGTAGCAATGGTCACTTTGTGCGCGCTGCGGGCCGGCGTCTATCAGCCGGAAGCTCCCGGCAATCTGCCGCGCTCGATCCTCGGCTTCCTGCTCACGTTGGTGCTGGCTGCCGGTCTGACGGTAGGAGGCGTCGCTGGTAGTGCCGGCTCGGGCTCGCATTGGCATTCGCCTCTTCAACATGCCCCCGGTCCGCTCCAAAGCGCGCGGGCATTACTCCACAAATTTTTCGAAGAAGAAAATGGCGAAGGCAAGCCCAAGCGACCGGCCGCAACCAACCTTTACTTGCCGCCGATAGACAACGTCGAGATTACCGATAAGAGTTTCCCGGGTGTCATTCTGCTGCCGGAGACAAAGCCGGAAGAGCCGGTTCTGACTACGCCTTCGCTCTCTTGGAACAGCACGCCTCCCGACGTCGCGGCTATAAAAGCATTCAGCATTCCTTTTTCGGGCGTATACTGGATGTACCGGTCGCCCTATGACCGGCCGCCTCCAACCTCTCACGTCCAGCAGGGGAATCCTTTGGCGCTGTCGTTTCGAACGACCGATCGTGCGCCCATGTTCATGGAGGCCTATCAGAAACTAGGCCGAACAATCGAGACAAAATGCTGCAGCGCTATTCAGATCGCGATTTCGAATACGGACCGCTACGCCGGAAGCGTTGCGCTGGAGTTGGTACTCATCGACTCTCAGTCCCCGAGCCAACCCACGTTCAGTCTGGGAAACGCCAGTGTAACGTCACGGCCTCGCGGGGGTTCAATGGCCGGAGGCGGGGTACCCGTAACGGAGACTCTGGATTTTGCGATTCCTGCCTCCGCCCCGCTGCATCGGTTCGACGTGATCAAAGTGATCTTTCATCGCGACTCCCTTCGGATCGATGCAAGCGCAAGAATCTCGATCGAGCGCTTCCTGCTCTCACCGCGCTAACCGAGCGCCCTTGTAACCCTAGCTGGTCACTATCAAACCGGCCTCAGACTATCAAATCGGTTAGCGCTGGTAATCATATGCTTCTCCCAGGCGGCGGGGGGCTTACAAACGTAAGGACGTTACCCCACATAAGCTGCTTAGTATCAATAGCTTCGAAGAGCCTGGCGGATACCATCTGAACCCTCGTGCATTGGCCTTTAAGTTGCCCTCTTCAATCGTGGGTTTGGAAGGATGGAATTAAATGGAAGCCTCAACTAACAGAACAAATATCGAACGGCGTTCCAAGGCTCGTTACCCGGTGAAGCTAACAGTTCGCTACCGCACGGTTGGCCGTCACCAATCGGTCAACGGAGTGGGTCACACCTTGAACATGAGCAGCGGCGGTCTGCTGGTTTCGGCTCAACACGAAGTCAGTGCTGGTTCGAGACTGGAAGTCAACGTCGAGTGGCCGCTCCTGCTGGATGGCGCTATTCCTCTCCAACTCGTCGCCCATGGCAAGGTTGTGCGCTGTGGAGGCTCGATGTTCGCGATCTCTTTCGCGCAATACCAGTTCCGCACAATGGCTCGTATGCTTAAGTCAATCAGCAATCTTGATTCGGATCCTCTGGAGCTCTCTAAGAGAGTCGCCGGAGCATAAGTCGGCAACGTTCTTCTGCCTCGCCACCCCCCGAGGCCGCCATCCGAAAAGGCTCACGTATGCATGACCGGGGAGCACGACGTGTTCCCGGCAGCCGAATGAGCCCTATAATGTCCTAATGAGGCCGCTTATTCTCGCTTGTCTCGTGGCAGCTGCCGCTGTTGCGCAAACTCCCAGCATCGATCAATCTTTGAGCGCGAAATCGGTTGGGAACGCCGAGATTTCTCCCGACGGACGCTACGTTGCCTTTACCGTCCAGCAGGCCGATTGGGACGAGAACGAGTTCGTCCAGCAGATCTGGATCGCCAATGCCGACGCCGGCGGCCGCTATCAATTAACGAGCGGAAAGAAATCGAGCCAGAGCCCTTTATGGTCGCCGGATTCCAAGCGCCTCGCTTTCATTTCCGATCGCGACGGCAAGCGGCAGATCTACGTAATTAACCCGCATGGCGGCGAAGCGCAGCAACTCACCAGCGAGGACAATGGAGTCAACGCCTTCCACTGGGCGCCCGACGGCAGCGCCATCGCCTTCACTTCCACCGGTCCCGATGCGAAGTCGAAAAAAGATCGAAAGGAGAAATACGGCGACTTCGAAATCATCGAAGGCGACTATGCTCAGGTGCACCTGTGGGTGGTAAAAGCCCCGGCCGACATTCCGTCCGATCCCAAGCAGCGGCCCAAACCCGAGCTTCTTACTGAGAGCGAGAAGTTCAGCGTCGGCGATTTTTCCTGGTCGCCGGACTCCAGCCACATAGCCTTCAGCGCCGCGCGCGATCCGGATCTCAGCTCCACCGAGACCACCCAGATTTATACGGTCGATCTGGCCGACCGGCATGTCAGGAAACTGCTCGATGGCAGCGGCCCGAACGAGAACCCGCATTGGTCGCCGGATGGACAGCGCATCGCTTATGTCACCGGCAATGGCGATCCTTTCTTTTTTTACGCCGACACGCGGATCGCTGTGATTCCCGCCGGCGGAGGCGAGCCCCGCATTCTCAGCGCGAAGTTCGATGAAGACACGCGGCTCATCGACTGGGGGCCGGACGGCATTTATTTTGGCGCCCTGCAGAAGACTGCGGGACACCTGTTTCGATTGAATGCGGAAACGATGGCGATTGACCGTATCACCGGGCCCGATGGATTTTCGGTGAACAACGGCTCGTTCACGCCGGACCATCGAAGGTTCGCCGGCGTGGGCGCGATGCCCAACCATTTTTCGGAGGTCTTCGTGTCGTCCGCGAAAGATTTTGCGCCGAAATACCTAAGCGACGTGAGCGGGCAGTGGAAGAACTTCAAGCTCACCACGCGTGAAGTAGTGGAATGGAAATCCACCGATGGCACGCCTATCCAGGGCATTCTTGTTAAGCCCGCCGACTACGATCCTTCGCGCAAGTATCCGCTTCTTGTGGTGATTCACGGCGGCCCCACCGGCATTGACACACCTGTCGCCTCCGCAGACCGTTATTATCCGATCGAGCGTTTCGCTGCGAAAGGCGCGCTGGTGCTGCGGCCGAATTACCGGGGATCGGCGGGCTACGGCGCAAAATTCCGCGCGCTCAATGTTCGCAATCTCGGCCTGGGCGATTATCAGGACGTGATTTCGGGCGTCGACTCCCTAATCGCAAAAGGCCTGGTGGACAAGGATCGCGTGGGTGCGATGGGCTGGAGCCAGGGCGGCTACATCTCGGCGTTCATCACTACTTATAGCGACCGGTTCAAAGCCGTCTCCGTAGGCGCCGGCATCTCCGACTGGATGACTTATTACGTCAACACCGACATTCATCCTTTCACGCGCCAATATCTGAAAGCGACGCCCTGGGACGATCCGGCTATTTACCAGAAAACGTCGCCCATCTTTTACGTCAACAAAGCCAAGACGCCGACTCTGATTCAGCACGGCGATCAGGACAAGCGCGTTCCGCCCCCCAATTCCTTCGAGTTGTATCAGGCGCTCAAAGACCGCGGCGTCCCCGTGAAGCTGATTCTCTATAAAGGATTCGGCCATCCCATCAACAAGCCCAAGCAGCAGCGGGCGGTGATGGAGCACAATTACGACTGGTTCTCCAAATATATCTGGGGTGAAGAACCGGCTCCGGCCACCGCGACGAATTAAAGTAGAGCGGCATGTCGGCCTCGCCCAGACTTTATCTCGATCGGCCCGGTCCGTTGATCAAATTCTGGGGAATATTTCGCCAGGCGTGCATCGCGTCGTACGAAGATAACTGCTTCGGCATCGCCAAAGGGGCGGCTTACTCCTCGCTGCTAGCGTTCTTTCCCGTGCTCGCCTCCATCGGCGCGATTCTTGCGAGCGTCAACGCCGAATCCATCGTGCGGGTGTTTTCCCGTTTGCTGTTTGAGGTTGTCCCGCCTGGTACCCAGGACCTGGTTCGATACCAACTCACTGTCAAGGGACAGCGTCCGGTTTGGCTGATCGTGGTTGCGACGTTGCTCTCCGCGTGGGCAGCGTCCGGCGCGATCATCAGCTTAATGGAAGGCTTTCAGGCAGCTTACCTGCTGCCTTCCGGCCGGCCATTTCTCAAACAAAGAGGCGTGGCCTTACTCCTGGTCCTCATCGTCGCGTTGCCGGCCGTCGGTTCTTCTGGGCTAATCGTCTTCGGAGCGCGCATCGAACAATGGATGCTGAGTTCACTCGGTCTTTTGCCGCAGGAGGACCTCCGAACCTGGGTGGTCTTACTTTTCGGCGCCCTGCGTTACATAGTGGCGCTAATTGCCACCGTGTGTGTGACCGCTCTTCTTTACTGGATTGGGCCGAACCGTGCGATCCGATTCCGCATCGTATGGCCGGGCGCTTTTCTCGCCACCATCCTGTGGTTGGCGGCAACCTCCGGCTTTGCCTGGTATGTGCGCAACATCGCCAACTATAACGTGCTCTACGGCAGCATCGGTGCAGTAATTGCACTGCTGGTCTGGATGTATCTACTGGCCCTCATCAACTTGCTGGGCTGCGAATACAACGCCGTCCGCGAACGGTTGCTCGACTGATGGCTTCGAGCGTCATCAGCGTCCGTGGTCTGCGAAAGAGCTACGGTACTTTCGAAGCCGTGCGCGGCATTTCCTTCGAAGTTCATCCCGGCGAAGTTTTCGGACTGCTCGGCCCCAACGGCGCCGGTAAGACCACTACCGTTGAGATTTTGGAAGGCCTCCGGCAAAGAAGTTCCGGCGAAACGATGGTGCTGGGCTTTGATCCCGGCCTTGAAACGCGCCAGATCAAGGATCGAATCGGTGTTTGTCTGCAGGCCACCAATCTGCCTGACAAGATCAAGGTCCATGAAGCGCTGGAGTTATTCGCGGCGTTTTACTCGCGCAGTATCGACTGTGACAAGCTGCTGGAACGCCTCCAGCTCGCCGAAAAGCGCGACGCGTATTATTCCAAACTTTCCGGCGGCCAGAAGCAACGCGTGGCGCTGGCGCTCGCCCTGGTCAACGATCCGCAATTGTTGTTTTTGGATGAACCGACCACCGGGCTCGACCCGCAGGTGCGACTCGAGATTCACGGATTGATCGAGGAGCTGCGCGATGCCAAGCGCTCCATTTTGCTCACCACGCATTACATCGAGGAGGCCGAGCGGCTGTGCGATCGGGTGGCCATCATCGACGAAGGCCAGATCATCGAAATCGGAACGCCTCGCGAAATCCAGCAGCGCACTCTGGGCCAAAGTCTGATCGAGATCCAGTGCGAACAGCCCCTGCCCGTCATCGAGCTTCCGCCGTTTTTCGCCACGGAAAAACACAGCTTCTCCGATGACCGTAAGACACTCATCGTCCATTCAGCCAAGCCGGCGCGCACCATCGTCGATCTGGTGAAATGGATCGATCAGCTTTCGATCGAGCTGGCAGACATCCATTTGAAGCGGCCCACGCTGGAGGATGTGTTCATCGAGCTCACCGGAAAGAAGCTGCGGGAATGATAAAAAGCTACACCGCGCAAGCCGCGATTAATATCAAACTGACCTTCCGCGACCGCAGTCTCATCTTCTTCAACTATCTCTTCCCGCTGATCTTCTTCTTCATTTTCGCTCAGTTATTTCACGCCGAACAGGGCGGCGCGATCATCCAGGTATTGACCATGGTGCTGAGCATCGGGATCCTCGGTAGCGGTTTTTTTGGCGCCGGAATCCGCGCAGTGCAGGAGCGCGAGGCGAATATTTTGCGGCGCTTCAAAGTGGCGCCTATTTCCGCGGCTCCGATGCTGGTGGCCTCGATGCTGACCGGATTACTAACTTTTCTTCCGTCCGTGCTGCTGATGCTTTTGCTTTCCCACTTTATTTATGGAATGGCCATTCCGCGGCAGTGGCTCTCACTGCTGGTCTTTGTATCGCTGGGAGCGTTGGCCTTCCGCGCCATGGGTCTAATCATCGCGTCCGTCGTGAATTCGATGCAGGAGAGCCAGATCGTGATTCAGATGCTCTATTTTCCGATGTTGTTCTTGAGCGGCACAACCATTCCGCTGAGTGTTCTTCCAAGCTGGGTGCAGATCATTGCGCAATTCATTCCAGCAACCTATTTGATGAATGGCATGCAGTCGATTTTGGGCCGCAACGAGACGCTGGGTCAAAACATGTCCGCCGCCGGAGCGCTGGCCCTGACGATATTGCTCGGAACTTTCCTGGGTGTAAAGCTGTTTCGTTGGGAAAAAGAGGAGAAGATTCAAGGCACGGCTAAGCTGTGGCTCGTCGCGGTGCTGGCACCGTTTCTGATTTTGGGCGCTTATCAGGTGCGCAGCAAAGACAGCGTCATCAAAGCGCGGCTGCTGAATCGCGACCTGCTGCGCAGCCGCAGTCTGTTGATCCGCAACGTCCGTATCTTTGCCGGCGACGGCCGCGTCATCGAGTCCGGGGGAGTGCTGGTCAAGAATGGCAAGATCGAGCGTATTTATGAAGGCTCGACTCCCGACGCCAAAGAAGTGAAGGCCGAGGCCCTGGAGGGTTCCGGTAAGACGCTGCTGCCCGGGTTGATCGACGTGCATGTGCACCTGGTTGCCCAGGCGGATTTTCTGAATCGGCTGCCGATTATCAACCCGACAAGACCATGCCCCGAGCGCTGGCAGCTTACCTCTACAGCGGCATCACCGCGGTGAAGAGCGTCGGCGATCCGCTGGATCAAATCCTGAAAATGCGCGCGCTGGTGAATTCCGGCGAGCGGCTGGGCGCGGAGTTGTTCACTTGCGGGCCAATGTTTACGGCCTCCGGCGGCCATGGCACGGAGTATTTCAAGAATATGCCGGAGCAGTACCGCAAATTGGCCGAGGAGCAAACAGTCAGGATCCCGAAGACGCCTGAGGAAGCGCGCCAGCAGGTGGATGAGCTGAAACTGCGCGGCGTGGACGGCATCAAGGCCATTCTCGAAGCCGGCGCGGCTAGAATGCTCTTTAACCGCCTGGACGTGACGATTCTGCGGGCCGTGGCCGAAGAAGCGCGCGCGCAAAAGTTGCCCATCGTGGTCCATACTGGCGATTCGCACGATGTCGCCGACGCGCTCAGCGCTGGGATCAACGGCATCGAACACGGATCGATGCGGGACAAGATTCCCGCTGCGCTCTTCGCTCAAATGAAATCACAAGACGTCGCTTACGATCCCACGCTCACGGTCGTCGAGGCCTTTATAGATTTGGGCAACGGTAGTCTCGACCCACTGGAGCGCCCCCTGGTGCTGCAGGCCGTTCCCTCGGCGCTCATCGAATCGAGCAAGAAGTTTCTCGCCTCGGCCAATGGTGTGAAGATGCGAGACCAGATCAAGCGTTTTCCTGTGAGCATGGAACTGGCCGGGCAGAATTTGATGGCTGCCTGGCGCGCGGGCGTTATGCTTGTGACCGGAAGCGATGCCGGCAATCCTTTAGTTTTCCACGGCCCGACCATTCAGAGAGAACTCGAACTGTGGGTGGAGGCCGGGATACCGCCCGCCATTGCACTCCAAGCCGCCACTTACAACGCGGCTCGCCTCCTCGGCGCCGGCAACCGCATCGGTCTGATCAAAGAAGGCTACGACGCCAATCTTCTGCTGGTGGATGGAAATCCGCTCAAGGAGATCAAACAGATCGAGAGCATTCAGCGGGTGATTTTCAAGGGCGAGCAGATCAGCCGATCCGAACTCTTCGACCAGGAGTAGACTGACGATATGAAGCCGCTTCTCGTTTTTGCTCTCGCCCTGCTCGTGCTCGTGGCCGACGCCAGCGCCCAGGAATTAACCAAGCAGGCCAAAATCGAACGACTCCTCGACGCCATGAACGCGGACGCCACCATCAATCAGCTTTTTGATCAGATCAAAGCCATGACCGCGGCTCAGATGCCACCCGGCGCCACACCCGAACAGACCGCGAAAGCGCGGGAAGTCCAGGACAAGATTCTGGATCTGGTCAAGTCCCGAATCAGTTGGGAAAAGATGCGGCCGTCCTATATCAAACTGTACAGCGAGACATTTTCGGACGAAGAAGTCAGCGGCATTCTGGCGTTCTATCAATCGCCGCCGGGCCGCGCCATGCTGGCGAAAATGCCGGCGCTGTTGACCAAGCTCATCGAAGTGGCGCAAGCTCAGATGGCCGAGCTACAGCCGGATATCCAGCGCATCCTGCGGGAAGCGCAGCAGAGATAGGCGCGAAACATCATCGAAAGTCCATCCCTCTTATCGTTCCGTCCGTCCCTTTTTTCTTTGAAACCGCGTAATCCACCAGCACATGGTGCGGTTCTTGCGGCCCGCATACAAATTCCGCTGGCGCGTTTCGCATCCGCACGCGGGAAGGATCTTCAATAGCGAGCCGAAGCCGCGCTCCACCGGCGTCTACCACGAATCGCGTCACCTTATCGCCACAATCGATCTCTTTCACAGTTCCCTGCACACGGCGGATATCATCGCCGGCTTCGATAAACGGATTCCAGTCAGATGCATGGGGAACGCGCGTGGCAACCATTTGCTCGCGGCCGCTCGAATCGTGGGAGAGCTGAACGGCCAGGTCGGTTTGAGCCATGTAGGCGAGTTGCGCCGCAAGCGCCCTCTCGCTGGGATTAGCCGCATAGCGGGCCGCGCGATCGGCCGCCTCTTTGGCCTCGTTACGCCGCTCGAGTTCGTTCAGTGCGTCGGACATAATGATCCAGTAATCGTACTGGCGCGCGGGAGCGACTCGACGCATGGCGTGCAATTGGTCCACGGCAGCTTCGTAATGGCTGGAGTTCTTTTCGAGCAACGCAAGCATATATCGCGCGTCGTCAAAATCGGGCCGCAGCGCCACCGCCCGCTCCAAGGCCGGCCGTATTTCATCATTGGCAAGGCCCGCCATTCCGGCCAAGACGGAGTAGCGATAGCAAAGGTTGGCATCGGTCACCCCAGCCTCGACGGCTTGCTTCCACTCGCGGCGCGCGCCGTCGTGATCGCCTCGGCGCAGAGCGATCGTGCCTAGTGCCGCAGCGATGTCGGCATTTCGTGGGGCTTCCCGCTCCAGATCGCGGTAGAGCGCTTCGGCCCTGTCCAGTTCACTGGTGGCCATCAGCAGGTCCGCCAAGAGCGACCGCGATGCGAACACGGACACGTCGGAGACCTCCACTATGGTGCTTGATGGTGCGACACCCGGAAGGTGGATCGGCGGCATGCCGCGGCCGTTTAGCCAGGTATGCAAATCGTGCGTGATCTGGTCGATCGGCTTGCCATACACTTTCGTGAACGTCCCGAGACCAGGCTCGCCAAAGTTCAGCGCCGTGACCAATTCGTGGAAGCGCGGGCCGTACTCAGCCGACAGAAACAGCATGTCGGTGAGCGCCCAGCTTTGAGCATAAAACAGCTCAACATTTTCGCGATCGTCTGGCCACGCCGACTCTTCGGGCAGCGCCAGCAGCTCCGGAAGCGGCATCCAGGTGCGCCGCCGCAAAATCTGAGAGCGCGCCGGAAGGTCGCCACCCAGCTCGCTGCTTTGCTCGCCAACACGCACGGTCGAGAAGAACTCCGCCAAGCCCTCCTTGAGCCATGCGGGATAGCGGAGGCCGCTGGCGTGCAGAATCAGATGCGCATATTCGTGCGCGGCAATGCGAAATTCGCCGGCACCCAGGCCAGGCATCACGATGTAATCTTGCGATTCGGCGCCGACATAATAGGCACTGGCGGAGTGGAGGCGATACGGCTCATACTCCTTCGCTGAGCCGAATGCGATCACCCGCGCGGCCGGTAGATGATCCAGCGTCAATCCAGTTTGTTGAAGGAAGAATCCGCGCAGTTGCTCAAACCACACCAGAGCCGATCGCGCGCTCGCGTCGCTCGATTGCGAATAGACTTCGAAGTGATCGCTACGCGTCAGCCGCCACCCGGAGGCCGCCCAGGATGGGGCGCCGAGACCGATCGTCAATAAAGCCGCGGCGCGGAATTTGAACACAATCCGATTTTACTCGTATCGCAAAGCCACGATCGGATCGATCCGCATGGCCCGTCGCGCGGGAATGTAGATAGCCAGCGCCGCGGCCGCCAGCAACGCCACTGGAATCCCGAAGAATGTCGCCGGGTCGGTGGAGGTCACTCCGAAGATCAACGAAGCCATCAGGCGCGAGAACCCAAAGGCCAGCGGAAGTCCGATGATCAAGCCCGTTCCGATGGTCGTCAGGCCGCGACGGAAAATCATCTGCAGGACGCTTCCGCGCGGCGCGCCCAGTGCCATTCGCAGTCCTATTTCCTGCGTCTGCTCCGATACCAGATAAGCCATCACGCCGTAAACTCCGATGGCCGAAAGCAGCAGAGCGATTGCGCCGAAAATGCCCATGAGTGCGGCCATGTAGTTCAATCCGATCGACCGGTTGTGAACCGATCTCTCCATGGTGCGCAGGTCGCTGATGGGCTGATCGGTATCGACCGAATGGATAGCTGCTGTCACCGCGGGCGCCACCCGCAACGGATCGCCGGCGGTTCGAACGCCGATGTCCATAAACAACATAGGCGACTGTTGGTAGGGGACGTAGAAGGTCCGGCGCGGGAGGCGTTCATAAGGATCGTGAATCACGTCGCCCACCACGCCGACGATCGTCATCCATGGACTCTTGGAGTCTGGCTCACCAATCTTGATGCGCCGGCCAAGGGGTGATTCGTTCTTCCACCAGCGCTGGGCCATGCGCTCGCTGATGAGCGCAACTTTTGGGGCGTCGGGACCGTCGCTGGGGCTGAGGAACCGGCCCCCGCGCAAGGGAATGTGCAGCGTGCTGAAGTATTCCGGACTCGTCACCTGGTACATGCCGCTGGGCAGGTCGCCCGGCTCGATCGGCCGGCCTTCGATGGTGAAATTCCGGCCGCTGGCATGATCGCTGTAAGGCAGCGCGGAGACGGCCACAGCTGAGCGGACGCCGGGCACCGCTTGCGTACGCTCCAGCACCTGGCGATAAAACTCGGCGACCTGATATTTTTCGTGATACTTGGTGTCGGTAATTGCTAGCCTTAATGTCAGCAGCGTGGAAGGTTCCAGCGACTCACCGCTTTGAATGAAGCTGCGGAATCCGCGCACCATCAGGCTTGCCCCCACCAACAGCACGACCGCCAGCGCTACTTCGGAGGCCACCAGAATATTGCGCAATCGCTGGCGCGTTCTGCCCTGCGAAGAGCTTCGGCCGCCTTCTTTGAGCGCCGAGGTCAGGTTGGGCTGCGAGCATTGCCAGGCCGGCGAGAGCCCGGCAAGAATGCCGCTCACGAGTGCAGCAGCCAGCGTGAACAGTAGCGCCCGGCTGTCGAGTTGCATATCGTTCCAACCCAGGATGTAGCGTCGGATCTCCGGCGGCATCCCGTTCTGCATTATCCTCAGCCCCCACCACGCTACTAGCAGGCCGAGGCCCGCCGCTGCAATGGAGAGCAGCACGCTTTCCGTCAGCAGCTGTGTGACGATCCTGGCGCGGCTGGCTCCCAGCGCCCGGCGCACCGCCACTTCGCGCAAACGTCCGGTGGCGCGCGCAAATTGGAGATTCGCGACATTGGCGCACGCGATCAAGAGCACGAACGCCACCGATCCGAGCAGCATCACCATATATTGCTGCGTTTCATAACCCACTAGGAACTTCAGCGCGGGCCAAACCACGAAACGGCGATTCTTGTTGCTGTCTGGATAGAGTTTTTCGAGCCGCGCAGCGATGCTTGAGATCTCGGCTGCCGCCTGCTGAACCGTCTGTCCCGGTTTCAGCCTCGCGACGGATCGCAGGATTTGTCCGGTTCTTGTGGTTCGCTGCACGGGCGTTAGTACCATCGGCGTCCAAATTTCGGTGGCGAGCGGAAAATCGTAGTTCGCAGGCATGATACCGACAACCGTGCATGGCTCGTCGTCCAGCCGTATTGTTTGCCCAACGATTCCAGCGTCGCCTGCGAATCTGCGCCGCCACAAACCGTCGCTCAGAATCACTTCATGCTCGCGGCCGGCCTGATCTTCACCCGGCCGAAACGCACGCCCGCGCGCCGGTTGAACCCCGACTACATCGAAGAAGTTCGCATTGACAAGGGATTGGATAACACGCTCCGGCTGACCGCGGGTCGCTCCCAAGTTTGCCAGACCGCCTTCCCAACTGGTCAAGCTCCCTAGTGTCGTGTTCTCGCGGCGAATGTCGTCGATATCGGCAGGTGTAGCGCTATCCCAGTGATTTATGTCGTCGGGAACTCCCTGCAGCACCGTCACCAGGCTCTCCATGTGTGGCAGCGGCATCGGTTTCCAAAGCAGTGCATCGCATACGCTGTAGATGGCCGTCGTGACACCGATGCCGAGCGCCATCGTAAGAATGGCCGTGATCGCGAATCCCGGTGATTTTCCGAGCATGCGCGCACCATAACGGATGTCTTGCAGCAGGTTCATTTTTGCCCCATGGTCCGTATACGCAGGCCGTGCAGGGAAGTTCCTTAATAACGCCGATCCTACACCCGTGCGTCAGCGAGCGCCATTTGAGCCGCATGGAAACCGCACATCCCATGCACACCCCCGCCCGGTGGTGTCGATGAAGAACAGAGATACACTCCCTCGAGCGGCGTGCGGTAGAGCATTGACGTGGGGCGGAAGATGAGCTGCCTCAAAGTCTGCGCTCCGCCCGTGATGTCGCCGCCCACCAGGTTGGCATTGTGGTTCTCCAGATCGGCGGGAGCGAAGACATGTCGCGCGAGAATCGTGTCTCGAAACCCTGGCGCGAAACGCTCCACCTGCCGCTCGAGGCGCTCCGTCATGTCCACTCTGGACGCATTCGGCACGTGGCAATAGGCCCAAGCCGTATGCTTTCCCTCGGGTGCGCGGCTGGAGTCGAACAAGCTCGGCTGCGCCAGAAGAACGAACGGCGCATCATCCACGTGGCCTCTCCAGGCGGCCCGCTCCGATCTTGCGATCTCATCCAGTGTTCCGCCCAGATGCACGGTGCCGGCCCGCGCGCATGCGCCGGCCGACCACGGAATCGGCGCGCTGAGAGCCCAATCGATCTTGAAGACGCCCGGGCCATAGCGATAAGCTTTCAGTTTTTCGGCAAATCGGTCGGGCAGCCGCTTGCCCGCTAAACCCACAAACTGCCGGGGCGTCAAGTCGCAAAGGATCAGCGCCGATTGATCCATGTCTTCGAGCAAACGAATTCTGGTTTCCGTCCGGATGCTCCCCCCAAGAGTCTTGAAATAGGACGCCAGCGCGTTCGCAATCTGCTGCGATCCGCCGCGAGGAATCGGCCAGCCTGCGGCATGCGCGGCGATACCCAGCACTCATCCGAAGGCGGCCGAGC
>Ga0210389_10002543_pt1 | contig 14342 bp, 13 predicted proteins | sample IncBWH28OmetaG_FD_160127 | JGI IMG/M metagenome (GOLD analysis project Ga0210389, IMG submission 160127) | Forest soil microbial communities from Barre Woods Harvard Forest LTER site, Petersham, Massachusetts, United States - Inc-BW-H-28-O ...
CCAGCTGCCTCCTTGATCGCGACGCGGCGTTGCTCGTCCTTGCCACGCCGACTACTGCCCCGGCCGTTCCGCTGTGGACCGCAGCGAACGCCGGGACGCTGGCCCCTGGGCGGGCCGCTGAGATCGTCGGGTGGGGCCACGAATACTACGAACAGGAAGGTCTACCCCAGGTGTTGAAATGGGCCAACACCGCTATACAGAGCCCTGAATGGTGTGCACACAACGCCCTGAGCTTCTACGGGCAGGGCGAGCTATGCACGATCAACCCGCCGTCCTACAGCACCGGAGCGTGCCACGGCGACAGCGGCGGCCCGCTGCTCGTCTCGAGCCCCGAAGGCCCCGTCGAGGTCGGGATCACAAGCCACATATACGGGGAATGCTCGACAGCAGAACCAACGATCTTCACCCGCACCGACATCCTCATCCCCTGGGTCCACGAATGGGCCGAAGCGGAGAAACCACCAGCACCCACGCCTACACCATCGCCCCCGAGCGTCCCCGTACAGAAAGCCGCACCAACACCACCGCCGGCTGCGCCCGCGCCGGCAGTCCCACCGCCGCCACTGGAAGGCGTTTACAGGGGGAGCACCAGCCAGACCTCGACCCCGATCGGCGTCGTCGTCGGCGCAGGCGGCCGGCGCGTCACGGCACTCGCAACCAAAGGCCTCTACCGCTGCCACGCCGGGCACACGATCACAGAGCCGATGGAAGGATTGAGCAACGGCGAGCCAGAGCCAATCACGGCAACCCATACCTTCACGGTCACATTCTCCGGCGCCGAAAACGAGACCATCACGGGCGCTATCGACGCCGCCGACGGCGAGATGTCCGGCACGCTCAGCGCCCGGTGGCAAACCCACCGCTACGGGCTCTGCTCAACGGGCCGCATCTCATGGTCCGCGCAGCGCTCCCAAGTTCCGCTTTCGACCGCTCCGCTGGCGGGCGCCGGCAACTACCACGGCTGGACGAACCAGGGCGACCACATCCTCATCACCGTCGCACACGAAGGCAGACAGCTCACCGACGTCCAGTTCTCCGCGCAGTATCAGTGCCCCCACCACCACAGCCTCCACCTGACCGAGTCATTTCTAAGCCTGAGCGAACCGTGGCCCATAGAAAGCAACTTCGCTACCTTCACCGTCAATCTTGGCGGACACAACTACAGCGGACGAGTAGACGGCGCATTTGCCCTCAGCGCCGGCGCCACAGCATTTGGCACCCTCGAAGCGAGCACCGTCACCCGCTACGGGCGCTGCCGCACCGGACTCGTGCCTTGGGGGACGTAGCTTCACAGCGCAATCACCGTTCGGCGCGACTCGCCGCAGTCGCTCCTTGGCAACGTGCTCCTGCCGCGGGCTGCCACCGATCCCAGCAGCGCCGGGAACTCCTGCCTGAGCTGCTCGACTGTGTGCGGCTGTCCGTCCGTAAGCTGGCTGATGAGATCCTCTGCGCGCCAAAAAATCGAGCGGCGGCGTCGGAGGGCCGCGAAGCCAACATGAGCAATCTTGAATCGATCGTCGGTGTCGGCTAGCAGGTAGCCGATGAGTTGCCAGACCTCGTCCCGGCCAACGATCCGAGCTTGGGAGCTGGACTTCAGGTCCAAGAGCGTCCCGTCGTAGATCAGGTCGGCGTCGGCTCCTCCAAGCGCCGCGCTCTGGGCAAAGTTCGGTCCGATGGCGAGTTGTTGCGCATCGCGGATGCTGAGGTGGTCCTCGATCGTTATGCGCCCGAGCGCTTCAAGGTCGCGCAGGCTCGGCTCGCTGGCGAGCGCAAGCGCTAGCTCATTGAGATCGTCCCGGTGTGTGCTTAGCGGCTCGCCAAGATAGGCTAAGACGGTCGGTCCAGCTCGGAAATACTGCTCGAAGCGGGCGAGGATCACGACCATTCGGCAGAGCTCACGCCACTGCTCGCCGTCCAGCAGCCGTTGAGATGGCCCGAGCCGCGCGATGCGCTCGACAGTGCGCCTCTCGATCGCGCTCGCCGAAATCCCCGCGCGGCGTAGTGGGCGCTCTAGGCGCAGAGCGCCTCCGGTGGCGACTGTGCGATCGAGGGCGTCGGGCCGCAGGTGAGCGCTGAACAGGTATCCAACGGCTGTCCCCACGAGGCCGTGGTCGGTGCCAGGGGCTGGCGGCACGGTACGTGGCTTTTTCGTTCCACCGCTGCGGAGCACACGGTTCGTGTTCGTGCAGACCCGCTGCGTTTCCGGGAGCGTGGCCTCGAACCAATCCCAAACCGGGCCGCGACCGGCACGCAAAAGGCTAGTCAAGCTCATGAGACGAGAGCGTCCCGATGGGGGGCGGGAAGTCCGCTATCGAGCGAGTGAGTGGTTGAGGTTAGGTGTCGCGTGAGCGCCGCACGGCATCCGGCGCCATCGGTTGGGAAGCGCTCGAACGCGACTGCTCGCCCGTCGCATTCCCAGGCGCCGAATTGCTCGGCGTAGCTCATCTCGTCGTCGTCTTGCGGGTCCGGCGCGGGATAGGCGAGGAGGGCACAGTTGCTGGGGTTGAAGCGCAGCGCGTAAGCGACGATCTGGTAGAGGTCTGCAGGCGCGACGCCGGTGGGTCGCTGGCGAGTGTCGGCGAGCCGCTTGTACTTGGCATCAATGACAGAGCGGACGGTGTCGCCTTCGAGCACGAGTACGTCTGGCTTGAGGCGTCCGAGCGGGTGGTCGCCTCTCTGGCTTCGCAGCAGCGACTCGTGCCGGGACGCTGTGGTTCCGTGCTCGACCCGGAGTCCTGGCGGAGCGACTTGCCGTGCGCAGTTCAGGACGAACAGCTCCCACAGCTCGGCTACGTCGATAAGCATCCCGTCGTTCTGGCCATCCACTTCGGCTGCGCCGTAGCCCAGGCGCGAAGCGATGCGATGCGAGAGTTCTGCCGCGCGCTTGAAGGGCAGCGTGATGGGTGTGTAACGGACCCGTTCGAGTTCATTGGCTGTCGGGAGCTTGGGTCGTGAGCCGACACCGCCTCGCAGGTGCGGCATGACTTGACGCACCCGCTCGGTTCGCCACTCCACCCTGCCCGTGAGCAGCGTGGCGAGGGCACGCTCTGCGCACACGATCGCCCTGGTCGCTGGGTGTGCGAGAGATCGGCCGTAGGTCACCGATGCCACGGCGGGCCGCCCTTGGCCTTGCAGCGCTGCGGTGCGGTGCGGGTTGAGTCTGCCGCGAACGAAGAGGCCCTCGTGGTGTTCGGCGAGTCGCAGTAGCGGGAGCCCGTGGCGGGTGGCTTGGTCGATGCTTCTGCACCAGATGCGAGCCAGGAGCCGCACGACGAACGAGTCGGTCTCGATGTGGCGTGCGCTGGCTGGTGGCGCGATGAGCCCGAATGCCTCATCCAGCCAGTGCTCGATGACTTCGATCCCGAATCGGGGCTCAATCACGAGCCGCCGTCCCTCGAAGCTGACGGCACCGATGTAGCGTCCAGCCCACCAGTGCCCGTCGTGTGCCCGCTCGATCAGCGGCGAGAACTCATCCGCGCCGGCATCCTCCGCGGCGAGCGCTATCCGGTAGGTCCGAGGGTCCAGCTCAGAGACGCGCTGGAGCCACGCGTCGTCCTCCGGTGTGATCTCGCCGCAGTAAGGAGATAGATCTCGAAACGTATGAGGGTCGATCACGCGCCGCCGGAAGTGAACACGCGTTTCAGCCGCAGCAGCTCGCCCTGGCGAGCCTTGGCATCCACGCCTTGCAGGTACTGGTCGAGAAGCGGCTCGAGCGACATCCGCCACAGGTCGAGCACGGGCGAGCGGGCCTGCTTCTTGCTGTTCCACAGGAACCGGCTGGCTCGGGTCTTGCGATGCATGTACTCCGCCCCTGCGAGGAGCCCAACGACATCGAAGAAGTAGGTGTGACCGATCTCGTAGTCGCGACCAAGAAGAGCAGAATCGGCTATGTGCTCGTTCAACAGTTCGGCACGCTCAGCGAACACCTCCATGTCCCCGCTTATTCGAGACCAGGGATATCGCTTCGCCACGGTGCTCCGCTGCCACAACTCGGGGAGCACCGCGTAGAGTCGCTGTCGCTCGAACCCGGCCCGCCACCACAGGAAGCGGCGCCTGAGCGCGAAGTCGATCTGCTCGAGGGACTGGTCGATGAGGTTCATCGTTCCGATCACGTAGAGCCGCCTCGGGAGCTTGATCGTCGCGGGCTGCTGGCCGTGCTCGACGCCCGCGAGCGTTACCTCCGTGTCGCGGTCCTCAAGGACGGAGAACGCCTCGCCGAACACGCGGCTGAGATCGGCGCGATTCAGCTCGTCGAGGATGAGTACCCACGGCAGCGGTGCCTCCCCGTCCGGGGTCTCCTCGCTCTCGATGCGCGCGATGAGCTGCAGCAGGTACCCGTCCTCATACGCGACACCGCCGTCAGCGAGGCGAAGCCCTCGAATGAACTCCTCATACGAGTACGCCGGGTGCAGCTGGAGGCGCTGAACGTGCGCGTCGATCAGCTCCTGCACCCGGTCCTGGCTCTCGAAATACGTGACAGGGCCCCACTCGCGGAGCGCTTGGCGGCGGATGATCTGTCCGGCGATCTCCACCGCGCGGTAGGTCTTGCTCGTACCCGGAGGCCCGAAAAGAACGACCTGCCGTTTCAGTTCAAGCGCGCCGATCGGGTCCGTCTCCTCGCCAGGCTCCCCGTTGCCCCACGTGCCCGCAAGCGGTGGGAGATAGAAGTCCAGCTCCTCCCGGGGCTTGTTCAGGAGCTCTTGGAGCGCCTCGTGAATCGCGAGTAGCTGCTCATCTACGTCCTCGACAGGATCGGCCAACAGGCCGCCATATGTCGCGGCGATCCGCTGCTTGTGAGCACCGCTTGAGATCGGCTCAAACGACTCGGGGTACAGCAGGTACAGCACGATGTGCCTCATCCCATGCGCGCCCCCATCGGCGTCAGCATCCGCGAAGTCCCGGCACCTCCAGGAGGCCGCCAGGATCTCACTGCGGCGCTCATCGGGCTCCGCTTTCAGGCGCCGAGCGAAGTCCATAATGAACCCGAGCTGAATATCCGGACGCAGCAAGAAGTACTGGCCTGGATGCCCGATGCCCTCCCCACCGAGCGCCGCCCAGACCTCGCCATCCTCATCCAGCGAGCGCCCACCCCAGCCGAGCACCTCGTTCACGCGCGCCTGCTTGGTGGCAGCCCCGATACTCCCGTGCCAAGCGAACAAGTAGTAGATGACGAGCAACTCAGCGCCGAGCGCGATCAACTCCGGATCGGACAGCTGCTCCTTTAGCTTCTCAAGGAACGTCCTTCCGTCGAGCAGCGGAGCCTCGACGATGTTCCTATAGGCCCTGTCGAGGCTCTCGACCGTCCAAACTTGCTCCCCGTCCTCCAGCAGCGACCCGTCCTCGAGAAGACACCGCTGCACCCACCGCCTGACGACGGCCTCGATCATCGTGCGCGTCTCAGCGTTCTTCGAAGCCACAAGACGGTTCATATCACGACCGTCCGGCAGCTCGGCCCTGGCTCGCCGCGATTACGAGCAGCACGAACCGTCCGACTCGTCGGGCATTACGCCGGAAGGCGAGCACACGCCCGCATCGAAGCAGCGATCAGCTTCGCCCGCAACTACGAGTGTCGCGCGAAACTCGGGATGCCGCTCGCATGTATCCCGCTGCCGGGATCGCTCTACACCAGCCCCTCAAAAACTGGTGCGAACGACTCGATGATGAGTTCGATGCCCTTCCAGACGAGTGGCAGCTTGTCCGAGGCGAGACCGACCTCGCCAAAGCCAACGCGGATGGGAAGCTCAATCTCCATGTTCATGCGCGGCTGAGGCTCGCTCGCCCTGGCGCGAACGTACGCGACTACTGCGCCGTCATAGAGCGGTTTCCCTACGGCGATGTACCGGACTTCCATCGTGAACTCGGTATCGAGACGGTCTCGCTTGGCGCTGACGGCTTCCGGGCGTGGATCAAGGGCCGCGAGGGTTGCGTGTATGGCCTGGTGCTTGTCGATGTTGTCGAAGTCTCTGACGGCCAGCAGCGCTAGGTGTGTCATGTGCTGTCCGTGGTATGGCTGGAACCGCTCGATCATTGCAATATGCTCGCCGCTCGCCCCGGCGAGTCGGCCGCGGTTGACGGCACCGGCAAATCGCTCGGGCGAGTCGCAGATCGGGAACTGGGTCGTCTCGCAGCTCGTCGCGCCGCCGAGATACGCGAGTTGACAGACGAGGTTGTCAAGCGCGGAGCGCAGGTTGTGAACAAAATCTCCGAGGAGAAGGCCGAGGCGGATCGGTGGCTCCTCCTTCACTCCGAAGCGCAGCAGCTTCCAGCCGTGGTCTATCTCGCCGTTGACCCCAAGGGTATGCGGGTCACGCTCACTGTAGGCCGTGAGGTCTTTATAGAGCTCGTCAAGGTGCTCACCTGCCCGGGTGAGCTTCGCGCGGGGGTGGGCTAGCGATGGTTCACGCGGCAAGCGGGACTGTCCGTGCTCGCATGAGCGCGGACGATAGCTGCACCGGACCAGCTACGTCGGCACTGACGACGAATCGTAGCCGTTTTCTCGGGATCTGCGGAGGGCGTAACGACCCGGTCCGCGCGCCTGGGCTCGGGTACGAGCCATGCGCTTCCTTCGGCCCGCACGGAGTCTCAGGCCTGAGCCGGCGAGCGCGCTGCTCGTTTTGCTGCGCCAGATCGATATCGCGCTCCCGGCCAAGGCGAAGCAGCATCTGCGCAAGTGGCTGGCAGGAGCGCAGTCGCAGGCTGTCGGCTCTGAGCTGGCGCTATCCGAGGCGCTGCGCGTGGCGATGACCGAGGATGTCGTGCAGACGATCGAGCGTGCCGAGTCCTACGCCCGTCTGCGCGATCGCTCCGTGGAGCGCAATCCGGCCGTGATGGGAGGCGAGCCAGTCATCACGGGAACCCGCGTGCCGGTGCGAACGATTGCGAGCCTGATCGAGATGGGTGAGACACACGAGGTACTGCGCGAGGACTACCCGCACGTCCCGGGAGGAGGCGTACCCGGTCGCAGTTCTGTGGGCGCACGCCAACCCGCGTCGCGGCCGTCCTGTACGCACTCGTGCCCCAACTGCGAGCCATCATTCCGTGCCCAAGCGTCGGGTCGCGAGCGGCACACGAACAACGACGTCAACAGTTGCGCTATAATTGACATCACAGCAGACATCGAACTTGAGAGGCGACTAGCCATGCGGATCTACATCCATCGAGAAGCACACGACGAGGCGGAGGCATTGGACTCGCCCGCGGAGGGGAGCATCGCGGATGAGCTCACGCTGGAGGAGGGCGAGCTGGTTCTGCTCGAGAACCAAGACGAGCCACTAGACACGACCCTCAGCTTTGAGGCGGCGGGCGTGGCTGACCGCGGCCACGTGTTCAGGGGACGCAGACACCCGATCGAGGTGAGCGTCGAATACAACGGCGAGACGCACGAGCATCAGTTCGGCGCGTCCACCCGTGTTGAACGGGTCTTCAAGTGGGCGGTTGGCAAGCACGCCTTTGACCTCGGCGAGGTGGACGCGGCCGAGCACACGCTCGCACTGGCGGACGAAACGGTGCCCGCCGGTGACGTGCATCTGGGATCGCTTGATCAGGCAACGCCCGGACGTGTCGCCTTCCTGCTCGTGGCGAAGCATCGGCACGAGGGCTGAGTATGTCCGCGCAGCCCGCGCCGAGCCCGCCGGAGCGCCTGTTCCTCGAAGACGTCGCCGACTGCGCGTTTGCGGTCGGCGTCGACCGTGGCTGGTGGCGCCTGGCGAGCGTCGAATGGCCCTATGCCGTGATCGAAGTCAAAGCGGCGCCGCGGCCGGGCAGCCCGGACTGGGTTGCCCTGCGCTTCCAGCTCTCGGGGTATCCGGAGGCGCCCAGTGCGCAGCCGTGGGACACCGAGCGCCAGAGCATGCTCGACACGGGGCTGTGGCCCGGCGGAAGTGAGCGGATCCTCGGCGCGTTCAGACCGGAATGGCGCCCAGATGCGCTCTACATGCCCATGGACGGACTCGCGCTTGAGGCTCACCCGAACTGGCGAAGCATCTACGCCCGCGACGCGTGGGACTCCGGTAAGGACATCACGCAGTATCTGCGCGCGGTGCGCGAGCTGATCAACCAGGAGGGATACACCGGTGTCCGCGCGCCAGCCTGAGAGTCTCAGGGTGAGCCGGTGGCGCTGGCGGACCCTGGTGCGCGAGCTAGCCCGGCGCGGGCACGGTGAACGAGAGAGCGGTGCGTTCTTGCTTGCACGTGCCGGCGACGAAAGTCGGCGGGTGGCGGCGTGTGTGTACTTTGACGACATCGACCCGACCGCTCTGAACGGGGCGATCTCTATCCGTGGCGAGAAGTTCGTGCGGCTGTGGGCGATCTGCAAAGAGCACGGGATGCGCGTGATCGCCGATGTCCATACACACCCCGGCTCGGGTGTCCGCCAGAGCACGATCGACGCCGCTAACCCGATGGTCGCCAAGTGCGGGCATATCGGAATCATCCTGCCCCACTTCGCTCAACGCAACGCCACCCCCGAGCACGCCGGAGTCCATGTCTACGCGGGCGATCGCAGCTGGCGAAGCGCCTACGGGGCAGAAGCGGCGGCGCTGCTGCGTCGTACATGGATCTGAAGATGACGATGATCGACCCCGACAGCATCGATAGGGTCGCCAAGCTACTTGTCGATGCAGGCGACGTCGCGAGCTTCGCAGAGGCCGAAGCGCTCCTTCGGACCTACCGGATGCAACTCGTCCTCGACGCGCACGCCTGCGCGGATGCTGCCTCGCAGGCTGCGGCGTTGAGCATCGTCAACACAGGGACCCGCGCGATGCACGGCGGTGTGAAGGTGTTCCTCGCCGAGGAGAGCGAATGCCAGGTCCCGTTCGGGCGCGGTCAGCCGCTCTCGGCGGTAATCGCCTCAGTCGGCGGCAAGCTCACCGACGAGCCCGAGTCAGACGTCGCCACGATCGCCCTCGGCGAGCACGAGCCGAGGGGCGGCAAAGCACCGGTCCTGTGGTGCTCACCACATGGATGGGTCGCCGCTGTCTCCCCCACCCCGCCAAGCGGGCTCACGGCCACCGAGATCCCCGCAGCCGTGCTGTCGGGCAGCCTGGCGGTGTCCGAGGTCTTCCAGTGGCTGCGCGGGCATGCCGTCGCCGGTGACCGAGCACTCGAGGTCTCGCTATGGAACCCCGCTGGGGAGGCCGACGGTCCGCCGATCACGCACCTGCCAGCGGCGCTCTGGCTGCTCGGCCTCGGACATCTCGGCCAAGCCTACGCCTGGCTGCTCAGCCTGCTCCCCTACCCCATCGAAGGCACCCGTCCGCTGTTCTTGCAGGACGACGACAAGCTCAGCGCCGCGAACCGTGCGACGTCGATGCTGCACGGCGACAGCGCCGTAGGCGTGCGCAAGACGCGAGTCGTCGCGAAGGTCATGGACGAGCTTGGCTGGGACAGCACGCTGATCGAGCGGCGCTATCGCGGCGGGGCGCTTCATACCGCCGGCGAGCCGCCCGTGCTGCTCGGCGGCGTCGACAATCTCGAGGCACGCAGATCGCTTGACGAAAGCGGGTTCCCGGTGATCTATGACGCCGGTCTCGGCGCCGGGCCCGACGGGTTCCTGGCGATGAGCATCCGCAGGCTTCCCGGGTCCCGGCCCTCACAGGAGATCTGGCCGGCGGCGCGAGCACAACCGGAGCGCGTGCTCGGCGGCGCATACGCCGCGCTGGAGGCGGAAAGCGGGGACCGCTGCGGGGTGGAACTGCTCGCCAGCCGGACCGTTGCGACCTCGTTCGTGGGCGTCGCCGCGGCGTGCTTCGTGATCGGCGGGGTGCTGCGCGAGCTACACGGTGGCGAGGCACTCGAGCTAGTTGATCTCTCGCTGCGCGATCCCCAGCGAATCACGGTGCTGGGAGCCAAGGATCCGCCGGCGCTCCGCGTGGCGAGCGTGCCATGCGCGGAGTAAGCGAGCGCTCAGGCCAGCTCGGCGGTGCCGTCCGGGAGCAGCCGAAAGGAGACGACATCGGCCGGACCGGCGCTCGTCGCGAGCAGCGCGTCGCGCATGCCTGGTGCGAGGACCATGGCGCTGGCGCCCTCGGTGGAGAGGATCGAGCTCATCACGAGGCTGTTCGACACAACGACGGCCGTGCCCGTTTCGCGCACGTAGACATCGCCCGCGGTGTTCTCCCATCGGCGCGCCTTGAGGGGCCGGGAGAAGACCGGCGCGAGCAAGTGGGAAACACCAAAGTCGCGGATCAGCGGGCCAACGTCCAACAGCCGAGAGAGGTCTTCGCAGATGAGGATCGCGATCCGAGCACCGCCCGCGTCGATCACCTCCAGCCTCCTGCCGGGCACGAGGTCCTCGGCGAGCGCCTGGGAGCCGAGGCGCTGCTGGAGTTTCCAGCGCTCGAGCTCCGTCTCGTCGAAGTCGAACGCAAACAGCTTGTGCTGACGCGCGATCACAGCGCCGGTGCGGCCGTCGAGCAGGACGGCCGTGTTGGATGCGCGCCCCCCGGCGGCGGTGAGCACGCCGCTGCCGGGGATCATGAGCCGCAGCCCGCTGGAGCCCCGGTCCGGGGAGCGCATCGCCTGCTGCCAGGCATCCAGCAGCGCCGGTGTGAGTGTGAGCTCGGGCGCCACACCGATCAGCACGCCGGCTTCGTCGAGCGCAGCGAGGATTCTTGGGATGCGTTTGATGGTCGCCGCGTGGTCGGCGGCGGAGATCCGGTAGTAGCGGCGCTCCCCTGCCTCGCGTACCCGGAAGTCGATCTCCTTCGGGTCGGCGATGACGGGCACGCAGCCGAGGAGCAGGCCACCCGAGAGATCGTGACGGTGAAGGGCCGCTGCCTCCCCGACCCACGTGATGCCGACACGGTCCCACGAGTCCGGCGGGACGCGCAGGACGTTCGCGAACAGCTCGCGCTTGTGGCTGAGGTTTCCCTCATGGCGACCGCGGCCGACGAGCCGAGGCAACAGCGCGCCGCCGGCCGCGCCGGAGTCAAGGCGTCCCCGCGCTGCAACGAAGGTGGCCAGCGCCTGGAGCGAGAGCGGTGGGCGCTCGGTGCTCAGCGAGACGGCCGTGTTCACATGGCGCAGCGCACGATCGATCCCGACGAGCGCGGCGTACCCAGCAGCAGCAGGGTCGGGATGATTCTCGACGCGCATCCTGACGCCGCCCGCAGGTCGCCCGCCCTCGACGTCCGATGCGACCGTGGCCGCGAAACTTCCGAGGCGCTCGTCGGCGGACCAGGTCTCGGCGCTCTCTCGCGCGACATGATCGTCCAGCGCGTCATACAACGAGCAGAACAGGTCCGGGAAGTCGTGCAATGATTGGCCTAACCTTGACAAGGCAGCTCGTCGACAAGGAGTATGCGCCCATGAGTCATGAACTTGCAGACATCCGTGAAGTTGGTGCAACGGAGCGCCGGGATCTGATCGCTGCATGGCTCGAAACCCTTGACCCAGAGAGCGCGAGCTGGGAAGCGGAGCTCTCGGCCGTCGCGATGGTCGTGGTCGACTCGCTGCTGCACAGTGACGCCTACACGCTTCAGGAGATCGGCGAGCCCCTGCGGGACGCCCTCGCTCGGCTGTTCGACGGGGGCACGCGCGTTCGTGAGGTTCGTGGCTACCTGCTGGCGCTGCTGGCAATGACACGCCTCGGCCTGGAGCGTCTCCCGGACCCGCTGGTGGTTCAATTTCCCCCGGATTCGCACGCCGCGCAGGCGCTGCAGGCCCTGGCCGCTGTTCGTAAGCCCCTGAGCAGCAACGAATTGCAGACCTTGCTCAAAACGAGTCCCTCGCAGATGAGTAGGGTCGGGCGCCAGCTGCTCGCCCACGGACTGGTCTTGCAACGCCGCAGCGGACGTACCGCAAGCTGGGAGATCACTCCACGTGGTCGCCTCGTGGCGCCGACGCCAGCGCCCGCGCGATCGCGGCGAAGCCAATCCGGGTAGGACCCCACGATGGTCGCGCGTTCGGCGATAAGCATGCACGTGCATATCGTCGCTGTAGTCGCGGAGGTCAGGTCCCGTCAGTGCTTCGTGTCGCGAGGCGGGTTGGGGTCGGGCTTTCCGATTGTGTTGGAGTTGCGGATCTTGCCGTCGGTGCCGTGGATCCGGACCTCGCCACCGCCGGAGCTTCGGGCGAGGTCGCGAGCGGCGTCGTAGGCCTCGCTCTGGAGATCGTGATTGGAGCTCGCTCGCGAGCCGCCCTCACGTTTCGCGTCCCAGCCCCCACTCGGGTTTTTCGTCACGTCATAGTCGGCCATCGGCAGTCCTCTCGTTTGTGGTGTTGTGTTCAAATGTCGTTCAAACTTACGCTAGCGACATCATACCCCTGAAGGAGCTAGTCGACTCAGGGTTCGTTCCGCCGCCGGGCGTGTCATGCTTCGCACGTGAGCAACTGGGACGAGTTGATCGGTGGCGCCCGCGCCCGGGTGCTGCGAGAGCTGCTGTGCAAGGCCGCGATCGTCTCCCATCGCTCGAACGGGGCGCGCTTCAACAAAGACCTAGGCGACGAAGCCCTGCTTTACGGCCTGAATGCGACGTTCAACGCGCGACATCTCGCCCGCCGCTACATCGAGGAAGCAGCACTCGACGGTGTCGCCGTCGGCGAACAGGGACGGGTGTGGTGGCTCGAGATCCAGCGCGAGGACGGAAGCGCGGTACGCGTCTACCTCTACAAGTCGAGCCCGAGCGCGCGGAGTATTCACGACCTGTGCCTGGACGACGCCGAGATCAAGAAGGAGCTCAGCACCTCCAACGGTCAGCAGATCGCCCTGTTCAACCGCAGCGGTGGTGAGGGCAACGCCGAGCTGCGCAACATCGTTGTCGCTCATTGGGGCGATCCGGTCACCGGTCCTGGGAAGCTCGAGGTCGGCGCTCCATACCTGAGTGGTGATGAGATCGTTTGGGACTGGTCTGAGCGCTTCGACAGCGATGCAGCTTCAGGCGACGGGAGTCCGTCAACGTCTCCCCCGCCGCTTGGCGACGACGGCTCTGGCTATGAAGGGTTGCGGCTTGTGCCGAAAGAGGCCGAGGCCGCCGGCGAGGACCGCGGTCCCGCCGCACAGGCCGAGCCGGAGCCGGCGACCTCAGAATTCGAGGCGCTCGGCCTCCGCAATGACTCGGACACGGGGACTGGTCAGGAGCCGAGTTGAAGCTCGACGCCCGTTCGGCGGCCGCGCTCTTCGCGCCCAGAAAGCTGACCCAGGCCCGCCAGATGCTCGCGATCACGCGCGCCGAGCTCGCGCGTCGCGTCGGAGTCAGCGCCGCGTCGATCAGCCAATACGAGTCGGGGGCGATGCGGCCGCGCGCCGGGACCCTTGCCCAACTCGCCCTCGTGCTCGAGGTCCCGATCGAGTTTCTCACCGTGTCACGGCTCGATGCGCCACTACCGACCGTAGAAACATCCTTCTTCCGCAGCCTGCGCCGCACGACGCAACGCGACCGTGAGCGCGCAACCGCCTACGCGGGGCTGCTGGCGCAGCTCGTCGCCGAGATCGAACGCCGCGTCACGTTTCCGGCATTCACGCCGACGCCGGACCTCGCACTCGACCCGGATGGCGAAACGGAGGCGGCGGAGGTGGCCGCGGCACGTATCAGAGCACTCTGGGAGCTCGACAGCGAGCCGCTGGCGCATGCGATCCGTCTGATCGAGCGACACGGCGTGATCGTGGCGCGACTGCCCTTCAGCAGCAGCGACGTCGACGCGTTCTCCTGGGCGAGCGGACCGCGGCCGCTCGTGTTGCTCGGTGATGACAAGCGTGACTTCGAGCGCTCGCGCTTTGACGTGTGTCACGAGCTCGCGCACATCCTGCTGCACGCCGCAGACCCGGAGCCGGCACACCCGCAGATGGAGCGCCAGGCGCACCGATTCTCGGGCGCCCTGCTGATCCCCGCGGAGGCGCTCAGAGACGAGTGGCCCCGTGGACGCTGGGACTGGAATCAGATGGTGCGTACAAAGGAGCGCTGGGGCATTTCGATCGCCGCTCAGCTGTTGCGTGCGCGCGACCTCGGCTTGCTCACGGCCGACTCGTACGTAAGCAAGATGAAGTACATGTCACGCATGGGCTGGCGCCGGCGTGAGCCGGGCCCTCACCGGCCTCCGGAGAAGCCAGACCTGCTCAATCAGGCCATCGGCCTGCTCGAGCAGAGCGGCACCACCCTGGACACCGTCGCCGAGGAAGGCAACCTGCTCGGGCGCGATGTTCTGATCAAACGGCTGTGCCTCACGCCACGGCAACCGCTTCGGGTCGACGGTTAGTGGACGCGCAGGTCGAGTAGACCGGCAGGACGCCGCGGCCTGCGTGACCGGCGCAAGCTGACTAGCTACTTTCCCCGGATAAATGGTTGAACGAAAACGGCCGCGTCCGTTGTCGGGCGCGGCCGTTCCGGGCAAATGGTTTTCTGCTC
>Ga0210389_10002544_pt1 | contig 14341 bp, 10 predicted proteins | sample IncBWH28OmetaG_FD_160127 | JGI IMG/M metagenome (GOLD analysis project Ga0210389, IMG submission 160127) | Forest soil microbial communities from Barre Woods Harvard Forest LTER site, Petersham, Massachusetts, United States - Inc-BW-H-28-O ...
AACACCAAAATTCCCGCTGATAAAGTTGCCACTATTGTTCGTCAGGTTCCCGTTCACCGTCAGCCCCGCCCCATTGAGATACTCTTGGCTCCCGGAGGCAGCGGTCAAGCTCCCGAAGGTCAGGGTGCTGGCATTCGCAAATGTGAGGATTCCGGTACCGTTGATGGTCCCTGCCCCGGTGACCGTGAGCTTTTCCGCTGTACCCGAAAGATTTTGCAGCGTCGAACTTCCTGTTGTGCCACCCAGTACCAGAGAAGCGACCGTCGCGTTTTGGTTCAGGGTGACCAAATCCGTTCCCCCCGAATCAATGGTCACGCTGGAGCTCGAGATGGGCACGCCGCCTGTCCAGTCCGAAGCCACGTTCCAGTTCCCGGTACCGCCTTTCCAGGAATCGGCTGTTTTGCGTTGTGCAGCCGCGCTTCCTGCCAGCACCAGAACGAAGGTCATCAGAAGAGCACAATTCAGCATGCGGCGAATATTCATCTTCCACCTCGGCCTTATTGACATGGGAAAAGCAGAACCTTACAACGGCGAAAGGATTTACAGCCCCAGACAGCTGTGGTACAACTAGCCCCGAATGCAGCTTGGGATGGCACTCTACGTCGGTGTACAGGGGTTGTCAAGACGAAATATTTTGCAATGACCAGGTAGCGCGGCCCGTCCCGGCGGCTGCGTCCGTTCCCGAAAGTGATCATCAGGCGGGGCCCTCTGAGGGCCGGGTATCGTCTACCCCCCACGCAGTGGGCACTTTGAAAAACCTACCCAAAAGAAGTAGCACAAGAAATACTAAGCTCAGCAAAATCCGCCCCTATCGTCCTTTACAGCTTGCGTCGCACGTTTCTAACGCGATTGGGGAGACGACCTGTGATGTATGGAAGCTAGACCATTGAGCGTTCGAGACCGACAGCACACGTCAGGCCCACCGCGGTGGCGCCATAACGTGGACATGACATTCTTGTCATCTCGCGCAAGAAGGAGTGGAAACCGCCGGCATGCGGAGCGTGACACGTGTCCCCTGTCCCGGTTGACTCGAAATCTCGATCGTACCGCCATGAAGCAACATGATGCTCTGGACAATTGCCAGTCCCAACCCGGTACCACCCGAAGCTTGGGCACGCGACGAGTCGACGCGGAAGAAGCGATCAAAGACTCTCGGCAGCGATTCCGCCGGAATGCCGACCCCGGTATCGGACACTTCGATGCAAATTGAAGAAGACTCCGGATTTGATAAATCCCTATCCGAATAATCAACGCCGGAATCGACGCCCATGCCCAACACAACTGCTCCGCCCGGAGGCGTATGTGCCAAGGCATTTGAGACTAAGTTGCCCACGGCCCGTTGCAAGAGTGTACGGTCTAGTTCGGCAATGACAGGTTCATCGGCCACGGCTGTCGTGAGCGAGACTCCGCCGTCGGCAGCCGAGGCTTCATAATATTCCCGCACTCCACCCAGCAATTCGCCGACATCGACGGGCTCGCGGCGTAAATTGGCCAATGGGCTCTCGGCACGGGCCAGAAACAGAAGGTCGCCGATGAGATCCGATAGCCGCACGGCTTCCTCGAGGCAGGACTCGATCACGTCGCGATATTCATCGGCGCTTCGCGCGCGGGCCAGGGCTACTTCGGCTTCGCCGCGAATGTTATTCACCGGCGTCCGCAGGTCATGGGCAATGTCTGCCGAGAATCTGGATATGCGCTCGAACGACTCTTCCAGGCGGTCCAGCATTTGGTTGAAGGTACTGGCCAGCGATGCCAGTTCGAAGGGATATCCCTCCGGGAGAATGCGCTCTTGCAGGTTCGTCGAACTGATATGGCGCGCTGTCGTAGCCATTTCCTCCACCGGACGAATGCCGTGACGGGCAATGCGGTAGCCAAACAATGGAAGAATCGCGAAAGTTGCCAGCAGGATTACCCAGAACCAGAAACGATAGCGTGCCAGCAACGCCGCTTTTTGCGAGACATCAATCGCAACCTGAATGGCATAAGTGCGGCCTGCCTGGGAACCGACCGGCGCCGACGTGCTGGTGACGCGAAAAGCGCGCCCGAGTGTTCCCGTCATTCCAATGGCGCGATCCGGATGGTTTTGCGTTCTACTGGCGAATTGCGGCAGGTCCAACTGCTCTGCCATTCCCGGCGTCATTAACAACGGTTTGTTGCGCTCGTCCAGCAGACAAATATAGAACTGTTCGTAACGCCGAGCGGCTGATTCCAGCTCTACTTCTTCCCGCAGCGCATCCCAGTCATCAGGTCTTTCCCGCAGCATGGTGCGTAGAACGTTTACCTTATCCGCGAGGAATAAATCGGTGCTTTTCTGCAGTTCGCTCACGAGTACCAAATAAAGACTGGCTGTGGCGAAGAACACCATAAACAAACCTGCGAGTGTATAGCCTGCAGCTAGCCGAAAGGCCAAAGTTCCCCATAGGCGTGAAACCGGCCCAGCGCTGTTAGTCGGATTCGAGAACATAGCCAGCGCCCCGGACGGTATGGATCAATTTGAGCGGGAAAGGATCGTCTACCTTGCTGCGCAGCCTTCGCACATTGACGTCCACGACATTGGTGTCGCTATCGAAGTTCATATCCCAGACTGCTTCGGCGATCAGGGTTCGCGATAGCACCTCGCCGGAGCGCCGCGCCAGAAGGGATAAGAGAAGGAACTCTTTGGATGTCAACTCCAGTCGCTGGCCGGCGCGCGTGGCACGGTGGCGCAATAAGTCGATTTCGAGATCGGCCAACCGAAACTTCTCCTGCTCGCGCAAAGGGCCACGCCGCAACAACGATCGCACGCGCGCCAGCAATTCGGAAAATGCGAATGGTTTTACCAGATAATCGTCCGCGCCCAGATCGAAGCCACGTACGCGCTCGTGCACGGCGTCGCGGGCAGTTAAGAAAAGCACCAGCGCGCGCCGGCCTTCTTCGCGCAAGCGGCTGAGAACTTGCCAGCCATCCAGACCGGGGAGCATCACGTCGAGAATGACGAGATCGAATTCCAATTCCTGCGCGAGGTGCAATCCGTCCAATCCATCTCCGGCGACATCAACAACAAAACCCGCTTCTCCCAGTCCCTTCTGCAGGAACTTGGCAGTCTTGGCTTCATCTTCGACGACCAGAATTCTCACGACATGCCCTCCGACCGCGTCACCCGGGAATAACTCGTTGAAAAGCTCAATGCCACTGCGCACTTAAAAGGCTATCCGCAGAGCGAACTGAATCTCGCGCGGGGTTCCGCTCCCAACCGGACTAACCGGTGTAGTGGTGTTCACCGTGCTTGTTATGCCGCCGAAGCTGGAGACGCCGAAAGTCGCATTCGGCAGTCCATACTGTGGATGGTTGAAAATGTTGAAGAACTCGGCGCGAAACTCAAGCCGCCAGTGTTCGGTCAATGGGATACGTTTCCCCAATCCCATGTCAATCTGCCATGCACCCGGCCCTCGGGCCACGTTCCTCGGTAAATCGCCCCATGTATCGCCCGCTGGCGGGGCGAAGGCGGCAGGGTTGAGCCATTGCGCCATGGTGGGGCCCCCAGTCGGATACAGTGAAACTCCCGGTACCAGATCGGGACGCTGATCATTGGTGTTGCCGTCAGGCGTGTCGGAAGACGAACGATTGACCAGAACGTTTATCGGGAAGCCTGTGCGCGCCACGACCGTGGAAGTCAGTTCCCACTTACTGGCAATGCCGCTCACAATCCCGGGCTGGTTCAAGTAAGGCTTGCCGGCCCCGAAGGGAAGCTGATATACAGCGTTGGCGTTGAAGACGTGGCGAGCATCCCAGAAACCGCTGGCGCGTTCACACGCCGGGCAGGCAACATTTTGAGGTACCAACGAGTCGCCGTCGCCGCTGCCATCGGAACCATCGTCAATTTCGTGAGACCACATGTAATTGCCTGAGAACAACAGGCCATGCGAGAAGGATCGCTTCAGGGCGACAGAAAGCCCCTCATAGTTACTGGTGTCCTTGTTGCCCCGCCAGCTCACTTGTCCAAAATTCGGGTAAGGACGCAGTCCGGTGACTGGGTTGACGACGTTCACTTCGGAAAGCGTGAGTAAGTGAATACCTTCGCTGCCCACGTAAGAGACGGTTCCCACAAAATCCGCCGGCAGCACATGCTGCACCGATAGACCCCATTGCGTGACGTACATATCCTTGCGCCGGCGGTCGTCATCACGCGGAGAAATAATTCCTGCAGTGTCGGCCAGAAATGGAGTGATTGGGTAGCTTAGGGTAGGAATGGTCCTATTGGACAAGGAGTAGGCATAAACTTCGTTGCTGATAGGAAGATTTTGATCGTCCAATTGTCCGTCTTCGTGGTAAATGCCAAAGCCGGTGCGAATTACCGTGCGCCCGTTTTTGGACGGGTCCCAAGCCAGCCCTATGCGGGGGTCGATGTCAGAATAGTCGGGCCGTCCGAAGCTGGCGCCCATTCCGCAAAAACCTTGTGCTCCACATGTGGCGAAGTCGAAGGGATTGGCCCGGCCCTCCACTTCGTGAAAGAGATTGAAGAAGCTATAGCGTACGCCCAGGTTGAAGGTAAAATTCGGCAGCAACTTGAACTCATCTTGGACGTAGCCGTAAAACCCGGTCTTGCGGAGACCATTGATGGGCAGTGCGCCGTTGAGTGTGGCTGTACTTACCTGATTGGCCTCGAAGGAGGCCGTCGAGGCGAAGCTAACCGTTCCGGCCTCCGTGTTTCCCTGGTTCAGTTGAATGCGACGAATCTCTAGCCCGGCTTTGATCGTGTGCCGGCCTTTCACCCACGTGAGGTTATCGATCTCTGAGAACGAATTACCGACACCGGTACTTACTTTGTTGTTGTTCAGACTGGTGAAGCCGGATACCGCGATTGCGTAGGGTACTCCTGTTTGATTGATGTCGAAAGTGTCCGCAGTGCCGCGGTTAAAACCGAACTTGAACTCGTTTACCAGGGACGGCGAAAAAATGTGCAGCAGTTCGATCGCGCCATTCACGGGAGCAGACGTGAGTTGCTGTTGGTCCGAGAGATAATTGCCGGAACTCGCAAGCGGCTGCGTATTCACCGCTCTATCGATGTTGAACCGCAGGAATGCAGTTGTAGCGGCAGAAAAATGCTGGTCGAGGCGGAGCATCGCGGAATTCTCAAAGACCCTCTGCTTGCCTTCGCTCGCAAATTCGCTGGCATCGGGATCGCTGGTCGGAGTTTGGCCTTGCGGATAAGCATTGAGAATTGGGATGAGGACCGGGGAATCTGCGGCCACCTGAGCGCGGAACGCGGCGCTGGGAACGTAGCCGAGCAACGGGAAACCCCAGTTTTGGCGGTAGCCTTCGTAGGCGAGAAAGAAAAAAGTCTTTTCGCGCACGATCGGCCCGCCGATGGACGCTCCGAACTGATTCAAATGAAAAGGCGGTTGCTGAGCCGTGGTAAAAGGAACAGGCTGCGAAGCGTCAAAGACGTTATTGCGAAAGAATTCAAAGGCGTCGCCATGCAGCTGATTTGTGCCGGAGGGTGAGGTCACGGTTAACTGCGGACCTCCCGTTGCTCCCCCCTCGGCGGTGGAAAGCATGGAGTCGACGCGAAACTCGTCAATGGTGTCGAGGGGAATCGCCAGGCGTACATAGGGCTGTTGCGGCTGGTTGATGATGTTGGTCGCATCGATGCCGTCGTAGGTAAAGTTGTCGTCGTCGCGCCCTCGGCCGGCGAATCGGACCGAACGCTGGTTACTGCCACCGGTGTCGACCGCGCTCGGCTGAAGCGCGGTAAGCGTAGCCCAATTGCGGCCATTGAGCGGCAGTTCCTTGGCTTGCAACTGGCTAATGTTGGTGCCAAGCGCGTCAGAGGTTTGGTCCATCTGCGCGGAGCTGCCCGACACCTCCACTCGCTGCTGACCGCCAGACACGCTGAGACTTGCGTCAAGTGTGCGCGTCCTGCCGATCACCTGCTCGACATCTGCGAACGTAAGCCCTCTGAAACCCTCGTGCTCAAACGTGATGGTGTAGACCCCCACCGGCAACTCGGGAATGTCATAGGTTCCTCTGTCAGAGGATTTGGTTTCCCGTCGCAATCCGGTAGCATCCCGCACTGCGGTGATATGCGCCTGAGGTAAAACGCGGCCGGAAGCATCGGTAACCGTGCCAGTCAGTCCCGCGCGGTCGACTTGTGCCCACGACGGGCACAGGAGACAAAGGATGAGACCCACCAGACAAGAGAGTTGAACAGCTTTGCGAATGTATTTCCCTTTTCGCAGGCTGGGAACAAGTGCAGTTGAAACGCAATCACTGCCAAACAGATCGTAAGAGTATTTGGGTAGGTCCATGCTGTTGTCCTCTGCACGAAGAGCACGCATAGTTGGCTGGGTGCTCCACATTCATGCTAAGCGTTCCACCCGCAAGACCATCTCCTTTTCGCTGGCTGAGCCTCGGATTGGCCTGAATCATCGTCACGAATACAACCGGATCATTGACAACATAGACTACGAGAGCTTACCGAATTCATCTGCGGATCCATCACCAGTCTCCTAGCGAGGGCTCGGTACTGATCGGGTCAGAGCTATGACGGCACAGCGTCGCCGGCGGAGTGCGCGCTGCATTCGCCGCGCCGGGTGAAACGCATGGCTCACTCAGGCGGAAACCTATGAACGAGAACCGTAAAGCGCACGTGTTACGGAAAGTTGAAGCCAACGTTAATTTCGTATGAAATCGAACGAATTGTCGCAGGATTGATGCAGAACGCAGCGCAAGAACTGCCGCGCATGGAGAGATTTGTCGAATTTGTGGCCAGCAGGTCAGCGTCAACTGCGAGATAGATGGCAAGCAAACCGCCCAGACTCGATCGCGTGACTCGGATTACTCTTTTTTACCAATTCCTTTCGATTAAGGAAAATCGACATGCGATGCGTTCTTTGCGTTGTCGCGGTACGAACTCGGGGCAGTAACGTTAACGCCGGTGGCGGGCGGGTTCAGGTTGGTCGGGACTTTGGGTTTGAGGCGTGAACAAAAAAACCCTCCCCCCGGTGATGGGGGAGAGGGTCGTTGCAGTCAGAACGTGTTTTAGTCGTCGTCGTCGTCGTCAGACTTGGTTGGTGCCGGGTTGTTGAATTCGCTCGCGGCGCGAACCGTCTTCTCCCCGGGATAGGGTCGCGTAAACCCAGTAGACATGTACCAGTTGAGATGGTTCACGGTGTCTGGGTCTTCGGAATCGGGCTTGGTCAGTTTGCCGGCGAAGATCTGCGCCTTCTTCTGGAGCCAACCCGCCCTCAGGGCCTTGACCGCGGGGCTGCCGGTTGTGTCGGCTGCGTTCGCTGTAACGCCCTGGTTCAGCGGGATATCGTTCGGCACGTGCGTCCAGGGGAGGAAGTTATTCGCAGGCGGGTTGTTGGTGAAATCCGTCCTCATCGGCGTCGCCGTGAGGTCGAACTGGTTCATGGGCGGCAGACCGAGGATTTGCTCGATCGTCCGCGTCATGTTGACCTGCGTGTAATAGGTGTGATCGGTGGGTCCGTTCTGCACGGCGTAGGGGCTGACGATATAGCCTGGGCTGCGGTGACCGTCAACGTGGTCGACGCCGTTCTGCGCATCGTCTTCCTCGATGAAGATCGCCGAACTGGACCACACGTTGCTGTGGCTGATGTAGTCGATGATGCGCCCAACGGCCAAGTCGTTATCGGCCTCTTCGGCGATCGGGACCGGCGGGCCACCGGTATGGTCGCACATTATCCACAGGATGCTCAACGTGGGCACCGTACCGGCCGCGACGTCCTTGTTGAAATCCTGCAGCCACAGATCGACCCGGAACTGATCGGGGATGCCCAGATCGAACTGCGGAAAGTTCTTGATGAGGTGGTTATACACGGCCGGGAGAGAGGACTCTGCCTGGACAGTGTTCTGATAGTACAGCGTCGTCTCGCCCTGAGTCCCAGGCGGCCCGCAATCAGGCCCTCCCTCGAAGCACTGCGAGTCGGCGTAAAATTGGCTCCAGCTCGGCTCGCTGGTCGAACCGTTCGGCTGCAGGAACGTATCGTTCTCGACGTATTCGCCGTAGATCTTCACCGGCAGACCGGCGGCCGCCGCCTCCGAGAACAGGAAGCCCTTTTTCTGATAGGCGAGTGCATCGCCGGCGTTCCCGCCGGGATAGCTGCGAACCCAGTCAGGCGACTGGATGTCGTCGGCGTAAGGTGCCATACCCTCGGTGATCCACTGGTGACCGTCAGCCGACTGGCGGCTCGGGTCGTAGAAGTTGTCCAAGAGAGGGAATCGCGTCACTAGCGCATGTACGTTAGGCGTGACCGGGGTGCCGCCAGCTACGGAGCCGTCGCCGAACACTGCCAGCGAGGGGTCGCCATTGCCGGCGGCCACGTCGCCCAGGACCTGATCATACGTGCGGTTTTCACGGACAATCATGAACACGTGCTTGATCAGCGACGGAGAGCCGATCTTCTCCGGGATTGCGACCGGTTTGGCATGGGGGCTGCCACCGGAGGCAGACTCGATATTTTGCGTCCGATTCCAGTGGTTGTATTGGTAAACGTCCTGCGTCATCGTCGCCAAAGTCGAGCTATTCGGCACGGGGACGATGCTGACGGTGCCATTGTCCTGGTGAGTGTTGTAGTCGCAGACATTGTAGTCGCACTCGAACGAATAACGCGCGCCGACGCCCTTATCGTTGGCGACGATAAGAGAGTTATTGGCCTCGTCCAGCACGACCGAACTCGGCGCATAGGCTACCGGAATCATGCCCATGACCGGGTTCTGCACGCCGTTGGCGAGGTTGACCACCGCGACCGCGTTGGCATTATAAAGCGCGACATAGGCAACACCATTCTTGGCATCGACTGCGATCGAGTTGGGAGCTGCGCCATAGGCTGGTTCGCCAGCGCCGGGCACTCCGATCGGCAGCCCCAGATTGATCGTCCGCTGCACAACGTTGGTGGCCGTGTTGATAACCGAGATGGTGTCGCTGTACGTATTGGCAACCAACAGGTTCCCCTCATAGAACGCCATCCCGGTCGGGTGTAGGCCCCCAGTCGAGATGTTAGCGGTGACCGTCATCGAGGCTAGATCAACCACAGAAACGGTACCGGTGATCGCGCCGCCAACCACTGGGTCGGCGACAATTTCAGTGCCGGCGGACCAGATCTGGAAATCCGCCGCCGTTGCGGCCCGGCCACCCTCGTTGCTGATGTAGGCGGTTGTGCCGGCGTTGTTGATCACGATGCTGTGCGGCGCGTTGCCGACCCGGATCTGCGTACTCTGCTGATTCGTGACCAGGTTGATCTGAGTCAGCGTATCGTTCTGGTTCAGCAGAGCGTATGCGCTGGTTCCATCCTGTGAGACCGCCACGCCGCCGGGATAAGAAGTCCCCCCGCTATACAACGAGCCGCACGGTACGCCATAAGCGCCCGGAGGGCTGTTTGGAAAGCAGGTGATGAAGGAAGTGTTCGGCGGCACGCTGACTTGTGCATCGTCTTGCAGCAAGCCTTGTGCTGTAACCTTGGCGATGGTGACATTGCTACTGTCCTGACTGAACACCAGGTGCTGGCCATCCGCGGTATAGGTTATGCCGCTATAGCTGCCGCTCGAATCCAGTCCGAATGTGACGTAGTTCTGCAGGACAATGCCGGTGGTGGTGTCGAACACCTCAACGGCTCCGTTGCCATCGTCCGCCGACGTACCCATGGTGAGCACAGCAGCGGTGTGAGTCTTTAGATTGGGGTTCAGCGCGACGGCTTTCGCGCGGACTCGGATGCCGAGGTTAACTTGCGTGCCGGCCGGGTTGATGATCTGGCCATCGCTAACCACCCACGAGCCGTTCGGCTGCGGGCCGGTGACGTAGGTCGGGTACAGATTGTTCTGAGCAGCGGCAAGCCCCGGGAAGCTCAGCCCCGCCGCCATCAGTCCGGCAAGCGGTCGCAGGTTCTTCCGAGACTTATTTCGAGACTTATTTCGAATCTTGTTTGAAGACATATACCGTTCTCCTCATTCGATTTTTTCATCACGCAGCGTTATTGGAAGGGATTTCGTGGCGGTTTAGTAGAAGGGACTTCGCAGTAGTGCTCATCTTTTGCCTCAATCTCTAATAGAGCTTGGCGCAAGCACTCAGTGCACCAAGGTCTCCATCCTAGTTTTGAGAAAGAGACGGCAGCATGACGCCGAGATTACATTTTTGTAATCTTGGGCTTTAAGGTGACGCGCGCTGAAGATAAGCCTTCATCTGAAGGCCTGGGGCTGAACCCATCGCAATCCGCGAGAGAAAGTTCAGCGCCTGTAACGGAAATTTCACATGATCGTCATAAGGGCGTCACAAATATCCTGCTAAGGTTGGGGCCACGATGCCCAGGTCGCGCTGCCGAATTTCCGATTCCCTGAACCGGCGACTCAACACATACGCGCAAGTAGCAAGCGCAGCCGGAGTGAGTGTGCTCGCGCTGGCCGGGGCCTCCGAGGCGAAAGTTGTCTATACGGCAACGCATCAGGTGACGCACACAGGCTTTCCCCTATACATTGATCTCAACCACGACGGCATCAAGGATTTTCTACTGCGCACGTCGTTTTATGAGGGCAGCTCGGGCCTGGTGGTGGGGCTCGACGCATCCGGATATCACAACGCCAACAACGTGGTCGCCGGTAGACGTTTCAGTAGCAGCGGCTATTTTCTTTCTGCTGCCTCCGCTTTGCCCGCCGGAGCCCGTATTGGACCAAAAGGCAATTTCTCCCTTCGTTTCCCATTTATGGCACAGGAGCTTTTCAACGGTGTCGGCAGCCAGTATTCCGACCAAGGCCCGTGGGCCGGCAAAGGTAAGGGTGTCAAGAATCGCTATTTGGGACTGAAGTTCGTCGTTGACGGCGAAGTCCACTACGGCTGGGCCAGACTCAGCGTCACGCTCGGCCACCACCGGCAATTCGACGATGTGAGCGGCACTCTGACTGGATACGCTTACGAGACCATCCCCGACAAGCCCATCATCGCCGGCCAGATCACTGGCCCGGATGTGATTACGGTGCAGCCCGAAACGTTAGGCGGGTTGGCGTTGGGAAGAAAATAGTTTCTCATGATGTTCGCAGCAGCCCGCCGTGAGACTGGGGGCTGGCCCAGCCGACGTATTTCGTCCAGTCTACGACGAGCCGGATGCCCCACCCGTGGCAGTTTCACGGGTGGGCCACGATGCCGATGGGATCAGGAGATGCGGATGCTAAGTTCGGCTTTCCGCGTCTCATTGACCAGAACTGGGCCGCGTTCGCCATAGGCGTAATGTCGGAAGCTGCTCCACAACCAGTCCTCAGGCTTTAGAACTAAACCTCGCTCCACTGGATTGCGGTGCATGTAGCGCAGCTTCTCGAAGCGTTTTTTCTCGGTGAACACAACGAAATCGTAAAAGCGAGGTTGCCAAACGTGCCCCACGGCGACGGGCGTATTCCAAAGTGAATCTGTGTGGGTACGGGTCTCGGCGCGAAGTTTTCGCAGCAGCCGATGGGCGAAGGTTTGTTTCAAGGCGGCCAGCACCAGCGAAGGATTTCCACGCTCCGGCTCGGTGAAGAGAAGATGGACATGCTCGGGCATGACCACGTAACCAACGACTACAAATTGATGACGCTGGCGGATCTGCTCCATGACGTCAAGGAAGAGATCCCGAGGGCGGGGCGTGCCGAGAAGTGGACGGCGTTGATAACAACTTGTGGTAATAAAGTGCGAGTATCCAGCCCCGTAATAGCGGTGCAAGTTTGTCGGCATTGAAACGATGTAACACGAACGAGACGGTTTCGCTGTGACCGATGAACATGCAAGGGAGAGTTCGCCGCAGCCCACCCGTGAAACCGCCACGGGTGGGGCATCCCGTGCCGTGTTAGAGTACGTCTGGGCCAGCCCCCGGTAACAACACCGAAGACACCCAGCGCTAGTACCGATTTAACCATGCTGAACCTCCGCGCGGGTCCACAGTGTCGGTGCTCTCTGCCGCTTTCGTTGCGGTATCAGGGAAGCGGCGTGCGACATCCGGTCTGCACAAGCGCCGTTTCGGGTTCGCCCACATGGAAAACGAGAGCACATGCTTCTCTGGTACGAGCATGTTTTGGGAGAGACACTTCGCTCCCGAACTTTTTGTCTTCTAGGTCGACGTCCCATGGACCGGCAAAGAAGCCCGTCGCGATCACAGATAGGTAAACCTTGTTTCCCGGCACCGTGAAAGAGACATCAAGCGCCTTCTCCGTGAGTAAGGTCGATGGCACTTTGAAGCATCCTCCGTCCAGAGACGCTGTACTCTCATTCTGCTTGGTCTTCAAGGTGATGACCTGAGGACCATCGACCGCCTTCCCATTGACGCGCACGTGAATGCTGAAGCATTTAGATTCCTGAGCCGTTGCGCTTTGCGCCGACCACCCTGCGACGGCCATGCAAAGCAACAACAGCGCCCAAAGATTACAGGGTATCGATCTTCGTGTGCTCATTTACTTGCAAACTTTTTTGTTCCATCGGATCCTCGCGGCGATATCACCTGCATCGAAGGCGGGAGAAGATCTGCCGTAAATTTGGACCGAAACTGCCTCGTAATCTGCAAAAGTAGTCACGCCATTCCCGTTGTACGTCGAGAGGTATTCTGCTCCAAAGGGCATTGTGCTCTTACCTCGTTCGCTCGCGGGCGCGATCAGATTCACGACCTCCATGATCTTGTCGTGTGGTAAGGCGGAGCCAAGTTCAACAGTGTCGTCGGAGTAATGTTGCTTTTCAAGCGTGACTTCACAAAGCTACCCATCGCTGGAGTATCGTGGCAATACTAGAATGCCAGACCCAGTTTCGTAGGCGTTAACGGCCTTGTACTTGGCAAATCGCTGGTCGTATTCGCTTGAGGCGACTGCCAGAGCCACTATTGCACAGAACAACCCGACGCATCGCGTCATATTCAGACCCTCCCGATTTTAAATCACCCGGCCTCACTGATTCGGAGGTTGCACGGTTTTCACCACCGGCGTGGGTGCCGTCACGGTGTAAGCTCCGCTAGGTTTGCCGTCAGCTCCCACATTCGTCACAACTCTCTCGCTGGTCGCCGAACAGGTTGCTCCTTCGGGCGTCGTAAACGTCATGACTTGTTTATCGGTAGACACAAAAGCGGAAGTGCTCATTCCTTGCACGAGGTTGTTGTCATGTTCGCAGCAGCCCGCCCGTGAGACTGCCACGGGTCGGGCATCCCATGTCGTGTTAGAGTGCGGCTGGGCCAGCCCCCAACGTGTCAGAACCTCAACACCCTGCCTAACCTCAATGGGGGCGGGACAGGCTGGCTTATGGAGACCACGCATGCCGCCGCCCGGCTTCTCGACGATACCAAGCCGTTGACAGCGCTGCCAACTAATCCGGGGTCATCCCCAACATATCCTCGTGTCCTTCGAATATCTTCGCCATATTCGTGATTCGGAACAGTTCCTTAATACGCTGGTTCAGGTTGATGAGCTTCAGTTCGCATTGTTGCCTTCTCGCAGAGAGGTAAATGCCTACTATCGCACCGAGACCGGAACTATCCATGTAGGTGACATCAGTCAAATCCAGCACGACGCGCTTGCTTTCCGGGATGAGATTCCGCACTGCGGTCTGGAGCATAGCCGAACTGGTTGATGTGATCCTTCCGATGCAACGTACGAGAGTTTCTTCAGGAGTTTTTGTAGTTTCGAGTTGCAATTCTGGAATTGGAATAGGAGTTGCGGCCATAGCGGCCTCCTTGGTTGGAAATATCAGCTGATGTCAGTTCAACCGCCGAGTCGTCATTCGGTGGGAAAACCAACCCGACCGAGCCTGAAGTGAATCCGCCGAACGCAACCACGATACGCTCAGCTTCGCCAAAGTCAAGCTAGACGTAGTCAAATAGTGATGCGACCCTGCTGACATCATTGGCGATAAATCCGATTACACTCATCTTTCCCAGCGCGGCACTTTGGAATGTTTCACCCCAATCACGACCGGCTGACACCCGCGTTCGGTTCGAACTCTTCAACGAGCGCGCGCAGTGGCCCCAGCCAGGGTTCGTAGCGTCGCCAGCGTGCGACAGACGTGCGATAGATCGGCTGCCGGGTCTGCCACTTGCTCGGAGTCTTCACCGCACGCGGATTCGATTCGGGGCGCAGGCACGCGTCGTGCCACGCCAGACCGCAGGCCGCGATGATTCGCCGGATGACTGGTTCGGGTGCGCTGGTCAGGTCCTCGTAATCAACTTCGATGAAGCGATCCGCCGGCAGCACGCTCCGCCAATGTTCGATGAGCCGCTGGTAGTCGCGGAAATACGCGACCAGTTCGGCGCCTCCGGTCGGAAACGCCAAGATCGGATGGAAATGAGTTTGATGGATCGACAGCGCCGTATCGATGGCAGCGCGGCGGCCGCGCATGATGGTC
>Ga0210389_10002545_pt1 | contig 14339 bp, 8 predicted proteins | sample IncBWH28OmetaG_FD_160127 | JGI IMG/M metagenome (GOLD analysis project Ga0210389, IMG submission 160127) | Forest soil microbial communities from Barre Woods Harvard Forest LTER site, Petersham, Massachusetts, United States - Inc-BW-H-28-O ...
CTTGTTTAGGCTCATTAATAATTACTTTAATTGGGTTGTTGTAAAACGAATATTGGTTAGTAGTGTTTTCTTTGCTAAAAGGGTTTGTGCCGTACCAGCACATGCCTAAATCAAAGAAAGGAATGACCTGAAAATTATTTAAAATATCTGAACGTAAAGGATGATTAGCTAAATATTTAAAAATAGGGAAACGTAACTCTGAATTATAAACCACAAAATTATTTCCGTTGCGGGCATTTTGTGTAAAGCCGCGCATATTAGTGGCTATTGTTTGAAAACCATAGGTCTCCGGGTGTTTTATTTGCTCGTTCCCATTAAACTTAGGTGCTATTTGATTATCTACTCCGCCCAAGTAATAACAAATCCTATCAGTGCCCCAAGAGCTTGCACCCGCTATACGATTTGCCCAAATTAAATCGCGATGTACTTTTAAATAGTGTCGTATATCAAAACCGGCATTAACCATATCTTGACGTTTTTCTAAATCATGAATGTTTATTCCTCTGTAATATTCTCCAAATAATTTTAAGCGCCAACCGTTATATAAGTTTAAACCCTTAGGACGTGTGTTATCAAACACATACTCCATTTTTACACCTGCCCAGTTATCGTAAGTGTTTGGTTTTGCAAGCGAATAATCGTCTTGCGCCGTATAAAGTGTTCTATCATTACGATAGCTTAAAGTGCCTCTAATACTTGATACTTCGTTAATGGGGTATTTTAATTTGTATTGTGCATCGTGCGTTAAAACTTTAACGATATACCCATTATCGCTTACTGCCGGAAGTGAAAGACGGTGCAGGATTAATTGCTTATCCCATAATTTTTTTCTGTGCTCTACGCTTATAATATATTCGTTGTTTAAATTAAGCCCTATGCGCATACCGGCACTTATTCTGTAATCTTCAAACAAATCGCTGGTAGCAACTTTTAAAAAACCGTTAATGCCGGGGTTTACATAATAACCTGTAAATTTTTCATAGGTTTGACTTAAGAAGGAATTATCTAACTGGGCTGTAACTTGGTCAACCGAAAAGTTTACATAATAGTTTTCTTGCTTCGGTAATTGAAAACCATCTTTAGGCTGACTGTTTGCTGCGGCAGTTTGCCCATCGGGCGAAGCAATAGTAGTTTGAGGTTTTGGGGTTGTGTTATTTTTATTCCCATTGTTTTTAAATGAGTAATTATTTATATCAACCGCACCCGAGTTGTTTTCTTGTGCAGGCGTAGTTGCTTCGGTTGAAGGGTTAGTAGCGGTATCTTTTGTCTTTGCTTTTGCGGCATAATTTTGCGCACGTCTAAAATAAGTGTTCTTTAAGCTGTAATTTTTATCTACATCTTTTTTATTGATTTGGTTAATGTACATATACTGCAATCCGTTCACATAAAAAATCTCAGCTACTTTGTTAGCTTTTATATTTACATCCTGCTCAAGCACACTTGTTTTGTTGTTTGAAATAGGGTGTGAGTTAAATATGTAACGATAATGTTCTGTAGTATCTACAAACGAAATAACGCTATCAAGCTTTGCAACAAACCTGTTTTTAATTCCATTTTGATCGCTTAGGTAGGTGAAATAGCCATCATAAAAATCGCTTGGTTGACTTTCTTGAATGTTTTTAGAATCAGTTACTCTGTAAAGTAGTTTAGATTTTGTTTTGCAATCGTATAAAAATATGTTGTGAAATTTTGTTTGCGGAAACTGAAACTTGTCATTATCACTTTCTTTAATCGTGTCTTGTATGCGGTTAGATGCAAACGCAATTTGATTTCCTTTGTTTATAAATGTGGGTGTTTCATCATCCCAAATATCATTGGTTATTTGTTCAAGTCCGCCCGCGTTTATCTGGTAAATAAAAATATCGCTTTGGCCTTTGGCTTTTTTTACTGCACTTAGCACTAATTTTTTTCCATCGGGGCTATAAGAAAATGCTTTAACTTTTTCTATGCCCGTAATGGGTCTGTCAACCATGTCTTTATCCTCAATGCTATAAGTACTTAAATAAGTTATACCCTTTTTTTCGTGCACCATAGCAAATGCTTTTCCGCCTGGGTGCCATGCCAATAAAGGGTAAGTAAGGTCGTTTAGTCGTTCTACTTTTGGTCCCCATTTAACAATCCGTTTTTGTTTTCCCGTGGTTAAGTCTTTTAAATAAACACGGTGCTGGCTCATTTCGTTGCGCGCATAAATAACCTGATTTCCATCAGGACTAATTTTTAATTGATAATAATCTCTTTTTGCTTTTGGTTTTAAAATAACAGGGTCTTGCGATGGGAAGGTTTGCGTGGTATCTTTTTTCATTGTGTTGCGCGAACGCGAGTCAATCCACTCATACAAAAGCCCTTGTGTGTTGTTGCCAACCACAAACATAAAAGCATTCTCTACATTTCTAGAAACTCGGGTCATGTATAAAACATTTGCGATGCTCGATTCGCCGTAGGTTTCAGCCACGTGTTGCCACAAACCACGCCCTACAATAGCAGCATCTTTCTCACTTAAACGAGCTAGCTTATAGTATCTGTCAAAAATAATCCCATCGCTTACAATATTGTCAACATTAGTATCCCAGCCTTCAGAAAGATAAGCTATCAAGCCTTTTTTGTACCAATCTGGGATGTTTAAAAAAGTCGAGTTGATTGCAGATTTTACGGCACCACCACCATATAATATTTCATTAATAACTACTTCGGCAACGCCTGCACGAATTTGTCGATCTAAATCGGCTAAGTTTCCATTAAAGTAAACACTAAGTTTAGAGCCCACTGCTTTTGATGTACCACCAGTGTTACTTATTAGGTCGGTAGATAAGCCTAAATTGGTTTGCCTAAAATCGCCTTGATTGCTGTAAACCAGTATTTGAAATTTTGTACTGCTTTGGTAATCAAGTTTTTTTTGTAAATCTTTTAAATGATAATCTGTGCGAAGCGAAACGTATCTGGCAATATCGCGGCACCCTTCGTAAAAATAAACCTGATAATTATCGTAATTGTAATAAGTCCAATAAAAAGGCTGATACTGTACCCTGCTTTTACCAAACTCTTGCTGAGACCCATAATAAAATTGTCCGTAAAAAAACGCTGGCAATAAAATAGCGGTTAAGAGTATGTAGTGCTTTATAAAACGCATAAGGTAAAGGGTAAAAGTAGTAATTTTTTAAGCCAAAAACCTTAAAAAATGTTAGAACTGGGTTAAAATTTAGGGAAAGATAATCTTACTAAAAAAGCTAACTTTGCAGCACCATGAGCGATAAGATTAATCACGAGTGCGGCATTGTACTCATCCGCCTTTTAAAACCACTGCCTTACTACCGTAAAAAATATGGCTCGGCTCGTTTTGGCCTGCACAAGCTGTATTTAGTAATGGAAAAAATGATTAACCGTGGGCAAGATGGTGCGGGTGTTGCAACCATCAAATTAGATACAGCTCCGGGTACCCAATATATTGATAGACTTCGTTCGGTGCGAACGCGTGCTACACTAGATATTTTTACCCAGATACACGATAAGTTTAATGATGCAAAAAAACAATTTCCTGATGAGTATAACGAAGTAGATTGGCAGAAAAAAAATCTCCCGTTTTTGGGCGAGTTATTAATAGGACACTTACGCTACGGTACTTTTGGAAAAAATAATATTGAAAGTTGTCATCCATTTTTACGTCAAAATAATTGGAAAACACGTAACCTGGTTGTTGCCGGAAACTTTAATTTAACCAATGTTGATGAGCTTTTTGAGCACTTGGTAGAGCTTGGTCAGCATCCACGCGAAAAAGCCGATACGGTTACCGTGATGGAAAAAATCGGTCATTTTTTAGAAGTAGAAAATGATAAATTATTTCGCATATACAAAGCACAAGGCTATAACAACGCAGAAATATCTGACTTAATTGCAAAAAACTTAGATGTAGCCGCTATACTTACCGAAGCCAGCAAACGCTGGGATGGAGGTTATGTTATGGGGGGCTTAATTGGACACGGAGACGCTTTTGTATTACGTGATCCAAACGGGATTCGTCCTGCTTTTTATTATCATGATGATGAAATTGCAGTAGTTTGCTCTGAACGCCCTATTATTCAAACCGTGTTTGACATTAAAATAGAAGACGTAAAAGAAGTTAAGCCCGGGCACGCTGTTATTATTAAAAAAGATGGTACCGTAACCGAGGAACAAATAAACGAACCTGAAAAAAAATTAGCTTGTTCTTTCGAGCGCATTTATTTTTCGCGCGGTAACGATGCGGGTATATATTCAGAGCGCCATAGCTTGGGCTCTAACATGGTAGAGCCAGTTTTAAAAGCCATTAATGGCGATTTAGTAAATACAGTTTTTAGTTACATTCCTAACACAGCTGAGGTTGCTTTTGGTGGCTTGGTTGATGGAATGCGTGATCATTTAAACAGAGAGAAAACAAAAAAACTAACTGCGGATAAAAATTTATCGGCTAAAGAAATTAATGATTTGCTGGACGTACATCCACGCATAGAAAAAATTGTTTTAAAAGATGCCAAGCAACGTACTTTTATTACAGACGATGCGCATCGTGATGATTTAGTGAGTTTGGTTTACGATATAACCTATGGCATAATTCGTAAAGGAGTTGACACTTTAGTGGTAATGGACGACTCAATTGTTAGAGGAACTACATTAAAACAAAGCATTTTAAAGATACTAGATAGACTTGAGCCTAAAAAAATAGTGGTGGTTTCATCGGCACCGCAAATTCGTTTTCCTGATTGTTATGGCATAGATATGGCCGTGCTAAATAAATTTATTGCCTTTGAAGCAGCTATTTCTTTACTGAAAGAGCGCGGTAAAGAAAATGTTATCGAACAGGTGTATGAAAAAGCAAAAGCGCAATTACTGCTTGTAAAAGAAGATCAGGTTAATGTAGTAAAAGAAATTTACAGCTCGTTTACTGCGCAAGAAGTATCAGATAAAATTGCTGAACTACTAAAACCAAAAGAGTTGAAAGCTGAGCTACAAATTATTTATCAATCTATAGAAGGCTTACATAGCTCTTGCCCTGATAACTTAGGCGATTGGTACTTTACAGGTAATTATCCAACACCAGGTGGTAATAAAGTAGCTAATAAAGCTTTTGTGCATTTTATGGAAGGCAAACTTATTAGAGCCTATTAAAATTTATGCAGGCTGTAATTTATTACATAGCACTCCCTTTTCTGTATTTAATTTCCCTTCTTCCTTTTTGGCTTATGTACAGGGTGTCCGATTTGTTTTTTATAATCCTATACTATGTTTTGGGTTACAGAAAAAAGGTTGTGATGGAAAACCTACGAAATTCATTTCCGGAAAAGAGCGAGCAAGAGCTAAAAAAAATATGCTTTGATTTTTACAGATATCTGTGCGATTTATTTTTAGAAACCTTTAAAACGCTAACCGTATCAAAAAAAACCATGCTCGCTCATTGCAAGATGAATGCAGATGCCCAGAGACTTCTTGATAGTTATTATGCGCAACAAAAAAGCGTTATTATAGTAATGGGGCATTTTGGTAATTGGGAGTGGGCAGGCGCTGTGTTTGATAACAGTAAGCATCAACTATATGTGCTTTACCATCAGTTGAGCAACCCATATTTTAATAAGTTGATTATAAAAATGCGCACTCGTTTGGGTACAAAACTTATTGAAATGAAAAGCACTTTACGTGATATGGTTACTAACCGTAAAGATATAACAGCAACAGCTTTTATTGCCGATCAAACTCCATTCCCTGAAAACGCTTACTGGACAAGGTTTTTGAACCAAGATACACCTGTGTTTACAGGCACTGAAAAAATTGCACAAAAGTTTAACTATCCGGTTGTGTACGTAAACATGAAAAGAACGAAACGTGGTTACTACGAAATTTTTGCCGAACTACTTTTTGATAATCCTAAAGAAACCACGGAAGGAGAAATTTCTGAAACACATACGCGTCGATTAGAAAAAGACATTATACAGCAACCCGAAATATGGCTTTGGAGTCACCGCAGGTGGAAGCACAAAAGAAAGAGTAATTAAAAATTAGTGGCTTCCTAAAACAGAAAGTAATTTATCAATTTGGCTATTCCATAAAAGGGTTGATGAATGCTTGTCTTCAAGAGTATCGGCAAAATCAGCAACAATTAAAGAAATATCGTTAGTCAAATCATCGCGTTCAATTCTAAACTCAAAATAACTGTTGTCAGTTTTGTCTAACCATTGGTAACGCACTACGCTTTCTTCAATATATTTAATTAAGCGAGCGTATTGTAAGTTCTCATCCCATTGAAAAGAATATACATTATCTCTGATGTTTACATCGTCGCAAAACCACTCAGATAAACCGCTTGGCGTAGTTAAAAATTCAAACAAAATTGGGGTAGATGTGTGAATGATATATTCTAACTCATATTTTCCCGGAGGGTCAGGGATATGTTTTTCGGTTTTTTCTACCGTATTTTTTCTAGCCGGCTGAAAAATAGTTTTCGAATTATTGGTAGATACTGATTTAGTAACGGCCACTTTTGATGGCTTAGCAACTTTAACAGGCTTCTCTGCTTTCACTTTTTTTACAACAACAGCTTTTGCTTTTACAACAGGCTTAGCAACTTTTTTTACCGGAGTTGTTTTTTTAGGTTGAACTTTTTTAGCAGGCTTAGCTGCTTTCTTTTTAGCAACAGGCTTAGCTATTTTTTTAGCAACAACTTTCTTTTTAACAACTACTTTTTTTGCTGCTTTTGCTTTTTTAGGGGCTATTTTTTTAACAACTTTACTTTTTTTGGCCACGGATTTAGAAGTTTTGGAATTGCCTGCTTTTTTCTTCGAAACGACTTTTTTAATCGTCTTTTTGCTTATTTTTTTCGACATAACTGAAAATTTGTAAAAATCTTAATTCGTTGCAAGATAAAACAATTTTTTTATCTGCCAACAAATTAAGTATTTTCTTTAACGTAAATTAAGGCTAAAATCTCGTCGGCAATGGTGTTGTTATTTTGCAAACGAGGCACCTTGTACTGCCCACCAAGCTTATTTTTACTAGTTAACCATTTATAAAAAGTTCTTTGGGGTAAATTCTTTATTTCCGGCATTTTGAGTACATAATTGTTGTAGCGCTTCGCCTCATAATCAGAATTAATTTGCTGTAAGGTTTTATCAAGCACTTCGGTAAAAAAATCAAGGTTATCAGGCTCTTTTTCAAACTCTATCAGCCATTGGTGTTTGCCCTGGTTTTCGTCTGTAAACAGGGGTGATACGGTATATTCGCTTATTTGCGCATGAGTTTTTTCGCAGGCAACTTTTAAGGCTTGTTCAGCATTGTGTATCATCAATTCTTCGCCAAAAACGTTTATATAATGTTTGGTTCTGCCCGTAATAATAAACCTATATGGGCTTAGCGAGGTAAACTGTATAGTATCTCCTAAGCGGTAACGCCACAAACCTGCGTTAGTGCTTATAACCACTTCATAAATGGTTTCTGTATCAACTTCAGCAATGTGGTAAACTTTAGGGTTTATATTGTTTATTTCCTGCTGAGGAATAAACTCGTAAAAAATGCCATAATCCAGCATTAGCAACATTTCTTGACTGTTTGGCTGGTCTTGTAAACCTATAAAGCCTTCCGAGGCATTGTAAATCTGCATGTATTTTACCCCACTGTTTTCAAATAGCTTTTTAAACTGATTTTGATAGGGGGTAAAACTTACCCCGCCATGAAAATACACCTCTAAATTGGGCCAAATTTCTTTTATAGATGTGGCATTTTTATATTGTAGTATCCTGCGGGTTAAAACCAGCATCCATGATGGGACTCCGGCCATGCTGGTAACGTTTTCCTGCATAGTAGCACGTGCCATTTTATCCAGTTTTTCGTCCCAGTTTTCAAGCAAGGCAATTTCCAAATCGGGAGCCCTAAAATATTCAGCCCACACAGGTAGGTTTTGTATAACAATAGCACTTACATCGCCATGATAAGACTCGTAACTGCCTGTATACTGTGTTTGGTGACTACCGCCAAGTGCTAAGTTTTTGCCTGTAAAAAGCTCCGTATCAGGGTTGTTTACACAATGCAGCGTTACCATATCTCTGCCGCCTTTATAATGGCAGCCATCTAAGCTTTCTTTACTTACGGGCAAAAACTTGCTTTTATCAGTAGTGCCGCTGCTTTTGGCAAACCACTTAATATCACTATTCCATAAAATATTTTGCTCGCCACGCCTAACACGTTCAATAAATGGTTTTAGGGTTTCATAATCCTGTAAAGGAATTTGCTCTTTAAAATTTTGGTACGATTGAATGGAGGAAAAACGATGTTTTTTGCCAAATTCGGTGTCTTTTCCTGCTCTAATTAATTTGCTTTGCCACTCGTCCTGCACATCATGCGGGTACTTCATAAATAACTCTATTTGGTGCATGCGTTTTTTCATGAACCAGCTTGCTATAGAGTTTATTAAGGCCATTTTTTGATTGACAAATATAATGTTAAAACCACGTCTTATCTAAGGCGACAAGACATTCATCCATATAATTTAACGCTTTCGTAACATAATTTTGATTTGATTTTTTATTGCCATACTTTTGCGCGCTTAATTACGTTCTTTTATTGATTTTATAGTATATATAATAGATGAGACAGCTTAAAATAACCAAATCAATTACCAATCGAGAGAGTGCTTCTCTCGACAAGTACTTACAAGAAATAGGTCGCGAAGAACTTATAACGGCTGAAGAAGAAGTTCAGTTGGCCAAAAAGATACGTGATGGAGACCAAAGTGCCCTTGAAAAACTTACCCGTGCTAACTTACGTTTTGTTGTATCGGTAGCTAAACAGTACCAAAACCAAGGTTTAAGCTTGCCCGATTTAATTAATGAAGGAAATTTAGGGTTGATTAAAGCCGCAAAACGTTTTGATGAAACACGTGGTTTTAAATTTATATCGTACGCCGTGTGGTGGATTCGCCAAAGTATTTTACAGGCTTTAGCAGAACAAAGCCGTATTGTGCGTTTACCCCTTAACCAAGTTGGGTCGTTAAACAAAATTAATAAAGCATATTCTAAATTAGAGCAGGAGTTTGAGCGTGAGCCGAGCCCGGAAGAGTTAGCTAAAATTTTAGATTTACCTGAAGATAAAATTACGGATACGATGAAAGTATCTGGTCGCCATGTATCTATGGACGCTCCTTTTCAACAAGGTGAAGAAGGATCTTTGGTAGATGTATTGGTAAACCATGATTCGCCTCGTGCTGATGGGCAATTAATGAACGAATCACTTTCTAAAGAAATTGACCGTGCTTTATCAACCCTAACAGAGCGTGAGCGTGATGTAATAAAATTATTTTTCGGCATAGGCATTCCGCACGGATTAACCCTAGAAGAAATAGGCGCTAAATTTGACCTTACTCGCGAGCGTGTACGTCAAATAAAAGAAAAAGCGGTACGCCGTTTACGCCATAGCAGCCGAAGCAAATTATTGCAACAATATTTAGGCTAAGCATTTAATGAAAAACCGTCTGCATATCACAGGCGGTTTTTTTATTTTGCATTTACAAATCAAAAATTAAACAATAAAAACAACACAATGAGTGCAAGTACATTAGAAAAAGTAAACGCAGGTTATCAAGAACAATTAAATGATTGGATTGACCAAGAAAAAATAACTATTGATTTAATTAGCACCATTGGCAAATTATGGTTTGAAAAATCTATTGAACTGGTTTTATTTCGTAATCAATTGGTTGACCGCAGTGCTAGTGAAATTATGAAACTGCACATGTACGCAAAAGATTTTGTGAAAAAACCAATTACTGTAAAGGAGACTGTTTTATTGGCGCAAGAAATTTACAAGGCTAATATTTGCGCTTCTAAAATCGATATTGGTAAACTAGCTTTTGAATGGCATCATGAAAAAGATAAACATAAATCGGCAACCGATTTTATCAATCATAAACTAAAAGATTATGCAACACAAAAACATAGCATGACACCAAAAGATGTTGTGTTGTTTGGTTTTGGTCGTATAGGGCGTTTAGCTGCCCGCGAAATTATTGCCCAAGCAGGCAAAGGAGAGCAATTGCGTTTACGTGCTATTGTTACACGTGGTAACAGTGCCGAAGAAATTGTAAAGCGTGCCGATTTATTGCGTACCGATTCTGTACATGGTCCTTTTCCGGGGACTGTAATTGAAGATGTTGCAAATAGTGATTTAATCATCAATGGCCATACGGTGCACATGATTGATGCTAAAAACCCTGAAGATGTTGACTACACGGCTTACGGAATTAGCGATGCATTATTGATTGATAACACAGGTGTATTTAGAGATAAAGCCGAGTTGAGCAGACACTTAAAAGCAAAAGGAGTTGGTAAAGTTTTACTTACCGCGCCGGCTAAAGACATTCCTAACGTGGTGTATGGTGTAAACCATGAAACAATTGATATAAAAGCGGATAGTATATTTTCGGCAGCATCTTGTACAACAAATGCTATTATGCCAATTTTATATGTGGTTGATAAAGAGCTTGGCGTACAGCGCGGACATATTGAAACAGTGCACTCATATACCAACGACCAAAATTTATTAGATAACTATCACAAAAAATATCGTCGTGGTAGAAGTGCAGCCTTAAACATGGTTATTACTGAAACAGGTGCTGAAAGTGCTTTGAAAAAAGTACTTCCTCAACTATCCGGTAAGTTTACGGCTAACTCGGTGCGTGTACCAACACCAAACGTATCCTTAGCTATCTTAAATATTTCTATCAATAAAGAAGTAACTAAAGATGAGGTTAATGAGTTGATGAAAAAATATGCGTTAGAAGGCAACTTAGTTGAGCAAATACAATATGCTTTTTCTAACGAATTAGTTTCTACCGATGTTATTGGCAACCCTTGTCCATCGGTATTTGATAGTCAGGCAACTATTGTATCGCCTGATAAAAAGAACATTGTATTATATGTTTGGTACGACAACGAATATGGTTACACACGCCAGGTAATTCGCTTTGCTAAACAATTAGCCGAAGTAAAGAGAATGGTTTACTATTAGTAATTATTAACTCACCAATTGCAAAACTCCCACTACTAAATAGTGGGAGTTTTTATTTACAATCGTTTTAAAAGCGTAAATTTGTGCTATAATTAATTTAAAAAATGGAAAACTTTAAAAGAACAAACATTGATCAGTTTTTGGATACCGCAGAAACTACAAAATCAAAATCATTATTAAGTTCAGCTTTTGGCTGGATGTTTTTAGCACTAGGTATATCGGCAGCTTTTTCAGTACTATTTGGCTTTAACGAATCATTGATTGCTTATTTATATAATGTGAGTGAAGATGGCAGAGCAAGTTTATCTATCCTAGGTTGGGCAGTTATGCTGGCACCGTTGGGGTTTGTATTGGCTATGTCTTTTGGCTGGCAAAAATTTTCTTTCCCTGTTTTGTTAGGTTTGTTTATTGCTTATAGCGCTATTAATGGCATTAGCTTAAGCTTTATTTTTATGGCTTATAAACTAGGAACTATTTATAAAGTGTTTGCATCAACCGCAGTATTGTTTGGTGTAATGGCTTTGTTGGGTGCAACTACTAAAACCGACTTAACCAAAATGGGTTCGTTTTTAATGATGGCTCTTATTGGGATGGTTATTGCTTCGTTAATTAATTACTTTACCAAAAGCCCAATGATGGATTATATCATCAGCATAGTAGGTGTAATTGTATTTACAGGTTTAACCGCTTACGATGTGCAAAAAATTAAAAACATGGATGCTGAATTTTCGGGTGAAGGCAGAGCTAAAATAGGTTTAATGGGTGCGCTATCTCTTTACTTAGACTTTATTAACTTATTCTTAATGTTACTTCGCTTATTTGGCAGAAGAGATTAAATCAAAAGAATCTTAAACAAAAACCCTTCGCAGCGATGTTGAAGGGTTTTTTAGTTTACTATGGTATAGTAAAATTAATTTGTGTGGAAGCTGTTGTTGTTCCGGTAGAAGCTAAAGTAAATGTGGTTGGCGTAACAGGATTATTCATCCAATCGCCGGCATTAAAAACGCTATTACCATCTGCATCATAAAGAGCGTATAAATAGTAAGCCCCAGGATGCATATAATTAAATGTATAACTAAAATCATTATCAGCTAATATAACATAGCGCGAACGGTGTTTTAAATCGACTGTAGTGCCATTAATAAGTGGCTGTGTAGTAATGACTAAGAATGTTTTTTTGCCTGCCACAGGAACGTGTGCCGCATCATACGAATAAGAGGCTGTGGTTTTACCTAAGTAAGGTTGTGCGCTTTCAGGATAAGGGTCTCCGCCAAGTTGATAATAAATGGCTTCTGTAACTCCAATAAATGTGGTAGAAAAATCTTTAGTCATTGTTTTTTTAGGGAAACCAAAATTACTAACAGCAGGCATGCAAGCAGTGGTATCTTGTAGTTTAGCCATCCAAGCCATGTGTGGCGATGTGGTAGTTTGCGAGTTGTTTTTATTGGTGTAAACTTTAACTATCAAACTGTCTTGCTTAAAAACAACTTCGGTATAAGCTCTGTTTTTTCCCTTAACAATTTCAGAAAAACGGTAGTAAGATTTTGTGCTTTGTTCAGATACACTATCGGCTAAAAAGTAGGCTTCTCTATCTAAACCATTAAACTGCCCGCCGTTTCTAAAAGCCACTTTATATTGGTTGTTATATAAGGCAATAAAAAACGACATGTTTATACTGTTCAATGTATCTAATTCGTTTTTTGAAGAGATTTGATTTTCCGATACGGGTCTAAAATCCACAATCCACTCCGGATAACCACCTAAGGGAGTAGTTGAGGTTACAGGGCCATTCCAAATACCTTTTATCTTATTAAATAAATTATAACCTAATACATTTTGTACAGGTGGTGGTGGATTGTTACCTGTTGTACTGCTTGAATTATTTGTGTTCGATTTATTGCTTTTACAGCTTACTACTATTAGTAAACTAAGTAATATTACAGAGCTAAATTTTTTCATGCGTTAATTTTAATAATTAAAGATAAATCTTATTCCATAAAAAAACCCCTCATTTTGGTGAGGGGTTTTAGTTTTTTCAACATTAATCTTAGTTAGTTAACGATTTAAAATCAGCGTTATCTCTCCATTTTAAAAACTCGCAATCATCTTTAGCCGCAGCTTTTAACGAAGCATCTTTTTCAATAGCAGTTTTTAAGAAAGCTAATCCGCCGGTAGCATCACCTTTACGTGAAGAAGCAACTGCTTTTAAATAGAAACTCATAGCCATATCTTTTTCGTTGCTAGCATCAATTGTAGTAGCAACACTTTCAGGGTTACCGTTTAATAATTGAGCTAAAGCTAAGTTAAAGCCTTTGTAGTCACCAAAGTTAGTTACTGCATCAGTGTATTTACCATCACGGATGTTTAAAATCCCTTTGTTGTAGTTAACTTCGGCACCTGCACCGGCAGCTTTGTTGTAATAATCCATAGCTGTTTTGCGGTCGCCTTGTTTAGAGTAAATGATACCTGTGTTGTTCATTACAATTGCATTACTGCTTGCGTTTTTAGCGGCACGGTCAAAAGCAGCTTTAGCGTCATCAACTTTGTTGTTCATTAAGTAAGCTACACCTAAGTTGTTGCTTGATCTCCAATCAGTACCGTATTGTTTTTCAGCAGCTTGGTAAATGCTTAATTTAGTGTTTAAGTCGTTAGTTAAAGTAGCACCGTATAATAATTCTTCAATGCTTAAAGAATCAGGGTGTGTAGTAGCTAAACGAGAAATCATTTCGTCGGTACGAGATTTTTTGTCAACCATAATGGTTATTTCAGCACGACGTAATTTCGGTAAAATTTGCTCAGCTAATTCTTTGTAAGTAGCCGCTAAGTTTTTAATTTCTTTACGACGTTGTTCTGGGTCAGCATACATAGTAAGTACACGTAAAACCAAATCTTTATCTTTCATGTTAGAAGCTTGCATAGCAGCTTTAAAACCTTCCCAGTCTTCGCGAGTAGTTATGGTTTTGTATTGCTCTTTTGTTTTACCAAAAGTGATTTTTTTGTTTTCGTGTTTTTTAAATGTACCAACCATTGCATCGGTAGCAGTTTTTGCACGGTCTTGAGCTAAATGTTCGTTTTTATCAGTTTCTCCATCCGGTGAAGCGTAAGCAGAAACATCAACTCCTTTAAAATCGTACCATGTGTTGTGTAAGTTCTCCATGATAAATTTAGAAACGGTTTTCATTTCTTCCGATTTCATTTCTTCAGCACGAACGTTTGACTGGTTGATAGTGTAATATATATGCGTAACTTGATTAGCAGGAGCAGTTTTTACAAAAGCATCTTTTGCAAAAATCCCTTTTTCGTCGTTACGAACTAAA
>Ga0210389_10002546_pt1 | contig 14338 bp, 11 predicted proteins | sample IncBWH28OmetaG_FD_160127 | JGI IMG/M metagenome (GOLD analysis project Ga0210389, IMG submission 160127) | Forest soil microbial communities from Barre Woods Harvard Forest LTER site, Petersham, Massachusetts, United States - Inc-BW-H-28-O ...
ACCTACTCCGTGATGGTCGGGGACGTGAAGCGGTCCTATGAGGTCATCGCGCCGGTCAAGGCCCTGCAGAAAACGGCACCGGTCATCGTCATGCTCTCCGGCATCGGGGCCGCCACCGTTTCCGGTTCGGCCGCCGTCGCCGGGGAGATCAGCAGGGACGACCTTGTCAACTACGCGGCCAGCGACCAGGCGGAGATCGTCTACCCTGAGCCCTTGTACGGGTCGTGGAACGCCATCGGCTGCTGCGGCGCGGCGGCCACCAAGAACGTCAATGACCTGGCCTTCCTACAGGAGCTCGTGGCGAAGGTGGACCCGGGGCACGCGCGGCAGATCGACGTCGTCGGGTACAGCAACGGCGCGCGACTGGCCTACCGGGTCGCCTGCGACAACCCGAGCCTGTTCGACGGGTACGCGATGGTGAAGGGCGAACCCACGTCCGGCTGCGACCTGCGCAAGCCAGTGTCGATCCTTGAGATCGCATCGGTGAACGACCCCGAGGTGCCCTACCAGCCGGGAGATCACGGCAGCGTCGAGTCGCTGCCGGTGACGACCCTGGTCGGCGAGCTGCGCACGACGGAAAAGTGCCCGGCGAACTCCGTGGTGAGCCATTCCGGGGAAATGACCCAGACCACGTGGTCAGGGTGCGCGGGCGGCACCAGGATCGCGCTCGCGGCGTGGGCGAGCGGCGTGCACTCCTTCCCGCGGCCGCCCGGCAGCGTGCCCGCGGCCTCGCAGGTGGCCTGGGCCTTCTTCACCAAGTCCGCGATAGCTCCGCTGCCCTGATCCCTGGGCGGCACCGCTGCGCGGCGTCATCCGCCGAGCATTGAACCGGGAGGTCAGTCGCGAACGGGGAAGGTCAGCCGCATGATGGTGCCGCCGCCCTGAGCCGGCTCAGCGGCGATCGTGCCGCGGTGCCACACGGCGATCTCGTGGACGACGGCGAGGCCGAGGCCCGAACCCGGAGCCGAGCGGGATGACAGGGCACGGTAGAAGCGGTCGAAGACGAACGGCAGGTCCTCTTCTGCGATCCCGGGGCCGTGATCGCGGACGGTGAACTCGCCGCCCGTCAGCCGCACCTGGACCGGGCCCTCTGGCGGGCCGAACTTGGCGGCGTTGTCCAGCAGGTTCTTGAACGCGACGCGCACCCGTTCCGCGCTGCCCTCGATGACGCCGCCGGCGAGGTAGGTATCGAACTCCGTCTCCGGCCAGTCACGCCGCGCCGCGTCCACGGCGTCGCCGGCCACGGCGTTGAGCCGGACGGGGGACATGTCCGTGGCGGGCGGCTCGCCCCTGGCCAGGTCGGTGACGCTGGACACCAGGCGGCTGAGCTCCGCGACCTGGTCGGTGACCCGGGCGAGCACCTCCTTGCGGTCCCCGACGGGCAGGTCCGGGTTCTCGGTGAGAACGTCGACGTTGATCCGCAGGCTCGCGAGCGGCGTGCGAAGCTCGTGGCTGGCGTCGCTGACCAGGCGCCGCTGCGCGTCGAGCGACCGCTGGAGCGCGCCAAGCATGGCGTTGAACGTGGTGGCGAGCCTGCCAAGCTCGTCCCTGCGGTCCACTTCGACCCGCCTGCCCGCGTCGCCGGTCAGCGAGACCTCCTCCGCCACGCGGGCGAGCCTGGCGACCGGCGAGAGCCCGGTCTTGGCCACGGCCCAGCCGAGCAGGGTGGCGACGGCCACGCCGATCGCGCTGAGCGTCGCCAGCGTCGCGCCGACGCGCGCGACTTCCGCGTCCGTGGAGGTGAGCGGCTCGGCGACCTGGATGGCGAGGCCCGGGGCGAGCCAGGTGGTCAGCACCATCGCCCTGGTCCCGGCGATACCGGTGACGGAGTAGAAGTCGGGCGCGGTGCCCGCTGCCACGTCGATCGCCGCCTCGCTCGGCGTGAGCAGGCCTCTGCCTTGGGGCGGCGCCCAGACGGCGCCGGCCGACGTGATCACCTGGGTGTAGGTCAAGCCGAACCCGGAGGAGTGAGTGGGAACCCAGTCGTTCGGTATGCGGCCGTCACGGAACTGCGTAGCCTGATGCTTGACCGAGTCCGCGCGGGTCGCGACCTCTTGCTGTACCTGGTTCTGCAGGTCCGTCCTGATCGCCAAGAAGGCGACCGCGGTGATGGCGAGCGCCACCGCCGCCACCGCGCCGGCCGCGACGAGGGTGAACCTGCTCTTCAGCGTCAGCCGGGACCTCATGCACCCGCTCGCAGCACGTAGCCGACGCCGCGCACGTTGTGCACCAGGCGGGGCAGGCCGTCGGCCTCGAGCTTGCGGCGCAGCAGTGCGACGAAGACCTGCAGCGCGTTCGAGGCGGGTGCCTCGCCGTAACCCCACACCCGGTCGGTGATCACGTCGTAGCTCAGCACCTGCTCCGCGTTGCGGGCCAGCAGCTCGAGCAGGGCGAACTCGATCTTGGTGAGGGCGAGGGGCGCCCCGGCGCGGGTAGCCGAGTGGCTGGTGATGTCCAGCGTGAGGTCGGCGTAGCCCAGCAGGTTGCGGGCGGGCTTGGTGCGCCGCAGCAGGGCGTTGACCCGGGCGAGTAGCTCGCGCAGCGCGAAGGGCTTGACCAGGTAGTCGTCGGCCCCCGCCTCGAGCCCGGCAACCCGGTCGTCGATCGCGTCCCGCGCGGTGAGCACGAGGACGGGGGTGGCGTCGCCCCTGCCGCGCAGCGCCCGGCAGGTATCGAGCCCGTTGAGCATGGGCATGAGGACGTCCAGGATGATCAGGTCGACCGGCGCGTGGGCGATCGCGCTCAGCGCCTCGGCGCCGTTGCCGGCGGTGGCCACGGCGTAGCCCGCGTATCCCAGGGCACGGCGCAGCGAGTCGCGGACGTCGCGATCGTCGTCCACGACCAAGAGCCTGGATTGCATGGCTGTGAGTGAAGCAGGCGAGACTGAGAGAAAGCTGAGACTTGCCTGGAGCCCGTTACATTTTTAAGGACTCTTTAACAATCGCTGGTCACCCTACCTGGCATGTCCCTCTCCGTGCTTGATACCCCGCTGCCGACGCTCTGGCTTGTCCGGCATGGTGAGTCGACCTGGAACACCGCGGGTCTCGTCCAGGGCCACAACGACGAGGCGGAACTGACCGAGCGCGGGCTGCGCCAGGCGGCCGAGGCCGCGGCGCAGTTCGGGTACCGCCCGGTCCGCGCGATCTACGCCAGCGACCTGCGCCGCGCGCGGCAGACCGCCGCCGCCTTCGCCACGGTGCTCGGCCTGCCCGTCTACGCGGACGCACGGCTGCGTGAGCGGTCGCTCGGCGTACTTGAGGGCAGCGCGAACAAGACCGTCGGCCCGTCGGCCACCGGCCTGGCCGACGGGCGCGTGATCGACCCCGACGTCCGGCCGCCCGCCGGGGAGTCGGTGCGCGAGCTTTACCAGCGGGCCGCGGCGTTCTGCGATGACCTCGCCGCGGGCCTGCGCGACGGGAGCGGCACGCTCCCGGGACTGGCCGGCGGCGCGACGGACAGCGCCGGACCGGCCAGCACCAGCGGCGACGTGCTCGTCATAGCGCACGGCGGCACGGTACGCGTCCTGGACGCCTACGCCAGCGGCGTCACCGTAGACCAGATGACCTGGCGGCCGGTGGCAAACGCCACCATCGTCAGAATCCCCGAGTTCGGCACGCTCTCACGAGGAGGAAATCAATGAACCAGAGCGCGAATGCTTTTCGTTCTGATGTCGCCGGGCAGGCTGCATCTCCGGTCGGAAGGCAGAAGGAAAAGTATTCGGGACTGACCCTGCCCGAGCGGGCGGTCAAGCCCCGCGCGAGCGGCCTCACCATGGTGATCGACGGTGGCATTCCGCTCGGTCTGTTCACCGATCAGATCGAATACGGCGCCGAGTACATCGACTACGTGAAGTTCGGCTGGGGCACCTCGGTCGTCACCAATTGCCTGCGCGAGAAGATCAGCGTCCTTGAGAGCCACGGCATCGGCTTCTATTTCGGCGGGACGCTGTTCGAGAAGTTCGTGCTCCAGGGGCGCTTCGATGACTTCCGCCGGTTCTGTGAGGAGCACGGGGCCCGCCACGTCGAGGCGTCCAACGGCACGATCGAGATGTCCAACGCCGAGAAGGCCGGTTACATCCGTAAACTCGCCCCCGACTTCACGGTCGTGTCCGAGGTCGGCTTCAAGGACCCGGGCCGCTCGGAGATGCTGCCGCCGAGCGAGTGGGTGGCCGCCATCAAGGAGGACCTCGACGCGGGCGCCTCGCTGGTGACCCTCGAGGCCAGGGAGAGCGGCTCATCCGGCATCTGCCGCCCCGACGGCGAGCTGCGGTACGGCCTGATCGAGGACGTCCTGCACGCGGGCATCGGCATCGAGAGCCTGCTGTTCGAGGCGCCGAACACCGCGCTGCAGGCGCACATGATCACCAGGGTCGGGCCGAACGTGAACCTGGGCAACGTGCCCGCCGCCGGCGTCATCGGCCTGGAGACCCTCCGGCTCGGGCTGCGCTCGGACACCCTGACCGCCTTCGAGTAACCGATCACGTTAGGCAAACCGTGCGAACCACTTCCGACGTCTTCCACCTGGCCGTCCCCACCCATGACCTGGATGCGGCGCAGGACTTCTACGTAACCAAGCTGGGCTGCAAGCTGGCCCGGCGGTACAACGACAGGATCACCCTGGACTTCTTCGGCGACCAGGTCGTGTGCCATCTCACCCCTGGAGAGCCTGCCGCGCCGGAGAGCCTCTACCCGAGGCACTTCGGCGTCACGTTCCGCGAGCCGGCCGACTTCGAGGCGCTGTACGCCTGCGCGGTCACCAGGAAGATCCGCTTCTACCACGATGTGTCGCTGCGGTTCGAAGGACTCGTCGAGGAGCACCGCACGTTCGTGCTGGTCGACCCGACCGGGAACCTCCTCGAGTTCAAGCACTACAACGACCACCGGATGATGTACTGAGTTGAGGAACCCTCGTGATACGCGCATGGATTGAACAGGCGGCCGCCAGCTACGGCGATGACGTCTACCTCGCGGACGCACGTGGCCCGGCGACGCTCACCTACTCGGGCCTGCTCGACGTCGTCCGCGAGACCGAGCGCCGCCTGGACGACGCGGGCCTGCCGCCCGGCTCCCGGGTAAACGTCCGGCTGGCCGATCCGCTCGACTACGCCACCGCCCTTGTCGCGCTGATCGCCGCCGGCCGGGTCGCGGTGCCCATTGACCCGGGGGCACCGGACACGGACGTCGCCCGGGTGCTCGGTGTCGCACGGCCGGCCGGCATGGTCACCAGCCATGCGACCGCCGCCGGCCAAGAGTCGCGTGGGGGTGCGCGCGAAGCCAAGCTCCCGTTCGGAATCACCGCTTTTGATTTCTCGCCGTTGGCTTCCGGCACCGACGGGGGCGGGATCTTCCTGTGCACCAGCGGCACCACCGGAACGCCCAAGGGAATCCTGCTACGGGAAGAGCAGCTGGCTCACGTGGCGTCAAGCGTGGCCGACTGGCACCGGCTCGGCCGGTCCGACCGCGGGTACTGCTCGCTGCCGCTGTTCCACGTCAACGCGGAGGTGGTCGGGCTGCTCGCCACCCTGCGTGCCGGGGCGTACCTGGCCGTAGACCGCAAGTTCAGCAGGCGCGGGTTCTGGGACCTGATCAACGCGGACCGGATCACCTGGATCAATGCCGTGCCCGCGATCATCTCGATCCTGTCGATGGACCCGACGGGCGACCCGCCCGCGAGCCTGCGGTTCGTCCGGTCGGCCTCGGCGCCGCTGCCGCTCGCCTCGCTCGAGCGGTTCCAGAAGGCGCTCGGCGTGCCGGTCATCGAGACCTACGGCATGACCGAGGCGGCCAGCATGATCACGGCCAACCCGCTCGACGGGCCGCGCAAGCCCGGATCCGCGGGCAAGCCCGCGGGTTCTGAGGTGCGCATCGACCTGCCCGGCGGCGGGCCTGCCCGGGCGGGCGACATCGGGCGGGTGCTGATCAGGGGCGCGGGCGTGATCACCGCGTACGCCTCCGGCGGGCGACCCGGCGCGTTCGACGACAACGGCTGGCTGGACACCGGCGACCTCGGGTACCTGGACGCCGACGGCTACCTGTTCCTCGCCGGGCGGTCCGACGACGTGATCAACCGGGGCGGCGAGAAGATCTACCCCAGGGAGATCGAGGAGATCCTGCTCGCACAGCCCGGTGTCCGCTCGGCCGCCGTGATCGGCGCGATCGACGAGGTGCTCGGCGAGCGGCCCGTCGCCTACGTGGTCCCGGACGCCGCCGCCGTCGCCGGCGAGGTGGAGGCGCTGCTGCGCACGGTCTGCGCGGAGCGGCTGCCGCGGCACAAGCAGCCCAGTGAGTTCTGGCTGGTCGACGCGATGCCCCTCGGTCCGACAGGAAAGATCTCGCGGCGCCTGCTGAAGGAATCGGTGGCGGCGCGCTCGTGAGCTCCACGCTTTCCGCGACCGGTCCGGCCGCGTCAGCTCCCGCTGGCGCGGCTGGCCCGCGTTCGCGGCCGCACATCATCGCGTTCGACATGATCCGGCTGATCATCATGGTGTTCGTGGTGAGCGTGCACACGCTGGCCTTCGCCGGCGGGAACGTCACCATGAGCATCGGTGCGGTCACCACCGTCTTCCACACCAGCCGCGAGCTGTTCCTCCTGCTCACGGCGCTGGTGCTGACGTACAACTACGGGCGCCGTCCGCTCAAGGCCGGCCGGTTCCTGCGGCGGCGGTTCTGGCTCGTCCTGCCCGCCTACATCAGCTGGTCCGCGATCTACTACGCGGCGGACGGGCATTCCCGCGGCGCCTTCCCTGCTGCGTTCTTGCACGACCTGGCGAACGCGGGCGCGCGGTACCACCTGTACTTCCTGCTCGTCAGCATGCAGATCTACCTGCTGTTCCCGCTGATCAGGTGGGTGCTGAAGAAGACCGAGGGATACCACGCCTGGCTGTTCGGCGCCGCGCTCGCCTACCAGGCGTGGCTGACCGTCGGACTGCACTACCGGGTGGGGCGGCAGGGTAACGGGCTCATCGCGCAGTTCCTGAACGGCGCCGGGCAAGGCTACTGGATCGACACCTACGTCCTGTACGTGGTGGCGGGCGCGCTCGCGGGCTGGCACTTCGAGCAACTGTGCGCCTTCACCAGGCGGCACCTGCACAGCGGGTGGCGGGTCGCGCTCGCGGCGGCCGCCGGCGTGGCCGCGGGCATCGGCGTCTACCTGATCGAGATCGAGGTCTTCGGCGCGACGCCGAACAACGCGAGCGCCGTCTTCCAGCCGGTCGTCATCTTCGAGGCGCTCGCCTTCGGCTGGGCGCTGCTCGGCGCCGGGCTGCTGTGGAGCGACCGGGGCGCGCCGCTGCGGAAGTTCTGCGCGGCGGGCTCGGCCAGTTCGTTCGGCATCTACCTCGCGCACCCGCTCGTGCTGCAGGCGCTCCTGCTGATCGCGGGCTCCCACTACTTCGGTAGGCACGGCGGCCTCATCGGCTGGCTGCACCGCCTGTCGCACTCCAGCTTCGAGGTGCTGATCCTGCTGTTCATCGCCGTGCCGCTTATCTACGCCTGCGCGTGGATGATCGCCTCGGCCGTGCGGCGGACTCCGGTCAGCCTGCTGCTCACCGGGCGCGAGTGGAAGCCCAAGCGGGCGTTCCGCCTCGGCCAGGCGATCGACCGGGCGCTCGACAAGATCGAAGACTTCATTACCGCCAGGGTCGCGCGGATCCCGCGGCGCGTGGTCGTCATCGCGCTCGCGGTCGTCGTCGTGGCGGCCAGCGGGTCAATCGCCGGGACGCGCATCGTCAGCGCGGCCGATCGCACGATGAACACCACGGTCTCCACGATGCAGGTGGGCAACATGACCAGGAGCTACACGGTGCTCACGCCCGCGAAGAAGACGCTGCCCGCGTCGGCGCCGATCATCATGGTGCTGTCCGGCATCAACTCCACCCAGGAGCAGGAGATCGGCCGGGACCAGTTCACCTCCTACGCGACCGCCGGCGAGGCGGAGGTGGTGTACCCGCTGGCCTACCGGGAGTCGTGGAACGCGATCGGCTGCTGTTCCTGGGCGGCGCAGGCCAAGGTCAACGACGTCGGGTTCATCGAGTCGCTCGTGAAGAAGATCGATCCAGGTAACACGCGCCCCATCTACCTCATGGGCTACAGCAACGGCGGACGCCTCGCCTACACCCTGGCGTGCGAGGACCCGCTGCTGTTCGACGGCACGGCGGTCGTGAAGTCGGACCCGATGCCGTGGTGCAACATCACCGTCCCGCAGAAGATCCTCCAGGTCGCATCCACCGACGACACGGACACGCCGTGGTACACCGGGGAAAAGGGCCACTTCAGGGAATCGCCGGCCTCGCTGGTGCAGAACAACATCCTGCGCTACGAAGACCAGTGCTCGACCGAGTCAGCCAGCTCGCACCAGGGGAACATGACCCTGACCACCTGGTCTGACTGCCTCAACGGCTCGAGCGTCAGCTTCGCCGTCTACACCGCGGGCGTGCACAGCTACCCGCGGCCGCCGGTCAGCTTCCCGGCCGCCTCGCAGGTGATCTGGGCCTGGATCAACAACACCACCAAGGTCGAGCCGCAGCCGAAGCTGTAGCCGCCGACGCGAACGGCACCGGGGACGGGTTTCAACCGTCCCCGGTGCCGTTGCGACTGGCTACAGGGAACTACAGGGAGCTACAGGGCACGGAGCGCGTTGATGAGCTGCTGCCCGTTCGGAGTGCCGAGGCCCGTCATCGTGTCGTAGCCAGGCCCGGTCACCTGGCCGGTGTAGCCGGGCATCGACCAGCTCTGGTCGTCGAACGTGGTCAGCGCCAGCTCGCCGCACGTGTCCTGGTCACAGGTGACACCGCGGTACTTGGCCGGCGTCCCGCCGGACAGCGCCTGCGCGTCGTGGAATACCCCTGCCCCGGTCTTCGCCAGCTGGTAAAGCGCCGGGTTGAGGAACCCGAACGCGCGTGAGCCCTGCTCCGCGTCGGCCACGACGGCCGCGACCAGCGGGGCGGCGAGGCTCGTGCCGCCGATGGACTCCTCGAAGTACCCGGTCACGTTCCCCTGGGCGTTGAAGTTCAGCATCCCGGTTGCCATCCCGGTGAACGGGTCGCCGACCGCGCTGATGTCGGGGACAGTGCGGACGAGGCCGCCCCGATCGCCCGGCGCCACGGCCAGCCGGTCCGGCACCACGCCGCGCTGGTAGGCGGGCTGCTTCCACAGCAGGCTGGGGCCGCCGCCCGCCGCGCCCTGCTCACCCTGGAAGACCCACCTCCCGTTGCTCGCCTTGCTTGCCTTGCTTGCCTTGCTTGCCGCCCAGATCCCGGTCGACCAACCGGTCTCGAAGAGGCGGGGATTGTCGTGCCCGATGCCAAGCGTGGTCGCACCGACCGCGGTCGCGTACGGATCGCTCGACGGTACCGCCACGCCCGAGGAGTCGCCGGCCGCGAAGAGCATGGTGACGCCCTCTGCGGCGGCCTTGATCAGGTAGTCGTGCTCGATCCGGAGCAGGTTGACCGTAATCGTCTCGTCTCCGCCTTCCCAGGAGTTCGAGGCGATGCTAGCGAGCGGGTGACCGCTGGCGCCGTCGAGGATCAACGTGTCGGCGTCATACAGGGCCTGCAGGCCGTAGTCCCCGTTGTCGCACGAGTCGCCGCCGACCACGAGTTGGCTGGCCATCGGCGCCAGGTCGTAGGAGGACTCGACGTCCAGCTGTTCCTCGGTGTTGAACGGGTCGCCGCACGTTGGCCCTTCGCCGAGGGAAAGCTCGGCATACCGCCCGGGCGACGGTGCCTGGATGCCGTGGACCGCGGCGTAGGTCCGCAGGGTCTCGAACATGTCCGGGGTGGTGCCCACCTCCACCAGGGCGATCGTTACGCCCCTGCCGTCGCTGGCGGGGCTGAAGCCGTAGGCCAGGCGAAGCTGCTGCGGCGTGTAGCCGCAGATGACCGTCGGGAACCTGGTCGTGCCGTACTGCCCGGGCAAGCCGGCCGCGTAGTGCTGGAGGTACCACTGCGAGCAGGCGAAAGACGGCGATTGCGGCTGTCCCCCCTCAGGCGGTGCCCCCTCAGGCGGTGCCCCCTCAGGCGGTGCCCCCTCAGGCTCTTCCCCCTTGGGGGCCGACGGGTTCCCTGCCCTGGCATACGTCATCGTCGGCGCCGCGTTGTCCAGGCCGGTGACCCCCTCGACGCGGCCGGCAACCGACGCGGGCAGCGAGACCGGGCGGTCGTTGGCGCGCAGCCGGTACGTGCCCGCGTTGGCGTCGCGGCCTGCCCGGTAGTAGTTGAGCCGTATCTTCAGTGCCTTGTCGATCGTGGAAACGGGCGCGATGGCGCGCACGTAGTCGCGACCCGAGTCGGTGCCGGCGGCGGCGAAGCCCTCGGACGTCAGCCACGACTCAACGGCGGCCGCCGACTCCGGAGTGGCGGCGTACCGCGCCGTATACGCCGCAGGGGACAGGAAGTGCCTGAACAGCGGGTTGCCGGGGGTGGACACGGCGGTGGCGTAGCTCTCCGCCGCGGCCCGCGGAGTCAGCCAGAACTGGAGGGTCAGCGCGTCCGACGCGGGGACGCTCCCGGTCGCCCGGCCCGCGGTGGCAAACGGCGCGACGCTGTCCGGCAGCGTCGCGGTCCCCGCGCGGACGTGGCCGCCGGGACCGACGTGGCCGACGGGGCCGACTTGACCAACAGGAACGCCGACGGCATCGGCCCGCGTGGCCGCGCCGACCGCGGCCGCGCCCGCCGCGATCACAGCGGCCGCGGTGGCGGCAATGACTCTGTTGGCGGGGGATACCGATGGTCGTCCCACCGGGAGATAACTGCGAGGTCGTTTCATGGCCTGCCCGTCGTCACGAAAGGTGATTCTTGTATACGGAGAGTAACGAGAGACCCGAGCGACAGTACGGAGGCGACACTGAGAAATCGCCAGCCGGCGCCCGGCGCCGACCGGGGCCTTGTGCTACCAGCGCGTTAATCGCTTACAAGTTGCCACCGCATCCGCCCTAGGATGGAGTTCATGCCGATAACCCGCGACGAGGTCGCTCACCTGGCACGGCTGTCCAGGCTCGCGCTCAGCGACGAAGAGCTTGACCACCTTGCCCCGCAGCTCGACCAGATCATCTCGGCGGTCGCGCAGGTGCAGGAGGTCGCAGCGGACGGCATCCCGCCAACCACGCACGCGACCGGCCTGACCAACGTGTACCGCGCCGACGAGCCGGTTCCCTGCCTGACGCCTGAACAGGCGCTGTCCGGCGCCCCCGCGGTCGAGCTTCAGCGGTTCAAGGTCCCGCGGATCCTGGTCGAGGAGTGAGGCAGGACTGATGAGCGATCTGATCAAGAAGACGGCGGCAGAACTGGCCGCCGCTATAGCCGCCGGAGAGGTTTCCGCCGCCGAGGTGACGCAGGCGCACCTGGACCGCATCGGCGCCGTGGACGGTGAAGTAAAGGCGTTCCTGCACGTGGCCGCCGATGACGCCCTGGCGCAGGCGCGCGCGGTCGACCGCAAGCGGGCGGCGGGCGACCCGCTCGGCGCGCTCGCGGGCGTCCCTGTCGCGGTCAAGGACCTGTTCGCCACCGCCGGGATGCCGACGACCTGCGGGTCGAAGATCCTCGAAGGCTGGGTTCCGCCGTACGAGTCCACGATCACGCAGCGGCTGCGCAAGGCCGGCGCCGTCCTCATCGGCAAGACCAACATGGACGAGTTCGCGATGGGCTCCTCCACGGAGAACTCCGGGTTCTGGACGTCGCGCAACCCCTGGGACCTGTCCAAGGTGCCCGGCGGCTCCTCCGGCGGCTCGGCCGCCGCCGTCGCCGCCCACGAGGCGCCGCTCGCGCTCGGGACCGACACCGGCGGCTCGATCCGCCAGCCGGCCGCGGTGTGCGGCGTCGTCGGCACCAAGCCGACCTACGGCGGCAACTCACGGTACGGTGTCGTCGCGTTCGCATCGTCCCTGGACACCCCGGGACCGTTCGGGCGGACCGTCCTCGACGCCGCCCTGCTGCACGAGGTCATGTCAGGGCACGACCCGTGCGACTCCACCTCGATCGACGCGCCGGTGCCGCCCGTGGTCGAGGCCGCGCGGCACGGCGACGTCGCCGGGCTGCGGATCGGCATCGTCAGCGAGTTCTCCGGCGACGGCTACCAGCCGGGCGTGATGACGCGGTTCACCGAGGCGGTCGAGGTCCTCGAGGCGCTCGGCGCGAAGGTCACCGAGATCAGCTGCCCGCACTTCAAGTACGCGCTGCCCGCCTACTACCTGATCGCGCCGAGCGAGGTCTCGTCCAACCTGGCCAGGTTCGACGGGATGCGGTACGGGCTGCGCGTCGGCGGCGGCTCCGCCGAGGAGGTCATGGCGGCCTCCAGGGAAGCCGGGTTCGGCGCGGAGGTCAAGCGGCGGATCATGCTCGGCACCTACGCCTTGTCCAGCGGCTACTACGACGCCTACTACGGCAAGGCGCAGCAGGTGCGGACGTTGATCATCAGGGACTTCGACAACGCGTTCAGCCAGGTGGATGTCCTCATCTCGCCGCCGACGCCGACCACCGCGTTCAACATCGGCGAGCGGGCCGACGACCCGATGGCGATGTACCTGGCGGACCTGTGCACGATCCCGTCCAACCTGGCGGGGAACGCGGCGATTTCCGTGCCGATCGGGCTCGCGCCCGAGGACGGCCTGCCGGTCGGCCTGCAAGTGATGGCACCGCCGCTGGCCGACGAGCGGCTGTACCGGGTCGCCGCGGCGGTCGAGGCGGCGTTCACCGAGCGGTGGGGGCACCCGCTGCTCGCCGAGGCGAAGGGGCTTTCCGGTGAGTGAGCTTACGACGGTCACGTACGAAGAGGCGCTGCAGAAGTACGAGCCGGTCTTCGGGATCGAGACGCACGTCGAGCTCGGCACGCGCACGAAGATGTTCTGCGGCTGCATCACCACGTTCGGCGCGGAGCCGAACACGCACACCTGCCCGGTCTGCCTCGGCCTGCCCGGCTCGCTGCCGGTGATAAACGAGCGGGCCATCGAGTACACGATCAGGATCGGCCTGGCGCTGAACTGCTCGATCGCGTCCTGGTGCCGGTTCGCACGGAAGAACTACTTCTACCCGGACATGCCGAAGAACTTCCAGATCTCCCAGTACGACGAGCCGCTGTGCACCGACGGGTACCTGGACGTGGCCATCGGCGGCAAGACCGTGCGGGTCGGCATCGAGCGGGTGCACATGGAGGAGGACACCGGCAAGTCGCTGCACGTCGGCGGCGCGACCGGCCGCATCCAGGGGGCCGAGTACTCGCTCGTCGACTACAACCGGGCGGGCATCCCGCTGATCGAGATCGTCACCAGGCCGGTGCCTGGCACCGGGTTCCTCGCGCCCGAGGTCGCCCGTGCGTACGTCACCGAGCTGCGCGACGTCCTGCGCACGCTCGGCGTATCCGACGTGCGGATGGAGGAGGGCTCGCTGCGCTGCGACGTGAACACGTCGATCTCGCTCGCCGGGTCGGACGTGTACGGAACGCGGACAGAGACCAAGAACGTGAACTCGCTGCGCTCGGTGGAGCGGGCGGTCCGCTCCGAGGTGGCGCGCCAGTCGGAGGTGCTCGATTCCGGTAACCGGGTGATTCAGGAGACGCGTCACTTCCACGAGGACACCGGGGTGACCACCTCGGGCCGGTCGAAGGAAGAGGCGCAGGACTACCGCTACTTCCCCGAGCCCGACCTGGTGCCCGTCGCCCCGGCGGCGGACTGGGTCGAGCAGATCAGGGCGTCGCTGCCCGAGCTGCCGTCGGCGCGCCGGGCGCGGCTGATCGACTCGTGGTCACTGTCGGAGCTCGAGTTTGAGGCCCTGCGCAACGCGGGGGCCCTAGATGCCGTGGAGGCGACCGTTGCGGCCGGCGCCTCCCCGGCTGATGCCCGTAAGTGGTGGCTCGGCGAGCTGGCCAGGCGCGCGAACGACTCGGGCATCGACGTGTCGGAGCTGCCGATCACCCCGGCCGACGTGGCCAGGGTGTCCGCCCTGATCGCGGCGGGCACGCTGAACGACCGGCTCGCCCGTCAGGTCATCGAGGGCGTGCTCGACGGCGAGGGCACGCCGGATGAGGTGGTCGCCGCCCGCGGCCTCGCCGTCGTCAGCGACGACTCGGCGTTGCTCACCGCCATTGACGAGGCGATCGCCGCGAACCCGGACGTCGCGGCCAAGATCCGCGACGGCCGGGTCCAGGCCGCCGGTGTCCTCGTCGGCGCGGTCATGAAGAAAACTCGCGGCCAGGCCGACGCCGCCAAGGTCAAGGACCTCATCCTGGAACGCCTGGCCTGACGACGAGGCTCCGCTTACGGCTGGAAGGGCGGCTGCTGGCCGTAGCCGCCCGGCTGCCCGTACCCGGCCGGAGGCTGCCCGTACCCGCCCGGCTGCCCGTACCCGGTC
>Ga0210389_10002547_pt1 | contig 14337 bp, 17 predicted proteins | sample IncBWH28OmetaG_FD_160127 | JGI IMG/M metagenome (GOLD analysis project Ga0210389, IMG submission 160127) | Forest soil microbial communities from Barre Woods Harvard Forest LTER site, Petersham, Massachusetts, United States - Inc-BW-H-28-O ...
TTCCAACGATGCCAAGCGCGGCAACGGCCACAACAACAAGTGCGAGCGCAATGCACAGAGTCACAAGTGAGTTAATTGCAACTCTAGCAAGTGTCCGCACCTCTCTCCGTATACCCTGGCTAGCTCGGTATAAAGCGTTTACATTCTCTTTCAACCGTGCAGCGAGAGGGAATTACGCAGTGATTTCCTAATTGCTCGATATCAACGCCGAGGCGGTATATCTGCCGAGATATCGGACAACATGCGATAAGGAAACGCGGAGAGGATGGTTTCGTTAGCCTATTCCGAACGGACTCCTGGTTCCAGTGCCGCGGCAGGCGGAGCTCAGGACGTGGCCCGGCAGGTGGCGCAGCGGCCGGTGACGGCGAAGCGGTGCGGGTTGATCGCGAAGCCGTACTCGGTGCTCGCGACGCGGACGAGGTCGGCGAAGATCTCATCGGGGACCTCGATCATGGTGCCGCACCGCTCGCAGACCAGGTGGCCATGCGCCGCCGAGGCCAGGTGGTAGGTCGCGGGGCCGCTGCCGAGGCGGGTGCTGTCGATGACGCCGAGCCGCTCAAGCTCTTCGAGGTTGCGGTAGATGGTGGACAGGTGCACGTCGGGGGCGCGCGAGTGCACCTCGGCCGCCAGTTCCTCGGCGCTGCGGTGCTCGCGGCTGCCAAACAGGGCGTTCAGCAGCAGCCTGCGGGCGGGGGTAGCCCGGCCGCCGTGCTTGCGGACGAGGGCAATCACGTCCTCGATCGCCTGGCGGTCCGCGTGCTCGGCCGCTGCCTCAGCTGCTTCCTTGGCCACCAGACCAGCATATAGCGATCTCATGCAGTTGCAAGTTCTCGCTATTGCGAAAGCGCGATTACCGGCCGCTGCTCGACACAGTACCGGCGGGCCGTTGCGCACGGCGGTCCGGGCGACGCGGCCGGTTAGTCGGCCGTGTCGGCGGCGATGGCCTGGCTGGTGTCCCATTTCTGCTCCAGCTTGCCGAAGTGCCAGACGGCCAGGGCGACAGCCCAGGTGAGGATGAAGACGCCGACGATGACGAACCCAGCGGTGTTGATGTTGAAGTTCGCCAGGAACGACCACACGGAGCCGTTGAGGTTGCCGTCCTGGCCGAGCAGGCCGAGGAGCTCGATCGCGCCGATAAACACCGCGACGAACACCGACAGGCCGGTGATCGTCATGTTGTAGTAGACCTTGCGGACCGGCTTGGCGAACGCCCAGTCGTAGGCGAAGTTCATGAAGCAGCCGTCGGCGGTGTCGAACAGGCTCATCCCCGCGGCGAACAGGATGGGCAGCGAGAGGATCGCGTAGAACGGCAGCCCGCCGACGACGGCGCTGCCGGCCAGGACGAGGAGTGCGACCTCGGTGGCGGTGTCGAAGCCAAGCCCGAACAGGAACCCGATCGGGTACATCTTCCACGGCGTGTCCACCCGGCGCGCGAGGGGACCGAGGAAGCGGTTCATCAGGCCCCGGTTGTTCAGCTGCTCTTCGAGAGCGGCGTCGTCGTAGGCGCCGTGCCGCATCTGCCGGAAGACCTTGAGGATGCCGGTCAGGATCACGATGTTGAAGGCCGCGATCAGGAACAGGAAGAACCCGGACACGCAGGTGCCGATGATGTTGGTGGTGTACTGCAGGCTTGAGCTTGAGTCCTTGACCTGCTCATCCAGGCCGCGGATGCCGAAGTTCAGCAGCACCGCGAGCCCGAACACCACGCTTGAGTGACCGAGGGAGAAGAAGAATCCCGTCGACAGCGGCCGCTTGCCCTCGTTGACGAGCTTGCGGGTCGTGTTGTCGATCGCGGCGATGTGGTCCGCGTCAAACGCGTGCCGCATGCCGAGGGTGTAGGCGAGGGCACCGGTACCGAAGCCGAAAACCTCCGTGCTGCTGATGCGGTAGTGGCCGCCAACCGCGCTGGCCAGCATCAGCCAGCCGACCACGTGCAGCGCGACGACCACCGCGACCATGACACCCGTCCGCGCCCATTCCCTGGGAGTTAGCCCGTTCCTGACCCGTGTCAGCCGCGCGCTCACGTTAGCCATCGATGGTCGCCTTCCTGGGGATTACCTGATCAGGACCATCCTAAAGCTACCTGCGAGAAGCTTGCACTAGCGGGCAAGCTGTATGTGCGTAGTCTCACCTTCTGCAGGGGGCAGCTACCTGCATGTCGTGGCAGGAGCCCTCCCCCCATGCTTGCGAATAAGTCGCAACTACACTCCGCCCTACGGCGAATGCAACACCCGGCCAAGCCTTATAGCAACAGACGCAGCGGTGCCCCGCCCGCTCTAGGGGTGGGTGCGCGCGAGCGGGGCACCAGTCAGGGGGCGGTTAGCCGGGCGGGAGCAGGTCGTCGAGGCAGAGTTCCGTCGCCGCGAGGACCGCGTCGAGCACGCCGGGCGCGTACCCGGCCAGGAAGTACAGGCAGTCCGTCTTGCGCTCCTCGTCCAACTCCGCGATCCAGGCAAGGCGCTTCTCCCGGCCGCCCGGGTCAAGGACAGCGGCCGCGTCGAAGGCTGGAGGGATGTACCAGCGGTCGGAGATGATGGTTGTCATCGTCGCTCCTACGAACATCGAGGCGGCCCGCTTAGGACTTGGAATCATTCTATCGGATCTAGGTTCGAGTGGCCTTTATTTGGCGGGCGTGTCGGTGAGGTGCGCCTGACGATCGCTGTCCGACGGAGACTGAGTAACCTTCGTTGGGTTTGATCTTGCTTGTCTTTGACTTTTGGGTGCGGTGCGGGGTTCCCCTGGGGATCTAGAGGGTGCAGCATTGCTTCCGAATCGAAACCGGGAAGGACGGGAACATGGCGGACCCGCGGGTGCTTGGGATCGTGCTGGCCGGCGGGGCAGGGACGCGGCTGGCGCCATTGACGGACGACCGGGCGAAGCCGGCCGTGCCGTTCGGCGGGGTGTACCGGCTGGTGGACTTCGCGCTGTCCAACCTGATCAACTCCAATCTCAGGAAGATCTGCGTACTCACCCAGTACAAGAGCCACAGCCTGGACCGGCACATCTCCGTCACGTGGCGGTTGAGCGACCTGCTCGGCAACTACGTGACGCCAGTGCCGGCGCAGCAGCGGCGCGGGGCGCACTGGTACAGCGGTTCCGCGGACGCGATCTTCCAGTCGATGAACCTGATCAACGACGAGCGGCCCGACCTCGTAGTGGTCGTCGGCGCCGACCACGTGTACCGGATGGACCCGCGGCAGATGATCGCGCAGCACCTGGAGCACGGGGCGGGCGTGACCGTGGCCGCGATCCCAGTGGCGCTGCAGGACGCTAAGGCGTTCGGCATCGTGGGCGTGGGCGCGAACGGGCGGACGATCGAGAGCTTCATGGAGAAGCCGGCCAACCCGCCGGTGATCCCGGATTCGCCCGGGGAGTCGTTCGCGTCGATGGGCATCTACGTGTTCGACACGAAGGTCCTCGTGGACGTGCTGCAGGCGGACGCGGCAGACGAGGCGAGCCGTCACGACATCGGCGGAAATATCATCCCGGCACTGGTGGCCGATGGCGCGGCGCAGGCGTACGACTTCCTCACCAACGACGTGCCGGGCTCGACGAAGCGGGACGCCGGGTACTGGCGGGACGTCGGCACAATCGACGCCTACTTCGACGCGCACATGGACCTGCGCACCGTCGACCCGATGTTCAACCTCTACAACGACCGCTGGCCGATCCTCACCCACATGGACCCGCTGCCGCCGGCCAAGTTCGTGCACGACAACGGCGACCGGGTAGGCCGGGCGATCGACTCCCTCGTATCCAGCGGGGTCATCGTGAGCGGCGGGCTCGTCCGCGGGTCGGTGCTGTCGCCCGGGGTGAGGGTGAACTCCTGGTCCACGGTGGACCGCTCCGTGCTGCTGCACAACGTGATCGTCGGGCGGCACGCGGAGATCAGGGACGCGATCATCGACAAGAACGTCGTCGTGCCCGAAGGGGCCAAGATCGGGGTAGACAAGGAGCACGACCTGGCCCGCGGGTTCACGGTCTCCGCCGGCGGTATCACCGTGGTCAGCAAGGGGCAGGAAGTACCGCTGTGAGGGTCGCGCTGCTGACGCGGGAGTACCCGCCCGAGGTGTACGGCGGGGCGGGTGTGCACGTGGAGTACCTGGCCCGCGCGCTGTCCGACCTGGTGGACCTGACCGTGCACTGCCAGGGTGCGCCGCGGGACACGGCGGTGGCGCACCAGGCGTGGCCTATCTTGCACGACGCCGCCTTGAAGGTGTTTTCCGCGGATCTGTCCATGGCGGACGCGGTCGCCGGGACCGACCTGGTGCACTCGCACACCTGGTACGCCAACCTCGCCGGGCACCTCTCGTCACTGCTGTACGGCATCCCGCACGTCGCCACGGTGCACTCTCTTGAGCCGCTGCGCCCCTGGAAGGCAGAGCAGCTCGGCGGCGGCTACGCGCTGTCGTCCTGGGCGGAGCGGGCGTCCCTCGCCTCGGCAGCCGCGGTGGTGGCGGTATCCGACGGGATGCGGTCCGATGTCCTGTCGGTTTATCCGGAAATTTCCCCCGAACGGGTGCGGGTGATACGCAACGGAATCGACACTCTTGAATATGCGCCTGACCCCGGAACGGACGTCCTTGAGAAGCACGGCGTCGACCCATCGCGGCCGTACGTGGTGTTCGTCGGGCGGATCACCCGGCAAAAGTGCGTTCCCGTGCTGCTGCGGGCGGCGGCATCGCTCGACCCCTCCGCACAGGTTGTGCTCTGCGCGGGGGCCGCGGACACGCCCGAGCTTGGCCTTGAGGTCTCGTCCCTGGTCGCTGAGCTGCAGGCGTTCCGCACCGGCGTGATCTGGATCCCGGAGATGCTGGCCAAGAAGGACATCATCCAGCTGCTAACGCACGCCCTCGCGTTCGTGTGCCCATCGATATACGAGCCCCTCGGCATAGTGAACCTGGAGGCGATGGCGTGCGCGACCGCGGTCGTGGCATCGAGGGTCGGCGGCATCCCCGAGGTGGTCGCCGGCGGGGAGACCGGGCTGCTCGTGCCGCCGGATGACCCGGCATCCCTCGCCGACGCGCTGAACATGCTGCTGCGCGACCCCGGCAGGGCGGAGGCGATGGGGCTTGCCGGGCGGGAACGTGCCGTGACGGAGTTCTCCTGGGACGCGGTGGCCGCGCAGACCGCCGCGCTGTACGCGGAGCTGGCCGCTACGTAAGCCAGCGCCGCGTAAGGCCGCACCGCACACTTCTTGCTGTTATCAGTCGCGGCATTGTGTGGATGCGGCTTTAGTGCTGCCATAACGACACCAAAGCACATCCAGCCGGAGGGCCGGGGCGGAGGCGGTGCCGCGCGGAGGGCGGGTCAAAACGGAATGGGTTCGCGTTCGCTGCGATGCGAAGCACGAACCCGTTCTGCTGATTTTTGATATTGACTTTGACCTTGACCTGTCACGCCCACCGGGTGAGGATCTCCTCCCGGTGGAACGTCGCGCGGGCCGCGAAAGCCAGGCCGACGTCGACGGCGGCGAGAACGCCGCACATGACGGCGAGCGACGTGAGGTCGAGGGAGAACGCACCGGAGATAAGCGCGATGTAGAGGACCGCGCCGGGAATCGCGGCCAGCGCGCCGAGCTGCTGCGCGGCGCGGACATCGCTCACCCTCGCGGACCACAGCACGCTGAAGCCGACGGCCATGAGCGCCAGCAGCGGCGCGAGGGCGAACACGGTGACGGCCGCCATCGAGTTCGGGAAGAACAGGTACCCGAGAGTGCTGCGGGTGTACGCATCGCAGAGGGCCATCAGCATGATCATGCCCGCCCACATCGCGACGAGCGGCGGAATGAGGGCCGCGAGGGCCTTGCCGAGCAAGATCTCGCCGTCGGTCGCCGGGGTGGCGAGCAGCGGCTCGAGGCTGCGCTCGACCTTCTCGCCGACCAGGCTGTAGGACGCGAGGGTCGCGGGCAACGCCCCGGTGTAGATCATGAAGAAGAAGAGGAACGCGTTCAGCATCTTCGGGAGTTCACCCGCGGGGATATTGCCGCGCGCGATGATCTGCGAGAAAAGGACCGCCAGGCCCAGCGGGAGCGCCACCAAGGCGATCCGCAGGGTGCGCCTTGTCAGCATGATCGTCAGGTCCTTACGGGCGATGGTCGCCACGTTCTGCCAGTTCATTGTCGTCACCTCGCGACCTTGTCGTTCTTTCCGCTCTTCTCGCTGCCGAGCAGCCTCAGGTAGGTCTCTTCCAGGGTGGGGACGACCCCGCTGATGAACTGGATCTCGCCGCCGGCGGCGACGATCGCCCGCACGAGCTGGGGGTTGTCCCGTTCCGGCTTGTCGACACCGATGGTGATCGTGTTTCCGTTCACCGTGACGTCCGTGCGGGCGTGGCCGGCGTTCCTGGCGGCCGCGACGACGGCGTCGGTGACGACCGCGAGCTGAACCGCCGTGGCGTGCCGCGCCGCTGTCCCATCTCCGGCGGTACTGCGCAGGCCGTCCGGCGTGCCGACGGCGACGAGCCTGGTGTGCATGATGCCGACCCGGTCGCAGACCCGCTCGGCCTCGGCCAGCTGATGGGTGTTGCGCAGGATCGTCCGCTTCTCCTGCTTCAGCTGGAGGAGGAAGTCGCGGACGGTCTTGGCGCCCTCCGGGTCGAGGTTCGCCGTGGGCTCGTCGAGGAAGAGCACTGGCGGGTCGTTGATCAGCGCACGGGCGATGGTCAGCCGCTGCTTCATCCCCTTGGAGAACGTCCGCACGCGGGCGTCCCTGCGGTCCCACAGGTCGAGCATGGTGAGCAGCCGCTCCGTTCGCTCGGCGCGCTTGCCCGCGTTGACCTGGTACAGCCTGCCGAAGAAGTCCAGGGTCCTAGCCGCGCTCAGGTCCGGGTAGAGCCCGGCCTCTTCTGGCATCAGGCCGATGAGGCTGCTTAGCTTCCTGGCGGTGGCCGGGTCGCCGACGCGGCAGCCCGCCACCCACGCCTCCCCGCTTGTCTTGCCGATGAGACCCGCGAGCATCCGGATGGTGGTGGTCTTGCCCGCGCCGTTCGGCCCGAGCAGCCCGAAGACTTCACCTTCCCCGATGGTGAGCGTCAGCCCGTCGACCGCGGTGACGTCGCCGAACTTGCGGGTAAGGCTCTCGATCTCGATCACGTCCGCCTCCTCTTTTCCTGCTAACTAGAGGCTATCAATGTGATATCACAATGATAGATCGCGTCTCGCCCGGGCGCAATGACGTTCTTCGGCGGAATCCGCAGAGCTGGCGGCCTTACGCTCCGTGCGCGACTTAGCGGACGCGGACGGCGAGCAGGCAGGCGTCGTCGCCGGTGTCGGAGGCGGCCATGGCCAGGATGCGGGCCACGTGGGCGTCCAGGTCGGGGTCGGCGGGAACGGCGGCTGCGGCGAACTCGTCGAGGCCGTCGGTGATCGAGGCGGCGCGGCGCTCGATGAGCCCGTCGGTGCAGAAGATCAGCGTGTCGCCACCGCGCAGCTGGAGCAAGAACTGCTCGTACTTGCTGTCAAGCTGCACGCCGAGCATCATGCCCTCGGGCATCGGCTGGACCGTCGCGGTCGCACCGCGAACCAGGACGGGCGGCAGGTGCCCCGCCCTGGCCCAGCGGAGCATCCTGGTCCGCGGGCTGTACCGGCCGCAGATCACGGTCCCTGTGACGCCCTCACTGAACACACAGGCCGCGTAGTTGAGCTTGCCGAGCAGTTCGTCGGGGTCCGCACCGGTCACGGCGAGACCGCGCAGCGCGCCCCGCGCGGCAACCATGCCGGTCACCGCCTCGACGCCGTGCCCGGCGATGTCCCCCACGACGAACAGCAGGTCGCCGCCTGGGAGCTGGAGCGCGTCGTACCAGTCACCCGCCACCAGGGCGGTCGGCTTGGCGGGACGGCACCGGACCGAGATGTCGACGACGCCGGCGGCGGCCACCGGGCGGACGCCCGTGGGCATGATCGCGCGTTGCAGGCGCAGGGCGAGTGCGTGTGCCTCGGCGGCCCGTTGCTCGCTGGCGGCCAGCAGGTCCCTGGCTTCGGCGAGCGCCACCTGGGTCTGGTCGAGCAGCCGGAAGACATCAGCAGCGGGAAGGTCAGCATCTGGCACGGTGACAGACATGTCTGGCGGGTGGTCGCCGCCGCTGGTGGCCACCGTCGCTCCTCCCCGGTGTTATCGCTATCTGGCGTGATATTTCAAGAACGGTACCACCGTGCGTGGAAATTCCGTCCGCTAACGGGGAGATATATCCGAAAGAGACCTTGGTGGGACACGGAAGAATGAAATTGCATTGGCTATCCCATTGCGGCGGCAGGTAGCCCGGCCTTATCGGCCTATGCACTAGTCCCCGCGTGCCGTGTGCCGGTCCCCGCCGGGTAGCCCGTGCGCACTAGCCCTGCTTGCGGGATCGCGTCCGCAAGCTGCTCCTTCGTCATCGTGGACCGGCCGCGCACGTCCAGTCCGCGGCGCGCTTGCGCAGCTCTTCTTTTGTGTGGCCGTACCGGTCAACACCGCCGTAGAACTTGCCGTGATTTCCCTGGCTTTCGGGCCGGCGGCTCGCGGATCGGACCGGCCTTTGTGGTCTTTCTTGACCCAGCCGCCGCCTTTGAGGCCTATTGCGAGTGTGCTGTTGCCTTCAAGCGTCCGTCGGCGTTGGCGCTGTGGGCCACAGTGCCAGGCCGGCGTTAGCGCCGTGGCGGACCGCGCCAGTCCTAGCGGCGCTGTGGGATGAGCCTCCTGAGCTTCCCTTGACCGAACGGCGGACGGGCCCCCGATGGCCTGCCCCTGATCGGCTCTCCGCCCGAGAGGCTGTTCGCTGGTTATAGAACAGCTTGTCCGGCAGCTGAAGAACAAGCCGGCCGCCGGCGGGTGCCCAGGAAGCCGATGATTTATCGAAACCTGCTGCTGCTGCTGTAATCCGGCTCTCTGGGCAAACGAATCTTCCGCTGGTTGTTTTCATGGCGGATCGTCGGGTAGCGGGGCATGTCATGAGATCAAACCGGACCTGAGGCACACCTGGGTTCGGACGCAAGCAGAGCTTCTGAGCGGCACAGCCGACGGACGAGTCGACGAACACCGTGGTGCGTCAGCTCAGATAGGAGGCTGAAAAACAATGAAGGGCAGCATGAAGGCCGCCGCCGCGATCGGCATCGGCTACCTGCTCGGTCGCCATCGGAAACTCCGCACCGCGGCCATGATGGCAGCCGGGATGACCATCGGCGGTACAACCGTCGGCGGCCTGGTCATGAAGCGGGGCATGAAAATGCTCGGCTCTACCGACGCGATTCAGAAAGTAGCGCCGCAGCTCGGCGACCTCGTCGACGTGGTACGGGGCGACCTCGTTGCCGCGGGCAAGGCTGCGGCAACCGCCGCGGTCAGCAACCAGGTCGACACGCTGACCGACTCGCTTCACGACCGCGCCGAGCGCCTGCGCAACCCCGCCGCGACCGTGGCGGAAGGCGCGGACAAGGCGACCGAGACCGCGGACAAGGCGACCGAGGCCGGCCGCGGCGCGGCCCGCACCGGGGGCCGCGCGGCGACAGGGACCGCCAAGCGAGCCGGCTCGGCGGCCGGCGGCACCGCCAGCCGCCTAACCGGACGCGGCAAGGCCGCGGATTCCGACCTCGACGAGGCCGACGTGAACGACGACTACGAAGCCGACGACTACGACGACCGCGCCGACTACGAGGATGACGACTACGAGGCCGACGACCGGGCGGATGAGGCGGAGGCGGATGAGGCGGATGAGGCGGAGACCGCACCGCCCCGGCGTAATGCCACGCGCCGCCGTTCCCCGGTCAGCCGGGCGAAGAGGTGAGCGGGATGCCTCCGGAGAACAACAAAAGCGGGCCGATAGACCGGCTCAAGGCCGAGGCGGGCGGACTGGTCGGCGCGTTCGCTGGGCGCGCTATGTCCTCGGTGCGCGACAAGGTGGAGTCCACCACGGGGCGGCTCACCGACTACGTGGAGGGTGACGGCGGCCCCGGCCTGATCGCTGCGGTGACCGGCGCGAAGAGCCTTGCCGAGGGCAAGAGCCCGGGCCGGTCGATGCTCAGCGCCGGCTGGGCCGGGATGAAGGAGAAGGTGTCCGGCGCCTTCAGCGGCGGCAAGGGCAAGAGCGGCGGCAAGCAGAAGCTGAAGCTCACCAACATCGTCGAGTCCGTGGACGTGGGCGTTCCCATCAGCCTCGCCTACAACCAGTGGACCACCTACCAAGACTTCCCCACGTTCACCAAGAAGGTGGAGAACGCCGAGCCGGGCGACGAAAACAAGACGGTCAAGTGGAAGGCACAGGTCTTCTGGTCGCACCGGGAGTGGGAAGCCACGATCATCGACCAGCGGCCCGACGAGCGGATCATCTGGAGGTCCAAGGGCCAGAAGGGTCACGTCGACGGGGCGGTCACGTTCCACGAGCTCACCCCGACCCTGACCAAGATCGTCGTGATCCTTGAGTACCACCCGCAGGGCATGTTCGAGCGGACGGGCAACCTCTGGCGGGCCCAGGGCCGGCGCACGCGGCTTGAGCTCAAGCACTTCCAGCGGCATGTCATGGCGCACGCGCTGCTCAACCCCGACGATGTCGAGGGCTGGCGCGGGGTGATCGAGGACAGCGAGGTGGTCAAGGACCACGAGACCGTGCTCGAAGAGGAAGCCCGCGAGCGGGGCGAGGAGCCCGTTGACACGGCCGGTACCGATGAGGTCGATGAGACCGACATGGCCGAGGACGAGCCCGAGGACGAGACCGCGCCCGCGGACGAAGAACTCGACGAAGAACTCCCGGAGGACGAAGGCGCCGCCGAGGAAGAAGCGGAAGCCGACGAGAGCCCGGACGGCGAGCAGCCCGGTGGCCGCCGCCGATCGCCGGCCCGCGGCGGAAGCCGCAGACGTGCGCCCGCGCGTGCTCGCTAGGGCCCCGCGCTTACTAAGGCATGTGCGCGGCGGAGCGCAGTGACGCTCCGCCGCGCGGCCTTGCGGCCTCGCGGCCAACGAACGTAACTGACGGAAGGAAAGGCAATGACCATTGCTACACAGCCAGGAGGCGGGAACTCGACACGGCCACAGCCGTCCGGGCTCGCCGACGTCATCGACACGATCCTGGACAAGGGGCTCGTGATTGACGCTTACGTGCGGGTGTCCCTGGTCGGCATCGAGCTCATCACGATCGACGCGCGCGTCGTGATCGCCAGCGTCGACACCTACCTGCGGTTTGCCGAGGCCGTCAACCGGCTCGACATCTCACAGGAAAAGGAGGGTCTGCCCGGGCTGGTCGGCGGCCTTGAGCAGAGCGGCGCACAGCGCAAGACCAAGGGCGTCCTTGACGCGGCAGGCGACAAGCTCCGCGAGTTCGCGGACAGCAAGAACGGGGAGCGCGAGCCTACCGGGCGCCGGTCCCGCAGGGAGGCAGACTGACATGACCGCGCAGACCGAAGACAGGCAGGCACCGGGCGGCCGGATGGGCGTCTACGTCTACGGGATCCTGCCGGGCGACATCGAGATCGAACCTGGGGCTGCTGGCGTCGGCGACCCGCCGGGCGAGATCAGGGTCGTCCGGTACCGTGACCTCACCGCGATGGTCAGCGACGTAGACCTGGACCACCCGCTCGGCCGGGCCGAGGACCTGTTCACGCACGAGGAGCTGCTTGACTCAAGCGCCGCCGACCTGCCGGTGCTGCCGCTGCGCTTCGGCGCCGTGCTGACCAGCGACGAAGCGGTAGCCGAGGAGCTGCTCGGCCCGCACTACGAGGAGTTCACTGCGGCGCTGCGCCAGCTCGACGGGCAGGCGGAATACATCGTGAAGGGCCGCTACATCGAGCGCGCGGTGCTCGGGGAGGTCCTCGCGGAAAACCCTGAGGCGGCGCGACTCGGCGACCAGATCAGGGACGCGGACCCGGATGCCACGCGCGACCAGCGGATCCGGCTCGGCGAGATCGTCGCCAGTGCGATCGAGGGCAGCCGCCAGGCCGACACGCGTGCCCTAGGCGACGCGGTCTCCGCGCACGTCACCGCCAGCGTGGTGCGCCCGCCCACCCATGAGCTCGACGCCGTCTACGCCGCCTTCCTCGTCGAGACGGGCAAGGTAGAAGCGCTGCGGCAGGCGGTCGAGCAGCTCTCGGAAGGGTGGGGGGACCGGATCGACCTGAAGCTGGTGGGCCCGCTCGCCGCCTACGACTTCGTCGGAATCGGCGCCCAGACGGCGGAGAGCTGAGACGAGGCGAGATGGGCCTGCTAACGCTACCGTTCCGCCTTCCGTTCCTGCCGGTTCAGGGAGTCATCAAGCTCGGGGAGCTGCTCCAGGAGGAGGCAGATCGCCAGCTGCACGACCCCGCCAGGATCAGGCGTGAGCTTGACGAGGCGCAGCGGCGGCATGACGCCGGCGAGATCTCAGACACCGAGTTCACCCAGATCCAGGACGAGCTCATAAGCGCCCTGGTCACGGAGGCCGCTCCCCCTCCGCGCCCGGGGCAGCCAACGACAGGAGCTGATCAACATGGCTGAGCGACGGCCCGCCAGGGACGCCGATGCCGGAGTGGCGGAAGAGCAGCTGCCGCTGTCCGCCGCCGAGGCCGGCAGAGAAGGACTGCAGCAGATCATGGAGCTCACCGGGAAGGACCCGGAGAGCGTCACGGGTGTGCGGCGGTCGCAGGACGGATGGCTGGTCACCGTTGAGGTGGTCGAAGACCGCCGGATCCCGTCATCGACGGACGTCCTGTCCACGTACGAGGCCGAGATCGACGGCGACGGTGAGCTGCTCTCCTACCGGCGGGTACGGCGGTACTCGCGGGGCCTCGGCGACGACGGAAACGGCTGAGATGGCCGGCAATGCGCCCATGACGGGCGCGGGCGCGGCACAGCGCTACGGGGCGGGGGACGGGATCGCCGCGAGCGGCGGACGATCCTCGACCAACCTCGCCGACATCCTGGAGCGTGTACTCGACAAGGGCCTGGTGATCGCGGGCGATATCCAGGTCAACCTGCTGGACATCGAGCTGCTCACCATCAAGCTCCGGCTGGTGATCGCCTCGCTCGACACCGCCAGGGAGGTCGGCATCAACTGGTGGGAGAACGACCCGTGGCTGAATGCTGAGGCCGGGCGGCGCCCTGTGCGGGGAAAAAAGACTGTGCGGGGGGAACGCGCCGGGGACCGGGAACCGGTCGACGGGGATGGCATCGGGGAGTTGCGGGAAGAGATCCGGCGCCTGCACGGCCGGGTCCGTGAACTGGAGTCAGGCGAATGAGCGGAGATACCGGAGTCTGGACGTACGCGATCACCGAGCAGGCCCACCAGTCCGGGCCTGACGGGGAGGTTGACCTGTCCTGGCTTTCCGGCGTCGGTGAGGGAAAGGTGCGCACCATCAACTGCTCCGGGCTGACCGCTGTAGTCAGTGACGTGAGCATGGCGCAGTTCGGCGAGGCGGCGCTGCGCGAGAACCTGGAAAACCTGGACTGGCTTGACGAGGTCGCGCGGCTCCATCACTACGTCGTGGACGCCGCGGCCCGGCTGTTCCCGCTGCTGCCGGTCAGGCTCGCCACCGTCTACAGCGGTGACGCCGCCACCTGTGCCGCCCTCGCCGACCACCGTGACCAGCTGCTCGACACACTGCACCGGGTCGGCGGTCGGGTCGAGTGGGGCGTCAAGGCGTACTCGGTACCTGACCCGGACAAGGCGGAGGAGCACGCACCGGCGGCACGGGAGCCCGCCGGTGCGAGCACGGGCGACGGCTCCGGTCTCGCGTATCTGCGGCGGCGGCGCGACCAGCTCGCGGCGGGGCGGGAATCGCGGACAGCCGCGGTGAACGGCGCGCGGGTGGTGCACGCGGAACTGGCGGGCCAGGCTACGGAAGCCGTGGTGCGCCCGCCGCAGTCCGCACAGCTCAGCGAGGTCCGGCTGCCGATGCTGCTCAACGCCGCCTACCTGCTTGACGCGGCCAACGGCCACGCCTTCACCGCGGCGGTCGCCGCCGAGGCGACCGCGCATCCTGAGCTGCGAATCGAGCTGACCGGCCCTTGGCCGCCGTACTCGTTCACCGGCGATGAGCATGACGGACACTGAGCCTTTCGGTACCAGGCTTCCCGGCGCCGGGCTCGCCGACGCCGGGTTTCCCGCCGAGCGGATCTCCCTGGTCGACCTGCTGGACCGGGTCCTGGCCGGCGGCGTGGTAGTGACCGGCGAAATCACGCTGACGATCGCGGACGTCGACCTGGTGGTGATCTCGCTGCGCGCGCTGCTGACTTCCGTCAGTGCCCTGGTGGACCCAGACCTCGCGGACACGGACGCGGAGGGAGAACGATGAGCCAGCTGATTCAGACGCGGCAGGGAGACCAGCCGGGCCAGCGGGTGCGGTACCGGCTAGACGCCGACGACGACCCCAAGGCGGCCGAGCGCGGGCTCGCGGCGCTC